>ERZ773139.2862-NODE-2862-length-16480-cov-5.616621_pt1 | contig 16480 bp, 8 predicted proteins | sample MGYA00580854_ERZ773139 | MGnify/ENA primary metagenome ERZ773139 (study PRJEB29015, sample SAMEA2737809) | human gut metagenome | biome: human gut; feature: human-associated habitat; material: faeces | place: China | collected 2012 ...
CACTGCCCCTGCCTGCTAGAAGTTTTCGACCAGATCGATGTCGGTGTAACGCTTCATGCCCGTACCGGCGGGAATCAGCTTGCCGATGATGACGTTCTCCTTCAGGCCCAGCAGCGGATCCACCTTGCCCTTGATGGCGGCATCGGTGAGGACGCGGGTGGTCTCCTGGAAGGAAGCGGCGGACAGGAAACTCTCCGTGGCCAAACTGGCCTTGGTGATGCCCAGCAGCACGCGCTTGGCGATGGCGGGACGGCCGTCGGCCTCGATGGCCGCGCGGTTGGCTTCCTCAAAGCGGTAAATATCCACCAGAGAGCCGGGCAGAAGCGTGGTATCGCCGCTGTCCTCGATGCGGACCTTGCGCAGCATCTGCTTGACGATCACTTCGATGTGCTTATCGCTGATGTTAACGCCCTGCTGACGGTACACGCTCAAAACTTCGCGCAGCAGATAGTCCTGCACAGCCTTTACACCCAGAATGCGCAGCAGATCGTGAGGATTGATGGAACCTTCGATCAGCTCCTGACCGGCTTCCACCAGCTGACCCTCCTGAACCTTCAGACGGCTGCCGTAGTTGATGGCATAGGTCTTGGATTCGCTGGGATTGTCCACGTTGGTGACGGTCACTTCGCGCTTCTTCTTGTTCTCGCCCAGAGAAACGCGGCCGCTGATCTCGGTCAGGATGGCGTCGCGCTTCGGCTTGCGGGCCTCGAAAAGTTCCTCGACGCGGGGAAGACCCTGCGTGATGTCCTCGCCACTGGCGATACCGCCGGTATGGAAGGTACGCATGGTCAGCTGGGTGCCGGGCTCACCGATAGCCTGAGCGGCGATGATACCCACGGCTTCGCCCACGTCCACGGCGCCGCCGGTGGCCAGGTTCATGCCGTAGCAGCGGGCGCACACACCAGTCTCATTGCGGCAGGTCAGCACGCTGCGAACCTGAACCTTGGTGATACCGGCCTTGCAGACCAGCTTGGCCTTGTCGTTGGTAATGGTCTCGTTGAGGGCGACCAGAATCTCGCCTGTTTCGGGATGCACCACATCCTCGGCGGCCACGCGGCCCACCAGACGGTCTTCCAAACTCTCAATGACCTGATTGTTGATGCTGATTTCCTGCAGCGTGATGCCGCGGACCTTCTCGCCCCGGGCTTCGAAACAATCCTGCTCGCGGACGATGACTTCCTGAGACACGTCCACCAGACGGCGGGTCAGGTAACCAGAGTCAGCGGTACGCAGAGCGGTATCAGCCAGAGACTTACGGCTGCCATGAGAGGACAGGAAGAACTCCAACACCTTCAGACCTTCACGGAAGTTCGCGCGAATGGGCAGTTCCAGCGTGCGGCCGGAAGGAGAAGCCATCAGGCCGCGCATGCCGGCCAGCTGGGAGACCTGCGCCGCGCTACCACGAGCGCCGGAGTCGGTCATCATACGAATGGGGTTGAACTTGTCCAGACCGGGAAGGATCATGTTCCGCAGGGTGGCGGTGGTGGTGTTCCAGATATCCACGACCTTGGTATAGCGTTCTTCCTCGCTCATCATACCCATGCGGTACAGGCTGTTGATCTCCTCCACCTGCGCGTCGGCAGCGGCCATGATCTCGGGCTTTTCCTTGGGAATCTTAATATCCGTCACGGCAACGGTAACAGCGCCGATGGTGGAGTACTTGAAGCCCAGATTCTTGATATTGTCCAGCACCTGAGCTGTATCGTGGATGCCATGCTTCAGGTACACTTCATCGACGATCTTGCCCAGTTCCTTCTTGCCGCACAGGGTGTCGATCTCCAGCGCGAACATTTCGTCCAGGCAGGTACGGGGCTTGCGGCCGATATCCTGCGGGATCACCGCGTTGAACAGCAGACGGCCCAGCGTGCAGTCGATGGTGCGCTGGCCCTTTTCGCCGTTGAACTCCCGCTCAATGCGGACGCGGATGGGAGCCTGCAGGCTCAGCTGACCCAGCTGATACGCCATCATGGCTTCGTCGGGGCTGATGAAGGAGCGGCCCGCGCCCTTGCCGTTCTCGTTGACGATGGTCAGGTAATAGCAGCCGATAACCATGTCCTGAGAGGGCGACATAACAGGCTTACCATCTTGAGGCTTCAGGATGTTGTTGTGGGCCAGCATCAGGAAGCGGGCTTCCGCCTGCGCTTCCATGGACAGCGGCACGTGGATAGCCATCTGGTCGCCGTCGAAGTCGGCGTTGAAGGCGGTGCAGACCAGCGGATGCAGCTTGATGGCGCGACCTTCCACCAGCATGGGTTCGAAAGCCTGAATGCCCAAACGGTGCAGCGTAGGCGCACGGTTCAGCAGCACGGGGTGCTCCTTGATGACTTCTTCCAGAATGTCCCAGACCTCGGGACGGCCCTTTTCCACCATGCGCTTGGCGTTCTTGCCATGGTGCGCCTTTTTCAGGGTCACCAGACGCTCGATAACGAAGGGTTTGAACAGCTCCAGCGCCATTTCCTTCGGCACGCCGCACTGATACAGCTTCAGCTCGGGGCCGACGACGATAACGGAACGGCCGGAGTAGTCAACGCGCTTGCCCAACAGGTTCTGACGGAAACGTCCCTGCTTGCCGCGCAGCAGATCGCTCAGAGACTTCAAAGCCCGGTTGCCGGGACCCGTCACGGGACGGCCGCGGCGGCCGTTGTCGATCAGAGCGTCAACAGCTTCCTGCAGCATACGCTTTTCATTGCGGACGATGATATCCGGCGCGCCCAGCTCCAACAGTCTCTTCAGACGGTTGTTACGGTTGATGACGCGGCGGTACAGGTCGTTCAGGTCGCTGGTGGCGAAGCGTCCGCCGTCCAGCTGCACCATGGGGCGCAGGTCCGGGGGAATGACGGGCACCACGTCCAGGATCATCCACTCGGGCTTGTTGTGGCTCAGGCGGAAGGCTTCCACCACCTCCAGCCGCTTGACGGCGCGGGCGCGCTTCTGACCTTCGGTCTCGCGGTCGCGCTCCTTCTCGGCCAGTTCGGCGATCTCCTTCTTCAGCTTGACGCTCAGATCGTCCAGATCGAGGGCCTGCAGCATCTCCTTGACGGCCTCAGCACCCATTCCGGCGCGGAAGCTGCCCTTGCCGCACTTGGCTTCGACTTCACGATACTTGGCATCGGTGATCAGCTCATACTTCTTCAGGCCGGTCTGGTTGCTGTCGCCGGGATCCAGCACGATGAAGTTGGCGAAATACAGCACCTTCTCCAACGTGCGGGGACTGATGTCCAGCAGCATACCCATGCGGCTGGGGATTCCCTTGAAGTACCAGATATGGCTGACGGGCGCGGCCAGCTGAATATGGCCCATGCGCTCGCGGCGCACCTTGGCGCGGGTGACCTGTACGCCGCACTTGTCGCAGATCTTGTTCTTATCCTTGAACTTGATGCGCTTATACTTACCGCAGTTGCATTCCCAGTCCTTGGTCGGTCCAAAGATGCGCTCGCAGAACAGGCCGTCGCGCTCGGGCTTCAAGGTGCGGTAGTTAATGGTTTCGGGCTTGCAAACCTCGCCGTAGCTCCACTTGAGGATCTGCTCCGGCGATGCCATTCCGATTTGGATGGAATCCAGATTGGTCAGTTCAAACAAAACGCGGCACTCCCTTCCGGTTTATGGCAATAGGGATCATTCGTTATCGTCGGGGGCGTTGTCGGTGTCATCCAGATCCACGCCTGCCAGGTCGTCGCCCAGATCCATGTCGAAATCATCCAGATCGTCGTCCAGACTGAAGTCCAGATCAACGTCTTCGTCGGCGACTTCCGCAGCGGCCTCTTCCGCGGCGGTCTCCTTTTCCTCTTCTTCGTCTTCTTCATCGAAGTGGGAATTGGTGGGCTCGTCCAGATCGTCGTCGTCCAGCTCGCGGATGATGATCTCTTCCTTATTGGCATCCAGCACGCGAATATCCAGCGCCAGAGACTGCAGCTCCTTGATAAGCACCTTGAAGCTCTCCGGCACGCCGGGAGCGGGGATGTTGGTGCCTTTGACGATGGCTTCGTAGGTCTTGACGCGGCCTACGATGTCGTCGCTCTTCACGGTCAGAATCTCCTGCAGGGTGTTGGCGGCGCCGTAAGCTTCCAACGCCCACACTTCCATTTCGCCAAAGCGCTGACCGCCGAACTGGGCCTTGCCGCCCAGAGGCTGCTGGGTAACGAGAGAGTACGGGCCGACGGAGCGGGCGTGCATCTTATCGTCTACCAGATGGTGCAGTTTCAGGAAGTACATGATACCAACGGTAACGGGGTTTTCGAAGGGATCGCCGGTACGGCCGTCATACAGCTGGATCTTGCCGTTGGGCTTGGAGCCGTCCACGGGCCGCAGGAAGCCGTAGCCCGGAACCTCGCTGGCCTTTTCCAGCAGCACTTCGATGTCGTCCATGGTCGCGCCGTCGAACACGGGGGTGGCTACGTGCCAGCCCAGCGCCTTACAGGCCATGCCCAGGTGCACTTCCAGCACCTGACCGATGTTCATACGGGAAGGCACGCCCAGAGGATTCAGCACGATCTGCAGCGGCGTACCGTCGGGCAGGAAGGGCATATCCTCTTCGCGCAGGATGCGGGACACAACGCCCTTGTTGCCGTGACGGCCGGACATCTTGTCGCCCACGCTGATCTTACGCTTCTGAGCAATGTAGACGCGAACCATCATGTTCACGCCGGGGCTCAGCTCGTCCTTGTTCTCCCGGGTGAAGATCTTCACGTCCACCACGATGCCGCCCTCGCCGTGAGGCACGCGCAGGGAGGTATCGCGGACTTCGCGGGCCTTTTCACCGAAGATGGCGCGCAGCAGGCGTTCTTCTGCGGTCAAATCGGTCTCGCCCTTGGGCGTTACCTTACCGACCAGAATATCGCCGGCGTGGACCTCCGCACCGATGCGGATGATACCGTCCTCGTCCAGATCCTTCACCGCGTCGTCGCCGATGTTGGGAATATCGCGGGTGATCTCTTCCGGTCCCAGTTTGGTCTCGCGGGCCTCGGACTCGAACTCCTCAATATGAATGGAGGTGTAGATGTCGTCCTTCACCAGCTTTTCGCTGATCAGAACGGCGTCCTCGTAGTTGTAGCCTTCCCACGTCATGAAACCGATGAGCATGTTGCGGCCCAGACCGATCTCACCGTTCTCGGTAGAGGGGCCATCCGCCAGCAGGTCGCCCTTTTCAATGACCTGACCGGCCTTGACGCGGGGACGCTGGTTGATGCAGGTGCCCTGATTGGAACGGGCGAACTTGCTCAGATGATAGGTGTGTAGCTCGCGATTTTCATCGCGGATCACGACCTCGCTGCCGGAGACCTTTTCCACCACGCCGCTCTGCTTGCTCAACAGGGTAACGCCGCTGTCATGAGCCGCCTTGTATTCCATGCCCGTGCCGACGAAGGGAGCTTCGGGCACCAGCAGCGGCACGGCCTGACGCTGCATGTTGCAGCCCATCAGGGCGCGGGTAGCGTCGTCGTTCTCCAGGAAGGGAATCATAGAGGTAGAAACGGAAACCACCTGACGGGGGCTGACGTCGATCAGATCCACCTTGGTCTTGGGCACCTGAATGATCTCGGCCTTATCACGGACGGCCACGTTGTCGTTGACGAAGGTGCCGTCCTCGTTCAGAGGCTCGTTGGCCTGTGCCACCAGATAGAAGTCTTCTTCATCGGCGGTCATGTAGACCACGTCATCCGTTACCCGGGCGTGCTCCTTGTCCACCCAGCGGTAGGGGGCCTCGATGAAGCCGTACTCGTTGATGCGGGCATAGGTCGCCAGAGAACCGATCAGACCGATGTTGGGGCCTTCAGGGGTCTCAATGGGGCAAATACGGGCGTAGTGGCTGTAATGCACGTCTCGAACTTCGAAGGAAGCACGGTCGCGGTTCAGACCGCCGGGGCCAAGAGCGGACAGGCGGCGCTTGTGGGTCAGTTCGGCCAGCGGGTTGGGCTGATCCATGAACTGGCTCAACTGAGAGGAACCGAAAAACTCCTTAATAGCGGCGCTGACGGGGCGGATATTGATGAGTTCGCCGGGGCGGACTTCATCTGCGTCCTGAATCGCCATACGCTCGCGCACCACGCGTTCCAGACGGCTCAGGCCGATGCGAATCTGGTTCTGCAGCAGCTCGCCTACGCTGCGCAGGCGGCGGTTGCCCAGATGGTCGATATCATCGGTGAAGCCGATACCGTAAGGCAGACCCAGCAGATAGCTGACGGAAGCCACGATATCCTCGGGCAGAATATGCTTGGGGCACAGATCGTGCACGTGTGCCTTCAGAGCGTCGCGCAAATCTTCTTCCTTGGGATTGCCGTCCAGAATCTCCTTGAACAGGGGATACAGAACATACTCCTGAATGCCCACTTCCTTGGGATCAAAGGACAGGTACTTGCTGGCGTCCACAAAGTGGTTGCCAACGACCTTGTGCGCCTGACCGTCGATATCAATGTAAGCGCTGTTGATACCGGCGTTCTGGATGTCGCGGGCCATTTCCTTGCTGATGACGTCGCCGCCCTTGACCATGACTTCGCCGGTCTCGGGGTTGACAATGTCCTCCGCCGCCACGTGATCCTGAATACGGGTGGCCAGAGACAGCTTCTTATTGAATTTGTAGCGGCCCACGCGCATCAGGTCATAGCGCTTGGGATCGAAGAACAGAGAATTGAACAGATTCTGGGCGCTTTCGCGGGTAGGCGGCTCGCCCGGCTTCTGCCGTTTGTAGATCTCGATCAGGCCCTCGTCCCGGCTCTTGGCGTTGTCGCCGCGCTGGATGGTGGCCATCAGGCGCTCGTCCTCGCCCAGCGCGTCGATGATCTCCGCGTCAGTGCCATAGCCCAGTGCGCGCAGAAGCAGCGTCAGGGGCAGCTTGCGGGCACGGTCAATACGAACCCACAGTACGTCGTTGGAGTCGGTCTCGTACTCCAGCCATGCGCCGCGGTTCGGGATGACTGTGGTGGCAAACAGATGCTTGCCGGTCTTGTCGATCTGATCTTCGTAATATACTCCGGGAGAGCGAACCAGCTGGCTGACGATAACGCGCTCCGCGCCGTTGATGATAAAGGTACCGTGCTCGGTCATGAGGGGAAAGTCACCCATGAACACATCGGATTCCTTGATTTCGCCGGTCTCACGGTTCTTCAGACGGACAAACACCTTCAAAGGAGCCGCATAGGTCATGTCTCTTTCCTTGCAGCGTTCCAGAGAATTTTTGGGCTCGTCCAGCGAATAGTCCACGAACTCCAGCGACAGGTTTTCGGTATAGTCCACAATTGGCGAAACGTCGTCCAGCACTTCCTTGAGGTCTACCTCCAGGAAGCGCTTGTAAGAGTTTTTCTGCACTTCGATGAGATCGGGCATGTCCAAAATCTCTTCGATGCGGGAAAAGCTCATGCGCTTTCTCAGCTTCCCCATTTGAACCTCATGCACCATAAATGCCATCACCCCTTATGTTGTCGCAAGCGTCGTCATGAGCTTCTCCCTAACAAGAATTTCTTGTTGCATTTTTGCCGCGGGGCATGTACAATACCAATCAGGCAGTATGCTGGGCACAGCTCGGTTCCGATACTGATGCAATTTTATATTATAGCGCCCGAATCCACCCGTGTCAATACATGTGTGCAAATTTACCTATGTTTATATGGAAAGAGGCGGCCTGACATGACCAAATTCGGCGAAGTGATCGGCTACGACCCCCAAAGCGGCGTGGCCGTCATCCGTTATACCCGTCCGGAGGCCTGCGCGAAATGCGGGGCCTGCGGCGGCAAGGCACAGGAAACCGTCATCCGTCTGAAAACCACCGAAGCCTGCCGTGTTGGCAACTGGGTGAAGGTGGAGCTGCCCGACGGGCGTTTTCTCCATGCCGCGGCGCTGGCCTACGCCGTCCCGCTGGGATTGTTTCTGGCTGGTCTGCTGCTGGGCTACCGCTGGCTGGGCGGGGAAGGCGCGGCGATTTTGACCGGCCTTCTGGGGCTTGCGCTGGGAATGCTTTTTCTCCGCCTGAAAGACCGGACGCTGGCGGGCCGTCCTGAGTGGACGCCCCATATTACCGCCGTCTACGAGGATCGCTCTGCCGTGGACGCGCTGGGCTGCCCCGGCCGAAAGGGTCTGTGACCCTTTCACAAAAAAGGGCGGAAAACTCTTCATATTCCCCAAGGGATAAAACTTGCCAAAACGCTGTTCAAAAGCGGCTTTTTATGATATACTAACCTTTGCTGGAAGGTTGTGGGCACACGCCTTACGGACAATTGCATTTTTCCGAATGCGGTACGCAGCGGCAGCAGAGATGCCGTTTCGCTCTGCATCTTTCTTTCGGGCGAATGGAAAAGTTTGGCATTTCAGCTTTTGAAACGCTCTTTACGGTGACGCTCGACGCGCTTTCGCCGTTCCAAATACCCCTGCGTGGCAGGAAAGGAGGCCGTTATGGCACAACAAGCACAACAACAAGAAGAAAAGCTTCGGATCATTCCTTTGGGCGGCGTGGACGAATTCGGCAAAAACATCACCGTGGTGGAATACGGCGAGGATATGCTGGTAGTGGACTGCGGTTCCATTTTCCCGAAGGAAGATATGCTGGGCGTGGATCTGGTCATTCCCGACGTGACCTACCTGATCCAGAACAAGGATCGCATCCGCGGGATGCTTCTGACCCACGGCCATGAAGACCATATCGGCGCCACCCCCTACGTGCTCCGTCAGGTGCCCATGCCCCTGTACGGCACCAAGCTGACGCTGGCGCTGGTGGATCTCAAGCTCAAGGAGCACCGCATCGCCGGGATTCCGCTCAACGTCATCAAGCCCCGGGACGAACTGGATCTGGGTTGCTTCCATATCAAATTTATCCACGTGAACCATTCCATCGCAGGGGCCGTGGCCATTGCCATCACCTGCCCGGCGGGCACGATCGTTTTCAGCGGCGACTTTAAGGTGGACTTCACCCCCATCGACGGCGAGGTTACGGACTTGGCCAGCTTTGCTATGCTGGGCAACGACGGCGTGATGTGCTTCCTGTGCGAATCCACCAATATCGCCCGCAAGGGTCACACCATGAGCGAGACCAAGATCGGCCAGACCTTCATCGACATGTTCCAGGAGGCCAAGGGCCGGGTGATCGTGGCCATGTTCGCCTCCAACGTGCACCGTATTCAGATGGTGGTGGATTCCGCCGCCATGTTCGGGCGGAAGGTGTGCTTCATCGGCCGCAGCATGGTCAACGTCACCCGCGTGGCCATGACCATCGGCGAATTGCACATTCCCGAAGAATACATGATCGACGTGGACGATCTGGACAATTATCCCGACGAGGAAGTACTGGTGGTCACCACCGGCAGTCAGGGCGAAGCCATGGCCGGTTTGACCCGCATGGCTTACGGCGAGCACCGCAAGCTGCAAATTCGTCCCACCGACATGGTCATCATCTCCGCCTCCCCCATTCCCGGCAACGAAAAGCCCGTGGCCCGGGTCATCAACCAGCTGTACCGCTGCGGCGCGAACGTCATCTACGGTCAGCTGGGCGAAGTCCACGTTTCCGGCCATGCCTGTCAGGAGGAGATCAAACTCCTCCACGCCCTGTGCAAGGAGAAGTATTTCATCCCGATCCACGGCGAATATGCCAACCTCTGGCAGCACGCCGAGCTGGCGGAAGAGCTGGGCGTAAAGAGTTCCAACATTATTATTCCCGAGATCGGTCAGGTCATCGAAATGAGTCAGGACAGTCTGGCCATCACGGGCGTGGTGCCCACCGGCGGCGTTCTGGTGGATGGTCTGGGCATCGGCGACGTGGGCAACGTGGTACTGCGCGACCGCAAGCACCTCAGTCAGGACGGTCTGATCATCGTGGTTATGGCCATCGACCGGGACAACGGCACGCTGGTTTCCGGCCCCGACCTTATCAGCCGCGGTTTCGTCTACGTACGGGAAAACGAGGACATCATCGAGTCCAGCCGGGAACTGGCCCGCCGAATCATTGCGGACTACGGCTGCATCGACGGCAGCGAGTGGCAGAACCTGAAGAACCGCATCAAAGACGAGCTGCACCGCTACATTTTCGAAAAGATCAAGCGCAACCCCATGATCCTCCCCATCATCATGGAAATCTAGGCAGGGGGTGACCCCCTGCACCTCAGACTGCGCGCCATTGGTGCGCAGGGGATTGGGGGGACATGCAAGTTGGCCGGGGTTTTACCGCCGCTCGGCAACGGGCCTCGCGGCTCGCGGGTTGGGTAGGGCTAAAGCAGAAACTGTTTTCCTTGACCGTTTGCTATCCGTCAACTTGACAGAGCTAATTCTGCAAGCGGAAAGAAGCTGCTGCATTCCTCGGGAAGTAACGAAATGGTTTTCCCTATCTGCCTCCCTCATCATCCAAGTATCACGACCTTGGCCGGGTGCGCTGGCCTGAAGCAAGCCGCGACAAGTGCCGCCGCTTGCTTTTTTATAGGAAATGTTTTCCCGACGAACGAACCAAAGGAGGTCCTTCATGACGCTCGATCTGGTATGCCGGTATTTCCTGTTATTTTTCTTCTGCTCCATGCTGGGCTGGATAATGGAGGTCACCTGCAAGCTGTTCCAGTTCCATCGCTTTATCAACCGGGGCTTTCTCATCGGGCCCTACTGCCCCATTTACGGCTTCGGCGCGGTGTTCGTCACGCTGCTTCTGTCCGGCTTCTCCGACCACCCGATAGCGGTCTTTCTGCTGGCCATGCTGGTCTGCGGTACGCTGGAATATGTGACCTCCTATGTCATGGAGAAGCTGTTCCATGCCCGCTGGTGGGACTACAGCCAGCGCAAGTTCAATCTGAACGGCCGCGTCTGCGCCAACACGCTGATCCCCTTCGGTCTGCTGGGGCTGGTGATGGTCTATTTCCTCAAGCCGCTGGTTTTCGGCTGGTTTGACGCACTGTCTGAGACGGCGCTGTACGCGCTTTCCGGCTCGCTGGCGGCGCTGCTTCTGACCGACACGGTGATCTCCACCACGGTTCTGGGCCGCATCCGCAAGAACACCTCTCTTTCCGAGAAGGACGACACGGAGGCCATCACCAAAAGCGTGCGGGAGACGCTGGCCCGGGATTCCGCGCTGGTACGCCGCACCCTGCGCGCCTTCCCCTATGTCAAGCTGTATAACGGCAAGGCGCTGGAAAAAGCCCGTGCTGCCCGCGCCAAGCTGAAAGCCGATCTGAAGCAGGCTCAGCTCAAGGCCCGTGCAGATATAGACGCCCGGGAAGAAGAACTTCGTCTGGCGGTAAAGGAGCGCAAGGCGATGGTCAAGGCCAAAAAAGAAGAACTTCGGGACAAGCGGAAAAAGGAAGCCTGATTTTCCGACCCCTCGAAACGATTTTCCCGGAAGAATGTTGTTTTCGTGCAGCGTTTTTTCCGGGGATTTTTTGCTTTCCTTCCTGAAATTCCCCTTCGCCTATTGATACGCAGGCCCATTCCAGCGTATAATAAGCTGTATGCTTATGGCGTTTCCGGCCCGTCCGGGCATGGCATACAAGCAGCGGGCCGTCTTTCCCCGGACGAAAGCGGGCCGCATCAGACGAGGAGAGACACCACCTATGAGCACACCTCACATCCGGGATTATCAGGGGAAGCATATCCATATGATCGGTATCGGCGGCTCCAGCATGAGCGGTCTGGCCCAGATGCTGCTGGAAAAAGGCTACCGGCTGACCGGCTCGGACAATCTGGAGACCTACGCCACCCGGCACCTGCGGGACGATCTGCATATTCCCGTGACCATCGGCCACAAGGCGGAAAACGTCCACGGGGCCGATCTGGTGGTCTACACCGTGGCTATTTTGCCCGACAACCCGGAGCGGGTGGAAACGCGGCGGCTGGGCATTCCGGCCATCGAGCGGGCCACGCTGCTGGGCCAGCTGATGGAGGGCTATGAGACTGCCATCGGCGTGTGCGGCACCCATGGCAAGACTTCCACCACGTCCATGCTCAGCCAAGTACTGATGGAGTGCGGCAAGGATCCCACCATTCACATCGGCGGCAATCTGGATTTTATCGGCGGCAGCACCCGCATCGGCAAAAGCCACACTTTTTTAGCCGAGGCCTGCGAGTTCAACGCCAGCTTTCTGCACCTGCGGCCCACGGTAGCGGTGGTCACGAATATCGAGGAAGATCATCTGGACTTCTACAAGGATATTGACGATATTCAGCAGACCTTCGGTAAATTTCTGGCCCTGCTGCCGGAAAAAGGCGGCTTGGCCGTCGGCAACGGCGACGACCTCCGGGTGGTGGAGGAGCTGGAAAAGCTGCGCTGCCGTCATTACACCTTCGGCTTTGGCGAGGGCTGCGACTACCGTCCCGCCAACCTGCGCTACAGTGAACTGGGCTGCGGGGAGTACGACCTCTCCTTCCGGGGGGAGGAGCTGGGCCATGTAAAACTAAAGGTAGCCGGTTTCTTTCAGGTGGCCAACTCGCTGGCGGCGCTGGGCTGTGCCCATCAACTGGGGGCGGATATGGCGATCGCCTGCCGGGCGCTGGACGAGTTTGCAGGTGCGCACCGTCGCTTTGAGCTGACCAGCGTCGTGGAAGGGGTCAAGCTGTATCACGACTACGGCCACAACCCCACCGAAATGCGCAATGCCTTGAGCGTAGCGGCCATGCAGCCCCACAACCGGCTTTGGGCGGTAATGCAGCCCCACACCTACAGCCGGGTGAAGCGGCTGTTCAAGGACTACCTCACCTGCACCAAAGCCGCCGACATCACCTTGGTGACGGACATCTACGCCGCCCGGGAAAAAGACCCCGGCGACATCAAGGCGGAGATGGTGGTGGAGGGCATGAAGGAAAACGGTGTGAACGCCATTCACACCCCCTCCTTCGACGACACGGAGAAATACCTGCGGGCGCACTGGCAGCCGGGCGATCTGGTGCTGACCATGGGCTGCGGCAACATCAACCAGCTCAACGATCAGATTGCTGAGCACGAAAAGGCCAAAGAAAAGAAATAAAGGGGAAAAGAAATGCTTCAGTTAAACGACATCAGCCTTCAGTTTGCGGGAGACCTTCTGTACAAGCACGTGGATCTGCTTTTCCAGCCGGATCACTGCTACGGCATCATCGGAGCCAACGGCGCGGGCAAATCCACCCTGCTTAGGATCATCTCCGGCGAGCTGTCCCCCACCACCGGCACCGTGACCATCCAGAAGGAAGACCGCATGTCCGTGCTGGAACAGAACCACTTCAAGTACGACGAATACTCCGTGATGGATACGGTCATCATGGGCAACCGGCGGCTGTACGACATCATGAAGGAAAAAGACGCGCTCTACATGAAGCCGGATTTCAGCGATGAGGACGGTGAGCGGGCCGCGGTGCTGGAAGGCGAATTTGCCGAAATGAACGGCTGGGATGCGGAGACGGAAGCGGCCCAGCTGCTCAACGGCATCGGCATCCCCACGGAGCTGCATCAGGCCCAGATGAGCGCGCTGGATGGCCGGCAGAAGGTGAAAGTCCTGCTGGCGCAGGCGCTGTTCGGTCATCCGTCCATCATCCTGCTGGACGAGCCCACCAACGGTCTGGACGTGGAAAGCACCGAGTGGCTGGAAGATTTTCTGGTGGACTGCAGCGCCATTGTCATCGTGGTCAGCCATGACCGTCACTTCCTGAACGCGGTGTGCACCAATATCGTGGACGTGGATCACGAGACCTGCAAAATGTATGCGGGCAACTACGACTTCTGGTATGATTCCAGCCAGCTGTTCCAGCAGCTGATGCGCCAGCAGAACAAGAAGCGGGAAGAAAAGATCCGCGACCTGCAGGAATTTATCCGCCGCTTTGCCGCCAACAAGTCCAAGAGCCGTCAGGCCACCAGCCGCAAAAAGGTACTGGACTCCATGCAGATCGAGCAGATGCCAGCCTCCAGCCGGAAGTATCCCTTCGTGGGCTTCGAGCCGGAGCGGGAAGCCGGCAAGGACATTCTGACTGTGGAGAACCTGTCCAAGACCGTCGACGGCGTGAAGGTGCTGGACAATGTGACCTTCACCGTGCGCAAGGGCGACAAGATCGCCTTTGTGGGCGACAACGAAGCGGGGGCAACGGCGCTGTTCCGCATTCTGGTGGGCGAAATCGAGCCGGACGAGGGCAGCTTCAAATGGGGCGTGACCATCAGCCAGAGCTATTTCCCGAAGGATAATACCGCCTATTTCGAAAACTTCGACGGCAGTCTGATCGACTGGCTGCGGCAGTATTCCTCCGACCAGACCGAGACCTATCTGCGCGGTTTTCTGGGACGGATGCTGTTCAGCGGCGATGAAGTATACAAGCCCGCCAAGGTGCTCTCCGGCGGCGAGAAGGTGCGCTGTATGCTCAGCCGGATGATGCTTTCCGGGGCCAACGTGGTGCTTCTCGACCAGCCCACCAACCATCTGGACATGGAGTCCATTCAGGCGGTGAACAAGGGTCTGGAAGCCTTCCCCGGCGTGGTGCTGCTGGCCTCCCACGACCACGAGCTGCTGACCTCTACCTGTAACCGGGTCATTGCCTTCCAGCCGGACGGCACCATCCTCGACAAGTACGGCACCTACGACGATTACCTCGCCTGGATGGCCGAGCGGAAGCAGCAAGGTTAATTTCATCTCAGAAGCATGGAGTAAGATATGGAAAAAATTCTTGATATCATCACCGAAAAAATGGAGCGTGCCTTTGCCGACGCGGGCTATGACGCCTCCTACGGCCGGGTGACGGTCTCCAACCGCCCCGACCTGTGCGAATACCAGTGCAACGGCGCTCTGGCCGCCGCCAAGCAGTACCACTGCGCCCCCATCCAGATTGCGAAAGCGGTGGCGGAGAAGCTGGACGCCGCCGACTATTCTCTGGTGGAGGCCGTCATGCCGGGCTTCATTAACCTGAAGCTCTCCGGGGGGTTCCTGGAAACCTATCTGGAAAACATGCGCACCGCCCCCGATTTTGGCGTTGCGAAAACCGGCGCGGGCAAGACCATTGTGGTGGACTACGGCGGCGCCAACGTGGCGAAGCCCCTGCACATCGGTCATCTGCGCCCCGCCATCATCGGCGAAGCCATGAAGCGGCTGTACGCCTTCTTCGGCTACAACACCATCGGCGACGTGCATCTGGGGGACTGGGGTCTGCAAATGGGTCTGATCATCGCGGAGCTGCAGGACCATCAGCCGAACCTTCCTTATTTCGACCCGGATTTTACGGGAGAATACCCCGCCGAGCCGCCCTTCACCCTGTCGGATCTGGAGGAGCTTTACCCCGCCGCCTCCGCCCGGAAGAAGGTGGACGAGGCTTTCGCCCAGCGCGCCCACACCGCGACCTTTGAATTGCAGCAGGGTCGCCGGGGCTACCGCGCCATCTGGCAGCACATCATGAACGTGTCCCTGCCCGACCTGCGGCGGATCTACGACAGCCTGGACGTCCACTTTGAGAAGTGGCTGGGAGAAAGCGACGCCGACCCCTACATCCCCGCCATGGTCGCGGAGATGAAGGAAAAGGGCTGCGCCGTCCTCTCCGAGGGCGCGTGGGTCATCCCCGTGGCCGAGGAAACGGACAAGAAGGAGGTTCCCCCCTGCATTCTGGTCAAATCTGACGGCTCCTCCATTTACGCCACCACTGACCTTGCCACCATGGTTCAGCGGATGCAGGACTGGCACCCCGACAAGATGCTCTACGTCACCGACAAACGGCAGGCGCTACACTTTGAGCAGGTGTTCCGCGCCGCCCGGAAGTGCGGCATTGTCCCTGACACCACCGCTCTGGAGCATATCGGCCACGGCACCATGAACGGCAAGGACGGCAAGCCCTTCAAGACCCGGGACGGCGGCGTTCTCCGTCTGGAAACCCTCATCGCCGATATGACGGCCTTCGTCCGGGCAAAAGTCGTGGAAAACAAAATCGTGGACGCCTCCGAAGTGGACGCCACCACCGCGAAAATCGCCCTTGCCGCCCTGAAATACGGCGATCTCAGCAACCAGCCCACCAAGGATTACAACTTCGATCTGGAGCGCTTCGCCGCCTTCGAGGGCAACACCGGCCCCTACATTCTTTACACCATCGTCCGTATCAAGTCCATTCTGGCGAAATACGGCGACTGGGCGCACCTGCCCATCCAGCCCCCGGCAAACCCCTTCGCCAAGGACTTAATGAACGTCATCACCCGCCTGCAGCCCACGCTGGAAGCCGCCCTTGCTTCCTCCGCGCCGAACCTGATCTGCGCCTACATCTACGAGCTGGCGGGCACAGTGAACAAGTTCTACCACGAGACTCCCGTCCTCAAGGAATCGGACGAGACCCTGAAGGCCGGACACATCGCCCTGCTGGGTCTGGCCAAAAACATTCTGGAAACCTGCATCCACATCCTGGGCTTCTCCGCCCCGGAGAAAATGTAAAAATTCCCCTCACAGCCGACGGCTGTGAGGGGAATTTAAAGCCTCGCAGAGTTTGCCGCCCGCAGGCGGCAAATAAAGTTTGAATCATTTTGCGTCAGGGCGTGTACCTGACGCAAAATACCTCTCATACTATTTCTTAATAAAATGATTTCATCATTTTATTC
>ERZ773139.2872-NODE-2872-length-16452-cov-4.088370_pt1 | contig 16452 bp, 15 predicted proteins | sample MGYA00580854_ERZ773139 | MGnify/ENA primary metagenome ERZ773139 (study PRJEB29015, sample SAMEA2737809) | human gut metagenome | biome: human gut; feature: human-associated habitat; material: faeces | place: China | collected 2012 ...
ATAGGCGCGGTATACGATTTTGAAAGCCATATCTGGATCCGGCTCCTTGGAGTCAGGGTTCACGATTCCAATGCCATATGAAACGCAAAGCCCTCTGGCGAAGGAAATGACGTCTGCATGCCTGCTCGTCAGTTCCTGCGTCAGACGCTCCATCTCCGCACTGTTTCTAATCACAGCCTCCTGATACTCGTTTCCCTGCATATAACGCAGCGAAGCCAAACCTGCAGCACAGGAAAGATGATTCCCTGCCAGCGTAAAAATATGAGCGGATGATTCCAGACTTCGGATAATCGATTCACGAGCCATGAAAGCGCCAAGAACCAGTCCTCCGCCCACCGATTTTCCCATGATGATACCGTCCGGATATGCGCCGTCCTCCAGATAGTGTTCGATAGAGAAGCACTTTCCCGTGCGCCAGAAGGCCAGCTGAACTTCTTCTGCGATCAAAAGTATACCATTCTCCTGGCACAGTCTGCTCAGCTTCTTCATGAAAATGTGATGCGCCGGGAGCATGCCTCCGTCGCCCTGCATCGGCTCAATAATGACCGCCGCTACTTCGTTTGCAGGCAGATACGTTCGGAACGCAGTTTCGATCTCGCGCAGGCAATCCCTTTCGCATTCATCGTCCGAGACGTCGATTCCATAAAATGGGAAATGATAAACATCCGGAAGGAGCGGGCCAATGCCTTCATGCATTTTTTCCGTGCAGGCGGAAAGGGTCGAGGAACCATAGGTATAGATATGTGCCTATTTTTCTGGGATTATAATGGTTTGCATGAAATGTTACAATGAACATGTCCGCTTCAAGAGTCACATTAGTGTCAAGATAACCGAATACCTCGTCTGAAAAGCCGTAAGTATTTTTCATTACCTCCCATGCTAGCGTAACAGCTTCTTTATCGGTAAAACCAATATCGCTAGATTCTTTTAGAATACTTTTGCTTTCAAAAGGTTCTACACGTATTTGTCTAATATAATGGGCGCAAGATATAATATCCGAGGAAATCTTCACAAGGCTCTACCGCTATCTATTAAGACCCGACCAATATTATCGCAAGGGCCATATTCATCCCCGTCAGTCAGTTGCCCACGTCGGCACCCCGGAGAGCGACGATCCAAAACCAAAACCGCTCTGCAATTTGAGAAAACATCATCAGGAGGAATGAAACGTGAACAGGTTCACCTATACCCACGTTGGCGTCTATTGGATTCCCAAGCTGAAGCTGACGGAACAGTCGCTGCATCCTATCGGTAAGTACGGACGTATGCGGCGGCGGTATTTGAGGGAGTGCCGACCCATACTGTACAGCCACCTCATCCTGACAGAGAGGCTCCATCCGCACCTGGTTGAAACTGACGAGGCGGCAAATCGGCGTATGGAGTTGCTGATGCCAAAGCTGGCCAGGGATACAGGTGTGACCGAGCGGCTGAAAGCCAGCGATCCCATGGTATGGGTGAGAAGGATGAACGCATTGAAGGCTCAGGTGGAAGAAATCATCCTGCATGAGTTGATCACGGAGTGAAGTGCGAATCCCTATAGACGCTGTCCCGAATCCGGCGCGGTGAGCATCAGGCTGTATTCGGGACAGCTGACTGATAACTGATACCTGGCTGGACACCATATGATCAAACTATACCTGACAACATTCAAGTTGGCATTCGCATCATGATTTGTACATTTCGCTCCAAAGCTGCCATCGCTATTTCAAGCCAAGTGCTGACAATCGCTCTTGTTTATGATATAGTTTAATTGGCTTTTTTAAAAGATCGGCCGCGCAGGAGCAACTTCCCAACTGACATACGTGAGGCAAAGCAATGTATATCGATGATGAACGCGAAGCTTTTTTTGTTGATGCACATAGAAAATACCATTCCAAAATGGAAAACGTATGTCGTGCTTATGTGCAATACAATGAGGAATATCGGAGCCTGATTGATGAAAGTATACAGGAAACCTATTTGACAGCCGTAAAAAACTATAAGGAATTGAAAGCACATCCGGCATTGGAGGGTTGGTTTATAGAAACCTGCTTTCACCGTTTTTCGACGGCGCTGGCCAAATATCGCCGCAGACAGGCATATCATCAGGTATCCATGAACGATGACAAAGCAGCCCCGCAAGCAGCAGAGACGGTTGACAATATAGACACATGGTGGCAAAACGAGGACAATACAAACCAACTTCAAAGGATATTGGATGTGCTGTCCGAACGCGAAGCACAAATCTACCATGAGTATTTTGAAGACGAAAAAAGCATGGCAGAGGTAGCCGAAACACAAAACACCACAGTGAGCGCCATTAAATCCATTCTTGCACGCATCCGAAAAAAGGCGCGTGCGATGCAAAATATCGACTATTTGTTTTTCTTTTTCATCATCGCAACTTTTTCAGTTCTCACGCGCTTAATGTAGTGAAGGAGGTTGATCATGGATAGCTCGAAGCGTGAAGCGCAAAATCAGTTGGAAGTTATCAAACAGTCGATTCTTGATGGCCGGCTTACGCATGGGCAGGTCTGTGATGCATTAGCCGAAGAAATCAAGAAAGAACTTCAAAAAAGCGCGGAGGAGGTTGATATCGAATATGTGCTTGCATGCCAGCGATTGATTGCAGGTCTTCATTCAAAGGAAGCTGCTCAAGCAGAGAGCCATGCCGAGCACAATTTTGAAGTGGCACATGCCAAACTGCGGCAGGAAAAGCACTCTGTTCAAAAAGGCAGAAAGCGTGCCATCAGGTATGGTTTTGCGGTTGCCTTCCTGTTAGTGGTATTGGCAGGGGCAGATATTCTGCTCACCAAACGGCAGATCAATGTCAGCTACTCACCCGATCATGAGCAGATCGTTTATGATGGTATGATGACAATGCCAGGAATCTTAGAAATGGCAGGAGCAGATATTCAAGGAGATGCGGTTCAGGAGCTAACAACAAAAAATTGGGACAAGGTCGTTGCCTTTTTAGGCTATGTGCCTGGGATGCCTGCATGGATCCCCGACGGATGGGTGTTGGATGAATACCATTGCGCTATATTCAAAAACTTTTCGATATTCGACGTCACCTATTCTTGTCAGGAATTCAATGAATATCTCGCATATTCCATCGAACATTATTATGGCAGCGAACCGCTACATGGTACTTTTGAGCAAGATGGAATTGGCTATGAAACGTTCACAGCGACAGGGCAGCGCCTTTATATCACAAGCAACACAGGCAGCAGCGTCATCCTTTGGCATGACGGCTCCCATGTCAACAGCGTGATCGGCCCTGTTGCCGCAGATGAATTGATCCATATGGTCGAATCAATAGAGGAAGGGAAGGATTGACCGTGAAAAAAACTGGCTTCTTATTGCGCTTGGTGTCACGCTCATTCTTATGCTGTTTACAAATTGCGCGCTTGCTTATACGGCAACGCCTTACGCCGATACGGTTTTTTCTTCTGCAAAGGTATCGTTAAGTGCTCAAATCAACGCATCTTTTACTGCCCAAACAAAATCAAAGCAAGCGGAAATTAAAGTGACGAGTTGTATTCTTCAAATCAAGACAGGAAGCGTGTGGGCCGATAGCATGACCTTAACAGCGCCGTCCAAAGTTGCGACAAATACAAGCCGCTATTTTGCAGCGAAGGATTATTCCAGCAGCTGCTCTTCGGGAAATACGTACCGTATCAAGGCAGTTTTTGATGCGGATGGGCATACCAAAACGGCGTACTCCAACTCGATCAGCTATTGATTTATGGAAAGCAAAGGCTATTCCGTTTGGCGCAGCGTTGAGTCTGTCTTCGCTGCGTTTTCTTTTGCCTGATTTGCTTCAGAAAGTTTGCTTATCACCGCAACTTTTTTGATTCTCGTGCGCTTAATATAGTGAAAAGGATAGAAGAAAGGGGGTTGATTCCATTGGACATATAGAAGAATGCTTTACAACGAAAAAGTCCTTGCAAAGCGTGTGGGCACACGAACTGCTTTCGCAGTCAACTTCACAAGGACGGAATCAGTATATCAAATGACAAAAGTGATTGCAATTCGAAGAAAAAAGCAATACGCAGTGGTGCGAAATGCCGTCACGGGGGAAACCCCTACCAATCTACAACAGATGAGAGAGGAAGATCACCATGAAAAAATCTATCGCTGCGATTCTGATTCTCACCTTGATTCTTGTCTTCGCCGGTAGTGCGATGGCTGTTGGAAGCCGGTTTGATATTGTCACCAGCAGCACCTCGTCGTTCATGACAGGGTGCAGCGGCATCACGAAGCTCAAAAATGCATGGTTTGTTCGGTACAATGAGGACACGAGCAACATAACGCCGACACATCGCGCTGTGGTACGCATTCACAAAGGAACACAACCAATTACCCCCAAATGGGTGTATGACAGCCCATACGAAAGAGACCGTCCGTACAATACAGGCTATACAAGTAAGGTGACCGGCGTTTCTTTCAGAGCACGGTTGGATGATCGGGATTCTGGAACGCTCGAATTCCATGGATACTATCACCATTCTTATTAAAGCATAAGATAGCTCAAATACTCATAAGCAGCATGCTGTTTGCGTGGGGTAAGAGCGTTCTTACCCCATGCAATATAGCGTTTATCCGTGTGGAAAGGATGACAGTCTATGAAAAAAATTTTTGCCGGATTATTCATTGCAGTGTTATGCATTGCTCTTATTGTTCTCGCTTACGCAGAGGAAGAAAACGCCCCCTGTTATACGCCCGTTTTAATGGATTGGGACGCAAAAGACGGAAAAGATCTGGAACAAAAGATTTTGGAGTATTGTAGAACGGGCTGGGAGGCCGGGTTATATACGCCTCGAAGGCATTCCTCCATGACCTTCCGTCTTGGCGGAACAACAGAAGAACTGATCAAAGACTACAGAAATTGGGATATCGCTATTGTTTCCTCCAAAGAAGTGGATTTGCAAAAGTTGGCAGACGAAGGCGTGGTGATCAACTGTGCTTATGAGCCCGCAGCTGATCTAAGCCTGCACTACTGGCTTCTGCCTGAAGCGGTGCGAAAAAAACTGCCCATCCATCCCATCTATGATTATATGGTTTACTGCTATGATTATAACCCGCAAACCGACGAGGCGATCTTTCTGGTTTGTAACGAAAAGAAACGACCCGCAGGGTCTCGGGAGGGCTGGGTAATGCAGATATTGAAGAAACGCGGCCCGGATCGAACGCGTGCGTTGGAGGGTATCTGCCGTGTGAATGATCGGCCAGAGGTGGCTGTTCCGCCTTGCATGGTGGATGAGCTGCTGCAAATGCAGAACGACTGGGATTGGGCCAGTCTCAGGATTGACGAAACGGACAGGCTGGAAGTCCTCGACCAGGAAGGGCTTCTCTATGATTTTTCGCAAGATTCATACTGGGTCGACCGGGAGCCGGCCTGGCAGGAGCCCAAGGGGCTATTCAGCGCAGACGGCAGGATGATTGGGATTCCTTACAATCCCATCGTAACTGGAGAATATGAGCCAAACACGATTCTGGTATTTATCGTAAATGCAAAAAGCGCACATTCATTGCGGGCGCTGGAGTATGCAAAGCACTTCGTGAAATCATATGAATGGGTATACAACGTTTGCGAAACCGACTGGAGCGATCCTGATATTGTAAAAAAGTATGGCGAGCACTCCATTTGCATTTACAAAGACGAGGTGGATTGGTAACTTTTCAAGACTGTCCGGATTCGCACAAAGTGCGCTTTACGGAGCTTCATGGTTCATTTTGCCGCTTATGATCCCGAATGTGCCAACGGCGTAACGCCAGGAGGAAGAAGCACTTGAAGCATTGTTTTGGAAAGAGAATATGCGCCCTGCTGGCGTTCGCCCTGAGCCTGACGGTTCTTTTTTCCGCCATGGGCGAAACCAATCTGTACCTGGGCGGGGCCGATAAGAACAGCGCAGAATACAAGCTGTTTACCCAGAATCATCCAGAGCTCACCGTTGATACGGAAACCAACATCTACCTCTCCACGGACGAAATCATCAGCGCTTTTCTCACAGGCGAATTTCCTTTCGATACTTTCGTCATGACCAGCAGCAGCTTTGATCTCAAGCGGATGTTTTCCAGGGGATACTGCTCGCCTCTCTCCGGCAGCGCTGTGCTGACTGAAAAACTGGGCGAGATGTATGAACCCATTCAACGGTTGCTCACCCATGATGGCAATATCTATGGCGCGCCCTTCCATTGCTATGTGGGCTACTATACCTATTGTCCGGATGCGTGGGCCGAGGCTGGCCTTACAGCGGAGGACGTTCCCTCCTCTTTTGTGGAATATCTGGATTTTCTGGAGGCGTGGGCAGAGCATATCCGGGATAACCCGGAAGACGCTATCAGCGTTTCCAACGCCTTTGACAGTGAACAGTACGGTGAACATAGCTACATAAGCTACTTGGTAGACCGTCTGATCACCAACCATATCATGCAGTGCAATTACGCAGGGGAACCCCTCCGCTTTGATACGCCTCTGTTTCGGGAACTGCTGGAACGCTGCCAAAGCATTGGTACGGACTTGTATCTGTATGAGCCGGAGCAAAAGGCTGACCTGGCGCTCTTTGAGGACCTGTATGGGATGCGTGAGTTAAAACACCTGGTTCCCCTTCGCCTCACGAGTGATCAGCCTGTTCTTATCAAGGCGACGCTGTATACAGCCTTTCTGAACGTGCGCAGCCAACACCAGGCTCTTGCCACGGAATATTTGGAGGACTGTGTGACCTGCACCGCTCCGGAGTTTGGCGCATACCTGTACCGCGATGCTGAGCCTGTGGAAGATCCTGAATTTGTCCGTTCTATGGAGGCGGTACAAAAGGAGATTCAGACGCTTGAGCAACGACTGGCCGCTTCAGAGAACATGGAGCCGTTGGAACGAAATTCCCTAAGCAGCCAGTTGGAGCAGAAGAAAAAGGATTTTGAGGCTATGGCCGTTTCCGAGCAGCGCTACCTTATCTCCGAAAACGACCTAAACCTGTATCGCACCTATGGTGAAAACCTCTATTTCCAACCTCCCAGCATCTTTGACCCCTCCACCGAGGAAGGGCAGAACGTGAAGCAATTACGGGACAGGTTCTGCACAGGCAGTTTGACCATGGAACAGTTCATAGGTCAATTGGATCAACTGGCGTGGATTCTTGAAATGGAAGATCGGCATTTTTAACGCAAAAGGAGAGGTATGCATGAACGATTTCTGCCGGAGGGCATTGCGATTAGCAGTGTGTATCCTGCTCTGTATACCTATAACCGTTTCTTCGGCCACACAAATCTCCACACACGATCGTAGCCAGATTGCCCGATATCTGAAACTATATGGCTATGATCTTCCCTGGGAAATTGTCAAGCAATCTCATGCGGCGTTTTCTCCGCTGGCGGTGGATTGCGGCCCCGTGCAGGTCAGTGTAGATGAAATTCTTTATGATGGGCAATGGATGTATACCGCCGCCTCCATTTGGCCCAAAGATCCTGATACGACTGTGATTATGCCCGGCAGCGCCCATCCAGACGACCCCGCGGCGGGATTCTATGGCGAAAAAGCCCGCAACGATAAGCGTTCATTCAAAATCGCTGCGAAAGAAGAGAACAAGCAGCTTCTAAGTGTTTACGCCTATATCAAAGAATTTGACGATATAGGAGCATACTTTTTGGATCACTTCCAAGAAGAAAACTCATCTGTTCTTTTTAGCGGTGCAGAAGTAGCTGGTGGAGAAGAAACCGTTGAATGTACCTGGGTTGTTCAAATTTACGCAGTTGACCTGCAAACAAAGAAATTCACCTTGCAAAATGAGTATTTTTTCCCTATAACAATCCAGCCATTGCAGCCATACCTTGAGAAGATCTATTATGTTGGCAGTGGAAAAAACGCTCCGTTTGACCATGCAATATTGGTAGATACTCCTCTGAACACATATGTTTTCCCGCAATGGAACGATATTCATGATCAAAGTCTATACCGAGTCACTTTAGACGACTCTAACGGCTTTGCAGTTCAAGGAGCATTTCCAGGAATAGAAGCGCGCAAATTGAAAACCTTGTCCAAAGAAGTAATCGTTACAATATCGGAGCGAAAAACCGATGGAATGACAAGCCAACTAACGCTGATCGCTGAGGATTTGACCGAAGCTGCCAAGTAAACGAAGGCCGAGTCCTCGTTCGGTGCTGTTTTCGTATGTACATCTAATGAAGAAAAGCTCGCGAGGAAGAAGTGACTCCACATTTCTAACCTAAGACAGGCACATGCTTGCCGGATGAGAAGCGCCTATCAGATGCTTGGCAAGACGAAATAAAAGCAAGATTCTCCGCAAAGTTGCCACATTCGTAAACGAGTTCTCTTTGATGGCTGCGTCTATGCATGACGCGGTCTTTCTATATCTCCCCCGATGCCGTTCCCCGCCCTTGTCCCTTTTGGATCCAAGTAATCTGAAAGGAGCAAGGAGAATGAAAATCATCATTTGTATGAACGGCAGCAATCTGTCCGGATAAGGTACAATAAAATGCGCAAATTTCAAAAATAAGAAGACATAGTCAGCAGACTCTGGTAGAATGAAGTTGCTACACAAAACATTCGAAAGGAGAACTGACTATGTCCGAGAAAATTGTAACACTGAATGAGGAAGTAATCCAGGGCAACAGCATTTAAGAATTACTGAAAAAGAATGCGAAGGAATGTATCGGGATCAAGGCAAGCCCAGTAGCGCCTTTTCTGAAGACTGACTCGCTTGCCAAAGTCAGCGTTTTTGCACAAGGCGAGCGCGATTTTTCTCATAATATTCAGATTTAGAGGTGATAAGTCCTTCCGAGCGCGAGCTTTGTCCTCCCTAAAAAGAACATCCAAACACGTCAATGCTGATTTACGGCATTATATTCCCACGCTGGCGCGTCGCAGCAGATGTTTCCCTCGGAAGCTGGAAAATCTTCAGGCGGTTCTTTCCGTCTTTGTTCAGGCCTATAATCGCTTCGGCAGGCAGAAAATGCTATACCGCTCCCGCTATCATTCCTCTTCTGTTCCTTTCTCCCTCTTTGATTTCTTTTAAATCCTCTTTTGGACACTCCCCAATAAAAGAGCAAAAATCATGCAAACAGAAGCAAAAACGCTTTGCGGTTTTTCAGGGGGCAAATGCCGAAAAAGCAGGCAAGTCAGCCAGCAAATTTGACAATCAAACGGCAAAATGAGTATTTGAAACAGATACAAAGCCCGCCGCAAAAAAGTATCAAAATCACTTGACAAAAGCAGAGGAGTGTTTTATACTATGAGCAGTTATTCGATTAACTTTTCGGAGTGAAGCGTATGAGCGTGACCATTAAGGATATTGCCAAGCTGGCTGACGTATCAACAGCTACTGTATCCAACGTGCTGACGCAAAAAAAATTCGTCAGCCAAGAATTGGAACACCGCGTCTACGCCGCAATCGATCAGCTGGGGTATCGGCCAAATGTGTATGCTCGCGGTTTAAAAACCAACCGCTCCTATACCATCGGCGTACAGGTACCCGATATTACAAACCCTTTTTTCAACAGCAGTGTCAAGACCATTCAGTGCGAGGCTAACGCAAACGGTTATCAGATCATGCTGTATGATTCCGACAGCAGCATCGGTACCGAAATGCAGAATATCAACAGCATGAACGATGCCCATGTGGATGGCATCATCAGTATCGCGCCCCGAATGGATATCAACCGGCTGATGGATATGGTCAAGGTTCCATTGGTGATTATGGATCGGCCTGCCGTGCAGACCGATCGAAATGTGGCTTTTATTTATGCCGATAACTATCGGGGGGCAGCCTCTGTCGTTGATTATATGCTGGGCAGAGGGTATGAACGCTTTGTCTGTCTGGCAGGACCTACCAGTCTGGTCAGCAACGCCAAGGCACGTTTGGACGGTTTTTTGGAAACGCTGGCACATCATGGCATCCGTCAAGAGCAATGTGACATTCTCTATGGCGATTTTACCTTTCAATCCGGCTATGACCTGATGAAGCAGTTTCTTGAAACGTACAAGCCTTCCCCAAAGCCTGCCGCTGCCTTTGTAACCAGCGATATTATGGCTTGGGGCACTATGGAAGCGTTAAAGGAAAAAAAGCTGAAAATGCCCCGGGATATGGGACTGATCGGCTATGATAACATTTACTTTTCCAGTTTTTTATACCCCGCTTTAACCACGGTGGAAAACCCCAGCGTGGAAATGGCAAAGAACGCGATTACCCTGTTATTGGATGCTTTAGAGCGGCTGCGCAGTTTATCCGGCATTTCGGTGGTTCTGCGTTCGTCTCTTATTGTGCGTAAATCCTGTTAAGGCTTGTTCATAGGCAATTTATGTCTGTGCTTGCTGTTTAATCGTTTTACCATTGATTTAAAAGGCATGTATGTCTTTTAATGATAAAAATTTAAACGTATCAGTAAAACGTTTAAAAAGTACGAGAGGAGCTTAATCATGAAAAAGTCTGGCATCTACAATTCCGAACTGGCCAAAGCCGTCAGCAAAATGGGACACGGCGATATTATCCTGATTGGCGACGTGGGCTGCCCCTTCCCCCGGCATGATATGACCACCTGCGTAGACCTGGCGGTGTGCGAAGGTGTTCCCAAGGTAGCGGACGTGGTAAAAGCCGTGCTGAGCGAGCTGGTAGTGGAAAGCTATATCGTCACCGATGAAACCAAGTCCGTCAGCCCTCAGGTCTATGAAGAGTTCAAGTCGATTCTGTCTAAGGAAAACAACAAAGGCAACGCCCTAGTGGAAAAATGCATTCCTCATGTAGACATGAAGAATCTGTGGCTCAATGGCGCATTAAACGGCGAAGAGGTAAAGGTCTTTGTACGCACTGGCGAGCGTTGCCCCTATTGCTACATTGCCTTGGTTGCCGGCGTAGATTTCTGATCGAACGTAGCTTGCAAGGGTGGCCATCCTGATGGATTCAGCCTTCAGGATGGCCTTGCCCAAGCTCACCGCATGGAGGTAGTTATGCCGAATCGTCTGGATACCATCTTCTCTAATAGAATTCCCGTAATCGGTATGGTACACCTGCGTCCTCTTCCGGGCTCGCCTTTGTATGATCCATCCACCATGGATATGAAGCGTATTCTGGCCATTGCCCGTGAAGAAGCCCGTATGCTGGAGGATGCCGGCGTAGATGGCGTGCAGGTGGAAAACATGTGGGATATTCCCTACCTGCCAGGCCGCGACATTGGTCCAGAAACCGTGGCCGCATTGGCCGTTGGCGTATATGAGGTAGCCAATGCCGTATCCATTCCGGTAGGTGCCGAATGCCATATGAACGGTGCAGATCTGGCTATGGCCTCCGCCGTTGCCGGCGGCGCACAGTGGATTCGCGTTTTTGAATGGTGCAACGCTTTCATTTCGCAATCCGGCTATATTGAATCCATCGGTGGAAAGGTTGCCCGAATGCGCGCCGCTTTGCGGGCCAATCATATTGCCTGCCTGTGCGATGTTAACGTGAAGCACGGCAGCCACTATATTATTCACGACCGCTCCGTGCGCGAACAGGCTATGGATATTGAGGCCCAGGACGGGGATGCCGTGATTGTAACCGGTTTCGATACCGGTATGCCGCCAACTGTAGAACGTATTGACGAATGCCGCAGCGGTGTGCATCTGCCCATTTTTTTGGGAAGCGGCCTAAGCAAGGACAATGTCCGCCAGTTGCTGTCTCATGCGGATGGAGCCATTGTTGGCAGCTATTTCAAAAAAGACGGCAACTGGAAAAATGAAATTGATTCAGAGCGTACCAAGGCCTTTATGCAGGAGGTTAAGGCGCTAAGAAAGGAACTTGGCTGATGCGAAAGAAGATCGTATGTATGGGCAGCGTGAACATGGACTTGTGCATGTACATGCAAACCATGCCCAATGTGGGCGAAACCATTCGCACGGACAATTTTGCTACCTACCCGGGCGGCAAGGCGGGAAACCAGGCCGCCGCCGCCGGAGAGCTGGGCGGCAATGTATGCGTGTTGGCGCGCTTGGGAGACGATGCCTTCAGCACCCAGCTTACCGATGAGCTGAAGCGCCACGGGGTTCAAACCAATTCTCTCATCTATGAGCAGAATGCCACGGCGGGCATCGCTATGATTCGCATTGATGCGCAGGGAAGAAACTCCATTTCCTTTACGCCCGGCGCAAATGCTGCCATTTCCCCGCAAGATGTATTGGATCACCAGGAAGCCTTTGAGGAAAACGGCATTTTGCTGATTACCCTGGAGCTGCCGATGGATACGGTATGCGCCGCTATCCGTTTGGCGAAAGAAAAGCATATGCTGGTAATCGTCGATCCTTCGCCGGTACCTGAGGGTGGCATTCCCCAAGAAATATGCGCTTTGATTGACTATGCAAAGCCCAATGAGGTTGAAGCGGAAAATCTTAGCGGTATTCCCGTGGTGGATTTTGCATCTGCCGCCAAAGCCTGCGACCGCTTGATCGCCATGGGAATTGCCCATCCTATTATTTCCATGTCGGATAAGGGCGCTTTTACCCGCATTGATGGCAGCGATTTGCTGATTAAGCCCAAAAAGGTAGACGCCATTGACTCTACCGCTGCCGGCGATGTATTTCTGGGCGCTTTTGCCGTAGCCCTGTCGAAAGGCGAGCCGCTTGAGCGCTGCCTGGAATACGCCAACACTGCCGCCGCATTGAGCACAACCCGCAAAGGCGCGCAATCCTCCATCCCTACGCCCCAGGAAGTTTTAGCGGCACTGTAAAAAGGAGGCTTCTGAGCATGGAACAAAATGAGAGGATTCTATGTCTTCAGGGGATTCGAAAAAGCTTCGGCGGTGTAAAGGCCCTAAAGGGCGTTGATTTTGAGCTTCGACGGGGAGAAATTCATGCCCTGCTGGGCGAAAATGGCGCTGGAAAATCTACGCTGATTAAGATACTGACCGGCGTGCATAAGCCAGATGGCGGCGAGATTCTTTTAAAGGGTTCCCCCGTATCGATTGCCGGCCCCATCGATGCCCGTAAAAAAGGAATCGCCGCCATCTATCAAGAGCTAAGCCTGATCGATTCCTTGACCGTTGCCGAAAATATTTTTCTGGGTATTGAACCGACCGTTACCCCTTTGGGCTGCTGCAAGCGGCGGCAATTATATGCGGACAGCGATGCTTTTCTGAAACGCTTTGGCATTCAAATCGATTCTCACGCAAAAGTGGGTTCCCTGGGCTTGGGCCAAAAAAGAATTGTAGAAATCGTAAAGGCTTTGGCCATCAACGCAGAGATTCTTTTGCTGGATGAACCAACTACCGGCATGAGCAAAGCGGAAATCGATACCTTGTTTGAAATTATGGCCAGTTTAAAAGAAAAGCACGTGACCATGATTTACATTTCTCACTATTTGGACGAGGTATTCCGCTGCTGTGACCGTTCCACTGTGTTCCGCGATGGTCAAAATGTGGCGTCCTTTGAGATGAACCACGTTACCGTTGCCGAACTGATCAGCGCCATGATTGGGCACAGCGTCAGCGGCGAGCGTTACCGTCAGGTACAGGACCACTCGAATTCGCCTGTTGCGATTGAGAGCGTTGGCCTGCGTACTGCCGCCATGCGCAAAAAAGTCAGCTTTACCACCCACAAAGGTGAAATCTTGGGCTTTACCGGTATTGTAGGTGCCGGAAAGAGCGAATTGGCCTCCAGTCTATTCGGCGTGTACCCCGCTTTGGAGGGGGAAATCCGCATAGAAGGCAAGCCTGTGCATTTCCGCAGTCCCTATGACACACGGCCTTACAACATGGCACTGATTCCCGAAGATCGCAAATCCGAGGGGCTGTTTCTGGAAGAAACCATTGCGGATAACATTGTGCTGCCGCATCTGGAACAGATCCAAAATCGCCTGGGATTGCTGGACAATCAAAAGAAACGTTCGATTGCCACAAAAATGGGTGAAACGATGAAGCTGCATCCCATGAATGTGGATATGGCCGCGGGCAACCTGTCCGGCGGCAATCAGCAAAAGGTGGTTCTTGGTAAATGGCTGACCGGCGACCCACAGATCGTTCTGATGGATGAGCCAACCCGTGGTATCGATATTGGCGCAAAAGCCGAAATTTATCGCTTTATCACCCAGCTGGCGGACGCCGGAAAAACCGTTATCATCTTTTCATCGGAGCTGGAGGAATTGCTTAGCATTTGCGACCGCATTATGGTGCTTTGCAAAGGCGAGGTAGCAGGCGAGCTGCCAGCCGACCAGGCAACGGCAGAACAATTACTGACTTTGGCATTGGGAGGCGCGAACACATGAGCCCAAAATCCATGTCCAATCAAAAGAAAATTCTACAAATGCTCAAAGGTGAGCTTGGGCTTCTACTCATTCTGGCAGTGCTTTGCATTGTATTTGGGGTCATTTCCCCTTACTTTTGGGTGCAGCGCAATCTGCTGAATATTACCCGGCAGGTATCAATCGTTTTGACGGTTGCCATGGGTATGCTCTGTGTGGTACTGTCCGGCGAAATCGACCTTTCCGTTGGCTCTACCGCTGCATTGTGCGGCGTGGCCGCCGCCTGGGTGATGCAGCAAAACGGTTCTATTGTCATGGGCATATGCGTGGCCTTGCTCATGGGTATCGTAATCGGCCTGATTAACGGCACGCTGGTGGTTTATGGCCGTATTCCGTCCTTCATTGTTACCCTGGCAACCATGGGTATGCTGCGCGGTGTGTGCATGGTATGGACCAACGGCAAGCCCTTCTCCAATCTGCCGCAGGCTTTTTCTACCATGGGCGCCGGCTACATTCTTCAAGTGATTCCCGTGGCTACGGTTATTTCCTTAACCCTGGTGGTCATCTTCTATGTACTGCTTCAGCGTACCAAGCATGGCACCTATATCAAAGCAATCGGTGCAAATCGTGAAGCGGCAAAGCTATCTGCCATTCCGATTCAACGTTACAAGGTTTTGGTATTCGTTGCCTGCTCCTTGATGTGCGCGGTCGGCGGTCTTATTACCACCAGCAAGCTGCTGTCCGCCCAACCCACTGCCTGCAACGGGCTTGAGATGGATGTACTCAGCGGCGTCATTTTGGGCGGCGCATCCCTGTCCGGTGGTGTGGGAACGGTTACGGGCACCTTGCTTGGCAGCATGATTATCGGCGTAATCAACAATGGTTTGAATCTGCTGAACGTTAATTCCTATTATCAGGATATCGTAAAGGGCATTATCATCATCCTAGCGGTGATGATTAAGCGTAACAAAGCAACAAAATAAAAAGGAGGCTAAAAACATGTTACGTAAAGTAATGGCTACTCTCTTGGCTCTGGTTCTGGTTCTGGCAGCTTCTCTGACCTGCGCGCAGGCGGAAAGCTACACCATCGGTTTTGCCGTATCCACCTTGGAAAATCCCTTCTTCGTTACCATGAAGGATGCTGCTGTGGCGAAGGCCGCTGAGCTGGGCGTAGAGCTGGTGGTTCTGGATGCTCAGGACAGCGCTGAAACCCAGGCTTCTCAAGTGGAAGACTTCATCACCCGCGGCGTGGATCTGCTGATTATCAACCCTGTTGATTCTGACGCGATCGGCACCTCTGTGATGGCTTGCAACGAGGCCAATATTCCTGTTATTACCGTGACCCGTGCCTCCAATGCCGGCACTGTTGTGCAGCATCTGGACATCGACAACAAAGAAGCTGGCCGCCTGGATGCCGAGCAGCTGCTGAAGGATCTGGATGGCAAGGGCAAGGTTGCCATTCTGGAAGGCATTGCCGGTTCCAGCTCTGCCATTGAGCGTGAAGAAGGCTTTGTGGATGCCCTGAAGGGCAGCGAGGTTGAGGTTGTAACCTCCCTGACCGCTAACTATTCCCGTGAAGAGGGTGCTACCGTAACGGAGGACATCCTGCAGTCCAACCCGGAACTGGATGCCATCTACGCTCACAATGACGAAATGGCTCTGGGCGCCGTGCGTGCCGTAGCCGCCGCGGGTCGCAGCGCTGAGATCAAAATCTACGGCATTGATGCCACCGATGATGCTCTGGTTGCCGTAGAAAATGGTGAAATGGCCGCTACCGTGCAGCAGCAGCCTGACCTGCAGATCGAAACCGCTCTTGAAAACGCCATCAAGTATCTGGGCGGCGAAACCCTGGAGCCCCTGGTGAATATTCCTCTGAAGCTGATTGTGAAAGAATAACCTTTTTCCCGGCTTGCCCCTGTTAACCGAATGGTTAACAGGGGCTTTTGGCTTAAAAAAACCGATGAGAAGGGCAAAGCCGACGCTTCCCCCAGCATTTCATCCAACCTTGCTCCTTTTGCTTTTTTCACCGTCTGTCCACCCCACACTTTTTAGACAGTGTCTACCTGAGATCAAGCCAAAACAGCCAGCCAAATAGCGATGCATCTGATATGAACAGCAGAAAGGAAAGAGGACGTATTTTTCGCATAGCGCGTAGCGATCCCTCTCCAGCGTTTTAACCACAGAAAAGCATTTTCTACAAGATGCCTGATTTTGTAGAGATAGCGGTCATATTCGCGCTGCTCCTTAC
>ERZ773139.2876-NODE-2876-length-16428-cov-3.713431_pt1 | contig 16428 bp, 7 predicted proteins | sample MGYA00580854_ERZ773139 | MGnify/ENA primary metagenome ERZ773139 (study PRJEB29015, sample SAMEA2737809) | human gut metagenome | biome: human gut; feature: human-associated habitat; material: faeces | place: China | collected 2012 ...
TGATTACGGCGGACAGCGGCAGCGCGATTGCCGCCGCTCGAAGCGCTTACGATGCGCTGAGCGTCGAACTTCAGGAACTGGTCACGAATTACGAAACGCTTACCCGCGCCGAAGAGGAATACGCCTTGGCGATCAAGGCGGAGGTGCAGGCGGCGGAAAAGGTGGATCGTTTCATCGAGTCCATCGGCGAGGTCACGTTGGAGAGCGCCGACTCCATCCGCAGTGCGCAGGCGCTTTATGATGCGCTGTCGGACTATGGCAAGGGGCTCGTGAAGAATTATGAGCAGCTCAAACGCATTCAGGCGCAGTATGAAGCGCTGGTTGCCGCGAGCAGCGCCAAGGCGAGCGAGGTTATGAAGATGATCTCCGCGTTGGGCGAGATCACGCTGGAGAGCGGAGACGCAATCCGCGCGGCGCGCGACGCCTATGACGCGCTGAGCGACGCTGAAAAGGCGCTTGTTACGAATCTCTCTACGCTGGAAGCGGCGGAAGAGGTGTATGCCGCGCTGCTTGACGCGGAGGGAAATTCCGTTCAGCAGGTGGAAGAGCTGATCTCCGCCATCGGCGAGGTCACACTGAAACGTGAGGATCGCATTGTTCGCGCACGCGAAGCCTACGACGCCCTGGACGCCGACGCGCAGGCGAAGGTGAGCAATTATGAAAAGCTCCTCGAAGCGGAGGAAACGCTTGCCGCGCTGAAGGAGCAGCTTGCGGGGCTGGAGACGGTTACGGCGCAGCTTGAAGAGCTCAAGGCGCAGATTCAGTCGATCGCCGCCAGCTCTGAAGCGGTGAATACCTCCAATGCGGCGCAGCTGGTTCCGCTGATTCAGCAGATTCTTAGGACGATCGCCGATCAGACGCTGCAAAACCAGTCGCTGCTCGCGGATTATGCCTCCTTTGCGGATTCGTATCGCATTGCGGTCGCTGACTACCTGCACATCGACCCCAACACCGGCGTGTCCGCCAGCGGGCTCGAATGGTACATGCAGCTGAAGATCGAGACGCTTACTTCGGCAGGTGATGCGGATTATGTAAAGTACAAGTCGCTGGTTTCGCCGCGGCGCATCATCCGTCTCTATCGCGTGTCCGTAATTGATCTGCTGACTGGAGAGCCGGCGGCGAATCATGCCGAAATGAGCCTTACGTGGGTGATTCCCACGCCGAACTACAATGAATCCTCCTATTCCTCCGCTGGCATTGCTCATGTAGGCGCTGCATCGGCGGCGGAGTATCTGGAGAGCGCCTATACGGATCATCGGCGCAAGCTGACCTTCAGCACCCGCGGCGACGGCCTGATCGGCTTTGTTGGAACCAAGGCTGGAATGAGTGCAGGGGGCTCTGTGCAGGGCAGCGGAAGCGTGCTGGACGGAGCGAAGGATCCTGGAAAGAACAATCCCACCGGCGGTGCAAACGATACCGTTCCCGGGACCATGCGGAGCTATTCCTCCGTGCAGAGCACGATGCTGACCCAGTATGGTCAGACCGTGGAATCGGGAATCTGGGAATACCGCGAAAATGTCATCCTGCCGGCGCTGCTCGCCCGCTTTACGGACGCGCAGGTCAGTCTGTACGCGGCGATGTCGGAAGCAGTGGAAAACGGAACGAATCGATTCTTTGCCTATTCGGTGACGGATGAAGAATTCGACGCGGTGCTGCAGACCTATCGGCTGTCCAATCCGCTGTCTGCGCTGGCGGAGTTTACGTTCGTGCCGGAAGAAGGCGTTGTGGAGGTCGATTACGTGCTTTCCGAGGAAGCGCATCTTGCGGCGATTGAGAACTGGCACGAGCTGGTGGAACGAATTGTCACCCATGCGCTCGTTCAGGGTAATGAAGTGCAGACTGCTGCGCAGCTCTATCAGTATCTCACCGAAACGCTGGACTTCCCGCCGGAGGCCGATGCGGAAGCAACCGATGCAGCCGCCGAATGGCTCCCTGAAGCGGGAAGTGAGAACGCGGTGTTCTATCCTTCGGCGTACTACGCGCTGTCTGAGAACATCGTTTCGGAAAACGATGCTGCTTCGATCTATGCGTATCTGCTGATGCAGGTGGGCGTGGAATGTATGCTGATTCAGGAAGCGCCGCAGGCAGCGAACGCCGATGCGGAGCTGGCAGAAACGGAACCGTCTGAGCCTCACATCTGGGCGGTGTTTGCGCTGAACGATCAGTGGAGCCACGCCGATGCGGAAATGGATATATATAATAGAAGAAATCCTGACGCGGAAATGGATGTACTCGGCCATTTCGGTATGGACGACGCGCTGCGTGCGGAATCTGTGGACGCGGAAAACGGCTATGAAATGGTCGTTCCCTCCTGTATGCTGCCGACCGACTCGGCGGATACGGATGCAGAGAATCCGTTTATAGTGCCCGAATGCAGCGGCAGATATAATCGCAACGCAGTGGATGAAACCGTTGTAATCCTTGACGGAGAAGGGAATTGATTGCGTGAAAAAGAGAATTCGGATATACGCCGTGTTTCTGGCACTGGCTCTGTCGGCGCAGTTGACTTCGCCAGCCATATCGAGAGCGGAGTCGCCGCCGGAAGTACAGACGTCGGCGGCAGCAGAAACACCGGAGCCGACGAAAGACGCGCCAAAGGAGGAACCGGGAACCGCGCCGCCGGAGCAATCCCCGCAGGAAACGCCGACTGCTTCAGAAACGGAAACGCCCAGTCCTCCTGCGGATACCCCGCAGCCGGCAGACTCGACGGAAGAGCCGACTGAGCTAACGCCTGTTCCTTCAGAGGAAGCGACGGCTACTCCGCTTCCCACGCCTGAAACGACGGAAGCGCCCAGTGAATCGCCGACAACACCCCCGGAGGTTACGCCAGCGCCGAAGCTCTTCATCGACGGAGAAATTCGGCAAAACGGCATTGCGGTGGGCGCGGACGGCGTTCATGGAAGGAAAATTGCGGTTTCGTCCAACGCTGCATGGACGGTAAAGGCGGAAGCTGAGTGGATCCATCTCGCGGTCTCCGATCAGAAGGACGGCTTTTTCCTGACGGTAGATGCAAACGCTGGCGAAGCGCGCGAGGGACAGATTGAGCTGAAAGCGGCGGAATGCGACACGATCACTGTACGTTTGCATCAAAGCGCTGCGGCTGAAGCGTCGCCTGAACCATCGATTACGCCCGAACCGAGCGACCTGCCGGCGGAAACGGAAGTGCCTTCGGAGACGGAAACACCCGTGCCGGAGGAAACGCTCGAGCCTTCGCCCACGCCGGGAGTGGAGGATCAAAACCCGGATGACTTGCCCACCGACGCGCCGCCGACGATTGAACCTGTCGAGCGCGATTACAATGTCGGTTGGAAGGGCGTGGTTCCGAGCGACGAAGCGGGCATGGGCATTCCCATGCTGTTTCAGGGCGACTATGGGCAGACCATTCTCTATTACAATGGAGAAGCCAAGTCGGTGGCAAGCTCGGGCTGTGGTGCGACGAGCGTATCCATGGTGATCGCCTATCTGACGGGAAACGTTGAGCAGAATCCCTATCTGCTGTTCTGCAAGGCGGTGGATGACGGCAGATACCACGGAAACGGTCTGAGCCACGATACGCTTGTATGGCTGGCAAAGAGCTATGGCGTGAAATGCCGCTGGATTTCCAACAGCGCGGACGCGGTGCTGGAAGCGCTGGCCGAGGGCAAGCCGGTGATCGCGCATATGGGCGAGGGTATTTTCACCAGCAAAGGCCATTACATTGTGCTTCGCGGCGTTACGGAGGATGGAAAGATTCTGGTAAACGATCCCAACAGCCGCTCCAACTGCCATAAGGCATTTCCGCTGGAGACGATTCTCGCTCAGACGCGAACCTCCGCTTCCTTTATGGTCTGCTGGACGGAGAGCGAAGCCACCGTAGAACCGACCGTCGAACCTACGCTTGATCCGACCGTTGAACCGACGCTCGAGGCTACAGTTGAACCGAGCGTTGCGCCGCAGCCGATTTGGGGCGATGTCAATGGTTCGGGAAGCGTAGACATGAACGACGTTCAGCTGATCTACGACATTATCAATGGTCGTAACACAGGTGATTTTGCGGACAGGGCGGATGTAAACGGAGACGGAACGGTGAACAACGCGGACATGGAACAGCTGATGCAGTTCATCTTGGAGGGTGCGCGCCCCGAAACGAAGGCGCAGCCTGAAGCGGCCGTTGAGAACACTGGGCTTCCGATGGAAGAGAGCGTCCCCAGAGATACTCTGGAGGAAACCGCAGCGCCTGACGGCTCGGCAGCCGATGCGAACAGCAGTTTGTCCATAGATGCCATTCAGCAGCCGTCTGTCGAGGCGACGCTGAGTCCATTCGATGGCGTAATTCCGAATCCGACTGCCGTTGGAACCCCGTCGCCAAGTGACGACGGTTCATCGAAGGGCGCTGAATTGCCGGACGGCGATTCGCCAAAAGAGCCCTAGTCAGACGTAATCGGTTTACCGATCCGGCAAACCGTTACATATTTGAATGTGTTGCGTTATGCTTCTGCGCCGCAACCTTTTGGAAAAGGTCGGTGCAGAAGTGAGGGAATCCGGTGAGAATCCGGAGCATTGCCGGTGCTGTAAGCGCGTGAGCCTGACATTCGTGGCGAAAGCCGGTCATTGGGCGAGAGCCTGAGAAGGCGGAATGTCGGTCGCAGGGATGAAGATCCCCTATCGCGCGAGCCAGAAGACCTATGACGTGGAAAGCTGTGCCTTATGGCGGGGGCCGCTTTAGATCGTGTAAAACGAGAGGAGGCATGAAGGTGTTGGTTCATGCGACACATTCAAAAACAATGCTCAGTAGAGGAAGGGGAGAAAAGGAGAAGATGAAATTGCTTCGGGGGTCGAAGCGGCGCATTCTGGCGTTGCTGCTGGCGCTGGCAATTATTTTGCTGGCGTTGCCGCTTGCGGCAATTTCCGCACAAGCGGAGGGTAGCGACTCGTCGACGAAAACCGTGTACTTTACCCTGGTTAACGACGGCGCGCCTGTAGTCGGTAACGACGATAACAAGACCGTGCTTTCGCATCTCAAGGTTGAAGTTCCATATTTTGATTTGGAGCGTTATGATCTGACTCAATATTATCGCTACGAAAGCGATTCCTTTGAAGAGGGCGGAAAGTACAACAGCTCGACCGTTCTGGAACAGCCCACGGTGCTGCATCTCTACATTTACATGCTGGAGAAGTACTGCATTGGCCTACCGGAGGATCAATGTATGCGCGGAGGCTCGCAGCTGTGGCAACAGGCGAATGAGTGCTTCGACATCTTTGGCAGATCGGTCAACAGCAAGGAAGTGCAGATGGGTGATGAGTATGTTAAGCAGGAACCGCTCAATGTGCTCAAGCTCACCGGCGCGGCTACCTCGATGTACATGGTGAATTACTGGGGCCACGATGAGAATCTGATGTATTACATCGACCATCAGTATCCTCTGATGGCAGCCGGATGGGGTTCTACTGCAGACTACATCCTGCTCGAGGACGGCATGACCATCGACGTGGCGATGTTCTCGGATTGGAGCTTTTGGCATGACGGTGGCGCGTTCGGCTTCTTTGACAGGGATGAATACTATGTCGAACGGGGCAAAGCGCAGGATTTCTACGTTTACAGAACGATGACCATCGCCTGCAACGACGGCTCGTCCTATATCAGCGATCCGCTGCCCAACATGGATTTTCTGGTGTATCCCGCGGGTGGCACGGCGGATCAATGCGGAGAGGCAAGGCCGCTGGCCACATCGGATGAAAAGGGTAAGATCACCTACACTTTCTCAGAAACGGGCGATTATGAAATCGTTGCCGAGGATCCGAAACGCTCCAGCGACGACGCACGTATCGCACCTGCGACGGCAATCGTCCATGTGATGGATTACTGTCCGCCGCTTAACAGTGTCACGTTGAATGTACACGAGGCGGCGCTCGACCCTGCCGAACCGCTTACGCTGAAGGCGACCATCGATCCCGTGGACGTTCCGGGCGTTACCTACAAGTGGGAAAGCAGCGATCCGGAGGTGGCGTACGTCTCTGAAATCGGCGTGGTGAAGACCTACATCGATGGCAAGGGCGGCACGGCGACCATCACCTGCACTGCGACGGATTCGCTGGGTAAATCTGTTTCCGATTCGTGTGTGCTTACGGTAAAGGGTGGCAAGGCGGTTGAAAGCGTGTCCCTGCCGGAAACGATGCTGAATCTGAAAATGGGCGACAAGTACCAGCTTGTACCCACGGTTCTGCCGGAAAATGCCAGCCAGAAAACCGTGCAATGGCGTACCAGCGAATGCCCGGATTTTGAGGCCGTTTATAGCGATGCAGATTATAAGATCCTGAAAGTCGATCAGAACGGCAATGTCGTGCTGAAAGCGCCCGGTGTTGTCACCGTCACTTGTAAGACGGATAACGGCGATCTGACTGCGACCTGCCGAATCGCCGTTAGTAGCGATGCGGAAACCAATCGCTTTGGTGTACTGACTGAGGGCGGCACCAAGCCTTCCGCTTTCGATGCGACGATTGCACTGAGGTCGCTCACAGACGCGAAAGCACCGCTGACCGACCGGCAGAAGATGCTGGGCGATATTGACGGGGATTCCAAGATCACCGCTTACGATGCAGCCTGCATTCTTCACTACACAATTACAGGCAAATTCCAGTGATTCCCGCTGACGGGCTTTGCCTGAACAGCGTTTTCTCCCTGAACTCGACTTACTATCTCGACTGCACGCATACGACATTTTAAGGAGCAAGGTCTATGAATCTTACAAAGAAACTCTTGCAACTGTTGCTCTGCGCGGCGCTGATCTTTGGGCTGTGTTCCACTGTAGCGCTCGCAGAAACGCCTACAGTTACCCTCAGCTCGCCCGAGGGAGCGCTGAAGGTCGGCGATACGTTTACCGTAAACGTCGACATGGCCAATAACACCGGCTTTGCCGCCGTGCAGTGGCGCTTGGAGTACAACTCCTCTGCACTGGAGCTGACGGATATTCTCACCGAAACGAACGACAGCACGTTCATCTTCGGAGCGATGGCCTGCGAAACGGCTACGGAATATCGAAAAGCTACCGATGCGCTGAATCTGAACATCTCTGCTTCAACGGGCAAGAACAATACCAAGAATGGTACGCTCTGCCAGCTGGTGTTCAAGGTGAAGGACGGCGCGCAGGACGGCATTTACGACATTTCGATCGATACCGCTATGGACGACTTCATGTTCGTCGATATCGAGAAGAATCCGCTCAATGCTACCTTTGTGTCCGCACAGGCGATCGTCGGCGCAGACGATCTGAAGCTCTATGTGCGTTCCGGCGAAGAGGGCGCGTATACCTACAATGAAATCACCGAAGATTTCTATCTGAACACCTCTTCCTCCGAGACCGCTCCCTGGAAGGACACCGCGACGCTGGTCGCCATGAAGAGCGGCAAGCCCGCCGCGAGCGCTGTCTGGACGATCGAGAATACCGACGTCGTTTCCAAGACGGATACCGAGGCGGAAACCGGCATGATTAACCTGAAGGCGACGGGCAGTACGCCGGGCAGCAGCACCACGGTGACTGCGACTGCCGACGGCGTCAGCGTTTCCTGCACGGTAAAGGTTGCGGACTACGCCGCGTCCATCTCCAAGGTGAATCTGAACCTGCCCTATGGCGCGGTCAGCTACGCTCCAGACAAGGATTTCTACGTAGTTCGCCAGAAAGAAGTGGTTACGCCTACCTACGAACTGGTGAATGCGAAGGGCGAAGCCATTGCGGACGCTTCCAACGCGGGCACGATCACCTGGACGATCGACGAAAATCCGCGCTACGCCTCCTACAGCAACGGTTCGATTACTTTTAATGGCTCCGGCACAGTGCACGTCGTTGTCAAGGCGCATCCCAGCATCGTGGGCACCGTGGACGGCAAGCCCGTGACGATCGACGGCGAAAAGGTCGCGTTCTGCACCGGCATGCATGCGCAGCCGGCGCTCCAGCTCAAGAATGGCAGCACGCCGATCGAGCGCACCTACAAGGCCGAGGATGGCACGATGTATCCCGAGGTTACCGTTCGCACGAACGGCACGGCTACTTATTTCGCCTGGGCGACTGTCGAGGACACGAATGCAAGCGACTCCTACATCACGATTAAAAGCGTTGAGCCGTTGAATGAAGCGGACGCGTCGAAGCTCACCATCCAGAGCCGTACCTACGGCAGCGGAACGGACAAAAAGAGCCAGCTGCTTCTGACGGGTCTTGAGGTTACCGATGAGCCGATCTGCCTGGTGGTGAAGTTCTGGCAGACGTTTGGCCAGGCGTATCAGTATGAGCGCGTGTATGTCAACGTGACCGGCCCCGTGTATCCTGAGACCATCAGCCTGAACAAGACGAGCACGACGCTCGACCAGTTTGCGCTGGAGAAGCTCACTGCAACGCTTGAGCCCGCTGACAACGATTTCAAGACCATTGAATGGTCTTCCAGCAACAAGGACATCGCGACGGTTGACAGCGATGGCAATGTGACGGCGCTCAAGCCCGGCAAAACCGTAATTACCGCGACGGCGACGAGCGCGAACGGCAAGATCAGCGCGGACTGCATCGTGACCGTGAATGCGATCGACGTCAGCAAGGTGTATCTTGCGGCAGGTAAGGGGAAGGGTGAATTCCACGACCTGACGAATCGCGATATGCTGTATGTCAGCACCAACAGATCCGGCGGCGTCAAGGGCTTCTCGTGGGATGCATATGAGGATCTGTGCGTAATGTACGATGGCAAACCGCTTTCGGCAGTGAAGTGGTCGCTCGAAACCGAGGGCAAGATCATTTCTATTAGAACGCCGGGGAACATTGCCATCAAGGCGGACGAGTACTACGATGTGATCAGGCTTTTCCCGCAAGGCGAGAAGACGACTGGAACGGTGACGGCGACGCTGCCGGATGGAACTGCTCTTGTGCAGCCGTTTACGGTAAAGCCCTGGCCGACGGCGACGGACATTAGCTTTAAAACGAGCGAAAGTAACAATGTGCTGCGGGCTGCGGGAACCGCCGGAACGCCCAGCCTGCTCGGTGAACCCGGCAGCACGGTGAAATTCGAGCTCAGCGCATGGGATTACCTCCTGGCGCTGGATCACAAGATCGTTATCGCTGATCCTGAAATTGCGTCGATCGATGAGAACGGCGTTGTGACCTTCCTGAAGGACGGCACCACCGAACTGTATATCACTTTCAACGGCCCTGTTGACGGCGATATGATCGATCAGACTTACCCATCGAAGGTGCCGATTTACAGCGGCAAGAAGTATGCCCGCAGTGTCTGGTTTACGAATGCGGATGGCAGCGAGATCACGGATACGTACACCTTTATGAACAAAGAATATCCGATGATTAAGCTGAAGGCTGGCGGCGAACCGGTGGTTCTGAAGCTGGCGGCGAATTGCGACGAGGCGCTGCAGAACCTCACGATTAAGAAGTTCAGCGTTTACGGCGTGAATGTGGAGATTGACAACGACGCCAAGACGCTCAAGCTGACCGGCTACCGTCATACTTATTCGGATGCTCCGGAATACGGTTTTGCTTCCTACACGGCTGCCGATTGCCCGATTACGTTCAGCACGACGAATCTTTATGTAGACGTCGATTATGCGGATGCGACGAGCATCGACATTACCCTGCCGGAAGGCGATCAGAAGACGGGTCAGGATATCCGACTTTCGTCCGTGATTACGCCCTACAATGCCTCCACGGACATCGTATGGACGTCGGACGATCCCGACATGGTGGTTGTCGACAGCTATTACAGCGATAATTCGGAGAAGGTCTTTACTAAGCTCCGCTTCTCGAAGCCCGGCCTGAAGACCATTACGGCAACTCTGGGCGATTACAGCACGACGGTTCAGCTGAACGTACTGGAGAGCTTCCCGGTGCTGACCGCTTCCATTGAAAAGGATCAGCGCGCGGCGAAGGGCGATACGGTGAGCGTGGACGTGAACATCAAGGGCGACTATTCTTCTCTGAAGTACAACGCCTACGAGGTCATGCTGAACTACGATCCCGCGAAGCTGGAGTACGTGGACGCGACCATCGCGAACGAAGATGCAAATCGCGCGGTTACCAAGGTGGAGGACGGCAAGCTGGCGATTTATGGCTACGGTGATTCCATCACTGCTTCTGAAAAGTCGCTGCTGGCTACGCTGAACTTCAAGGTGCTTGAAGCCGGTACTGCCGATGTGACGATTGCATCTGCGAAGGCCAATGACAACAGAACTGCGTGGACGCAGGACCTGAAGGATATCGCGATTTCGTCGGCAAGCGGCTCCGTTACCATCAATGCGGTCAATGTGATCACAGTTGATTTCGTTAACGGTACCGTCAACGGCGGCAAGACGCAGTTGACCACTGAAACCGATTCGATCACCTTCACGGTGGATGCGGTTGAAGGCAAGAACGTTGAAAGCGTCATGGTAAACGGCGCTGCGCTGACGGCGAATGAGAACGGCGAATATACGCTGAGCGGACTGACCGGCGATACCACCGTTACCATCAACTATGTGGACAAGATCTACAGCGTCAAGTTCTCCGGCAACGGCGCAGAGGATGCGACCGGTGCGGACAAAGTGACGCATGGTCAGACCTACAGCTTCGATCTGAACGAAAAGGCTGGCTACAGCTACACCGTGAAGATCAAGGTTGGCGGCAATGAAATCGATGTATCCGGCACGACCATTCCGGGCAAATACGTGACCGGCGATATCGAAATCGAGATCACCCGCAAGAGCATCTCTGTTGGCAGCTATGCTGTTCAGGTATGGCGCAACAACAAGATTAGCGCGGACGAGGAAACCACCGTTTCCAAGGATGCTTCCGAGTACACCTTCACCTATGATCCGGCGAACTGGAAGCTTGTGAAGGTTACCGTGAACGGCACCGAAGTGACTGTGACCGACAACAATGGCACCGTGACTGTCCCCGGCACGTTCAATGGCAACATCGCGATCTACTATGCGGGCATTTACTCCGTTACGCTGCCTGAAAAGGGCGCGAAGGGCGACAGCAGTGTGACCTACGGCGAGGATTACAAGTTTACCGTGGACGACGGCTATACCCTTGGCACGGTAACTATCGGCGGCGTCGAGTATCAGCCCACGCTGAACGAGGACGGCTCCTACACCATCAAGGGCGAGGACATCACAGGCGAAATCGTGATCACCGTGATTGAGCCCAACTATGGCGTAGAGGTCTATGAGTACGTCAAGCTGAGAACGGCGCAGTCCGTAATGCTGGTTGTGGTGAAGACCGACCTGCCCGAAGGCAAAACACTTAACTACGCTGGATCCCCGGTGTTCTATTCTGCTGAGTATGAGGGTTATGCCTATCTGACGATCATCGGTGCGAATGAGTCGCTGACGCCTGAAGATGCGGCGAAGAACCTCAGCCAGGTGAACGGCACTACGACCGAGGTCGCCTATACTGGTGACGCGAATATGTCTGGCGTGGTCGATATGAACGATGCGCAGCTCGTGTACGATATGTACAATGCGACGTTCACGTCTCTCAATGGTAGCGGCCTTACGATGGAGCACTTCCTGCGTGCGGACATGAACGCTGACCACAAGCTCGATAGCTTTGATGCGCGTGTGATTGCGGACAGCGTGTACACCAAGAACTAATCTGATTACCCCATTAAACCAGGCGCCCACAGCCCCTTCGGGGGCTGCGGGCTGCCGCATTAAAGAGGAATGCTATGAAACGTTTCACCGGATGGCTGCTGTTGATTGTCCTGCTGGTCGGCGTTGCTCTGCCGGCCTATGCCGTGGATAATTCGCGTAGCTACAATTTCGATCTTTCTGTCAATGGCGAGCATGAGGTTCATGTGGTTCCGGGCGAGATCGTTACTGTAATGTTCAAACTCTCCCGCGTCGATAGCAATAATCCCTATACGATGTATGCGATGCAAAACGAAATCAACTATGATGATGAATTCGTGGAGCTGGTTCCAAATGGCAGCATCGTGAATGCCAGCATCAGGACTCAGGAGCTTGAGCTGCGCAATGGTGATCGTTCCTTTTACATGAACTACGTCTCCTTTGCGGCGGGTGAGGAATGGAACGCCTCCCAGATCGTCGGTACATTTCAGCTGAAGGTCAAGGGAGAAGCCGGCGCGACGGTTCTTACCAATAATAATTACAAGGTTTCGCTGCGGGATGGCAAAGAGCAATATAAATCGACTGCGAACGACCTGACGCTGATCGTCTCCTCTGACTGCGTCGTTCATTTTGAAACCAACGGCGGTACACCCATTGAGGACGCGAACGTACTCTACGGCGAAATGCTTCCGCGCCCCGAAGATCCGATTCGCGAGGGCTATCATCTGGAGGACTGGTATTCGGATATTGATCTTACGCAGAAGTGGGATTTTGAAACCATGCCTGTGGAATCCAACATGACGCTCTATGCGAAATGGGCGGAGGGCGATCCTGCGCCGGAGGGCTTCTTCGATCGCATTCGCGTCTGGTTCAGCCATCTGTTCGACGGCCTCGATCTGTCGGGTCTGGGCGAATGGCTGAAGGCAAACGGCAAGTATCTGCTGATGGGCCTGCCGGTTCTGCTGCTGCTCATCCTGATTCTCGTGCTGCTGGGACGCAAGCGTAAAGTGGTCTTTATTGTCAACGGCGGCGCGCCGATCGACCCGATAAAGGTCAAGCGCGGCGAAACGTTGAAGGAGCTGCCCATTCCCACGCGCAGCCACAGCGTGTTCTGCGGCTGGTATAAGGATGAAAAGCTCGTCGAACCGTGGTACGCAGGCGTCGACAAGGTCACGAAGCGCAAGACAAAGCTCTACGCGAAGTGGATGTAAATCCTGAATCAATATGCTCCGGGTGAAGAGGTTTCACTCGGAGCATTGTCATGTCCAATGGAATTTTCCGCTTGGATTGTTGGTTCAGGAGAGTCTGCGGCTATGAGCATAGAGGGGAATTTCACTCTTTGGCAAGCAATGCCTTTCTGATCAGAAAGGCTGAAAACATAAAGTTTCGCCTGCCGGTGAAACTTATGTTTGGGTTGGAAATCCTTCGAATTTCCAAGTCCGCCTTTGGCAGACTGCCACACTCAATCGAAGATTGAAGCGCGGCACCTTGCTTGTTGGGGCATATCCCCCAAACCCCTTTGAACGAAGATTTCATCTTCGGCGGCGCGCCTGACGGCACTTATTTTTCCTCCTGACGGCGCTCCTTTGGGGGCACGGTTTTCGCATTTTCGATTCCGAACAGACCGGCCAGATTCGCCTGATAGGTCATCAGCTCGCGGTATTCATCCTTGGCTTTGTAGTATTGGGCATACGCTGCCTTTTTCTCCTTCATCAATTCCGCATACTCTGCGCGCAGGGCCTTCAGAGAGGGAAGTTTTTTCTTGTGTCTGTCGGCTGTTTTTCCAGAAACGCCATCTGGGAACAGCTCATCAAAGGCACGCTTGGAAGCCCGGCACAGCCTGATTTCATCTTCGTGTTTTTCGTAATACTGCTTTGAGTAGCCGGATTTTCGATAGCCCGCATAGGCATCTTTGGTTTTCAGATAATTGGTGATATGCGTCTGAAGCACCGCGATTTCACCCATGCGTTTTTCAGCGGAAGTGATTTTTGCAGAAAGCGTATCGCGCCGTTTCTTTGCATCCGCAACAGCGATGGAAAACGCAGCAAAGTCATCAATGTTGGAAAAGCCGTGCTGCTGATAATACAAAAGTGCCTTAGCCTGCTGCTTGGTGATCTGATTCTGAATGGAAAGGTCGTAGTAATGTCCACGCCCCTGATGTCGCTTTGATTCCAGACTGCTGACCAGCTGCACCTTTTGCATTTCAAGAGAACTGCGGCGCTTTTTCGGATTGTGGATTTTCCTGCCAGACAGAACGGCGCGAATCGCATTCTCCTGATATTCTTCCGGCAGAGAGCGCATACGGATATTGCGCTTTTGCCGCGGGTGGCTGAACGTGATGTTCTTGCCGCGCGCAATGGTGTATCCGCTTTGTTCCATGAGCGACAGGAAGCCATCGAAATTATGCGGCCTTTTTGCCAGCGCTTCGTCTATATCGAAGCAGAGCCGGTCGCGGTTGGAGAGCTTTTCAATGTCACCCTGCCAGCGGTTGTAGCTTGCGCCGTGCGGCTTGGGATTTTCAATGACGGACATTCGATGCTGTACGCAGATCAGGTCGCTCAGTCGCCGGACGGCAGATGTGCTGCCCCAGAAGTTTCTGAATTTTCTCGTACAGTCCAGACTGGTGGAATTCCAATAAATGTGATTGTGAATATGGCGCTTGTCCGTGTGGGTGCAGACGATAAAGGCGTGGTTGCCCTTCAGGAAGCGCTCGGCAAATTCATAACCGATTTGATTCGCTTCCTCCGGCGTGATTTCGCCGGGACGGAAGGACTGTCGCACCTGATAGGCGATAACATCGCTGTCCTGCCTGCGCCCGGTCAGTTGAAAATACTCGCGCTTGGAAAGCGCAAATTCCACGTCGGCGGTATCTGGATCGCAGGCATAGGAACGGATGTATTCGCCGGATTCCGTCTTGTCGGGATTCCGTCCATAATCCAGCCGGTCGAACAGGCATTGCCGGATGGTTTTGCCTTTGTTCAGATGCATGGGAATAATGCGAGTGGTCGCCACAGCCTTTGCCTCCTTGTTCTGGATTCAAAAAATACCTTCCGCACTAATTAGTGCAGAAGGTGTAAAATACTGAACAGTGTTTCCTCAAAGGTCTAACAACGCGGCGATTTCATCGACGGCATCAAGGTCTTCATGGAACGCCAATGCCCCAACATATTTATTTTCGGCGGTATAGTTTTTCCATAACCAATACAGGGGGGCGGTTCTTCACGGATGACTGCCAAACCAAGCGAGGGCGCTTAGCCATCGCCTTTTGATAGGCAGTCCGCAACGAAATAAATTGTCGAAAAGTTTTGCGGTTTACAATCGCAAAACGAATTGACTTTCGAGGAGAATTGCGGCATACTATATACAAACGGAGGTGGTCACGATGATTTACAGACCTTTGTATCTGGATAAGATTATGGCTTATGTGGATACGCCATTTGTAAAAATCTTAACGGGTGTCCGCCGCTGCGGGAAGTCAACGATCCTGAAAATGATTATGGAACGGCTGAAAACGCAGCGGAACATCCCGGAGAAGCGCATTGTCAGCTGCCGCTATGACTCAATGGAATATGAAGATATGACGGCGAAGCAGATGTATGCGCACCTGAAAGAGCGCCTTTCGCCGGAAGGAAAAACCTATCTGTTTCTCGACGAAGTGCAGGAAATCAAGGGCTGGGAAAAGGTCATCAATTCGCTGGCATCGGACTTCGATGTTGACCTGTATGTGACAGGCTCCAACTCCCGAATGATGTCCTCTGAAATCTCGACCTATCTGACGGGGCGATATGTGTCTTTCCGCATCTTCACCTTGTCCTTTGGCGAGTACCTGATGTTCAAAAGCCAATATACCGAGGTTGGAGAGCCGAAGGCAGAGCTTGCTAACTATGTGCGCTTGGGCGGTTTCCCGGCAACGCATTTGCAGGAGTTCTCTCAGGACGAGGTCTACACCATCGTGCGGGATATTTACAACTCCACGATCTTCTCGGATATTGTCAAGCGCAATCAGGTGAGAAAGATCGACCAGTTGGAACGAGTGGTCAAGTACACCTTCAACAATGTGGGCAATACCTTCTCCGCAAAATCCATTTCAGATTATTTGAAAGCGGAGCACCGTGCGCTGGACAACGAAACGGTTTACAGCTACTTGGAGAAGCTGGAGAAAGCCTATTTGCTTCACCGATGCTCCCGCTTTGATTTGCAGGGTAAGGAAATCCTGAAAACACAGGAGAAATTCTATCTTGCGGACACCGCCTTGCGGTACAGCGTCCTTGGCTACAACGCTGACAGCGTGGCATCCAGCCTTGAGAATGTCGTGTACTTGGAGCTTTGCCGCAGAGGCTATACCGTCAATGTCGGCAAGTCCGGCAGCGGCGAGATCGACTTTGTGGCTGTTCGGCAAAATGAAAAGCTCTATGTGCAGGTGACGCAGGAGCTTCGTTCTCCGAAAACGGAAAAACGGGAGTATGAGCGTTTGTTGGAGATCCACGACAACTACCCCAAATATGTCCTCACAACGGATGAGTTCTCAGGAGGAAACTACGAGGGCATCAAGACGATGCACATAGCGGACTTCCTGTTAAGCTCTGAATATTAAACGACAGAATCGTAAAATGCTCGCTTGGCAACAGGCGGGCATTTTGCTTTTCGGAAAGGAAATTCAATGAAAAAGAAAATCTGTATGATTCTTGTTGCGGTGTTTGTAGCCGTTCTCGGCACAAGCACCTATTTTATTATCGATCACCACAAGGAGTCGAATAAGCAAGCTGCGCTTTATGGCGAGCTGGCTGACCTTGTGAATGCTGCGGCACAGACGGATGCTGCAACGGAACCGGCGGAGCAGATTCCATACTCCG
>ERZ773139.2880-NODE-2880-length-16410-cov-3.780618_pt1 | contig 16410 bp, 15 predicted proteins | sample MGYA00580854_ERZ773139 | MGnify/ENA primary metagenome ERZ773139 (study PRJEB29015, sample SAMEA2737809) | human gut metagenome | biome: human gut; feature: human-associated habitat; material: faeces | place: China | collected 2012 ...
ACCGCGGCTCGATGTTCATCGGGCCGGGCGTCGAGGTCTACGCCGGTATGATCGTCGGCCAGTGCAACCGCAACGAGGACATGTCCGTCAACGTCTGCAAGAAAAAGCAGCTGACCAACATGCGCGCGGCAGGCTCGGACGAGGCAATCCGCCTCGCGCCGCCGAAGATTCTGTCTCTGGAGCAATGCATGGAGTATCTCGCGGACGACGAGCTGCTCGAGGTCACGCCCAAGAGCCTTCGCATGCGCAAGCGCATTCTCGACCACTCGGCACGTATGCGCGCCGCCTCCAAGGCAAAGAACTAAATCGCAAAAGACCGTGATCTTACGATCACGGTCTTTTCAGTTCGTCAAAAACCTCGTAGATCATACGAATTCTTGGCAGCTTTGCTGCCTTAGAATCTTTGATGCAGAGCTTTTCGCCCCGCAGGGCGAAATCAAATGAAAATCCATTTTATCCGGCGGCTTTGCCGACCGGAAAAATACCTCTCGCCTCGCAAGTGTGGAATTTGTGCGTCTTTGACGCACAAATTATGCGCGCAGTCGAGGCGTAGCCCCTTCTGTCAAGAAAGCGTCAGCTTTTTTGACAGTCTTAGACCGTGATCTTACGATCACGGTCTTTTTGTATCCATCGGAAGATAATATTTTGACGTCCTCTGGCGCAGGAGCAACAGAAGCCCCCGGATACACAGCTCGACTGCCATCGCGCACCACATGCCGGTAAGCCCGAAACGCGGCACCAGGACGAGCGCGCTTCCCACGCGCACCAGCCAGATGCTCCCCAGGTTCAGAAGGCTCGGCACGAGCGTATCGCCCGCACCGCGCAGCGCGCCCGCCGCCACAATCGAAGCCCCGAACAAAGGCTCTGCCAGAAGTTCGATGCGAAGCACGCGCGCGGCAAGCTGCTGCACATCGGCAACCGGCGTGAGCATGCCGAAGACCAGCGGACAAAGAAACATCATCACAGCGCCCGTGCAGGTCATGAGAAACGCGCCGAGGGCAATACAGATATTGCCGTCTCGCTTTGCGCTTTCCATATCGCCCGCGCCGACCGACCGCCCGACCAGCGCCGCAGCGGCGTTTGCGATGCCGTAGCCCGGCATGTAGCAGATGCTCTCTGCCGTGACGGCAAAGGCGTTTGCCGCAACCGCCAGCGCGCCGAGGGGTGCAATGATCGCCGTGGAGGCAACCTGCGCGCCGCACATGGCGACCTCCTGCAGCGCAACCGGCGTTCCGATTCTCAGCGCCGTTTTCAAAACCGCGCCGTCGACCGGATGGTGCTCGCCGCTGCGGAAGCGCAGGCTTTCATTTCGGAAACAGCAAAGGATTCCCATCACGACTGCCACAACCGCGCAGGCAAGCATCGTTCCGAGCCCCGCTCCAAAGACGCCGAGGCGCGGAATCAGCAGGGCGTTGAACGCCACATCGAGCACGCACATGACGGCGTTTAAAATGCTGGGGGTCAGCATATCGCCCGCACACTGCAAAAAAGACGACGTGAGCGAGCAAAGCTGCGTAAATGGCAGCATCCAGGAAAAGCTCAAGAAATACCGCCCGGCGTCACCGGTAATCTCCGCGTCACCCTTGAGCCAGACGGGAAGCTGCGCGTGAATCAGGCTGCCGAGCAGGCACAAAAGCCCCGACACCAGCAGCCCCGCAAGCAGTCCGTTTTTTTCGACGCTTCTCGCGCCGCGCGCATTTCCGGCGCCGATGCGGTGCGCCACCTGCACGGAAAAGCCTGCCGAGAGCGCATAGCACACGCCGTTAAACAGCCACGTGCTCGACGCGACCAGCCCGATTGCCGCCGAGGCGTTTGCGCCGAGTCTGCCGACCATTGCCGAGTCGATGTACTGCATGGCAATGGTCGTGATCTGTGTGAGAATTGCCGGCAGGCTCAGCCGCCAGACCTCCCGCAGCCGCGGCAGGAGCGCTTGAAAATTTCGTGTTCGCATGGCGTTTCCTTTTCTGCAAAAAAGCGGCGCCGTTGCTGCGCGGCGCTGCTGCTTGCGGGTGTGAGATTTTTCGGTGCTGCTCAGTAGCTGCTGATGGGCAGCGAATCATCGTCCGCGCCCTTTTCGACGCTTCGAATCTGGATATAATAGCTGTAGCTGTCGTTGACCTGGACGAGGACGCGGTCGCCCGCCTTGTGCCCCATGACGGCTTTGCCGACGGGAGACTCCTTGCTGATTAACCCTTTGAGGGCGTTCTGCCGGAGCGTGGTGACAAGCTCGATGGTCTGCTCTTCGTCGTCTTCTTCGATGTAGATCACGACCTTGTCGAAGAGTCCAATTTCGTCCGGCTTGGAGTCGGAGTCGATGACCTTCGCGGTTTTGATCATGCTCTCTAAGTACCGGATGCGGCTGTCGTTGCGGCGCTTTTCCTGCTTTGCCGCCTTGTATTCAAAGTTTTCGCTCAGATCGCCGAATTCGCGCGCGGTCTTGACGTCCTCGAGAATCTTTGGGCGCAGCTCGAGCTGGCGGTAGCGGATTTCCTCTTCCATCTTTTTGATGTCTACCGCAGTCAGTTCATCATTCATGCCTATCCCTCCTGATATCAGCTTGTGTCTGATACTTCGCCTATTGTACACCCTTTTTGGAAAAAAGCAAAAGAATTTTGCATTTTTCTGCGGATGTGATATGATAACGGAAAGCAGTAACCGGAGGTTTCCCATGGAGTACATTGCCCGCATCCACTCGGATTTTCCAACCAAATTCGGCATCCCGCGCCAGTCGGGACTGACAGACGCGCTGATCTCAAAGATTGTCTTCGAGCCGAAATTCCGCAACCCGGACTGTCTGCGGGGCATTGAGCAGTGGAGTCATCTGTGGCTTTTGTGGCACTTCGACCGGATTGAAGACGGGCTGTGGTCTCCCACGGTCGCGCCGCCGAAGCTCGGGGGAAAGACGCGTGTGGGCGTGTTTGCAACGCGCTCTCCGTTCCGCCCGAACCCGATCGGGCTGTCGAGCGTGAAGCTGGCAGGCGTCGAGCTGCACACAAAAGACGGTCCGGTTCTCTATGTTGCGGGCGCGGACCTTGCCGACCGGACGCCAATCTACGACATCAAGCCCTATCTTCCGTATGCCGATTCGCATCCGGACGCGGTGGACGCCTTTTCTTCGCGCCGGGACGCCGCGCCGCTTACCGTCGAGTTCCCGGACGCGCTGCTGGAAAAGATTCCGGCAGAAAAGCGCGCGGGGCTGATTCAGGCGCTCTGCCAGAATCCGCGCCCCGGCTATCAGCACGACCCGACCCGCCGCTACGGCTTCCTGTTTTCCGGCTTCGACGTACGCTTTACGATTGACGAAGATACCCTGCGCGTGGTCGAGGTGGCAGAAAACGCCTGCGAGCCGGCAGATATCTGATAACAAAAAACGCCAGCCCTGCCGGCTTTCGGTTGGGCTGGCGCATTTTCCGGATGTGGGTTTTCAGAGCTTGCGGACGGCAGGGCAATGGCGCACATGCTCGAAGGCGCTGATGTCCGCGCCTGCCGGGTCTATCATGCTTCTCTGGATATCCGCAGGCGTCAGAAGCTCGTAGATCAGAAAGCCGTGCCGCTCGAGAAGCTTTTCCAGCTGCGGCTCGGAAAACGACGCGCCGGAAAGAAGATAGCCCCGCACCGCGTCATACTCCTCGGGGGGCATCAGGTCCTTTGCCAGCGTGTCCCGGAAGACCGGGCGCGCCTCTGCTTCTGCGTGATACGCCCTTGCAAATGCGCTCATCCGCGCGGTGATGCTGCTTTTGTTTTCCATAGGTTCCTCCTGCGATGTCAGCTTCAAGCATCCTGCTGCGTCAGCTCCGCGCCATAGCGGCACAGAAGGCTTCCGGGCAGGAACATCACGCCGAGGACGATGCTTGCCCCGTTGTCAAAGGAAAGGTCCAGCACCGCCGCCTTTTCTGCATTCCAAAAGCCTGCGGCAATTCCCTCGGCAATGCTGCCGAGGACAGAGCAGCCGGTGGGGATGACCAGCGTCAGCACGCCGAGGCGCAGCAGCTCCTTCGCGCCGTCGAGGGTAAAGGGCGTTCCTGCCTGCAGCTCGTTTTTAAAGTACGTTTCGGCAAACTTCGCCAGGACTGCCTGCCCCGCGCAGACGATCAGCCAGCCGCAGACGCCGGCAATCGATAAGATCAACGCGATTTTGCTGAGGATTTTTCCGAGCTTCGAGAGCTTCTGGATGGTTTACAGAGATTTCATATGGTACTCCTTTTCTGATGGTTTATGTTTGGGGTTCTTCCGGCGAAAGCCGGGCAAAGCGCACACTCTGCGCTTTCATGGAGATTTTTTGGACCTCGTAGCCGTATGGGAGCAGCTCTTTTTTGTATTTCAAAAAGGAATGGTCCAGCGGCGTGCCCGCGATTCGTCCGATCTCGTCGAAGGTCAACGTCAGCTGCGGCTGCCCGCAATTTTGGATATGCGCCCAGAGCGCGTCGTATTTGCTCATAGATGCCTCCTGAGAAATTCTTCCAGAGCCTGGACCGCAGTCAAGCGTCCCGTGGGGTCTAAAAACGGCTTTCATTCAGACGGTACCTCATACATCTTTGTTCCTCTTTTTTGCAAAAAAAAAGCAGCACGAAACCGGTGCGGTCCGGCGTTCGCGCTGCGTCTTTGCGTCTGGCGTATTTATTCTTCGGTTTTTCCGTTCTGCGCCTGTACAAAGCGCAGCATTGCCTGAAACTCGGTGGTGAGCATCTGCCCGAGCGCTTCTTCGCAGAAGCGGCACACCCGCGTGGCACACAGCGCGCCGACTCCGAAGGTATAGATCCAGACGTTTTCAAACAGCCGCCTTGCATCCGGCTGGCTCAGATCGTATTGCGCCTGCAGAAGCTCGATGCAGGTCTGCGCCGTGGGTCCCAGGGCGCCAAACACATCGTCAAAGGACGCCGCGCTCCGGTTTTCCTGCATGAACAGCAGCTGATAGAGCTTCGGCTCTTTTGCCCCGAACAGGACCATCTGCATGCCGACCTGCTTGAAAAGCGGCATATCGGGAAGCTTCTGCGCGGCAAACGTTTCAAACCGGCGCATTGCCGCCTCCCGCACCGCATCCTGCACCTCCTGCATGGTACGAAAGACCGTAAAGATCGGGCGGGCAGAGCTTCCGAGCGCATTTGCAAGCTCCTGCGCGGTCAGCGCCGCGGCACCCTTCTGCGAGACGACCTCCAGCGCGGTCTGCACGATTTCCTCTTTCGTGAATTTCGGTTTCGGCGGCATGCGGCATTCTCCTTTTGTTCTAAAGCAACCGTTTTGAAATATTTGTTCTGCAATGAGCGTTTTTATTATACCATACACCATTCGTTTGTCAAGCGTCCGCCGGAAAATTTTTCCGGATTGTGGACGCAGAAAAGCCTGCCGCCCGTAAGAAGCGGCAGGCTTGGTCTTGTATTCGCGCTCAGCGCAGGAAGCCCTCGAGGATTTTCTCCTCCGCTTCCTCCGGGGTAAGACCCAGCGTCTCGAGCTTGAGAAGCTGCTCGCCCGCGATGCGTCCGATTGCCGCCTCGTGGATGAGACCGGCGTCGACGTGGTTGCAGGAAATCTCGGGAATTGCGCGGACCTTTGCCGTGCCCATGATGATCGCGTCGCACGACACATGACCGAAGCACGGAGCGTTGCCCTGCACTCTGGGATAGAAGACCTGCGTGGACGCTTCCTTTGCGACCGAGCGGGAGATGACTCTCGTGCGCGAGCCTTCGCCGTTCAGAATCACGTCCATCTCGCTCACGGCGTGCTGGTCGGCATGCGTCAGAAGCTTCTCCGTGATCATGACCTCGGAGTTTGCGCCCTCGGCGACAACCTTGGTGTAGCGCTTCGTGTCGTCCACGCCCGCGATCTGGCTGGTCAGCATCGTAATCTGCGCGCCCTCGGCAAGATAGACAATCGTCTGCGGGTTCAAAATGCGCTTGCCCGTGCCTTCGCCCTCGCCGTAGTGCTTTTCGATATATGTGACCTTCGCATTTTTCTCCACATAGAACGTGTGGATGCCGTCGTGCTGGGAGTCGCAGTCGCCGCAGTTGTGGATGCCGCAGCCGGCAACGATGGTCACCTCGGAGCCTTCACCGACGAAGAAGTCGTTATAGACCATGTCGTGGAAGCCGGACTTTGTCAGCACAACCGGAATATGCACATCCTCGTGCTTCGTGTAGGGCTTGATTTTGATGTCGATGCCGTCCTTGTCGGTCTTTGAGACGATTTCGATGTTATCCGTATTGTGGCGGTACGCCTTCTGCCCGTCGGAGCGGATGTTGACCGCACCGGGTGTGTTTTCGCCTGCCATATCGGCGACAATCTGTAAAATGTGCTTCTGTACGTCGTTCAGCATGTTTCGTCCACCTCCAGCATGTTGCAGCCCGTGACCGTATCGGCCAGAATCTGCGGGTAAATTTCCTCTGCCGTGCCGCGGCCGGTGACCTGACCGCCGGAGATGAGGATGATCTCGTCGGCAAGGCGGATGATGCGCTCCTGATGGGAGATGATAATGATGGTTCTGCCGCCCTCGTCGTGCAGGCGCTGGAAGGTCTCGGTGAGTCTGGCAAACGACCACAGGTCGATGCCCGCTTCGGGTTCGTCGAAGAGCATGAGGCTGGCGTTTTTGGCAAGAATCGTCGCAATCTCGATGCGCTTGACCTCGCCGCCGGAGAGGCTCGTGTCGACGTCGCGGCTGAGATAGTCGCGCGCGCACAGACCGACCTTCGTCAGATACGAACATGCCTCGTCATGACCGAGATTTTTTCCCGCGGCAACGTTCAGAAGGTCCGACACGCGGATGCCCTTGAAGCGCGGCGGCTGCTGAAAGCCGTAGGAGATGCCGCGCCTGGCGCGGTCGGTGATGGAGAGGTTTGTTACCTCCTCGCCGTTCCAGAAAATCTGACCGGAGGTGGGCGTGACCAGCCCCATGATTGCCTTTGCCAGCGTCGTCTTGCCGCCGCCGTTGGGTCCGGTGATGACGATGAATTTTCCGTCGTCGACGGTAAGATTGATATGCTTGAGGATGTCTACGGTTCCGCTCTCGGCGGACGCGGAGAAGCAAAGATCTTTCAGTTCGAGCATAATTTTTCCTCTTTTTCGCAGTTGTCTTGTCAGTATAGCACAGTTTTTTCCGTTTCGCAACGACTTACCCGCCGGTTTGGCGGGTTTTTGCGCGAAATCCGATAAAAACTGGAAAATGTGTACGGCAGCTTTATTTTTTCCGAAATTTCCGGGGAAATTCCTATACAAAACGTTTTTTATCTGCTATACTGTCTGTAAGTATGAGTTCCCGCGTGGATGGAAGGATGTGTGAGTGCTTTGGCTGGACTGTCCGCAGTAATCTTTATTCCTGATGATACGCCCAAAACCGGTTTTTCCCGCCCAATGATGCTGCAAAATATCATGGGTACGCCTTTGCTATCCTGGCTGGCGTCCTCTTTGATTGCCGGCGGCGTTGGGCGGTTCTTTTTGGTCTGCCACGAGCGGTTCAAGCGCGAAGCGCGCGCATGCTTCCCGGACGATGTGGAGTTCAGCTGCCCGTCGGTCGAGGCAACGAGCGACCAGCTGCACGTGTTTTTATCCACGGCGGATGAATCGGAAGAGGACATCATTGTGGTGACAGGTCCTGCGGTGATTCTGCCGTTTGCGGCGGAAGAAGAGCAGTTCGACAGCGCGCCGATTGTCAGCCCCGTGACCTCCGTCTCCAAGCAGGCGCTGATGGCGGCGCTGGACGAGAAATTCATCTTCACCGCGTTTTTGAAGGACCACGGCGTTCCCTATACCGACCGCGACGGCGTGTACGGTGTGGCAGACCTGCAGGAGATGACCAGCTGGCAGCCGGTTCTCTCGCGGGCAAAGCTGTATGAGCTTTCGAAGCAGGGCGTCGAGATCTGGGACTACAACACGACGTATGTGGACCCGGCGGCTTCCGTCGGACCGGGGACGGCGCTGCTGCCCGGAACGATTCTGCGCGGGCAGACCTCGATCGGCAAAAACTGCACAATTGGACCGAACAGCTATCTGGAAAATGCACGCATCGGCGACGGCACGAAGGTCAACGCCTCGCAGATCTATAATTCCTCCGTCGGCTACGACACGCACGTCGGTCCCTTTGCGTATATCCGCCCGGGCAGCACCGTCGGAAACGCTGTGCGCGTGGGAGACTTCGTGGAGATCAAGAACTCTGCGATCGGCGACGGCACGAAAATCTCGCATCTGACCTATGTGGGAGACAGCGACGTCGGCAAGAACATCAACTTCGGCTGCGGCACGGTGACGGTCAACTACGACCGCTCAAAAAAATACCGCACCGTCATTGAAGACAACGCCTTCATCGGCTGCAACACCAATCTCATCGCGCCCGTGCGCGTGGGAGAGGGCGCGTATATTGCTGCGGGGTCTACCATCACCGACGACATTCCCGCGATGGCGCTTTCCATTGCGCGCGCCCGGCAGCAGAACAAGAAGGACTGGGCAAGCAAACACAAGCTCAAGGAAAAATAAGTTGTATTCAGACAGCTCCGGCTGTTGAATAAATGTCAGAAGAAAGAACAAAACGGAATTCAAAAAATTATGGGGGTAATTTCATATGATTTCGCACGGTAAAAACGTCAAGGTGTTCAGCGCGAACGCAAACCGTCCGTTTGCCGAGGGCGTGTGCCGCAAGCTGTGGCTGCCGATGGGCGACTGCGCGGTGGCAAAGTTTGCAGACGGCGAGGTTTCCGTCAGCATCAACGAGTCCGTCCGCGGCAGCGACGTGTTCATCGTCCAGTCCACCTGCAAGCCCGTCAACGACAATTTGATGGAGCTGCTCGTCATGATCGACGCCTGCCGCCGCGCTTCCGCCGGTCGTATCACCGCCGTTATGCCGTACTTCGGCTATGCCCGTCAGGACCGCAAGGCAAAGGGCCGCGATCCCATCTCGGCAAAGCTCGTTGCCAACATGATCGAAGCCGCAGGCGCAGACCGCGTGCTGACCATGGACCTGCACGCTGCACAGATTCAGGGCTTCTTCGACATCCCTGTGGATAACCTGCACGCAACGACCGTGTTCGCCAGGTACTTCATGGACAAGTTCGAGGACGTCTCGGACATGGTCGTGGTTTCCCCCGACGTCGGCTCCGTCGCGCGCAGCCGTTCGTTTGCCAACAAGATGGGGCTCGCCATCGTCGACAAGCGCCGCGAGCGCGCCAACCAGTGCGAGGTCATGAACGTCATCGGCGACGTCGCCGGTAAGCGCTGCCTGCTTTACGATGATATGGTCGATACCGCCGGTTCTCTTTGCAACGCCGCAAAGGCAATCGTGGATAGCGGCGCAACCGAGGTCTATGCCTGCGCAACGCACGGCATTCTGTCCGGTCCCGCGCTCGAGCGCATTGAAAACAGCTGCATCAAGGAGCTGGCGTTCCTGAACACCATCCCCGCACCCGAAAATGCCCCGAAGAAGATTCGCTACATCGACGTTGCGCCCGTCTTTGCCGACGCCATCCAGAGAATCTACGAAGAGACGTCCATGTCCGTTCTGTTCTGATATGTTTTTTTCGTCCAACGCTGCCGAGACCTGGCTCATTGCAGGTCTCGGCAACCCCGGTCGGGAATATGAAAAGACCCGGCACAACACAGGCTTTCTCGCGCTCGATGCGCTTTCCAAAGCGCTCGGCGTGCGCGTCAACAAGCCGAAGTTTCAGGGCGAAGTCGGCGTTTGCGAGTACAAGGGCAAGCGCCTGATTCTGCTCAAGCCCCAGACCTATATGAATGCGTCCGGCTTGTCCGTGGAGCCGTGCGCACATTTTTACAAGATTCCGCCCGAGCGGATCATCGTAATCTTTGACGACATCAGTCTGCCCGTCGGGCGCATCCGCGTGCGCAAAAGCGGTTCGGCAGGCGGGCACAACGGCATCAAGTCGATCATTGCCAGCCTCGGCACCGACGCCTTTCCGCGCGTAAAGGTCGGCGTCGGCGACAAGCCGCACCCGGACTATGATCTTGCCGACTGGGTTCTGTCTGCCATCGCAAAAGAGGACCAGGAGGCGTTTGAAACGGCGCTTCACCATGCGGCGGAGGCTGTGCTGTGCATCGTGGAAAACGGCACGGAGAAGGCGGCGGCTGCATATAACGGAAAGTAAGCTGCGCAGATAATTCTGCGCGGTCCTTTTTCCCTGCATCTGCAAATTTCGGTGGATACCCCCATGGTTTTTGCCATGAGGGCAATCCGTTACGGACATAATTTCCATATTTTACTATCTTTGAAAGGAGCTGACATGCATGAACATTCTGCTGCAGGCGCTGGAAAAGAGCCCGGAGTATCAGCAGCTGCTGGACGCCATCTCGCGCGGCTCGGTCGCGGCAGTGTCCGGGCTGAGCCAGATTACGCGCAGCCATTTTCTTGCTGCGCTGCACGCAAAATCTTCCCGCCCCTCTGTCTTTCTGGTGCAGGACGAGCTGGCGGCAAGCCGGCTGCAGGAAGAGCTGGAGAGCTTTCTCGGCGTGCAGATTCCGATTCTGCCGGAGCGCGAGCTGACATTCGTCGAAGCATCCGGCGTGTCGCGCCAGTGGGAGCAGAAACGGCTGAAGCTTCTTTACGATCTGGCGACAGGAAAGCTGCCGCTGCTGATTGCAAGCTTCGGTGCAATGGCGCTTCGGACGATGCCGCGCGCGGTGCTGTTTTCGGCAAGTATTCTTCTTCGTGTCGGCGCAAGCTTCACCCCGGAAGATCTGATTGAGCGGCTCACGCAGGCGGGCTATTCCAGAACGACGCTGGTAGAAGGCGTCGGTCAGTTTGCGCTGCGCGGCGGCATTCTCGACGTGTACTCGCCGGGCGAGGCGATGCCGGTGCGGTGCGAATTTTTTGGCGATGAGCTGGACGCGATGGGCTTTTTTGACCCCACGACGCAGCGGCGCACCGAAAATACCGAGCAGGCGCTGCTGCTGCCGGTGGCAGAGAGCCTGCCGTCTTTGCACCCGGAGGGCGTCGACGGGCTTTGCCGGGAGCTGCAGAGCATCATTGCCCGGCAGCGGCGGCGCAAGGCGCCCCATGAGAATTTAATCACCACGCTCACGCGCGATATTGAAAGCCTGCAGAGCGGCGTGAGCTTTCCCTCCGCGGACCGGTATCTGGCGCTGATCTATCCGGAGTTTTCCTGTGCGGCAGATTATCTTTCCACAGAGACGACGGTCTATTTCTGCGACCACGGCGCGCTTTCCCGCGCGGCAAAGGCGCAGGAGGAGGAATTCGGGCTCGGGCTTGACGCCTTTTTGGAATCGGGCAGGCTCGCGGGCGAGCTGTGCGAGTTCTATCTATCGTTTGATGCGCTCGCGGCGCGGATGAAGGGGCACCCGGTTGTGTATTTTGACAGTTTTCTGTCCGCGCGCTTTCCGGAGAACTTACCGCCAAAGCAGCTTCTGTCGGTCACAGCCAGGCAGCTGCCGGGCTACGGCGGAAGTCTGGAGACGGCAGTCAGCGATCTCAAAAGCTACGTGCGAAACGACTACGGCTGCCTCGTTCTGTGCGGCGGCAGGCGGCGGGGCGAAATTCTCAAGGAGATGCTCGGAAAAGAGGGCGTCAATGCCCTTCTTGCGTTCCCGGCGGTCCATCTGCCGCAGGCAGGGCAGGTTTTCCTGACGGACGGGTCGCTGCCGGCAGGATTGGAATATCCGGACCTGCGGCTTGCCATCCTGACCGAGGGGCAGCTGCTCGTCAAGAAAACCGAGCGCAAGCCGAAGCCCAAAAAAGCACCCTCGAACCGTAAAAAGCTGGAGTCCTTCACGGACCTCACGCCGGGAGATCTCGTCGTGCACGAGCACCACGGCATCGGCCGGTACGTCGGCATGGAGCAGATGAAGGTCGGCGGCGCGATCAAGGACTACGTAAAAATTGCCTATCAGGGCACGGACACGTTATATGTTCCCGCGACACAGCTGGACCTTGTCAGCAAGTACATCGGCTCCGGCGGCGAAAACCAAACCGTGCGGCTCAACAAGCTCGGGGGCGATCAGTGGCAGAAGGCAAAGGCAAAGGCGAAGGCAGCAGCAAAGGATTTGGCTGCAGGGCTGATTCAGCTCTATGCCGAGCGAAAGCGCCGCCCGGGCTTTGCCTTCGCGGCGGACAGCCCATGGCAGAAGGAGTTTGAAGAGAGCTTTGAGTACGCGGAAACCGACGATCAGCTGCGCGCAATTGCGGAGATCAAGCACGACATGGAGTCGCCGGCTCCCATGGAGCGGCTTTTGTGCGGCGACGTCGGCTTCGGCAAAACCGAAGTTGCGCTGCGGGCGGTAATGAAGTGCATCCTGGACGGCAAGCAGGCGGCAATTCTGGTTCCGACCACGGTGCTTGCCCAGCAGCACTATTTAACGGCGCTCAAGCGCTTCGGCTCGTTCCCGGTGACGATTGATGTGCTCTCGCGCTTCCGCACGGCAGCGCAGATGAAAAAGACGCTGCAGGAGCTGGCGTCGGGCAAGATTGACCTGATCATCGGCACGCACAAGCTGCTGCAGAAGAACGTGCATTTCAAGGATCTGGGGCTTTTGATTGTGGACGAGGAGCAGCGCTTCGGTGTGAGCCACAAGGAGCGGCTGAAGGAAATTTCGCGCGGCGTGGACGTGCTGACGCTCTCGGCGACGCCGATTCCCCGGACGCTCAATATGGCGCTGTCGGGGCTTCGCGACATGTCGACCATCGAGCAGCCGCCGCATGACCGCTATCCGGTGCAGACCTTCGTGTTGGAGCACAGCGACCGGATTCTGGACGAGGCAATCCGCAGAGAGCTTTCGCGCGGCGGGCAGGTCTATTACCTGCACAACCGCGTGGAATCGATCGACGAGTGCGCGGCAAAGCTCAAAGACCGGCTGGGAGATGTATCGGTCGCCGTGGCGCACGGCAAGATGAATCAGGAGCAGCTTTCGGATGTCATGCAGGCGATGGCAGACGGTCAGATTCAGATTCTGGTCTGCACAACAATCATCGAAACCGGCATCGATATTCCGAACGTGAATACGCTGATCATTGAAGACGCGGATAAGCTGGGTCTGGCGCAGCTGCACCAGCTGCGCGGCAGAGTCGGCAGGTCGTCTCGTCATGCGTATGCATATCTGACGTTCCGGCGGGGAAAGGTTCTCTCGGAGGTTGCAGAGAAGCGGCTCGAGGCAATCCGGGAATACGCCGAGTTCGGCTCGGGCTTCAAGATCGCCATGCGCGATCTGGAGATCCGCGGCGCGGGCGATCTGCTCGGTTCGGAGCAGTCGGGGCACATGCTCTCGGTCGGCTACGATATGTATCTGAAATTACTCGAAGACGCGGTTCTCGAAGAGCGCGGCGAGGAAGCGCTCAAGGAGCCGGAATGCACGGCGGACCTCGACGTAACGGCAAACATCACGAAAACCTACGTCACCTCCGGCGAGCAGCGGATGGATTTGTATCGCCGCATGGCGGCAATCCGCACGCAGGAGGACGCGGACGATCTGCTCGCTGAAATCGTCGACCGGTACGGCGATCCCCCGAAGGGCGTCATGAATCTGATTGCCATTGCACTGCTTCGTGCGCGCGCCGCATCGAGCGGTATCGTGGAAATCAGCCAGAAAGGCAGTACGCTGAGCGTGTCGCTGGGTGTCTTTGACTTTGCGGCAGTGTCGGCGCTCTGCGAAGAGCCGGCATTCAAGGGGCGGATTTTCTTCGTCTCCGGCAAAATTCCGGCAATTTCCGTCAAGCTCAAGCCGGGCGAGGACGCGCTCAAGCTCTCGCAGCAGCTTGTTGACCGCTACTGCCTGATTCGCAACGGCAGCAAATCTTAAGGATAATTTCATAATTTGGACGGCATTCTTGGTCGAAATGCCGTTGCAAAAGAACGGGTACTTCGGTATAATGATAGTTGTCATAATGTCCGTTTTGTGACACATGACCTGACAAAACAATTCCCGGTAGTACCTGCCGGTGAAGATCGGAGGGATTCCTATCAGAAAGAAAGGTAAATTTGAGCAGAGCCGCGCGCCCCAGAAGCCCTCGATGGCGGAGCAGCAGGTGAATAAACCCGCAAAGCAGCCCAAGCAGCCCAGACAGTCGGGCGGCAAAAAAGGATGGATCATCGCGCTGGCGCTGGTCGCAATTGTCGTGCTGGGCGTCTGCTCGTATGGCTTTGTGCTCAAGAATCAGGACGCCATTTACCCGAACGTCTATGTTGCGGGCGTAAATGTCGGAGGACTCAAACGGGACGCTGCCATATCGGCAGTCTCCGAGGCGGTCCAGACGAGCTATGAAAGCGACACCCTGAACGTCGTCCTGCCGGACCGGACGCTGAGTCTGACCCCGGAGGTCACGCAGGTGGCGCTGAACCCCGAGCAGGCGATTGATGAAGCGATGCGCTATGGCAGGTCCGGCGGTCCCATTTCCGCTGTGGTCCACTACCTGCGCGCAGGCAGCAGCGAATACTCGGTCGATCTCGATTCGAGCCTCAATCTCGACACGACGTATATCCGGACCCTTGTCGACCAGACCGCGCGCGAGTGCGCATCCGACAAGATTGACCCCATCGTGAAGGTCGACGAAGCGGCCGGAACCATTACGATTACCGCCGGTTCTCCCGCAGTGTCGCTGGACGCCGACAAGCTCTATGACGCAGTGATTGCCCGCTTCACAGCCGGCGATTTCAGCGCCCTCGATTTTGACTACGACACCGTGCCGTGCGAAAGCGTGGATTTGCAGCAGTATTATGATAAATACTGCAAGGAAATGACCGATGCGTATTACGACGAGGAAAAGAAGGAGCTGGTGCCCGAGGTCAACGGCTACGGCTTCGATCTGCCGTATTACACGCAGAAGCTTGCCATGGCGAAGGCGGGCGAGGTCATCACCATTCAGATGGAGGATCTGGTCCCCGAGGTGACGCTTGAGGAGCTGGAAAAAGAATATTTCTCGGACGTGCTTGCGTCCTATGACAGCCCGCACACCGCAAACGCTGCGAGAACGAAGAACCTCGAGCTTGCCTGCAAGGCAATCGACGGCACGATCCTCAACCCCGGCGACGAGTTCTCGTTCAACAAGATTGTCGGCGAGCGCACGAAGGAAAAGGGCTATCTGGGTGCCATCGTCTACACTGACGGCGGTAAGAGCGAGGCGCAGGAGGGCGGCGGCATCTGCCAGGTTGCGTCCACGATCTATACCTGCACGCTGCTGGCAGACCTTGAGGTCACGGAGCGCGCGCCGCACATGTATCTGGTCACGTATGTCGAGCCGGGCATGGACGCGACGATCTATTGGCCGAGTCTGGATTACAAGTTCAAAAACTCGACCGATATGCCGCTGCGCGTGGATGCGTCAGTTTCCGGCGGATACGTTCATATCAAGCTCGTCGGCACAAAGCAAGAGCATGACTACGATCATATCAAGCTCCGCGGCGTATATGCAAGCTCGACGGCCTGGAAGACGGTTGCCGAAATTAACGGCAAGAAAACGGAGATCACGATTGCCAAGGGCGCGGGCGTGGATGCAAACGGCAAGGCCATCGATCTGGCCGTAGATGCAGCGGGCAACAAGTATATTCTTGGTTCTGTCACAGAGAGCGAATATACCGGCTACACGATCAACGCCTATCGCGACTTTATCGCAGCCGACGGCAGCACAATGCGCTCTGAGCTTCTGCACACCGACCAGTTCAAGCACCGCGACCGCTGCTACTCGGTCACGCCGTATGTAGAGCCCGAGGTTCCCGAAGAACCAGACCCCACGGACCCGGATTATGACCCGACGCAGGACCCGGATTACAATCCGGACAGCGGCGATTCGGACGACAACGGACACTACACCGGAGACCCCTCCGCTATGCCAGACTTCTGGAACTGAAGAATTTCCAAAACAGAAAATCCTGTACCGGACGGTACAGGATTTTTTCTGCGCTATTTGAACTTTTGACTCTCCAAAACGGCCTGCTGGTCGCAGCGGTTGTTGTATTCGTTCTCGGCGTGCCCCTTGACCCAGTGGCAGTGGACCTCATGCGTGTTGCACAGAGACAGAAGCGTCTGCCAGAGGTCCGGGTTCAGGGCAGGCTTTTTGTCCGATTTGACCCAGCCGCGCTTCTGCCAAGTGCGTGCCCAGCCCTTTTCCAGCGCGTCAATGACGTATTTGGAGTCGGACCAGAGCTCGACCCGGCAGGGGGCTTTGAGTGCCCGCAGCGCTTCGATGACAGCGGTCAGCTCCATGCGGTTATTCGTCGTGTTTGCCTCGCCGCCGGAGAGCTGTTTTTCGTTCGCGCCGTATTGCAGTATGGCGCACCAGCCACCGGGACCGGGGTTGCCGGAGCAGGCGCCGTCGGTGTAGATGGTTACTGTTTTCATGGAAGACCTCCATGGTGGGTTTTTGAATTGGACCCGTGGTCCAGGGACCAGTGATAAACTGGCAATACCTTGCCAGCCTGGTAGGTTTCGACCCCACGCTTCTTAGCTGCGCAAAGAAGCGCGGTGTCGAGC
>ERZ773139.2881-NODE-2881-length-16405-cov-3.742875_pt1 | contig 16405 bp, 9 predicted proteins | sample MGYA00580854_ERZ773139 | MGnify/ENA primary metagenome ERZ773139 (study PRJEB29015, sample SAMEA2737809) | human gut metagenome | biome: human gut; feature: human-associated habitat; material: faeces | place: China | collected 2012 ...
AGCAGGACTGTAAAACGTAAAAAAAAGGTTGTGCCAACGTTTTGACACAACCTCATCCTCTTGTCATAGTGACGCTATCCCGAGATGATACCGTCACTATAATTTCATACTGATAATCAATACGATACAGATTCATTTCATCCCATAGGCGGCCAATTCGTATCGTCACCGTCAGTGATATCCCTTTCATGCAACAATCCACCTTCCTGTGAGAAGTACAATGCAAATTTCAAATTTCCCTGTTTCACCTGAATCACAGACTCAGTCGAATGCTGCGGATACGTCAGTACAAACACATCTGTCACTACCCACGAACTGTAATTGGAATTACGAAAGCCGGTATATACAGCAGGTACTAACTGATCGATACTATCCAGTTCGTTTTCCGTCATTACCCAGTTGGCATTCGCATCGAACCAAACATCCAGCTCGTCACCAGTCACCCAGCAGTCAGCTACATAATAATTCCCTTTCATCTCCCACTCCACATTCTGGGCATTCGGATATAGTTGCTTCAATGCCTCAATAATGTTGGCAGGCGGATTGTACGTTTCATCATCATTGTCATCGCATGCGCTGAAAGAAAGGACAGCCAACATAAAAACGACTGCCCATGCGCCAAACTTAAACTTTAACATAATTAATTCTTAGGATTTAGGTTATATCATACATTCACTTAATCATCCGCTTTCAGGAATTTTCCTTTCTTATCAAATTTGAAAGAAACACCGGTACTTAGTTCCACCTCATACCCTTTCCGGTCGCGCTCCACTTTCGTCACAGGTTCTGTGAAGTTATGCTCCTTCAGATAGCTGGCAGCGAATGAAGGAACGACGCTTGCCGGAACAGCCTGTCCTTTCTTTGCGCTTACTTCCTCCCAGTTACCTTTACTATCAAAATCTATTTCCGTACCGTCCATCAATAACACTTCATATTTTGTAGACTCCATCATATCTTTATCAATCTTGATATGAGCCACCTGAGGTTTGGTAAAATGACGGTTGATAAAGTTGCGTGCCGGAAGCGGCAGTTGATTCATGTCTTTTGTAATCACATCGCCGGCAAATGAGAACTGTATAGCTACAATAGCCATCACAAGCAAAGATAAAATTTTCTTCATAATCGTTATTCTTTATCGTTAATACTATATCTAATAAGTTTTATACTGCAAATAACGATACAGATTTAGGAAAGATTTGGGAATAATCAAAGATCACATTCTTTTTTGTGTTCTTTAACTTTCAGCCCGGAATCTGCTCCACAAAAAAATCCGGATGCCCACATGGAAACATCCGGATTGCTCTCTTCACCTTAACTTATAACCTTAACTATTTACCTATTTATCTTTCTGAATATCCTGCCAGATTATAACATACGGGAACGGTACTATCACCTACACGGTAAATTCCGAACTTAAAGTAATAGCCATCTTCATCGTTACGTCCAATCAAAATCTTCTCATTATCCACAATGTGTTTGCTCACTTTCATCCCCTTCTCCTGATAATCCATCTGTACATCCAGCATGCCCGGCTTCACAATCGTTTCAGCTTCTTTACCATATACCGTCCAGTCGATATGAACACGGAAAGTAATCCAGCAATCTTTCGGAAAATCGGCAAAAGGCAATTTATAGGCAATGGTTGATGCCTTATACTCAGAAGTTACAGGTTTCATAACGGGGGTCTTCCCCGGGTTTGCATTGCAACGGTCATCTTTGTCTGTCAGCCATTTACGGTCGGAATTCGCCTTGATATAAAACATACCTCCTGAAAATCCAAATGCCAATGGCGGATATCCTCCTTGTTCTACCAACCATCCGTTGGGCTTTCCTGCTTTATATACAGGATTTCCATTTTTATCTTTTACCGGATTACCCTGTTTATCCAGTTTGGCTACTTTTTCGTGTCCTGCATTCTTCTTGAAGAAAGTCGTTTTTTCCAATTCTACAAATTCATCAATAGTCAGTTTCTTCACTTCCCCCTGGGGAGTTTGAACCAAGGTACGGTCAGGCATTCCATGCCATTGGGCAAAGATGGTAGATACATTACTGTCCAGAGAAGAAGGAATATAAACCGAAAACTCATAGTCACGGGAACTTCCTTGCGGACAAGCCCCCTTTCCGTGGTGATAAACTGTTTTTGTAATCTGCGCTTTCTGATAAACATCAGCCGGCAATCCCTTGAAATCGTCAGAAGTTGCATAGCAGTATGAAAATTCGGCACGTCCCTTCGTTTCGCCTTTCGCATACCCTTCCAGTGTGTTGTCTTCGGTCTTCAACTCAAAACGGCAGGAAGGTTTTCCATCAAACAAGTGAGTATAATCACGTTGAATGGCATGAGGTTTATTCGTTCCGACAGCTACCCAACAACCATCAATAATCTGATTGGCACGTGCAGAATCAGCCTGTACGTTGACCCGTTCGGTGAGTGGCACCAGTGTTTGCGTATTTTTAGTTTGAGCAGTCAACATTACGCAGCCTGCCGCCATCATATAAATAACCAAAATGTTTTTCTTCATTCTATCCGGTATTAAGTTTATCGACGGTGCAAAAATACAAAAGGCAACCCTTACGGCTGCCTTTCGTTTGTCTCAAATGCTTTCACATTTGTGCAATTCTTCTGTCAGAAATGTCTTATACTCCTATCTACAGGCTTAATCAGCCGTTTCTTCCGGATAATCCTCTTCAAGCATATCCACTTTCTTGATGCTCATTTTTCCATCGGCTGAAACTGTAATGGAGAGCGGGACATACAAGTCTGTCTGCGGATAGCAGACACTGGCCGCGTAAACGATTCCTTCCGGCGTGGTCTTATCATATACAATTCCTTCGAGTACGGACTTTGAAAGGAAGTTCGCATCGACTACGGATGAAAAATCATTCTTAGTAAATGTTTTATTAAGTACGTTCTCGCCTCCACGGGTGATACGCAACACTATCTTATTGTCTACATAGGTATCCCCCATTTCATTGGAGACGTGAGGCAGACTCTCGTCGGGAGTACGCGAAACCAGCGAGTGATAATCTTTCCCCTTAAATTTAATATCAGTTTCAGCTTTCGAACTTTGCATACGCTGCAATCCATGAGCGTCTACACTGTCTTGCGTTGCCAACACTGATTCTTTATTTGAACTTCCGTTCTTACCGCCACAGGCAACTACTGTCAGAGCCAATGGTAACAAAAGCAGATAAATTAGCTTTTTCATTCCGAACTATTCTGTTTAATAAATATAGAGCAAAGGAACAAAAAGACGGGGAGATTTACAAGTGTAACCGACATTTTTCCTACATTTGCAATCAAGAGTGCTAATATTAACACAACAATTAGAGATTTAATGCCTTGCAAACCTGACATCATGTATCAACGAATCATAGTCATTCTTTTTCTCCTTTGTGCATGTTGCATTCAAAGCAGCACCGCCTATGGACAAAAAGTAAATTACCAGCAATTCGACAATATTTATCTCGGTGCTGAAGCATCGGTGGTCAGTTGTTTCCTTCAAGACAGCGAAGGACTGATATGGATAGGTTCCAACAAGGGATTATTCAGTTATGACGGTTATTCCACACAGCAGCATTTCACTTACGGAGAAATCAATAACACCCGTATCTATTGCGGTGTCATTATAGATAACACCTATTTATATATGGGTACGGACAACGGAATCCTAATCTACAATTACCGGACTGACCGCTACGAACAACCGGCAACAGACTTTCCGACAGATGTACGCACAATGGCACTTCAAGGAGACACCCTGTGGATAGGCGCATTAAATGGCTTATACACCTATCAGCTGCAAAACCGGAAGCTAAGTCCTCTCGACACAAAGCGCAACGGACTACCCCATAATACCATCTACTCCATTATCCGCACCGGAGACAATCAGATTTATGTGGGAACCTACAACGGGCTGTGCCGCTATATTGCCTCAAACGGGAAATTCGAAAAGATTCCCCTTCCCGTCAATAGCAGCCAAAGCAACCTGTTCGTCAATTCCTTGCTGGAAGATACGGGCCGCCAATGTATCTGGATAGGTACGGAAGGTTACCTTTTCCAGTATTTTCCATCAACCGGACAGATGAAGCAGACAGAAGCCTTCCATAACAACTCGATCAAATCACTGGCTCTGGATGGAAATGGAGATCTGCTGGCAGGTACGGACAACGGCCTGTACGTCTATCACAATGATGTCACTCCTCTACAGCACATCATTCACGATTCCCGCAATATCCAGTCGTTGACGAATAACATCATCTGGAATATCTTTGCCGATCAGGAACATAACATCTGGCTGGGTACCGACTACGGCATTTCCCTTTCACGCTACAACAGCGCCCTGCAATTTATTCCGATCTCACAGATTACAGGTACGGGAGACGGAAATCAGTTCTACTCCCTGTTCCGCGACTCAAAAGGTTTCTACTGGTTTGGAGGTACCAACGGATTAATCCGCTTCACCGATCCTGCCGGAGACAAGCATAACGCTATCTGGTACAGAATGGGTGACAAGACTTATCCGTTATCACACAACCGTATCCGGCATATTTATGAAGATAAGGAACAGCAGCTATGGATAGCTACCGACGGAAGCATCAACCGCTACGATTATGCAACCCGCCAATTCGTGCACTATAACATTGTAGACAGTACAGGAACATATAACACCAACTGGACTTATTATATGTTCGAAGACAATGCCGGACATCTGTGGATTTCAACCTGTCTGGGAGGAATCTTTGTAGTAGACAAGCACAGGCTGATGCAGTCTGCCTCCGGACAATATGTAGCCGAACAGAATTACTCCGTCCACAACGGACTGTCCGGCATGTTTATCAACCAGATTATTCCCGATAATGAAGGCAATGTATGGGTGTTGCTCTACAATAATAAAGGGATAGACAAAATTAATCCCCGCACACGGGAAGTGACAAAATTATTTGCTGACGAATTAAACGGAGAGAAAAGCCCCAACTACCTGTTATGTGATGAGGACGGTATGCTCTGGGTAGGGTTTCATGGCGGTGTCATGCGTATCAATCCCAAAGACGAGAGCCAGCAAAGTATCTCTTTCGGAAGTTTCAGCAACAACGAGATTCTGTCCATGACTTCCGTAAAGAATCACATCTGGGTGTCCACTACCAACGGACTTTGGATAATCGACCGGAAAACAATGGATGCCCGGCTGCAGAATATGACAGACAAGCGCTTCACAAGCCTGCTATTCGATCCGAAAGAGAATTGCATTTATCTGGGAGGAGCTGACGGCTTCGGTATCTCACACCCCGATATACAAACCATACACCAACCGGAACGCCCGATCCTGTTGACTGCCTTATACATTAACAATCAACTGGTATCACCACGCACCAGAGATGACGTGCCCAATATCCGATATACCAACTCGATCGAATTAAAATATAATCAGAATAACCTGTCATTCGAATTATCCGATCTTCCTTATTCACTGGATGAGAAAAACAAGTTCGTTTATCGTCTGGAAGGAATGGACAAAGAATGGAACTTCCTGAAATCCAATATCAACCGCATTACATACAGTAATCTGAGCTACGGAAATTATCAGCTTATTATCAGCAAACTGGGAAAAGACGGTCAGCCGTCCGACCAGCCTTATATTCTGAATATCCGGATTCTTCCGCCGTGGTACTATACAATATGGGCAAAAGCCATCTATGTTTTACTGCTGCTTAGTCTGATTGCATGGACAATCAACTTCTTCCGGGTAAAAAACCGCCTGAAAGCAGAACGCAGGGAAAAAGAGAAGATTCTGGAGCAGTCCCGCCAGAAAATGGCCTTCTTCACCAACCTGTCCAATGAATTAAAGACGCCTCTCAGCCGGATTATTGCTCCCATCAGCCAATTACTTCCGGCTACAGAAGAAGCACATGAGAAGCAAACACTGGAAGAGGTTCAGCGCAACGCCATGAAAATAAACTCACTGATTCATCAGGTACTCAACTTCAACCGGATTGAAGACAATAAAGATTCATTGCTTATCCTGTCGCGCATCGAACTGGTATCGTTCAGCCGCAGTCTATTCTCTGTATATGAAGAAGACGAACGGTTCACTTTCCATTTCGAAGCAAACAAAGCAAAGATTTATGCCGATATGGATGCGATCAAACTAGGAGTGATACTGGATAATCTATTGTCGAATGCCGTCAAGTTTACCTCCGAGGGTGGAAATATCCGTTTATCCCTTTTCTATCGGCAAGAAAGCGGTCTGCTGGAAATTTGCGTATCCGACACAGGAGCAGGTATCCCGCAACAGGATATTCCTTATATCTTCCAACGTTTCTTCCAGTCACCTCATAGCGGTAGCAAAGAAGGTACCGGTATCGGGCTTTACCTGGTAAAGACTTACACAGAACTGCATGGTGGCTCTATCAACGGAGTCACTTCCGAAAAAGGAAAGGGAACTTCCATCGGACTGAGTATTCCGGTCGCCGCAGTAGAAGAGGATGAAATACCGGCTGCACAGTCTAAAAAGCAGTTAGAGTCTCTTCCCGTACTTAAACCGATCGAAGCTGAGTCACAGGATGAGAAATTCCTTTCGAACATCATCCGTCTGATCGAAGATCACCTCTCCGATGCAGACCTGAATGTAAATGCACTTTGCGAACTGTCGGGAATCAGCAACAAGCAGATTTACCGGAAGATCAAACAACTGACCGGAATGTCTCCGGTGGAATATATCAAATCTATCCGAATGAAGAAGGCTGCCATGTTACTGCAACAAAAGAAATTCACCGTTGCCGAAGTGATGTATATGGTAGGCTTTTCCAATCACTCTTATTTCTCCAAATGTTTTCAGGCTGAGTTCGGAAAAACGCCGCGCCAATACCTAAATGATGAGTTGTAGGGGCATTTCAGGGCATTTCGTCCTATTTTTATCCTTATATGTCCAATCTGTGCTTTTATTAAAATGACAGATAATCTATCTTTGCCGCTATCAACAAACCAGTAAATTTGATAGCATGAAAAGACAGTTTATTCTTACCTGCATTTGCCTGTTATTCACCTTTGTCGGCACACAAGGGAAAACGACTTCCATACCTACTATATATATAGATGGAAACGGAGTGATGCGTTGGAACGACACTCATCGGGAAGCTTCCTTCTTCGGTGCAAATTATACTACCCCTTTCGCTCATGCTTACCGTGCTCTCGGATACTTGGGAGTAGACCGTAAGGCAGCTATAGATAAAGATGTGTACCATCTTTCCCGACTGGGATTCAATGCCTATCGTATTCACTTATGGGATGTGGAACTGACAGACGGAGAAGGAAATCTTTCAGAAAACGATCATCTGGACCTGATGGACTACCTGATTGCCAAGCTGAAAGAACGGAATATCCATATCGTGATTACCGCACAAACAAACTTCGGGAACGGATATCCCGAACGGAACGAGCCGACAGGCGGCTTTTCTTATAAGTACGACAAATGCAGCATGCACTCCGAACCGGAAGCTATTGCCGCACAAGAAAGATATCTCTATAGTTTGGTGAGACACACCAATCCCTACACCGGACTGGCTTACAAGGACGATCCGTCTATTGTAGGATTTGAAATAAATAACGAACCTTGCCATTCCGGCACAAAGGAAGAAGTAAAATCCTACATCAACCGAATGCTGAAAGCCATACGCAAAGCCGGCAACCGGAAGCCTGTATTCTACAATGTAAGCCATAACGAATGGACAGTAGAGGCATACTATGACACCGATATCAAAGGAACGACTTACCAATGGTATCCCATCGGTCTAGTATCCGGACAAACACAACAAGGGAACTTCCTTCCCTATGTAGACCGCTACGATATTTCATTTGCCGATAAAGTAAAAGGCTTCGATAAGAAAGCCCGAATGATTTACGAATTTGATCCGGCGGATATCATGTATTCTTATATGTATCCGGCTATGGTCCGCACTTTCCGCACAGCCGGCTTTCAATGGATTACCCAGTTCGCGTATGACCCGATGGACATTGCCTACGCGAATACCGAATATCAGACACATTTTCTGAATCTCGCCTATACCCCGCACAAGGCAATCAGCATGAAAATAGCTTCCGAGGCAGCACAAAGCCTGAAGAGAGGCGCATCTTACGGAAGTTATCCACAAGATACGTTGTTCGGTGAAGGTTTCCGGGTAAGCTATACAGAAGACCTCAGCGAACTGAACAACGGAAACAAATTCTATTACTCCAATACCACCCGTACGCAACCCAAAGATGCCTCACAACTGGTATCCATCGCAGGGTGTGGAAGTTCTCCTGTTGTGCGCTACGAAGGTACAGGCGCTTATTTCATAGACCGTCTGGAAGACGGAGTATGGAGACTGGAAGTGATGCCTGATGCAATCATCGTCAATGATCCGTTCGCCAAACCTTCGCTGGAGAAAGAAGTAGTGACCATCGCTTACGGTGCCTGGGACATGGCCTTGCAACTTCCGAACCTGGGAAATGCATTCACCCTTTCCGCCATTCAATCGCCGGCCAATTCAACACTTGCTTCCTCCGCCCACAGAGAGAACAGCAGAAAAGAGGAAGTGAAAGACGGAGTGATTCACTCCCTCCGTCCGGGCGTTTACCTGCTGCAACGCAAGCATTGTGCGCCGAAGCAAAACTGGACAGCCGATTCGCAATGGAATACGATCAGACTGGGCGAATACGCGGCTCCCGCACCACGGGCAACGAGTTACCGGGTTATGCATACACCTGCCACCACTGTGGAAGCCAACAAACCATTGAAGATCACAGCACAGATAACAGGTCCGGAATTTCCCGACTCCGTCATCATTTACACCGACAAGATCTCTTTCTGGAACGATCACAATCCGTCCGTCAAGATGCAGCGCACAAACGGCTATACATATCAGGCAACGATACCCGCCGAAGAGATAAAAGAAGGTTATTTCAGGTATAACATCATCGTCTGCCGGGGCGACAGTACCCGTACTTATCCTGCAGGGAGTTCCGCTACAGGAAGTTCTTCCGGTACAAACGGAAATCCGCTGGACTGGGACTACACCCTCAGCCAATACTGGACTACCCGTGTAGTCGCCCCAGGTAGTGCGATACAGTTACTGACTGTAACAGATACCCATAGCCGGATAGAAGCCTATACACTCCCCGAATGGAACGAGCTTCACCGGAGTTTAACCGATTCATCTCCGACAGAAAAGCCATTGCTCCGGTTCACCTTTACATCGAAAGGAGAGAATCCGCAATACTTCCTTCGCACATTTGTCAAAGATAAGATAGACGGAAGAAAAGGCAAAATAAAAGATTGTACCGTCCTCTGCATCCGGGTTAACCGGGCGAAGGCTCTTCCGGAAGGAATCAGTGCCGGTTTCGTTACATCGGACGGATACACGTACAAAAGCCCTTGTCCTTCTCCCTCACCGGAAGGAATCATACGAATCCCTCTGAACCGGTTGCGTCAGACAGACACGGCATTGCTTCCGGTAGCTTATCCCGTCTTCCTGAAACAGTACTTCCAACCGGAAACGGAAATACCCTTCCAGGCGGAGAAAATAGAAAAGCTGGAAATATCAATGCCGGGCAATGCCAGACCGGTAACAGAGATCGAGCTTGGAGAGATCTGGCTGGAATGATACTATTAACCGATATTTCAATAAAATAAATCTATTATCAATTACACAATAATTATGAACAGTAACATCTTAAATCTACGCCATCTGACTGTACTATTCATCTTATGTACAGCCTTTCTTGGAGGCGCAATTCCTGCCTTTGCCCAACAGGGAGGCAAGAAAATGACCGGACAAGTGATCGATGAGAACAAAGAACCGATGATCGGAGTGAGCATTCTCATTGTAGGAACATCAACGGGTACAGTGACCGACTTTGACGGAAACTACACTCTGAATGTACCGAAAGACAGTAAGGAACTACAATTCTCTTACGTAGGATACGAAACTAAAGTGATAGCTATCCCCGCAAACGGCAACGTACTGAATGTACAAATGAAAAGCGACTCACAAGTACTGAGTGATGTAGTAGTCATCGGATACGGAACGCAACGCAAAAGTGACCTGACCGGTTCGGTGACGAATGTCAGCAGCAAAGACTTCAACATGGGACTGGTAAGTTCTCCCGAACAACTGATTAACGGAAAAATCTCCGGTGTACAAATCATGTCCAACAGTGGTTCGCCTACTTCCGGAAGTACGATCCGTGTACGTGGAGGAGCTTCACTGAATGCAAGTAACGATCCGCTGATCGTATTGGACGGTGTTCCTCTGGAACAAGGAGGTATCAGCGGTAATGACGGCAATTTCCTGAGCCTCATCAACCCGAATGATATTGAAAGCATGACGATTCTGAAAGATGCCTCTTCAACCGCGATCTACGGTTCGCGTGCATCCAACGGTGTCATCCTTATCACTACCAAGAAAGGAAGTTCGGACAAAATGAAAATCACATTCAGCACTACCAACTCTATTCAGACCCGTACAAAGTTAGCGGACATGTTGAGTTACGACCAGTTCGTGAATACCATCCGGACACAAGGAACGGCTGCCCAACAAGCCTTGTTGGGGACAGCCCGCACCGACTGGAACGATGAAATATACCAGAATGCCTTCGGAACGGACAACAACCTGAGCATTACCGGAAAGATTGCTCCGAACTGGCCCATCCGCGTATCGGTAGGTTACTACAACCAAAGCGGTCTGCTCCGTACGGACAATGCCGAACGATACACCGGAAGTGTTACGCTCAACCCTTCTTTCTTTAAAGACCATCTGAAGTTGAATATCAATGCGAAAGGTTCCATCAATAACAACACGTTCGGTAATACGGAAGCCATCTGGGCAGCTTCTACCATCAATCCGACCATTCCGGTTTATTCCGGCCTGGACACTTTCGGAGGATATACAGAGGCGGTAGACAATACCGGTGCACCGGTAAACGGAGCAGTAATGAACCCGGTAGGTCTCATCCAAATGAACGACTCGCATAGTAATGTCAGACGCTTCATCGGAAATATCGATGCGGATTACCGTGTCCACTTCTTCCCCGATCTGAAACTGCATGCTACGATAGGTTATGATTACGCACAAGGTAAAGGGAGTGTATATGTTCCGGCAGAAGCTGCACAAAACTACACCACTTCCGGCCTGGATTACAGCTACGGTCCGCAAAAGAAAGAAAACCGTCTGCTGACTTTATACGCCAACTACAATAAACTGGTGGAACCGATCAAAAGTAGTTTTGACGTGACAGCCGGTTATGACTATCAGTACTGGAAAGCAACCAACCCTCTTTACAGTGAAATGAATACGCTCGGAGAAGTGCTGAAAACTTCGAAAGCAACCGATGAACGCCATGTACTACTCTCCTACTACGGTCGTCTGAACTACTCGTTCGACTCACGCTATATGCTGACTACCACCGTACGCCGGGACGCTACTTCCCGTTTTGCCAAGAATGTGCGCTGGGGTACTTTCCCTTCGGTAGCACTGGGATGGAGAGTGACGGAAGAGTCTTTCCTTAAAAACAACAAAGTACTCAGCAACCTGAAAGTTCGTGCCAGCTACGGTGTGACCGGTCAGCAAGACGGTATCGGCAACTATAACTATCTGCCCATCTATACTATCAGCCAGAATGGTGCCGAATCTATCATGGGTAATGATTACATTTATACTTACCGTCCCAAATCGTATGTTTCCGACTTGAAATGGGAAACGACTACTTCATGGAATGTCGGTTTCGACTTCGGTTTCCTGAAAGACCGTATTACCGGTAGTTTCGACTACTACACCCGCAAAACGGAAGATCTGATTGCAACCGTCCCCGCTGCAGCCGGAACGACTTTCGACCGTAACATCACGACTAACGTAGGAAATGTAGACAGTCAGGGTATTGAGTTCAGCCTGAACGCAACACCGATACAAACCAACGACTGGAACTGGGATCTCAGTTTCAATATGACCTGGCAGAAGATGAAGGTGAAAAACCTGTCGCTGGCTGCCGGAGCTGCTGCTACCAACACTTCCGTAGGTCCGTATATCGACAGCTATCAGGTACAGACATTAAGTGAAGGATATGCTCCTTACATGTTCTACGTTTACCACCAACTGTATGATGAGAAAACCGGTAAACCGGTAGAAGGTGCCTATGTAGACCTGAACGGCGACGGAGAAATCAATACCGAAGACCTGTATCGCTACCACTCTCCTGCTCCTGACTATATTCTTGGCTTCAGCACCTCACTACGCTGGAAGAAATGGACGTTGAGCACCAGCCTGCGTGCCAACATCGGCAACTATGTATACAATGCAATGGCGATGAACACCGGAGCCTGGGAAACGGTAAGCTACAACTCTTATCAGTTGAACAACCTGTCGACGAGCTATCTGAAGACCGGTTTCCAGTCCCGCCAATACTTGTCGGACTACTATGTAGAGAATGCTTCGTTCCTGAAAATGGACAACCTCTCACTGAACTATAATTTCGGTGAAATCTGCAAAGGATGCAGCCTGAATGTCAGTGCTATGGTACAAAATGTATTCTGCATCACCAAATACAGCGGTGTAGACCCGGAAGTACCCAACGGCGTAGACAACTCTTTCTACCCGCGTCCACGTACCTTCTCACTCAACGTAGGTTTCAACTTCTAATTACTTAAAAAAGCGCATTATGAAAAAGATATTTTATACAGCCTTCTATTTTTGCAGCGCACTGCTGCTAAGTTCCTGCATAGGCGATTTGGACCAGTATCCGCATGAAGACGAAACAGCCGCCAGCATCTACACCAGCGCCGCAAACTATAAAGCCGTGTTAGGGAAAATCTATACGGCAATGGTAACTACCGGACAAGAAAAAAGCGGTGATCCGGATTTGAGCAGCAACAGCGGACAGGACTACATGCGTTGCTTCTTCAACCTGCAGGAATGCGGTACGGACGAAGTAGCCTCTACCTGGTTGTCCGGTGACAACGTGACCGGCCTCACCTACCTCAGCTGGGATGCCAACGACCCGTGGGTATCGGATATGTACTACCGTATTTATTACAACATTGCATTGTGCAATGAGTTTATCCGCAACGCTACCGACGAAAAGCTGGCACAGTTTACGGAACAGGAACAAAGTGAAATCCGTCATTACCGTGCCGAAGCCCGGTTTATGCGTGCGCTGTTCTACTATCATGCACTCGACCTGTACCGTAACATTCCGTTTGTGACGGAGAATGACCCGACAAGCGGTTATCTCCCTCCACGCTATACAGCCGCACAGATTTTCAGTTATATCGAAAGCGAACTGAACAGCACCGTGAATGATATGCTCGACAAAGCGGATTGTCCTTACGGCCGTGCTTCACAGGGAGCTGCGTATACCTTACTGGCTAAACTCTATCTGAATGCGGAAGTGTACACCAATACTTCCAAATATACCGAATGTATCAGTGCCTGCCAACAGGCAATCGCTCAGGGATATTCTCTGGAAGACGATTACAGCAGCCTGTTCAATGCGGATAATGACAAGCGCACTGCCAATGAAATAATCTTCACCCTGCCGGTAGATGCTACGCATACCGTATCATGGGGTTCTTCCACCTATATCATTTGCGGTGCGGTAAGTAATACTTCCGACAAGCAAGTACCCGAAGACTATGGAGTGAAAAGCGGCTGGGGTATGTTCCGCGTACGCGGTGAAATACCAGCTCTGTTTACAGGAGAAGCTGACCAACGCTACTTATTCTTTACCGACGGCCAGACTCAATACCTGGATAAAATAGATGATCAGTCAAACGGCTTTTTTGTAACGAAATGGACCAACCTTACAGATAATGGTCAAACGGCTTCCAATACAGCCGACGGCGGTGTGAACACCGATTATCCCCTGTTCCGTCTGGCAGACGTATATCTGATGATGGCGGAAGCCGTTGTACGTGGCGGCACAGGAAGTGACAGAGGAACGGTATTGGGCTATATCAACGAACTTCAGAGACGGGCATACGGTGACGATGAGCACAAAATAGCAGATTCCGACCTGACTCTTGACTTCTTGTTAAAAGAACGCGCCCGCGAACTTTACTGGGAAGGACACAGACGTACGGACCTGATCCGCTACGGCATGTTCACAACCGACAAATATCTGTGGCAGTGGAAAGGCGGCGAGAAAGGCGGTACAGCCGTAAACAGCAAGTACAATATCTACCCGATACCGAATACGGAACTTACAGCCAATCCGAACCTGTATAATGAAAATTATTAATTATCCTCTAATACGAACGATATATGAAAACAATAAATAGTCTGATCCTCTCTCTGGCAGCCCTCTTCGTACTGGGTGCCTGCGAAGAAGACGGAGATAAATATTACTTGTCGAGCCTGACAAGCAATGAACTCATTGCTTCGACAGACAACATCGTACTGACCGAAGCGACCGCACAGAAGAATGTGTTATCGCTGGCATGGACAGACCGTACACTGGCTATCAGCAATCCGAACTTTAAACCGACTAATTTGCTGAAAACCGCCATGCAAGTCTCTTTGAGCGAAGACTTCTCGGGTACTATCGTAGAGTCTGCCGAAACCTCCCTTTCGAAGACTTACAACGGTGCCGAACTGAACATTGTCGCTAATAATCTGGGAGTGGAAGCCAACGTGGCCGCAAAATTCTACTTCCGCCTGAAAGGAACGACGGGTAACAACATCGATCCGGCTTATAGCAACGTAGAAGCAGTAACCATCACCCCGTATGAGCTGGATATGCGCTTTGCCAACGTACTCGACCAGAATGCGACTGCCACAGGAATGACCCTGTTCTCCGCCAATACCGACGGTATATACAAGGGCTTCGTCGGTGTAGAGGGCTGGTTCAACTTCCTGGTACAGGAAGCCGACGGTACCATCTGGAGAAATGACAACGAGACCGGAATGCCGTTCCTGCTCACTACAGCCGGCGACTGGAAGTGCTGGTTCCCCGGAACTGCCGGTTGCTACTATATCACATTTGATACCAACAGCAAGCAATGGAACGGACTGCTGATTCCTTCTTTAAATGTCAGCGGAGACATCAATGCCACCATGACATTCGACCGTACCAGCCGGAAATGGACCGCTACATTCAATGCGGATGCAACCGGAACAATCACCGTCCGGATTGACGGAACGGGTAAACTGTATGACCATACCTGCGCCAACCTCAACGACAATGGCGGTTATGACATCGACGATACAAAAGCCAAGGACACCCCTGTCGCATTCAGTGGCAGCAACGCTGCATTGAGCTTTGGAGAAACTGCCGGAGATATCACTGTCAATGTTCCGCAAACAGGAGAATGTACACTGAGCATCGACCTGAGTAATCCGCAGCAATGGACAGCTACCGTAGAGAAAGGCGGCTCCGTAGAACCGGAACCCGAACCGGAACCCGAACCGGACCCGGAACCGGAACCCGAGCCTGAGCCGCCGGTGGTGGTCACCAACGCCGTATACGGCCAGGACGAGAGCTTTTTCGACGATGCGCTGTTCATCGGCGACTCCCGGATGGTGAACGTGGCCAACTATGCCCGGCTGGGCAATGCCGACTATTTCGCCGACGTGGGCATGACGGTGTTCAAGATGTTCTCCACCACCGCCTCCGACAAGAATTTCGGCGCAACGGACCTGGGGTCCCTGCTGCGCAGCAAGCGATACAGCCACATTTTCGTCATGCTGGGCCTCAACGAGGCCGGTTATCCCCTGGGGAACCTGTTCGACGCCTACCAGAGCGACCTGGAGCAGCTGCGCCAGCTCCAGCCGGACGCCACCATCTACATTCTGAAGGTCTACGGCGTCACCGCCGACGTGGCTGCCGGGAATCCCAGCTTTGCCCACAGCCGCCTGACCGCCGTGAACCAGGGCTTTGCGGAGCTGGCCGACGGCGACCGCATCCGCTGCCTGGACTCGGACACCCTGTTCTGCGGCGACGACGGCTTCATGCTGCCGGAATACACCGGCGACGGCGTCCATCCCTACGGAAAGTTCGCCTATCAGTTCTCCCAGTGGCTGTGCGAGCAGATCACTCAGGGGAAGTGACACAAAACGCGACAAGGCCCTCCGGCGTCAGCCGGAGGGCCTTGTTTTCTGCAATTCTTTATTCTGCAAACAGGGGAGTGGACAGATACCGGTCGCCGGTGTCGGGCAGCAGCACCACGATGGTCTTGCCTGCGGACTCCGGCCGCCGGGCGATCTGCAGAGCCGCCCACACGGCGGCGCCGGAGGAGATGCCCACCAGCACGCCCTCGGTATGGCCAATCTCCCGGCCCAGGGCAAAAGCGTCCTCGTTGGTGACGGGGACGATCTCGTCATAGACCTGGGTGTCCAGCACCTGGGGCACGAAGCCCGCGCCGATGCCCTGGATCTT
>ERZ773139.2887-NODE-2887-length-16350-cov-4.132495_pt1 | contig 16350 bp, 10 predicted proteins | sample MGYA00580854_ERZ773139 | MGnify/ENA primary metagenome ERZ773139 (study PRJEB29015, sample SAMEA2737809) | human gut metagenome | biome: human gut; feature: human-associated habitat; material: faeces | place: China | collected 2012 ...
AAGCCGCTCTGTTCTCCCTGAAGGGGAAGGTCTCAAACCACAAAGAAATTTTTGATGAAAAGCGATCTGTTATCCCTTTTCCTCCCCCTTTGGCAAGGGTCCCCGGCATGAAAGAATGCCCCCTCCGGCCAGCGCGCCGGTACACGGACCGGCCGGAGACCCGGGCAACGCGTCCCCCGGCCCGTCACCGCCGCTCTCCTTTTTGCGGACGGATCCCGTCATGCCGCCCTGCGCCCCCTGCTCTTGCCAAAGCGGGACTTTTTCGGAACAATTTTTGTTTTCCAACCTTCAGTCTTTTCCCGAGGCCGCATGTCCGCCCTGTCGTTCTTCGCTCCTCGCTCCCTGCCGCCGGATCTGGCGGCCAAGACGCGCTCCCTGACCTGTCTTTCCCTGCTCTGCTTCGCCCTGGCCGACGTCCGCGACGGCCTGGGGCCCTTTCTGGGCATCTTCCTGCAAAGCCACGGCTGGACGCCGGACAGCATCGGCTACGTCATGACCATCGGCGGTCTGGCAGGCATGGCCGTCACCGCGCCCCTGGGCGCCCTGGCCGACGCCACCCGCCGCAAGCGTCTGCTGCTGGCCTTGGCCTCGCTGGGCATCGTGGCCGCCCTGGCCCTGATCTTCCTTTGCCAGCACCCCCTGCTGGTGGGCGGTGCCCAGATCGTCCAGGCCGTCTGCGCGGCCGCCATGGCCCCCACCATCAGCGGCCTGACCCTGGGGCTGGCGGGCCAGTCCCACCTGCCCGCCCAGCTGGGACGCAACGAGGCCTGGAACCACGCGGGCAACGGCCTTTCCGCCATGCTGGGCGGGGCCATCGGCTACTGGTACGGAGTGCCCGGCGTCTTCGTGGTCATGAGCGGCATGCTGCTCCTCAGCCTTTATGCCCTGCACGGCATCGCGCCCCGCGACATCGACCATGCCCAGGCGCGGGGGCTCGCCCCTGAAGCGGAACACGCCACGCCCGCACAGCGCGCGGCCCTCTGGCACGGCCCCGCGGCCCTGCCCGTGCTCTGCGTGGGGCTGGTCATGCTCTTTTTCCATCTGGGCAACGCCCACATGCTGCCCCTGCTGGGCCAGTCCGCCGTGGCCCGCTTCGCCATCAACGGCGCGGCCTATACCGCCGCCACCGTGGTCATCGCCCAGGGCACCATGATCCTCGTGGCCCTCTGGGCCGCCCGTCTGGCCCGCAGGCGCGGCTACGGCATCCTGCTCTGGTGCGCGCTGCTGGCCCTGCCCCTGCGCGGCTGCATCGCGGGCTTCTGGCACAGCCCGTGGAGCATCATCCCCGTCCAGATGCTGGACGGCGTGGGCGCGGGCATCCTGGGCGTGGTCACGCCCGGCCTTGCCGCCCGGCTGCTCAACGGCACCGGCCACGTCAACCTGGGCCTGGGCGTCATCATGACCCTGCAGGGCATCGGCGCTTCGTGCAGCGCCTCCTACGGCGGGCTGGTGGCCCATCTGCTGGGCTACGGCCCCGCCTTCCTGGCCCTGGCGGCCGCCCCCTGCGTGGCCCTGGGCATCCTGCTGGCGGGCGTGCGCCGGCTGCCGCGCCTGCACCACGCCCTGCACCCCCTGGAGGACGGCTAGCCCCGCGGCCCTCCCGGCGATGCATGTCGAGAGGAAAAGACAATGACACCTTTGCAGCAAACATGTTACTCCCCACATGTTGCTACAGGCCGCAGGCGATGCTATACAGCCATCCTTCACAAGCGGTTGCGCGGAACACATCATGCATGACAAGGAGGTCACACCATGAAAAAAGCTCTTGGTCCCGTCACCCTGGCCTACCCCATGCCGGCCTTTCTGGTGGCCGCCTATGATGAAGAAGGCAAAGCCAATATCATGACCGCCGCCTGGGGCGGCATCTGCTGCTCCAACCCGCCCTGCATCGCCGTCTCCGTGCGGCCCGAACGCTGGACGCACAAGGCCATCGTGGCGCGCAAGGCGTTCACGGTCTGCGTGCCCTCGGCGGCCCAGGCCGCCATGGTGGACTTTGCGGGCATGGTCTCCGGTGCCAGGGAGGACAAATTCTCCGCCACCGGCCTGACCGCCGTGCGCAGCAAGGTGGTGGATGCCCCCTATGTGGACGAATGCCCGCTGGTGCTGGAATGCGAACTGCAGGCCACGCTGGAACTGGGCAGCCATACCCAGTTCGTGGGCCGCATCCTCAACGTGGGCATCGAGAGCGACTGCCTCAACGAAAGCGGCCAGCCCGACATGTACCGCATCGATCCCCTGCTCTACGACGGCGGTCAGAAACAGTACTGCCGCGTGGGCGAGCCGCTGGGCAAAGCCTTTTCCCTGGGCCGCCAGTACGGCCTGTAACATCCGAACGTCCGCGCCGTCCTCCGGGGCGGCGCTCAACACCTCTACGCTGGAGAACAGACGACAATGAGCGCTTCCAAAGTCTATTTCACCGACATGCGCTGCCCCGTGGGCACCGGCCTGCTGGACAAGCTGAAAAAACTGATCGAAAAGGCCGGCATCGACAGCATCGACATGGACAGCAAGTTCGTGGCCATCAAGATCCATTTCGGTGAGCCGGGCAACCTGTCCTTCCTGCGTCCCAACTTTGCCAAGGTGGTGGCCGACAAGGCGACCTCCCTGGGCGGGCGCCCCTTCCTGACCGACTGCAACACCCTGTATGTGGGCCGCCGCAAGCACGCCCTGGAACACCTGGCCGCCGCGCAGGAAAACGGCTTCTCGCCCCTGAGCACCGGCTGCCAGATGATCATCGCCGACGGCCTCAAGGGCACCGACGAGATGGAAGTGCCCCTGGAAGGCTGTGACCACTTCCAGAGCGCCTTCATCGGCCGCGCCATCATGGACGCCGACATCTTCATCAGCCTGACCCACTTCAAGGGCCACGAGCTGACCGGCTTCGGCGGCGCCATCAAGAACATCGGCATGGGCTGCGGCAGTCGTGCGGGCAAGATGGCCATGCACAGCATCGGCAAGCCCGGCATCGACGCCGAAAAGTGCCGCGGCTGCAAGACCTGTACGCACTACTGCGCCCAGTCGGCCATCAGCATCGGCGAAGACCACAAGGCCCGCATCGACCATGACCTGTGCGCCGGCTGCGGCCGCTGCATCGGCGTGTGCAACTTCGACGCCATCAGCAACGCCTTCGACGCCGAGAGCACCATCCTCAACGAGCGCATGGCCGAATACACCAAGGCCGTCATCCAGAACCGCCCGCACTTCCATGTGAGCATCGTCAACCAGGTCTCGCCCTACTGCGACTGCCACGCCGAGAACGACGCCGCCGTGGTGCCCGACATCGGCATGTTCGCCGGCTTCGACCCCGTGGCCCTGGACCACGCCTGTATCGACGCGGTCAACGCCGCGCCCGCCATCAGCACCAGCGTGCTGGGCCAGTGCGCCCACGAGCACAACGACCACTTCACCGACATCCATCCCAAGACCAACTGGCGCAGCCAGATCGAGCATGCCCGGAAGATCGGCATCGGCAACGTGGATTACGAGCTGGTGACCGTGAAGTAAGGACGGCTCTTGCCCCGCACCCGGGGACAGCCCATGCACGACAAAAAACGGCGTCTTTCGACGCCGTTTTTTTTATGGCCGTCCGTCCGGCCGCCGTCCGTCCCCGCAAGGGGCGTCTCAGCGGTAGAGCAGTTTTTTCCAGAAGAATTTGATGTTGCCGTCGGCACTGGGAGCGGGCTCCCAGCGCAGGATGGTGTCCGCCATCTTTTCCAGCCTCCGGCAGACCGGGCTTTCCGGCAGGCAGCGGCAGAAGGGCTGCTGGCGCACCACGGCCTCGTGCACGCCGGGGTCGCGGGGCAGCACACCGGCCAGATCCAGCGAGACCCCGCCCAGGAAGTGGTCGCAGACGTCCGTGAGCCGCACGAACATCTCGCGGGCGCTCTTCATGTCCTGCGCCATGTTCACGCAGACCTGGAAGCGGTCCACGCCGTGCTGCGTCTTCAGCACCTTGATCAGGGCATAGGCGTCCGTCAGGGAAGTGGGTTCCGGGGTCAGGACGAGGAGACGTTCCTGCGCCGCCACATTGAAATAGAGCACGCTGTCGTTGATGCCCGCGCCCGTGTCCACAATGAGGAAATCCAGATCGTCCTCCAGCTCGTCCATGGCATCCAGCAGCTCCAGCTTCTGCCCCGGATTGAGCGCCAGCATCTCGCTGACACCCGACGAGGCGGGCAGGATGGAGAAGCCGTATTCCGTGGGCAGCAGGATGTCCCGCAGGGACGCCCCCTCATGGAACAGGTGGAAGATGTTCTTTTCGGGATGCAGGCCCAGCAGCACGTCCACATTGGCCAGCCCCAGGTCCGCGTCCAGAAGCAGCACGCGCTTGCCGCGCGCCGCCAGGGTCAGGGCCAGATTGACCGAGATATTGGTCTTGCCCACGCCCCCCTTGCCCGAGGTGACGGAAAATACCAGAGGATAACTGCTGTTCATGCGCGCTCCAGATGTCAGGTCTTGCCGTTCTGTTATACCTACTTAAATCTATTCATAACTAGACAAATAGATTCAATGCTAACTTCCTGCTTCATCGAGGCCGGTTTCACTTTCTCCGAAAAGAAAGCCAGAGCCTTCCTCTCCACAGGCTTACACCGTGGAACTCACGGCATTGTTTCTTAAATTGATGGCAGCATTGACGTCACGGTCATGGTATGTCCCGCATTCGGGGCATACCCAATGACGCATGGACAGAGGCAAGGCTTCCAGCCGGTGACCACAGTCGGAACATGTTTTGCTGCTGGCGAACCAGCGGTCGGCCACAACAACTGTCCCGCCATATATGCCGCTTTTATATTCCAGCTGCCGACGGAACTCATAAAAGGCGCCATCTGCTATGGATCTGGATAAACGTCTGTTTCTCAGCATCCCGCGTACATTCAGATCCTCGATGCCTATGATGGAGAACCTTCTGGCAAGCGATGTCGTAAGCTGGTGCAGTCCTTCCTGCCTGATATTGGCGATCCTGGCATGGAGCCTGGCGAGCTTCCGTCGTGCTTTTTCACGATTGTTCGACCCACGCGCTTTTCGCGAAAGACTTCGTGAGAGTCGCACGAGCCTTTTGACAAGCTTGCTGTAAGCTTTCGGCCCCTGTACCACTTCCCCGGTGGAGAGCGTCGCAAGGGCGGATACCCCAAGATCGACACCAACAGCTTCTTGGTTCTCGTTGTGCTGCTGTCGTCTGTCTTCCGTATCCACCGTGATGCTCACGAACCATCTGTCGGCCATGCGGGAAACAGTGATCGATACGAGCTTTCCTGAAAATCGCAAAGCCTCACGCATCCTGACCCATCCAAGCGTGGGGATCCGTATGCGTTTTCCCTGAACGGCGAACTGGTCATTGGAGATGCTGAACCTGTCGTGCACGCCCTTCTTCCTGAATTTCGGATAGGCGGCACGATGCGCGAAGAAGTTCTTGAAGGCTTCTCCAAGCTGGATGATCGCCAGTTGAGGGGCACACTTCGTCACCTCGAGCATCCAGGGGAAGCTTTCCTTTTTGATCTCGTTCAGCTGTTTGCGGAGGGAAAACTGGGAAGGCTTTGGAAGCGTGTCGTCTTCGCGCCATGCCCTGTACTGGATGCCCCATTGTTCAAGAGCCCAGTTATACGCGAACCGTGCGACACCAGTCGCACGCAGCATGTACGTCCGCTGATGATTGTTGAGGTCAAGGGCTATCTTGTGGGCCATCAGCACAGGGCATTATCCTCGACTGCTTTTTTGACGTCTTCAAGAAGCTTTTTGTTTTTATGGGATCGACTGCCGTAGAGCCGGGCGGAAAAGACCGTGATGATCTCCAGGACGTCTTTGGCAAGATCTTCTTCAAAAGAGCATTCCTCCCCCTGGTTGAGGATGACGACTTCAACATTTTTTGCTTCGCAGATGGCGAATACGAGCTCAGCACCGAATCTGAGCAGCCGGTCTTTATGGGTTATGACCAGCCGTCCGACATCCCCGGAAAGGATGGCATCCAATAGACGGCGCAATCCTTTTTTGTGGTAGTTCATTCCTGAACCGAGATCGGAAAGCAGCGTAAAGTTCCAGCCGTGTTGTGCACAGTAGAGTTCGAGCACCTGCTTCTGCCGCTCAAGATCTTCCCGCTGGTCATGACTGGAGACCCGGGCATAGGCAATGGTCGTACGGGTCGTATCTGCGATCGCCAGCTCGGGCTTGAGTTTTGTGATGTCATATCGACGGTGTTTGCCGGCTGTACGCTCGGGAACCAGTTTTCCGCTCTCTTCCCATCTGCGAAGGGTGGGAATGGATACTCCAAGCAATCGCGCTGCTTCACCTATTGTGCATAATCTGCTCATAAAGAGTATATTTACATATTTCTTATCATATTTCAAGCAATCAGTTTAAGCCCTGACAGAGTACGATATCTGCCTGTCCCGTCAAGAGCATGGGGCAGGCCCTGTCCGTGAGCAGGCATGCAGGAAAGCGGGCATGCCTGCAGCAACGGCCGCATGACACAGAAGGATCTTCTGCCTAGGTCCTGTCCGTCTTGCAGCTTTCCTGCAGACGGTTGCAGCGCATGCCGTGGCGGGAAACAGTCAGGGCTGCCGTCGTGTCTTCTTCCGATGCACGGTCGTTCACGCGGGTCATCTCCTGTGACTGTTCCAGGCGGGCAAGCCGTTCGCCAAGACCGGCATTTTTTTGCCATAACAGCCTGTTTTCCCTGTTCAGATCCCGGCGCTCCGCTTCCAGCTGGTCCAGGCGCTCCTGCAACCAGCGGCAATGGGCCCGCAAGGCGTTGTTCTCTGCCTTGCAATCCTGGCCGGGCGCCATCTGGCAGGATAATTTTCCGACCATCTGATTTCTATCTTCCAAGGGGGCAGGTCTGTTTTCCGGCCGCTCATCCTCACCAATGTTGTCCGGGGCATGCATGGCCCCGGCTCCAGACATCAGCCAGGATACATTGATTTTACATTTATTACAAATAGTTAAGATAACATCAGCATTGGGACAATTTTCCCCACGTTCATAACCGCCGAGCGCGCCCTTGCTGATGCCCAGCAGGCCGGCAAAAGCCTCCTGGGACATTCTGCCCCGTACATGACGGATGCGTTCTCCAAGTTTCTGCATATGTTTTCATCCTTGACCCACCCCAAAAAGGACAATAAATCAGTACTTAACAAAAAAATGAATATAAATGTACATTTTTTTGTTTACTCGGCCTGAAAACTGTCCTAACAAAAGAGTGTGGGCGATATTTTGTTCCACTCTCCATCATCATTGCAAGAGCATCATATCCGCCCACATTTGCGAACGCAATGCTGTTATGGGCAGTCCACATGCAATGTACTGTATTCATTATCATTACTTGCAGCGGTTCTTTGTCTCGCGCCCTGACAGCCTGCCTGTACACCTGACGCCCGTTGTTGGCCGGACGTCGCAAATTCGGGAGATACTGTTATGCAACTTACCAAGGGAGCCATCGGGAACCTCATCAACCGGTACAAGGCGGTGCTCAAAAAGTGCCACCTGATGAACACTTTCGGCAGCCTGGCTGTGGCCGGTATGCTGGTCATGGGCGGCGCGGCGGCCGCGGGGGCGGCGGATGTGGCACTGGGCGCTGGAGGTCCCTATACCGCTACGGACGAGGTCAATCACCTCATGGGCGGCGGGTTGTACAAAGATAATCAACTCACCCCCGATACGGCCGTTGCCTCCGACATCACCCTCTCCGTCGAGGGCGGAAGCATCAACGAGATCATCGGCGGCAGCTATATAAGCGGTACGAATGCCGACTACAAAAAGGCTACGCATGGCACCATCACCACCACTATCAGCGATGAAACCACTTCCGCCGAGTTCGTGGTGGGCGGCAGCAAGCTTGCCAATAATGACGGTGCTACTCTCGAGACCGGCACCACTGCCGTGACCATCAATGGCGGCACCTTCGGTACTGATGGCAAAACCAATGCCTACGAGCTGGTCATGGGCGGCAACTATATCAAGACCGGTACTGGGGCGAGCGGTACAGCCACCACGGATGGCTCCAGCGTCACCGTCAATGGCGGTACCTTCCACGCTTCTGTCGTTGGCGGCAGCGTGGCGCATCGCTATAATGGTACGGGCGTCAGCACGGTCACCGACAATGGCAATACGTCCGTGGTCATCACCGGCGGCACTTTCAATCCCTCCGCAAGCAGCTACGAGGACGTCAATGGCGGTATCAACCTCAAGGCCGCCGTCATCGGCGGCGGTCTGGCCTACGGCGCCAACACGAGCACTGTGCTGGGTTCCGATACCCGGGATGTGACTAGCAGGGTGGCCATCAACGGCGGGGAGATCCTCGGCAAGGTCGTGGCCGGCAGCGTGGTGGCCAATGGCGGCTATGACGCCGTCATCCACGGTGACACGCTTCTGGACATGCGCGGCGGCACGGTCAGTGACGACCTGGTGGGCGGCGGCATGGTACAGGATGCTGCCACGCTGCCAGCGGGGTCTACTCAGCCCGACAGCAACCTCATCGTCACCGGCAATGCGGGTGTTACGGTTGCCGGCGGTACCGCTAAGGGCGAGATCGTCGGCGGCAACTATGTGCGCGGTAACGGCAGCGCCCGTGTGAAAAACTCCACAGTGAGCATCACTGGCGGAAAGTTTGCCGCGGCTGCAGACAGCCAGAGCAAGGCCCAGTATGTCATCGGCGGCAACAAGTCCATGGCCTATGCGGGTGATACCGCAAAGACGCTGGTGAAAGGCAACAGCGGCGTCCTCGTGGACGGTGCTGTGGAGATCGTTGACGGCGCCGTGGTGGGCGGCAGCATGGCCAAGGCCGAAAAGGACGGCAAGGCGACCGCGACGGTCGAGGGCAATAGCTCCGTTACCGTGAACAACGCCACGAGTCTGGCCGGTGTGGTCGGCGGCGGTCTGGCCGAGACCTACAGCCATACCAAGGAAGGCTCCGCCACTTCCTCCGTGGGCGGCACCTCTTCCGTGACCATCAATGGCGGTACCATCAAAGGCATCGCCTACGGCGCTGTTGCAAACGGTACGTCTTCCGCTGCCGTTGTGGGCGGCGGTCTGGCCAATGACAAGGGCTCCACTGCCACTGTGGGCAGCACGAGCGTGACCATCGCTGCTGGCACCATCAACGGCAAGGTCGTTGCCGGTGGCGCGGCGGTCAACGTCGGCACCACTATGGTGAAAGAAAGTACCCTGCTGACCATGACCGGTGGTGAGGTTACGGGTGACCTCATTGGCGGCAACCTCCTTGAAAAGAACGGGAAAGACGACGGTTCCATTGCCAGCACCACGGTGAGTGTGGAGGGCGGCACGGTAGCCGGCGAGATCTATGGCGGCTCCTATGTGCGCAATACCGCGGGCACGTCCGAGGTTGCCAATACGACGCTGAACATCAGCGGCGGCAGCATCGGTGCCACAGAGCCGCAGGGCTGGGCGCAGTATGTTGTGGGTGGTGGCAAGGCCATGAGCAACGCTACGGTGACCGCATCCAACGTTACGAATACCGCTACGGTGAACATCAGCGGTGGTGATATCACGCGCGGCGCCGTAGTGGGCGGCGGCTTTGCCCGTGCCCAGGGCGCCAGCGGTTCCGCTACGGCCAACGTGAAGGACTCCGTTGTCAACCTCACCGGCGGCAGCCTGGTGGGCGTCGTGGGCGGCGGTCTGGCTGAAAACCTGGGTACTGCGAACAGCTCTGCCGAGGTGACCAATGCCAGCCTGACCATCGGCGGCAACGCCACGGTCAACAGCATCATCTACAAGGGCAATGATGGCGAAAAAACACCCTCTTCCGCGGCCGTCATCGGCGGCGGTCTGGCCTACAGCAAGAATGGCTCGGCGGCCGTCGCCTTTGTTAAGACCGCCAGTACCACCATCAATGGTGGTACCATCCAGGGTGATGTCTATGCCGGCGGCATGGCTGATGGCGCCGGCGCCCAAGCCAATGTGGACAATGCCAACCTGACCATCAACGGCGGCATCATCAATGGTGATGTCTACGCCGGTGGTTATGCCCTCAAAGAGGGTACGGCTGACGTAACCACTGCCAACGTCACGCTCAAGGGCGGCAGCATCAACGGCAAGGTAACGGTCGGTAATGCGACCAATGCCACCATCACCCTCGACGGTACGGGGGCCAAGGTCACTGGTGACGATACTGGTGACTTCGCAGGCAATGAAAGCAGCACTCTGGCCTTCAACAACTACAACGGCACGTTCGAGGATGTTGCCATTGGTTTTGGCACACTCGCCGTCGCTGAAAACTCCAATGTGTATGTGGATGCCCTGGTTTCAGGGCAGCGGGGTTCGGATCGTCCCAACACAGGCATCTTCGGCGCTCCTACCCCTACTGATGAAGACACTTTAAATCCCACTGGCAGCGGGTTTACGATTACGGGCGGCGGCACGATCACAGCCAAAAAATTCCATGTGAATCCTGACGCCTCCGTCATGATCGAGCATGGTAACGTGGTGGCTGATGATGTGAAGGTCCAGGGCGCAACGCTTACCGTGGGTAAGGGCTCCGCTTCTGCCGGTTTCACCGCCAACAATGATCTCTCGTTCGAACAAATCGATGACAAGCCTCAGCCGTCCATAGTCATCAACAACCTTGGTACGGCTACGCTGAGCCAGACCGTCGTCCTTAATGATGAGGGCAAGATCGATACGACGCTTTTCGATAACGATCAGATCCAGGTCAACACCGGTGGTACCCTCAGGCTCGACGGTCTGGAAGGCCCGCTGACCGAGGATGAGCTTGCTGCTCTGAAGGCTACGACGAAGGGCGGCCTGCTGGATATTGGCGGTGCCACGATTGCGGGTGTGACCACCGGTGAAGACGGTAACTATGACTACTCCGACGTTTCCGGCATCACCAGTGACAAGTTCATAAATGCTGGTGTCGCGGTCGACGATAGCGAGGCTGATGCCGGCATCTCCGGCGGCTTCAAGAATGTCCAGCTGACGGGAGATGCGACGGAGCTGAAGGTCAACGGCACCCTGCAGCTGGCTGGCAGCACTGCGGGCGGCGATCTTGTGGCGACCAATGGGGACAATCCTGGGAATCTGAATGTTCAAAACGGCTCCGTAGCCACTCTTGGTCGCGAGGATGCGAACAATCAGGGGACTCTGGGAGACGTTACGCTGAATGACAGCGGCATCCTGAACGTCATCGGTCAGGGGAGAGCTGAATTCACGACCGGTTATATCGCGTCGACCGGGGGGGCGATTGTCAATGTCAGCGGTGCGACCCTGAACACCCAGCAGATCGCTCCTAACGGCCTCAGCAAGCTGAACATCACCAATGGTGCCGTGCATGCCGCTGGCGATGTCAAGGTCAAGGATCTGGCTCTGGCTGGTGGTCTGCTGACAGCCGTTGCTCAGGAGGGCTCCTCCTACCTGGGCTCCATCACCATCACGAACAGCCTCTCCGGTCAGGGCGTTGTGGATGCCGCCAAGAAGCTGGAACTGACCTCCGCCTACAACGGCGCTGATACGGATGCGCTGGGCCTGCAGGCTGACACGCTGACCACCACCGCCGACTTTGATTCCACCAAGGGCGACGTGGTCATCAAGGCCGCCAATTGGGATGCCAAGGGCGCTACCACCCTCAAGGGCGATACCGTCGTGTTGACGGAGGCCGGCACCTTTACGGGCGCCTTCGCCATGGACGGCGGCACGCTCGTGGCCCAGAGCGGCGATGATCTTGCCACGCTGACCTTCAACAATGGCGCCACCTTCACCAATGGTGCCGTGGCTGTTGTGGACAGCATCAAGATGGACGGCACCAACAAGACCCTGACCGTGGGTACCGGTGACGATACGGTCGGCGGCACCACCCTGTCCGCCCAGCATATCGACCTCAACGGCGGCATGCTGTTGGTCGACCCGGCCTGGGTCCTGGCTTCCAGCAACGTGGCTGTGAAGGATCTGAGTGCTTGGGGTGGTGGCACCTCTGCCGATCCTACTCTCGTCAACGGCAGCGTGGGCGTGGGCCGGAACTCCTACCTGGCTCTGCGTACCGATGATCTCACCTGGCTGCCCGGTGTGGTAGGCAACTACACCAAGGGCGTGGGCCTGTCCAAGGATGGCATCACCGCCGCTCTGGGTGTCTTTGACAGCATCAAAATTGCTGACACCGAGGGCTTGGTCGTGGACGGCAGCCTGACGAATACTGGCCTGAGTGCTGCCATCGCCTCCAACACCGCCAAGTTCGGCGCCAACAGCCTGCTGGTGGTCAACGGTGCGAACATCTACGGCGACAAGGCTGCCATCACGTTCGCCGCTACCGGCGGCGGCACCCTCACCGTGTCCGAAGGGGCCAAGCTGCTGGTCACCGATGCCGTGGCCGGTCAGGCCTACACCATCGTGGACAAGGTGAATAAGTCGGCGTCCAGCCTCAAGGGCTGGGATGCTGCTGCTACCACCACCACGGACATGATCAGCCTTGGCAAGGTGGACTTCGACGATACCGACACAAAGGTCACCACTACGGCCTCCCGCAATGACGCCCATACCGTGTTCCCCAACCTGAGCGACGGCATGGCCAACGCGGTGAACGACCTGTATACCGGCCATGACGGTGCCGCGGGCGAACCTCGCTGGGATTACGCCGACGTCGATTCCGCCGACATGGGCGTGCGCTTCCTGAGCCGTGCCACGGACAACCACTTCCTCGGCGCCGACAAGGACGCCGCCGCGGCCACCATCGAAAGCGCGGCCCGCATCGCCTTCGCCGGCGCTGTGCCGCAGATGACCAAGATGGCTTCCGACGCGGGCACCAATGCCGTGGTCAACCGTCTGGGCTTCGCCAATCCGGCTGACGGCGCGCAGGCCATGGACGCCGAAGGCAAGATCGTGGATCGCAACACCACCGGCTTCGCCCTCTGGATCGCGCCCCTGTGGCAGAGCCAGCACGGCTGGGGTATGGAAGCCGACAACCTCGACTACGGCTTCAACGGCAATCTGGGCGGCGTCTCCCTGGGTGCCGACTACACCTTCGAGAACGCCATCCGCGCCGGTATCACCTTCAACATCGGCGGCGGCTATGCCGAATCCAGCGGCGGCGACCTCAACAGCACCGAAAACCGCATGAGCTTCTGGGGCCTGGGCGCTTACGCCGGCTGGAACTACGAGAACTTCGGCCTCATGGCCGACGTGTCCTACACCAGCACCTGGAACGACCTCAAGCAGGACATGGACAGCCGCATGGGCATGGGCGATCTGGAAGCCGACGTGCAGGCCAGTGCCATCTCCGCCGGTCTGCGTGCCGAATACAAGCTTGAGACCAGCGTGCTGGACGTCATCCCGCATATCGGCGTGCGCTACATGAGCCTCAATACCTGGGGCTTCGATGCGGAAAGCAACGGCGGCACCGTGCTGGAAGGCGACGGCTTCCATCAGGACATCTGGACCTTCCCCGTGGGCGTGACCTTTACCAAGGACTTCACCCTGGACAGCGGCTGGTCCTTCAAGCCCAGCATCGACTTCAGCGTGATCCCGGCCGCCGGCGACATCAAGGCCAAGCAGGACGTGGCCTTCACCGGCCTGCCCGGTAGCTATGAAGTGGAGACCCAGATGATGGACTACCTCACCTGGCAGGGTGGCGTCGGCCTGGAAATGGGTAACGACACCATGAGCTTCGGCGTCAACTACACCCTGCAGGCCGGTCAGCATACCACCGGCCACGGTGTGTTCGGCAGCTTCCGTTACGAGTTCTAAACATCCAGCCTGCGCGGCGGCCGTTGAGAGTCACGACCGCCGCGCTTCAACAGGGCCGGTCTCCGCACCTTCCGGGGAACCGGCCCTGCTGGTTTTCCGGTCCGCAACGGATCTTCCTCTTCGCTTCCCCAACATTTCCACCGACAACTGATCCATATCATGGAATGCACAAGAATTACTCAGGTGGGTAAAAACACACTCCAAGGAAGAGAGCCATGCCCCATCTTTCCCGTTTTTTGTCCGGCCTTGCCCTCATGCTGACCCTGCCCCTGTCCGGTTGCCTGGACACCGGCCCTGACGTGGTCTGCGTGGATGTGGAACGCGTCCTCAGCCAGTCCAAGGCCGCGCAGCAGGCCAACGAGCATCTGGGCAAGGTCCAGACCATCCTGCAGAACGGCCTGGCCGCCTATCAGGAAGAACTGAAAAAAAGCCCTGAAGAAAAGCGCCAGCAGGAGCTGCGCCAGGGGCTGACCCTGCTGCAGCGCCAGATGGCCCTGGAACAGGCCGCCGCCCGCGACGTGGTCAGCAAGCACATGCTGGCCCAGATCGAAGCATGGCGCGCCGACAAGGGCGACGTGGCCGTCATGGCCCGCCAGAACGTCCTTTCCGCTCCTGCGTCCATGGACATCACCGCCGAGATCATCAGCCGCATGGATGCGGGCAGCGTCCAGTTCGCCGAGCTGCCCCGGGTCAGCATCCGGACCCATGCCGACGGCCCTGATGAGGCGGCTCCGGCGGCAAAGGAAAAGCCCGCCAAAACCCCGAACAAGAAATAGGAGAAGACCATGCCCGCCCTGAAAAAAACTCCCGCCAACAGCCATGCCCCGGAACAGCAGCCCGAACAGCCGCAGATGCGTGTGGCCATGCTGCCCGCCCCCGGTATGGGCACCATCTATGCCAATGCCTTCCAGACCACCTTTGCCCGTGGCGAGATCCTGCTCACGGCCTGCGTGAGCCGTCAGGAAAACGACCAGCAGGGCCCGGTGCTGGCCGTCCGGCCCCAGCAGGCCATCGGCATGAGCCCTGAGAGCGCCAAGCGCCTGGCCGCCGCCCTGGTGCAGGCCATCCAGCAGTACGAGGCCCAGTACGGCGAGATCAGCCTGTAGCCCGCGCCTTCCGCCTTTTCTCTGATACGCCGGATAAAAACGCCTGAGGACAGTCCTCAGGCGTTTTTTCGTGACGGGCTCCGGGACGGCCCGCCCCGAGGCCCATCCGTTCCGTTTTTTCCGGCCGTTTTGTATTGCCGCTCCAAAGCGCGCATGATATGCTTCCACGAACGCAGTCCAGCGCGACCGGGAAGATCACGCGCCGGCGGGGGATGCATGCCGGTAAGCCGTATGCGGCGCTGCGCCTTCCAGACCTTCAAGACAGGAGCATGTTCATGGATCCGTTTGACGCGGGTTGGCTCTCTCTGCTGCCGCCCATCATCGCCATCACCCTGGCCCTGATCACCAAGGAAGTCATTTCCTCCCTCTTCCTCGGTATTCTCAGCGGCACCGTCATCTATTGCCTGGGCATGGGCACGGGCGACCTGATCATCAAGCCCGTGGAGATCGCCTTCACCACCATGGTGAACAAGGTCGATTTCAACATCATCATCTTCTGTACCCTGCTGGGCGCGCTGGTGTTCACCATCTCGCGTGCCGGCGGTACCCGTGCCTACGGCAACTGGGCCACCAAGCGCATCAAGAGCAAACGCGTGGCCATGCTCTCCACCGGCGGCCTGGGCGCCTTCATCTTCATCGACGACTATTTCAACTGCCTCACCGTGGGCACGGTCATGCGCCCGGTGACGGACCGTTACAAGATCTCCCGCGCCAAGCTGGCCTATATCATCGACGCCACCGCCGCCCCCATCTGCATCATCGCGCCCATCTCCAGCTGGGCCGCCGCCGTGGGCAGCAACCTGAAAGCCACCGGCGCCTTTGAAAGCGACTTTGCCGCCTTCGTGGCCACCATCCCCTACAACTTCTACGCCCTGTTCTCCATCATCATGGTGGTCATGGTCTGTCTGGGCAACTTCGACTTCGGCCCCATGCGCAAGGCCGAACTGCGCGCCCAGCAGGGCGAACTGGGCAACGTGGACGCCGAACAGGCCGAACTGGGCGCCAGCGCCAAGGGCCACCTGATGGACATGCTCGTGCCCATCGGCAGCCTGATCGTCTTCGCCGTGCTGGCCCTGCTCTACAGCGGCGGCTACTGGGGCAGCGATCCCGCCTACCACACCCTGGCGGCGGCCTTCGGCAACTGCAGCGCCTCCAAGGCCCTGGTCTGGGCCTCCTTCGGCGCGCTGACCGTGGCCTTCTTCATGTTCGTGCCGCGCGGCCTCATGAGCCTCAAATCCTTCATGGACTGCGCCGGTGAAGGCATGAAGGCCATGATGCCCGCCAACACCATCCTGGTGCTGGCCTGGGCCATCAGCGGCGTGTGCCGTGACCTGCTGCAGACCCCGCTCTTCGTCAAGACCATGGTGGCCGACGGCGGCATCTCCGGCGGCCTGCTGCCCGCCATCATCTTCGTGGTGGCCGGCTTCCTGAGCTTCTCCACCGGTACCGCCTGGGGCACCTTCGGCATCCTGATCCCCATCGTGGTGAGTACCTTCGGGGCCGACGCCGGCACCATCCTCACCATCGGTATTGCCTCCTGCTTGGCGGGCGCGGTCATGGG
>ERZ773139.2895-NODE-2895-length-16306-cov-3.549689_pt1 | contig 16306 bp, 14 predicted proteins | sample MGYA00580854_ERZ773139 | MGnify/ENA primary metagenome ERZ773139 (study PRJEB29015, sample SAMEA2737809) | human gut metagenome | biome: human gut; feature: human-associated habitat; material: faeces | place: China | collected 2012 ...
ACCTGATGCCTATTTTTCGGGAACGAAAATTAAGTGGATTCTTGATAACGTATCAGGAGCGAGAGAGAAGGCTGAAAAAGGCGAGCTTCTTTTTGGAACAATTGACTCATGGCTTATGTGGAAATTAAGTGGCGGTGTAATTCACGCAACAGACTATACAAATGCAAGTCGAACCATGATTTATAATATCAATGATTTAAAGTGGGACGAAGAGTTGCTTGAACTGTTAAATATACCGAAATCAATGCTACCAAAGGTTATGCCGTCAAGTGGAATTTTCGGGTACACAACAGCGGAACTATTAGATGCAAAAATCCCAATAAGTGGTGTGGCAGGGGATCAGCAGGCAGCTTTGTTTGGTCAGTGTTGTTTTGAAAAAGGTGACGTAAAAAATACATACGGCACAGGGTGCTTTTTGCTTGCAAACACAGGTGACAAAATTGTTAAATCAAAAAATGGATTAATCACAACAATAGCCGCATCAACAGATAAAGTTGAGTATGCTTTAGAGGGCAGTGTATTTGTGGCTGGGGCAGCGATTCAGTGGCTTAGAGACCAGATGCATTTGGTTGACAGTGCAGCAGAAAGCGAGGATGTTGCCTCAAAAGTTCCGGATACAAACGGAGTCTATGTAGTTCCCGCATTTACGGGGATGGGTGCTCCATATTGGAAACAGGATGCAAGAGGCATGGTAGTTGGGGTAACAAGAGGTACAAGCAGAGAACATTTTGTAAGGGCAACTTTGGAGTCTTTGGCATATCAGACTAACGATGTATTACAGGCAATGGAACAGTATATGGGACAGCCAATTAATACAATAAAAGTAGACGGCGGTGCCTGTGCTAACAATCTGTTAATGAAGTTTCAGGCAGATATTTCCCAGAAGAAAGTTAAGCGACCTTCAGTGATAGAAACTACAGGGCTGGGAGCAGCATATTTGGCAGGTTTAGCCACAGGTTATTGGAAAAACAAAGAAGAGATAAAAAGAAACATGTCAATAGATAAGGAGTTTGTTCCACAGATGAGTAAAGAAGACGTTCAGGAAAAACTAAAGGGCTGGAACAAAGCTGTAAAGTGTGCAATTATTTATAGTGAAGAATAAGATAAAAGTAAGACCGGATTGTTGTTTTGACAATAACAATCTGGTCTTATAAGTTTTTAATAAAATGACTATATTAATAATACCATATGCTGATATAATCAGAACAGATATAAAATTCATATTAACCATATATGAATTACTTACATTAGGAGGAAAATTATGAATAGTAAAGTAGTATCAAAGATTGTATTAACAGCACTTTTTGCGGCATTAGTTTATGTTGCAACTTCAATTATCAGATATCCTACATTTGGAACTCAAGGTTATATAAATATTGGAGATACCATTGTATTATTAAGTGCATGGCTTATTGGTGGTGTTTATGGAGCACTTGCAGCTGGAATCGGTTCAGCATTAGCTGATCTTTTAGCACAGTATGTAACTTATGTACCAGGAACATTTATCATTAAGTTTTTAATGGCACTTGTTGCATATTTAATTTTTACAGCACTTAAGAAAACAAATATTAACAAAGTTGTAGCTTACATTGTAAGTGGTGTAGTTGCAGAATTAATTATGGTATTTGGTTATTTCTTATATGAAAGCACAATATTAGGATATGGGCTTGCAGCAGCAGCTTCAATTCCAAGTAACGCCATTCAGGCTGGAACATGCTTAGTAATTGGTTACATTGCAATCGGAATTTTAGAAGGCGCAAAAGTTCCAAACTTACTTAAAAAATACGTGTAGATAAAGTCCCCCAATGGTGAGAACCATTTTTATAAAACTTTAAGGTAAAGGTTGAATTTATTTCAGCCTTTGCTTTTACGTTAGGGAGAAAAATTGTGGAGTACCAGATATAAAAATGTGTAATTAGAAACAGTTTGTTAAGCATATAAAAAGTTTTAGTAATTATAAATAGTAGATTAAATATGGAAAATGTTGAAAATATTATGGAGTTACTTTCTTATTAAAGGAAAATATATTTGTAAATAATATAATATTGGTATAAAATATAAAAAGATATTAAGATTAAAAAGTTATTTTTTATAACTTTAGGAGGCGTAGAATGTATACTGAACTTACAAAACAGGCAGAAGAAGTTACAAGAGAGATTGTCGAAAAAGCAGGACTTACAAAGGGACAGATTTTCGTAGTAGGCTGTTCATCAAGTGAGATTTGCGGAGACAAAATTGGAACTAATTCAAACCTTGAAGTGGCACAGGCTGTATTTAAGGGAATTTATCAGGTTTTACAGGAAAAGGGCATATATTTAGCAGCCCAATGTTGCGAGCATCTTAACAGAGCAATTATCGTTGAGAGAGATGCAGTACCTTTTTCAGACATAGTTAATGTTGTGCCTCAACCAAAGGCAGGTGGTTCTTTTGGAACAACTGCATACAAAACATTTGCAAATCCTGTTGCAGTTGAAGAAATCAGAGCTGATGCAGGAATTGACATAGGTGGAACACTTATCGGCATGCACATTAAGAAGGTTGCCGTTCCTGTTAAGTTAGAACATAACAAAATCGGTGAAGCAAACGTTCTTGCTGCAAGAGTTAGACCAAAATTCATTGGCGGAGAAAGAGCAGTGTATAACAAAGATTTAATGTAAAAAGTTTTAATTAAATAAATTTACTTAAAAAGCAATTCGTAGACCTAACTTAAAGGGATAATGATACAGAATTGCTTTTTATTTATGGAATAAAAGTAAGAATAAAAGGTCAGTTCCTGAAAAAAGTGGCAATAACAATATGATATAATTTAGCTATCCAATGTAAGAGTAAAAAGGAGGAAAAAATATGAGAGGATCAAAAAAATTATTATCAATAATGTTAGCCCTTGTTTTAACGGTAACAATGCTTCCGGCCATAAGTGCAAAAGCTTCTTATGGACCTAAAATCAGCAAGAAAAAAGTTACTTTATATGTAGGTGGAACAATAAAGCTTAAAATGAAAGGTGCATACGGAAAAGTAAAATGGAAATCATCTAACAAGAAGGTTGCAACTGTAAACAGTAAAGGAAAAGTTAAGGCTAAGAAACCCGGTAAAGCAACAATAAAAGCAAAAGTATATGGAAAATGGTATAGTTGTAAAGTTAAAGTTAAATCAGTGTATCATATATCAAGTAAAAATATAACCGTAAATGGAACTAGAGATATTTATATTAACTTTTATAAGGCTTCAGGTTCAAGCATCGATGTTTATTCGCAAGATGAGAATATTGTTGATGCATATGATGGAGTAGAAAATGGAACAAGAGTTCCGATTCATTTATATTGTTATAATGAAGGAACAACATATATTGTGATAACTAATAGCTATAACAATGAAAAGGTCAAGATAAAAGTTACATATAAGAAGAGTAAAAGCAATAGTGGAAGTAATAATAGCGGTTCAAATAGTTATGATGATGAAAAAGAGCCAACTTTACAAATAACATTACCATCAGTTCCTTATGAAGGAGCGGATCATTATTCAACTGGAAAAATATATAAAAAGTACACTATTACAAATGTAAGATATGAAAAAGATTATTATAGTTCTGATAATGAGTTTAGTGTTAAATTATTTGTTTCAGGAAAGAAAACTTACGATGCTAATGGATCAAATTATAGTTCATCTGTACCTGTTGGATGGAAATTGTATGATTCAAATGGTAGTGTAGTTGAAACAGGAACAGTATATTCGCCTGATATAGCAGTGGGAGAGAGTTTTACTGAGGCATATGGTTATATTAGTACGGACTTGAAACCAGGATATTATAATTTAGTATTTATAGATACTATATAGGTAGATACTTAGGTTGAGAGGAAAGACATAAAGTTAAAACCATCAAGGGAGAACAACATAAGTATCCTTTTATTAGCAAGGGTAAAATAAAAAAGAAAAAACATATATAAAATGAAAAATCAGTTTGAAATACCTGTCACATTCGAATTGTGGCAGGTATTTTTATATATAAATAGTTGCAGTAAAAATGACTATAGTGGTATGGTGTGGTATAATTTATATATAAAAAACAAGCGTAAAATAACACAAAAAATCTCAAATTTATAGAACATAATAAGAGGTTATTCGTGGCAGGAGGGTAGAAAGATTATGAACATATTTAAGAGCTGTAAAAAGACAATTACATATTTAGTAATATTAAGTATGGTTGTAGCAGGAGTAGTTCCTACATCTTTTGTAAAGGCAGAAGAAGAGAATACATCGGAAAATACTACAGAAGATTCTTTAATTTACAAAAACATCAAAGGTCAATGTGGTCCACAGACTTATTTTCAATTGGAAAAGGATGGAACACTGCGTATTACAGGTACGGGAGAGATAGATATAGAACAGTTTGATGACCTTCAAAATGCAGAAATCTCTGATAAGGTTTTAAAAGTTGTCATGGACAATGAAATTACAAATATACCTGATGGAATGTTTAAAAACTATAAAAATATTAAAGAAGTTGAGCTTCCAAATGGTCTTGAAATCATAGGCAAGAATGCTTTTGCAAACTGTAAAAGTTTGAAAGAGATAGTATTACTCAGGCATATAAGCAAAGTGTCTGACTATGCATTCTTTAATTGTACGGGGCTTGAATCTGTATACATTTTTTTAACATCTAACGCAAAACCAAATGGAGGTTACGATAAAATTCCATGTGGAACAATTGAAGATAATGCTTTTTATGGATGTAATAATATAAAAAAAATAACATCAGCATATACAACAAATTTTCCAAAAACATGGCCGGATAGTGTAGAAGAAATACATGCAAATCCTAGATCAGGTTTAGCATCATATGCAAAAGAACATGGAATTACCTTAATAAAATTTGGAAGTTTTGCATATCAGACCTGGCCTGATGTTGGGGAAAATGTGGTAGGTTATACGGATGGATTCTATTTTGTTGGTAATAAAGGCGTTGTTATTAAAAAAGATATATTGCCGGAGTTAGGCTGTAAAACTGTAATAATAGGCAATGGAGTTGAAGGAATTGAGGCATCAGGGATGAGTTATAAAAGTGAACTTGAATATGTGTACCTGCCTGAAAGTATTGAATACATTGAAAATTATGCGTTTCAATATGATGCTAAACTTAAAGAGATTACAATTCCAAGCAAGGTACCCAAGATAGAAAATCATACCTTCGATAATTGCCCTGAATTGACTACTATGACAATCAAAAATCCTAATATCGAACTGGCAAAAAAAGGTATGCCTGTAAATTTAAAAACAATATACGGTTTTAAAGGGTCTACAGCAGAGACTTATGCAAAAGAAAACGGAATAGATTTTATAAGTATAGATTTGGATTATGAAAACAATGATGGAGAAACATCAGATAGTACAAGTACGGAAACGAACGACAATGTGACAACAGATAATACAATAACAGAAACAAGCGGTAATGTAACAACGGAAGCGACTAACAATACATCAACGGAAGCTGGTGAGTCTGAAACATCTACAACTGAGGAGAATACACCGGTTGGACCAACAGAAACAACCCAAAATAGTACATCTGATATAAACCCAACAGAAGATGCAGAAAATCAGACAACAACTGATATTACAGCAACAGATAAAAACACTGAAGATACAGGCAACCAGCCGACTTCTGAGAACACGACTACAGATAAGAATACAGAAGATACAGGAGGTCAGACAACATCTGACAGTACAACTACAGGTAAGAAACCGGAAAATACAGGCAGTGAGGAAACACCTGAAATTACGACTACAGATAAAAATGTAGAGCCAACAGAAAGTCAGACAACACCAGTAGTTACAACTACAGATAAAAATACAGAGGTTACAGGAGGTCAAACGACACCTATTAGTGCAACCACAGGCAAGAAGCTAGGAAACCAGACAACGTCAGGCAGAAATAATACTGAAACTACGAAAGGGCCTTTTGATATTACACCATCGGGCAAATTCAAAATAAAAAGTGTAAAAGAACTGAATTACCATTCTGTAAAATTGTCATGGAAAAAAATAAAGAATGGCAATAGTTACAAAATATACAAAGCACAAAAAGATGGTCAGTTCAAATTAATCGGAAAAACAAAAAGCAACATATTTATTGATTCAAAGGTAAAACCTGGTAAAACATATTTTTACACAATACAGGCAACTGGAAAAAATAATAAAGTAACCTGGTCAGTCATTTGGTCAACGTATGTTAGAGGCGTGCCTAAAAAGCCTAAATTAACTTTAAGAAAAAGCAAAACCATATGGATTTTGTCATGGGGAGTAATAAAAGACAACAGCAAAGGCGTTGAGGTGTATATGAGAAAAGGCACCCAAGGAAAATTTAAAAAAGTGAAAACAATTAAAAACATAAAAAAGAGCAAAAAGAAAAAAGGTGCTACAGGAATGACGGCTGATGTAAGCAGGCTGAAATCTGGAGGAACTTATTTCTTTAAAATAAGAACCTACGCTATAGTTAATGGAAGAAAAATTCATAGCCGTTGGTCTAAAACAAGAAAAGTTAAAAAATAGAATATAACTATACAACGTAAGAAACAGTTTTACAGAATTTAAACAGGCATTTCTTTATTTATTATCATTTATGAAAAGAAGAAATACAGAGTTGAAAAATTTTGTAGGACTGTTTTTTATGTAATAAGTAATTTGTTGAAATAATTATTACATAAAAGGTATTTATCAATTAGTGAAAATTCATATGAAAAAAATTGTGCAAAAAGGTCAATTTTTGAAAAAAAACTAACAAAAAGCATGGTAAAATATTACTATAAGACAGCGTGGAAATATGGAAGAAGGGAGAAAGTTATGAACAAAGATATTGATTACGATGCTTTACGAAATGATTTGGAGGATTATTATGGTACGGCTATGTTTGGAGGTGCTGGTATGGCAATGGGTGGCTTGTCGGATGTAGAAAGTGCATCAGATGACAGACTAATTGAAATTGCTGCAAGGGAAAGAATCAATTTAGGAAAATATGAAAAATAAAGTGTTAAGAACGGAAAAATGCGAGATAAGGAGAGGAAAAAAATATGGCAGAAGTTTATTGTGACTTTAGGTTAGACGCAAATACTGACAAAGAATTTGAAATAATAAAGGAAATTTTGGAGCACAAAATACTAAATCAGAAATATGTTTTTTATAGTGTTGACAAATATGACTCAGAGAATAGAAGCATAATATTTGATGAAGCATCAGGAGGTCTTGAGAATACTGTTCTAAGCCTTGTGGCAGAAATAAATAGCTATATAGATGAACTTGCAGAGCTGCAGGAATCGGAAGCTGACAAGGAAATATTTAGAAATTTTCATTATGAAGTATATGCGACAATACTTGATTGTTATTGTGGTCTTTCACATGATGTTATTATAGAGAGAAATAATGGCAAGGTCACAATGCAAGAGGAAGAAGAAGTTTCGTCTTATGATATTTATTTTAGTAACGAAGATGAGGCAAAAGATGAATACGAATTTGTATGCAGTAGAGTAATGCAAATATCTGGTCCTGATCCTTATATTATGCCATTGGAAGAATTTATGAAAAGAAAAGGAGATACGATTTATATAAGATATGAGGGAATGACAGATAAGAGTCCGGGATGGGATGACCAGGTAGAATTGATTTTTAATAAAAATTGAAATTAATTATTCAGACAGCCTTTAATACATACTGGATGCACGCGAGTGCAGTAGTCTGGAAGAGCTAGTTAATAAAATGACGAAAAATAGAAGATAGTAGGAGGATAGCGGAATGAAGTTATTTGTTACAGGTGATAATCACATCGGAAGAAAATTTGATAAATACAGTATTAAAAATCAGTTGGTAGAAAGCAGATTCACTTGCCTTAAAGATATGGTTGAAACTGCAGAAAAAGAGCAATGTGAGTTCTTCGTTATTACAGGGGACCTTTTTGATAATACTTATGCAATAACAAAAAAGGATGTTAAACGTGTAGTTGAGATTCTTGCTGGTTTTAATCAGAATGTTTTGGTGCTTCCCGGAAATCACGATTTTTATTCAGGTAATGAACAGCTATGGAATGATTTTATGACTTTGGCAGATGCTCATAGCAATATTATTGTACTTAATGAATATCAGCCGTATGAATTTGATAGTAGTGATGGACCGGCTGTTTTTTATCCTGCTTATTGTGATAGTAAGCATAGCGATACTAATCGCTTGGATTGGATAAAGGAAGAGAATATTGATGGTGTGAGCAAGTATAATATTGGTATTGCTCATGGCGCTTTGGAAGGACTTGCAATTGATACAGAAGGGGCGTATTTCCCAATGACTAGAACTGAGCTTGACAGTATTCCAATGGATGTGTGGTTATTGGGACATGCTCATGTGACAGAACCTGCAATTCCAGCTAATGAGGAAAAGACCGGCTATACTATTTTTAATGCCGGAACACATGAACAACTTGATTTGCACAATAATACAGAAGGTAATGCCTTTGTGATTACATTGCAGAACAACGATGGAATTAAGAAAATTTTGGCTAAACGTGTAGTAACCGGAAGAATAAGATACTACGATGAGAAGTTGACTTTTAATGCTACAGACAATAAGTCTTTAGAAGAGACTATCGAAGAATTGGTAAAAGATTACTCTAGCAACTCAATTGTAAGACTGACAATCTCCGGAAGTATAGATGCATCTGAATATCAGAAAAAAGAAGCAATTTACGAGGCTCAACTTAGTAGATTCTTGGATCATATGATTTATGATAACGACCTAAGTGAGAAAATTACCAGTGAAAAGATTGAAAATGAATTTTCAGAGATTGGTTTTGCAGCCAAATTTTTGAAAGGGTTATTGGATGATCCGGTGGAGCTTCAGATGGCGTATGATATTGTGAAATCATTGAAATAGAGGAGGTTGTACATATGAATATTAAATCAGTTAAAACTAGACAGTTTGCAGGTATTAAGAATAAAGAGGTTGAATTTGAAGACGGACTAAATGTATTGGTTGGTAATAATGAGACCGGTAAAAGTACCATGGTTGAGCTTATTTATCAGACTTTATATAGAGACTCTAAGCTTAGTAGGAGTAAGAAAGAAGACAAGGATTTCATTGCAAGATTTATGCCTTCTGATTCCAAGGGAGATGTTGTAGATGGAACGTTAGTGTTCGCTACAGATGATGGTCTGTATACCCTTCAGAAGAAGTGGGGGGCTTCAGAGATGTGTGAACTAGAGTCTTCAAACGACGGAATTATTGCAAATGAGAAAAAGATTAGAGAGATAATTGATGGTGAATTGGTTTACAAGAAGGGGCTTTATGATGATGTGGTTTTTGCATCTCAAAAAAGTCAGGCAAATGTGGTTGAACACATTTTAAACAAGCTAGACAAAAAAGCACTTGTAAAACAGGATTTGGTTTCTATTATTGCGTCTGAAGGAATGTCATCAACAGAAAGGATTGCTCCGGAAGAAATTGAAAAGATTATTCAGGAAAAGATTGATGCACTTAGTGGACATTGGGATTTTGCAAATGATGGTCCTGATAAAAAACGAGGAATTGAAAATAAATGGGTTCAAGGTGTAGGAGCTATTCTGGAGGCTTATTATACTAAAGCAGAACTTGAGTATGCTTTGCAGAAGAGTGAACTTGCAGAAAAAGCTATTGATAATGACAATAACAAAATCAATGAAGCTAAAGAAAAGCTGGAAAATTATAAGAATGAAGAGAAAGAGTATGCGCGTTATGAAGTAGCGCTTGCTACTTATAATAGTAATATGAAACTTAAGGATGAGTATTTAAAGGCGAGAAACAAAATTTCTGCAGATTTAAAGGAATATCCACAGCTTCTCAAAGAATATGAAGAAGCTTTACATTTAAAGACGCTCTCTAAGGCGCAGGCTATAATTTCGCAGTATAAAGAAATCCAGGCAGCAAAAGATAGTCTTGATGAGGCAAAAAAAACAATCGAAGGGAAGACAGAAATAACCGCTGAAGATGATAAAAAGCTTGTTGATCTTGAGTCAGATATTAACAGTTTGCAAGCACAGCTTTCTAATCTTAATCTTGTAGCTAATATTAAGAAGCTTGGAAACACCGACATTCAGGTCAAATCAGTTGCTACAGGCAAGGACGTAGATATTTCTGCCGGTGAATTTGATATTAATGAAACTGTAGAGATTACAGTTCCAGGTGTTATGAGTATGACAATTGCAGCAAAGGGCGTAGATGTGGAAAATGTTAAGCGACAGCTTGATGAAAATAATAAGGAAAGAGAAGTACTTCTTTCAAAATGCAAAGTAAAGGATCTTGATGAACTTAGAACTAAGAGAGAGGAGTATACAGAAGCATATCATAATTTAAGTGTTGCTCAGAAAGATTATGATAATCTTATAGAAGGCATAGATCTTGATAAGCTTGATGAAGATTATGAACATCATAAGGAAAAGTCTTCAGAACTGGAGGGACTTGATAAGAAGATTAAGGAACTTTGCGGTTCTGAATCAATAGATTCTTATGAAGCAATGTTAAAACAGAAGTGCAATTCCATAGAAGGAGAATACGATGCCGAAGCACCTGTTGATTGCATGAAGAAAAAACTTGAAGAAGCAGAAGACAAACTTGCAGAGATCGATTCGCAACAGGGTGACGTTGAAAACATTCCAAAGAAGTATCGTGATATTGAAGATGCCAAAGTTTACAAAGAAACACTTAATTCCAATATTGAAGATGCTACCAACCAGATTGAAGAGGCAAAGGAAGCTCTCAGTGAGCATGAAAAAGAGCTTGGTGATGTGGCACCTGAGGATTTGAGAACTCAAATTGATGATGCAACAATAGAATTTCAGAAACTTAAGGATGACTGCGAAAGATGGAATCATATTTTAGCAGTTCTTAAAGCGACTCGTGAGAATATGGCTGGCGAAAGTACAATGTCTGATGTTCAGGATAGGTTCGCTGAGTATCTTTCTGTAATTACTGATGGCAGAATTAATCTTAAGTCTATGGATGAAAATATGGATGTGAATATTCAAAGTGGTAATAATCACATGACTTATGAAATTCTCTCAGAGGGTACAAAAGATACGATTGCCCTTGCCTTTAGACTGGCAATACTTGAACATTTATTCCCTGATGGTGGTGGTCTTGTAGTTTTTGACGACCCATTTACAGAGATGGATGAAAACAGAACAGAGCAAGCGTGTAAGTTGGTTCAGAAATTTGCTGATGCCGGTAACCAGGTTATTTTTGTAACTTGTGATAATAAATATAAAAATATGCTTTCAGGAAATATAGTGGAATTGTAGGAAGTTAATACAACAAAGTATTTAAAGGTATAGTATAAGAATAAAAAAGGAGGTTAGCTAATATGAAAAATAGCGAATAAGAAATTCCTATAAAAAAATATCAATATATCTTAGAAAAATGCACTTGCTAAAATGTGTAAAAGTACTAAGGGGTCAGTTGTTGAAAAAAGTGCTATATGTCATATGTTAAAATAGTTTTATCAATAAAATACAATAGAAAAAGGAAAAGAATATGGAGGACGAAGATGATGATCAAATGCCCGAATTGTAATATAGCAGTTTCTGAATTTGCAACAACTTGTCCTCATTGCGGAAAGACAATAGACAAAGAAAGTGTTACAAAAGCGGTAGAAACACAAAATACTTCTAAAAAGGAAATAAACAGGAAACGACAATTAAGTAAGCTTGGAAAAGAAAAATATTTACCTTTAGTTATGGTAATAATATTAATACTTTTTAGATTAGTCAATGAGATACAAGCTTTTTCTATAGTATATGATACATTAGCTGGTAGCAAAATTTTGGGAACACTGATTTATAGCGTTGCTGTACAATTAATTCTTTCATCAGTTCTGTTTTGCATAATACCAATTTCTTTTTTAACCAAAATGTATCAATCTAGTAAAGGATATATACTAAAAAATATACAGATGGTAATTGATGTATATATTATATTTATGAGTTTGATAGGAGTGCTATCAGGATTTAGGAATATGAATGTTATGCATAGTATACAAATGTTATTATTGTTATTGGTATTTGTAACATCTTTGATATTGTGCATTAAAATGGGTAAAAAGCAAGATGTACATAGTGATGAGAAAAATGAAACAACAGAATAACAATTTATATTTTAAATAGAAAGATAATCTAAAATATCTGCCATATTAGAGATGTGGCAGGTATTTTTTTGTAAAAACATAAACACTTATATAATATGATACTAATATAGAATAATATGTTGACAAAATAAAAGGGATACTATATCATATATATACTTATACAATTTGTGACAAAATAATGCGAAAATAATTAGATGAGTAAAGAAAGGTTATGGTATGGGAAAACAGGATGTGTTAGCAAAAAAGTACATGTCAGACAATGAAAAGTTTGCAGATGTGTTTAATTATTATATATACAATGGAAAGCAGGTTATAAAGTCAGAAGACTTAAAAGAAGAAAGCATAAGCGAAATAGCCCTTCCCTACAGTGAGAAGTATAAAAACACTTTTGTTGAAAAGTATAGAGACATTATTAAAAAGTGTGTAATAAAAAGTGACAACCATTATACATATTTTCTTTTAGGCATAGAGAATCAGTCAGAGGTTCATTATGCAATGCCTGTAAGAAACATGCTTTATGATGCATTGAATTATTCAGGGCAGGTCAACAGGATAGAAAAAGATCACAAAAAGAAAAAAGATAAATTAAGCCAGGCAGAATATCTGTCAGGAATAACAAAGAGTGATAAAATCACACCTGTTATAACATTGGTGCTATATTGGGGCAATGAAGCCTGGGATGGACCGAAAAGTTTATATGAAATGTTTAAAGAAACAGACCTGGATATTTTAAGATATGTAAATGATTATCACATCAATATAATAGAGCCAAAAGACATAAAGGACTTCTCAAAATTTAAAACCGAACTGGGAAAAGTGTTAGAGTTTATCAATGCATCAGACAGCGTGGCAAAAGTTAAAGAAATTTTGGAAAACAATCATGAATATTATTTACATATGGACATTGAATCTGCTAGAATGATAAAAACATTTGGAAAGGTAGAAATAGATATGAGGCAGTATGAGAAAAATAAGGAGAAAGTTAATATGTGTAAGGCATTAGAGGACATGGTTCTTGAGGGCAAGCAGCAGGGCATAGAGGAAGGAATGCAGGCAGGTATACAAGAGGGTATACAAGAGGGTATACAAGAGGGCATAAAGGCACTCATAGAAGTGGCAAAAGAGTTAGGTGCAACAACAGATATAATTGAAAAGAAAGTGGAAGAAAAATTTAATTTGTCAAAAGATGAAGCTGTTCAGGCAGTGAAGAAATATTACAAGTAGAGTTATTGTTTTTTATCATATAGTCGTTTTTTTGATAAGAGGGTTCTTATAAGGACTTTCTTATTTTATATTTGCTCAGTTTGTAGCTTAAAATTACGAGCAATCTCCAGCTCAAATCCGCTTTGCTGCTTTTCGCTGGAGATTGTCACAACATTAAAAAATAAAAAAAGACGATAATTCCTGCAAGCAGTGTACGCCGAGCCAGCTCGATACCACTTCGTTACACCTCGCTGTGGGCTGTCGCCCAATAAATATAAAATAAAAAGTAGTTGTCTGAGTATGCAAGCATCCTCTTCCAACTACTTTTATTTTATATTTGCTGGGATTCTAGCTTATAATTACGAGCAACCTCCAGCTCGATTCCACTTCGTTACATCTCGCTGGAGATTGTCACAACATTAAAAAATAGAAAAAGACGATAATTCCTACAAGCAGTATTATCGCCTTTTTTATTTTTAACGTTGCTCGTAATTAACCAAAGTATCTCTTCAAAAGACCTTCGAATGCTTTGCCGTGTCTTGCTTCGTCTCTTGCCATTTCATGTACTGTGTCATGGATTGCGTCAAGGTTTGCAGCTTTTGCACGTTTTGCAAGATCAAATTTTCCTGCTGTTGCACCGTGTTCTGCATTTACACGCATTTCAAGGTTTTTCTTTGTTGAGTCTGTTACGACTTCGCCAAGTAATTCTGCAAATTTTGCAGCGTGTTCAGCTTCTTCGTAAGCTGCTTTTTCCCAGTACAAACCGATTTCAGGGTAGCCTTCTCTGTGAGCTACTCTAGCCATTGCAAGGTACATACCAACTTCTGAACATTCGCCTTCAAAGTTTGCTCTTAAATCAGCTAAAATATCTTCGCTAACTCCCTGTGCAACACCAACTACATGCTCTGCAGCCCATGTTTTTTCGCCTTCCTCTACTTTATTAAACTTTTCTGCTGGAACACCACAAACTGGGCACTTTTCTGGTGCTTCATCTCCTTCATAAACATATCCACATACTGAACATACAAATTTTGCCATTTTTTCTTCCTCCTATAAATAAAACTTTTTAAAATAATAATAAAAATGAATTTACCATTAATGTATAGATTTGCAATTTTTGCACAAACCATAAAAGTAAGTGCTGTGACCTTTAATCTCTCCTGAACAATGTTTTGCAGCCTCTTCACAGATGTTTAATTCATCCATGAAAATGTCTTCAACGTCGCCACATTTAGTACAAATGAAGTGGTAATGTGGTTCAACGTGACCGTCAAAATGTTCGCGACCATCACCAAGCTTCAGGGAAAGGGCATCTCCCTGGTCTACAAGAAATCGTAAGTTTCTGTAAACAGTTCCTAAGCTAATGTTAGGAAGCTCTTCTCTAATGCTTTGATATACCATATCAGCAGTAGGGTGATCGTATCTTGAGAGCAAATTTTGTTTTATCATTTCTCTTTGTAGACTTCGCTTTGCCATATAACCTCCATATCAATAATAGTAACTATTATCATTTTAACAAAATAAATTAATTTGTCAACAGATTTTTTCAAAAAATAGCAAGTTAGAATTAGATTGCTTAACATAAAAAAATTTTACAAAAAAATACACAAAACACATATCAAATTTTCATAAAAAATGATAATTGTTTTAAAAACGTTTTTTGATTATAACTAATAATAGGAAAAAATTGAATGGGTTAAATACAGTTGAATATAGGAGGAACATTATGAAACAAGTAAGAAAATTGCTTGCTATTGTTTTGTCTATAGCAATTGTTATTGGACTTATTCCAGTTGCAAACGGCAAAACAAACACGAAGGCAGCAGAAACATTCGCAATCACAACTCCCTACGACAACGCATTAGTTGCATCGGGACATTTTGATATAAAATGGAGTGAAGCCACAGCGAAAACAGTTAAGAGTTATAGTGTATTTTTAGATGGACAGAAAGTAGGTAGTACACAGTCAACATCTATGGATTGTTACACTACAAAGGTTGAAATGCACTCAGCATATGTTGAAGCAGAGTATACTGATGGAACTACAAGTAAGACAGACACAATTAAGTTCGGGGTGTCTAAAAAAGGTTTAGGATTAGCTACAGACATGGGAAGAAATGTTGATTTAAAAGACATGGGCTGTAGTTGGTACTATAATTGGGGCAATAGCCCAAGTACAGGTTCACAGTATAAAGGTGTTGAGTTTGTGCCAATGCTATGGAAAGAAACTAACGGAAATATAATTAAAAATAAAGTTCAGGGATTTGTAGATAAGGGTTACAAATATGTTCTTGACTTTAATGAACCGGATTTAGGTGATCAGTGCAATATGTCTGTTGATGACGTATATAATTTATGGCCAAGTATCATGAATGATAATATTAATGTAAGTTCACCTGTTACAGCAATTTGGCCACAATCTTCTAAAAACTGGTTTCAGCCATTTATGGAGAAGATTAACGCAAGAGATGACCTTGATGTAGATTTTATTTCTATTCATTGCTATCCTGATGATTGGGATGGTGGAGCAGAAATGGCTGATTGGTTTGTTAAAAACGTAGTTGATTGGGCATGGGAAACATATCATAAACCAATTTGGATTACAGAATTTTCAAAGAGAATTAATAACCCAACATCAAAAACAGCTAGAAAAACAGCAGAATTTTGGAATGCAGTTATGCCTCTTTTAGATGAAAGAGAATACGTTGAAAGATACGCAGGATTTTGTTTTAACAATGCTAACACAGGACTTTGGCTTTACAACACAGGAGAATTAACTTTAGCCGGTGAAATGTACAGAAGCAATGGAAATCCGGCTGGTTATGAACCATCAGTAGAGCCTGAAGGTGATTCATTATATACATTTGGAAAAAGAACTACTATTTTAGATGATAATGTATCAGTTAATGGTGTTCAGTGTACAAATTATATTAGACAGGATGGAGTTTCTGTTAC
>ERZ773139.2896-NODE-2896-length-16302-cov-3.818428_pt1 | contig 16302 bp, 18 predicted proteins | sample MGYA00580854_ERZ773139 | MGnify/ENA primary metagenome ERZ773139 (study PRJEB29015, sample SAMEA2737809) | human gut metagenome | biome: human gut; feature: human-associated habitat; material: faeces | place: China | collected 2012 ...
GGCTACCGTGGCTTCCATCACCGGCCTGGTGGCCAAGGAGAATATTGTGGGTACCCTGGGTATCCTCTATGGCGGCGGCGACGGCACCGTGTACCAGAACATCGCCCAGGCCTTCACCGGCATCAGCGGCTACAGCTTCCTGGTCTTTAACCTCCTGTGCGCTCCCTGCTTCGCCGCCATCGGCGCCATCAAGCGGGAGATGAACAACCACAAGTGGACCTGGTTCGCCATCGGCTATCAGTGCGGCTTCGCCTACCTCATCGGCCTGATGATCAACCAGTTTGGCGGCCTGTTCACCGGCAACATGAATATCATCGGTCTCATCTTCGCCGTGGCTGCCCTGGTGCTAATGGTCTACATGCTGGTCCGTCCCTACAAGGAAGCTACCAAGCTCTCTGCTAAGATCTGATAAGTCACTCATAAGCAAACAAGAGACCATCTCCTTTAATCGTCGCCCCGGGGACCGCAGCCCCCGGGGCGGCACCTTTATAAAGTCCGACGAATCCGGTTTACGGGACATATTGGAAACAGGAATACCGCCCCAAGGCAGCGCTTTGGGGCGGTATTCCTGTTTCTATATTTCCAGCTCATAGATGCCCATAACCTCCTCCGGGTCCGCCAGGGCCTCCACCGGGCCCCGCAGAGTCGGCTCACAGCGCCAGGCCAGGCCGCAATCCGCAGTGATGGAGCGGGGTACCGGCACGATGCGGCCCGGAAGGCTGGCCGCCTTGCAGGCACGCTCCATGGCCATGACCCCGGCGGTGGTATAAAAGGTCACGAGCAGCCAGGTTTTCTTCTGCAGCATTTGTTTCTCTCCTGAACATGGCAGTTCCCCTGCCCGGTTTTACCGGGCAGGGGCGCCGGGATGTGTCTTATTTCTTGGTAAGCCTCAGTATCCACTCGTCTCCGTTTTCTTCAGCCCGGAACGTGTAGCCGTTGTGATAGGCAAAGCGCTGGATGTTTTCCACGGCGCAGGGGGCATCGATAAGCACCTCCAGCTCTGCGGGATCGCTCTTTTTGATCTCCTCCTGCACCTTCAGCAGGGGGACTGGGCAGGAAAAGCCTCTTGCATCTACGGTTGCCATATTATGCCTCCTTCTTCTTTTGCATCACATTGCACAGGGAGACCACCAGAAGCACCACCAGGGCCATGGCCACGGCCACCTTGGCATTGGTGGTGACGGCGTACTTGACGTACTCGCCGGACTCATTGAGGCCGGGATCGGCGCTGCTGGCCAACTTCAGGTTGTGAGCCAAAGCCGCACCGGCCATCATGCCCAGAACGGTGACGGCACTGTCGCCGTTGCCGGAGCCGGCCAAAACCAGCTGGCGCAGGGGGCAGCCGCCCAGCAGCACGGAGCCCCAGCCGACGATGACCATGCCCAGCAGGTTCCAGATGTGGTTAGAGTGGGCAATGGGCTGGGACAGGAAGGAGAAGGCGGTGAAATTGCCCATAATCAGGTTGCCCACCAGCACCACTACGAAGATGGCCACGGAGCCCCACAGCAGGTGAGGATCCTTCAGCATGAGGGTATCACGCACGCCGCCGGCCATACAAAGGCGGGAACGCTGGGCCAGGGCACCCACCACCAGTGCAGCGGCGAAGGCCACCAGCACGGGAGCGTGCATGGAGCCGGGACCCTTCTCAGAGGCGTGGAACAGGCTGGGGACCAGCAGAGCCAAGGCAAACAGCACCAGCATAATCACCGGCAGCACAAAGCCCTCGGTCTTCTTGGCCTGATAGGCACGACCCAGATTGAAGCCCTTCTTAAGGAAGATGGTGCCCACCAATGCCCCGATAATGAAGCCCAGCAGACCCACGAAGGCATTGAGGTCGCCGCCACCCATACGCAGCAGCATACGAAGCGGGCAACCCAAAAATACCAGGGCGCCGATCATCACCAGCGCACCCACGGCAAAGCGGGTGGCGGGAGCGGAGCCGGCCTGGGCCCGGAACTCCTTACCGATGAGTGCCATGATGCAGGAGCCCAGGACGATGCCGATGATCTCGGGACGGACATACTGCACGACCTCGGCACTGTGCAGACCCACGGCACCCACGATGTCACGCTCGAAGCAGGCGATGCAGAAGCCCATGTTCTTGGGATTGCCCAGGGCCTGCAGCAGCAGAGCCGCCGCGCCCACCACAATGCCCGTGACAATCACCAGCCAGTTTTCCTTGAAAAACCTTTTCATAATGTGAATAATCCTTTCTCTATTTGCAATTGTTGGTTTGTAATTTTTATTATATAGGGCGGTTTTTCCCCCGTCCAACGGTCTTTTTCCATGAATTTTTTCAATTATTCATTTCTTCCATCAATGGAAAGAGAATTCGTTCATCTTGACAGGAAATAACGATTTTTGTATAATATGACCAAAGTCCGGAGGGGAGGCAATGGTCCATGATCGAATACACGCTGCGGCAGCTGGAGGTGTTCACGGCAGCTACGGAGCAGGAAAGCCTGACCCGGGCCGCCGATCAGCTGCATCTGACCCAATCCACCGCCAGTACCCATCTGCGCTCACTGGAGCAGAGTCTGGGTGCGACGCTGCTGCTGCGCAGAGGACAGGGCGGCGTGACCCTGACGGAGGACGGCCAAAGGCTATATCCCCTGGCTAAAAAAATACTGGCCCAGTGTCAGGTCCTGGCGGACGCCGCAGGAGACCCCCGACGGCTGGCCTCCCTGCCGCTTATGCTGGGGGCATCCACCGTGCCGGGGCAGTATATGCTGCCAGCGCTCATGGCCGCCTTTTGCCGAAAGCATCCCCAATACCGCTGCGAGCTGCGCCATGGTGACTCAGCGCAAATCCATCGGCTGCTGCAGAACGGGCAGATCCGCATGGGCTTTGTGGGCTCACGGATGGATACGACCGGCATGGCCTATCATCCCCTGCTGCGAGACGAATTGGTGATGGTGACGCCCAACACGCCCCACTATCAGGCGGCGCATCGGCGGGGCGCCCGGGGGCTGGATCTACTGGGCGAGCCGACCATCGCCCGAGAGCAGGGCTCCGGCACCGATCGGACGCTGCTGCAGTATATGGCCCGCATGGGCTATAGCACCGGCAAGCTGCGTATCGTGGCCCGTCTGGAGGACCCCGAGGCCATTAAACGCATGGTGGTTCAGGGCGCCGGCGTATCGGTGCTGTCGGCTCTATCCGTGATGCAGGAGCAGCAGGAGGGCCGGGTGCTGGTATTCCCTATGGACGAGATGGGGCTGCAGCGGACTATCTACCTGGCGCACCGACAGGGTATGACCGCCAGCGCTGCGGAGAAGCTGTTTTTGTCCTTTGTACAGGGATACTATCACACGACTTGACAGAAAAAGGGCCACCCCTCGGGGTGGCCTTGAATTGTTGAAAAAACAGAGTTTTTTCAACAAAAGGTTTACAGTCTGCTGCGCGCATAATTTGTTCGCCTGCGGCGAACAAATTCCACACTGGCAGCCTGAGCGGTATTTTTCCCCACGCACATGTCGCGGTGAAAAATGATTGGACTTTTTCGCGTCTGCGGATACGAACTCTGCGAGGCTTTTTGCCAAGCTAAGGCCGCCCGGAAGGGCGGCCTCCTTTGCAATCTTCACAACATAAATAGATTTACAGCTTTTCGATGACCCGTTCTACCAGGCGGCACAGATCTGCACTGGCCCGGTCGGCCACAGCCAAGACCTCCTCATGGGAATGCTTTCTTTCTGCGATGCCGGTGGCCATGTTGGTGATGCAGGCAATGCCCAGCACCTCCAGCCCCAGGTAGTTGGCGGCGATGGTTTCCGGCACAGTGGACATACCGATGGCATCCGCCCCCAGGGCCCGATAGGCTCTGATCTCGGCGGCGGTCTCGTAGCAGGGACCAGAGAAGATGGCGTAGACCCCCTCCTTGCAGGCGATTCCCAGTTCGGCGGCGGCAGATTTTGCCAGCGCCCGCAGGCGCAGAGAGTATGCCTCGGTCATATCCGGGAAGCGAGGGCCGAAGCGCTCGTCATTAGGGCCCATAAGTGAGTTGCTGCCCAGCATATTGATATAATCCGACAAAAGCATCAGCTCTCCCGGCGCAAGACCGCGGTCAATGCCGCCGCAGGCATTGGTGATAACCAGGGTCCTAACCCCCAGCAGCCTGAGCACATACACGGGATAGGTGACCTGCCGCATGGAAAAGCCCTCGTAATAGTGAAACCGGCCTTGAAGAGCGGCCACTGTTTGCCCGGCCAGGGTACCCAGGACCAGATTGCCCGCATGGCCCGCCACGGTTGAGCGGGGAAAATGGGGAATATCGGCATAGGGGATAATGGTTTTGTCCGTCATTTTGTCCACCAGGCTGCCCAGGCCGCTGCCCAGGACAATGCCGCAGGTGGGCCGCAGGGTGCTGTGGCTCAGGATATACTCCGCCGATTGCTGCACCTTTTCATAAAATCCGTCCATTGCGCGCTCCTTTCACCGGTTCACTTCTTATTATGCTCCAGGTCGCTGAAAAACATGTTGGCCCAGAACTGATAGGTGTGGCTGTGCTCGGCGTACCATTCGCTATTATCCTGCTTGATCTTATCGGTATCGGCATACTTTTCAAGGGCGTGGCAGGCCCGGATATAGGCCCGCTGCAGCGCGCGCATCCGGGCGGACATATGCTCCAGCAGGCTCATAATCTTGGCGGAATTGTCCCGGAAAAATGTACTGAAATTATCGTGGGTGATGACCCGGACCACCGTAGGCTCCAGAGCCACGGCAGTGGTGTTGCGGGGTCTGCTCTCCAGGAAACTGATGACATTGAGAAAATCTCCCGCCTCAATCTCCACCACCAGGCGCTCCTCCGGTGTGCCGTAGTTCACATACACGCCTGCCCGGCCCAGCAGGACATTGTAGATAGCCAGCTCAAAGCTCTTTTCCTTGAGAATGATCTGCCCCTTCTTAAACTGCCTTTCCTCACCTTGTATCATCGGTTTCGCTCCCTTCATTGGTTTTTCTCATTGTACCCTATGGGGTCATTTCTGTCAACGAAGAAAGCAGGGGCGCCGGCTATTCTGCCGGCGTCCCTGCAGCTTTTCTCTTGCCGCTTACCGCACCAGGCTGCGGCGGTACTCGGCGTTGATCTCGAACAGTTCCTTTTCCCCGTCGATATACGGCTGATAGATGGTCTCCACCCGGCCGCCGCCCAGATTGTCACAGCCATTGCAGCCCTCACAGCTGCTGCCGCAGGCGGCCAAGCCCTGCCGGACGATCTGTTCGCGCTGTTCCCGGGTGGTATCCCGGATCAAAATCGATCTCATCTCTGTTCACCCCTTATCCGGCCCGGGTCAGCATATTCTCCGCAAAAATGCCGTAGCCCTGAGCGGGATCATTGATCATCACATGGGTCACCGCACCCACCAACTTGCCGTTTTGTAGGATGGGGCTGCCGCTCATGGCTGTGTCAAGATAGGGACAACAAATTTTTGAGGTGCTTTTTATATCGCTTGCTTTTTAAAACAAATTTCCGGGAATTCCACTAAACCGGAAAGCTCGTCCGAGAAATTCCACTCAATGCGTATGCGTTCACCCGGCTGAATAACGATCCTTTTTATGAGTTCCCTTGCAAGCCCCGGCGTTAGCTTTGTCAGCTCCTGATACGGGGCAATTTTTTCGGCCGCGGAAATTTGCTCGGTACTCATATGGATTTTTTCTTTCAGCAATGCCTGCCTCTGCTCAGCCATACCATACCGTGCTTTTAGCTCTTCCTCTTGTGCAAGCAGCAGATTCTTTTCTGCGGCATATGCTTCCTTCATAATATTTCCGCAAGCATATCGCTCATAGAGCGCCATCTTATCGGCCTGGATACGGTCTATTTGCTTATATAACGATTGACTTTCGTTCCGAAGTATCTGCTCCGCGGCTTTTGCTGAATAGCTTTCTTTTTCTATGGATCGCACCTTCGCATCCAACAAGGCGCACTGTGTTGTGATGGCCCGCAAAACAATCTGTTCAAGCCGGCCGTTATCTATGCGCACGCTTTTGCAATCCGCTTTAGGATTGTAACGATGCATAGAGCAGAGCCAGGTCTTATTTTTTTCTCGCCCCTTGCTCAACCGGTTTCCGCAGCAACCGCATATGAGCAGTGAAGTGAAGGGATTATCCGAGCCTGCACTTCGGCTCTTTTTTACCGACTTTATAACCGCTAAAGCCCGGTCATACTGTTCATGACTAATAATCGCCTCGTGCGTGTTGGGGATCACCTGCTGCAGCTCCGGCGGCACCTGCTTTACACGCTTGCTGCCGACACGCACAACATGCGATTTAAACGGCACGGTATCCCCGGTATAAATACGATTGTACAATATGTTCCGGACCGAATCATAGCTCCAGGAGGAGCGAGTTTTATATTTTCCCCTAATATCAGCAAGGTATACGGATGGTGTAGGTACCGATGCGATGTTCAGCCTTTGCGCAATATTGGTTACGGTGATCCCCTCTGCAGCCCATTTAAATATCTGTCTGACAATCTGCGCAGCCGGCTCGTCAATTACAATCGTATTGCGCACCTCTCCTTTTTTATAGCCAAAAGGGGCTGTCCCGTAAACGAACTCGCCGCTTAGTTTTTTCAGATCAACAGCACTTTTGATCTTCCTTGCAATGTCTTTAGAGTACATTTGGTTGATCAGGTTGCGTATTGCAAGGTCAAGTCCGCCGGTCGATTCTCCCAGCTCCATGCTGTCAAACTGATCGTTTATGGATATGAACCGGACATTATAAGCCGGAAAAACAAATTCAAGGTAATGTCCGGCTTCCAAATAGTTGCGGGCAAATCGGGAGAGATCGCGCACGATGATCGTCCGTACTTTCCCGGATCCCACCAGCTTTATCAGGCGATTCATCCCGGGTCGTTCCATCGTTGTCCCGCTATAGCCGTCATCTATAATTTCCGAAAAATGCTCAACCGAAAAACCCTTGCTACGCAGATACTGCTTGATACATGTGCGCTGCGCCTGAATACTGCAGCTTTCATCTATACTGCCGTCTTCAGCATCGCCGTCTTCTTTTGACAATCGCAAATACAGAATATCCATTCGCTCATCCAACCTGACCCACCCCCTCCACGCAGTTTTGCAGCTCGGCGATCGACCTATACGGATCACTGAAATTGAAGGCAATGGTGATGCTTTGGTTGCTATAAACCCGAACTTCCTTTATAAGCTGTTTCAGAATTTCCGGTGTTAGCGTCGGCAGAGCTTGATATTCCTTTATGACACGCAGCCATTCCTGTGTAACAGCCAGCTGCTCCTGTACCACATTCCTTCGGACTGCAGCCGCCTCCTCCGCTTTCAATAGGGTCTTCAGCTGCTGAGAATACTTTGCCTTCATATACTCGTACTCATTCCGATCAATAATCCGCTCAGTTAAGGCAATAAGAAGACCTTCGATTCTGTTTTCTATCCTTTTGCGCTTCGCGGTTATACTTTCAGAGGTTTCGGATGCCTCTGCAAAGGCCCGCTTAGCTTTCGGCGAATTTCTTATGCTTTCCACCAGCTGTTCAATATCCACCGCCACCTTCACTTGCTGATTGATGGCATTCCTGACCACAGAATAGATCTGCTCCTGCCTGACGTAGTGGCTTGTGCAGTGTATGTGCCCAGAATATCGATAAGTGCTGCAATCATAAAAGATGCGGCTCGGCGTATGCACACCCGCCCGAGCACAGCCCTTACCGGCCGACATGAGGCTATGGCAATCTGCGCAATAGACCAATCCTCGAAACAAATCTCTGTAATCTTCCTCCGCACTGTTCCGCTGACCATAATGCTTTCGCTTTTCAAGCTCCCGGAGGTTTACCTTCTGAACCTGGTCAAATAATTCTTTAGGCACAAGCGGCGGATGTGCATTTTCAATGATTTTCCATTCCTCCATCGGGCGCCGCTTTTTTTCGAGATCGACCCTGCTCCGCATCACCCTGCCGTGAATACGGCAGCCGATATACACCGCATCCTGTGTAATTTTGCGCACAGTACCTCGTATCCACAGCGCATCCTTATACTTTTCCGCCCTGGTCACACCGCGCTCATAACGAAGCCTTCCCGGGCACGGAATTTCCTCTAAATTCAGTTCACGGCATATTCCGTTAAAGCTGGCTCCGTCAGCCCGCATTTGAAAAATCCGCAAAACAATCGGTGATGTCTCCCCATCGGCTCTGAAGGTGTTGTTTTTCGGATCTCTGATGTATCCGTATGGAATACTGCCTGACGAGGGCAGGTATTCACCACTGTCCATTTTAGCGTGTATGGATGAGCGGATTTTCCTGGATATGTCCTTGACATAGTAGTCATTCATCACCATTTTCAGCGGAAGCGTCAAAGCCGACGAATCTGCATCCGGTGCGGAGCTGTCATAACCATCGTTAATACAAATCAGCCGCACCCCCATTTCCGGGAATATGCGTTCCACATAATTGCTCGTCATTACAAAATGACGGCCCAATCTGGAAATGTCCTTAACAATAACGCAGTTGATCCTGCCGGATCGTATATCCCCTATCATCCTCTTAAAGTCCGGGCGTTCAAAATCCATCCCCGTGCAGCCACTATCCGAGTATGTGTCAGCAAGAACAATATCCGTCTTGTCCGCGAGGTAATGCCTGCCGATTTTCTTTTGGTTTCCGATGGAATTTTGTTCCGTGTCATCTCCGTCTTCTACAGAAAGGCGGCTATAAAGGCCGGCTTTCCACATCATATTTTTTGCATCAGATAGTATCAGGGCATTGTTTGCCCGACTTTTTCGCGCCATTTCAGCCCACCTCCTTCTGCTGAAGAATTTCCTTATAATAAGCAAGTTCATTCCTGAAATTAAAGTCAATTCGGATATGCTTATCCTTATATACATAGATTTTATCCACAAGGGTAATAACGACCTCTCTTGATAGCTCTGTAATGCCCCTGAATTCTGCAATAGATGCCATCCAATCCCGGGGGGTGGAGTTTGCCAGGGAGTTCTCTCTATCGGCAGATAACTGCCGGATTACACGCTCCGTCTCCTCTATCATACCGGCATATTTGCCCCGCATTCTCTCGTATTCATCCCGATCAATTAAATCATCGTTCAGGGCCTCATATAGCTTCATGCGGAAATCACGGTATCGGTCGAGCTCGCTGTTTTTCTGAGCAATTGCCAGATTCAAACGCTTAATATGGGCATTTTCAATTTTACTTTTTCCCATTGCCTTCAGCAGCTCATCGGTATCTAAAATGATATCAATCTGCTTGGTAATTGCGCGCAAAACAGCTTGCTCCAATTTGCCCTGTTCAAGGCTATGGCTGCTGCAGCCATTTCCTCTTTTGTTGGTTGAGCAAACATAATAGCTGAATACCTTATTCCCGCGTCTTACTGTTCTGCGCAGCATGGAAGCCTTGCAATCAGCGCAGAATACCATCCCGGACAGTGGGTATACAATTTCGTTTTGAGGCGCTGTACGAGTATCCCTTTCCAGCATGCGCTGCACAAGCGTGAAGGTCAGCGGCTCAATGATCGGAGCATGGTTATTCTCCACGACAACCCAATCCTTTTCTTCCCGCATCCGCATGGTTTTGATCTTATAATTTGGTGTTCCCCGTTTGCCTTGGACCAGCCTTCCAATGTAAATGGGGTTTGTCAGTATCCTGCTGATTGACACAGCAGACCAACACGATTGAGATGAGGTCTTGAAGCCCGTTTTATACTTCAGTCCCTGGCTCCTTTTATAGTCCGCCGGTGAAAGGACCTTCTCGTTATTCAGAAAGTCTGCAATTGCCTGCTGATTATATCCCTGAAGCTTCAATGAAAAAATGCCCCTGACAACCTCGGCTGCATAATCGTCCACGACAAGCTTATGCTTATCATCAGGAGACTTACAGTACCCATAGTTGGCAAAGGCACCTAAAAACTCACCATTGCCGCGCTGAATCTGAAACTGTCTTCGCAGTTTTTTTGATAACTCGCGGCAATAGGCCTCGTTCATTATATTTTTTACCGGAATAATAATATCGTCACCGGCGCGGCTATTTTCACTGTCTACATCATCATTGATGGCAATGAAGCGCACGCCGAAGGACGGAAAAATCATTTCAAGATACTTTCCCGTTTCGATATACTCTCGGCCCAATCTAGACAGATCCTTAACAATAACGCAGTTGACTCTTTTTGATTGTATCGCATGCAGAACACTGCGAAAACCGGGGCGGTCAAAATTCGTCCCGGTATAGCCATCGTCCTGTGCTTCCTCAACCAAATGAATGTTGGGGTTATTCTGAAGAAAAGCGCGAATGACCTTGCGTTGATTCGCAATGCTGTCACTCTCGTGCTTTGCACCATCATCCTTAGATAAACGGTAATATGCAACTGCATCATATTGTTCTAAACCGAGCGTTTTTTGCCCGTCATAATAAAGCGCCATAACAAACCTCCTAATTATCTCAGGAAATTCGTTTCCGGTGCCTGTCCGGATGGATGACCGTCCATCCTCATTGACCATATTGATTATGCATTAAAAACGTGCATTTGTCAATGGAATCACACGTTACCACAACTTTCCTGATGTGCGGTCCATGGTGTTTGCGTAAGCTAAGAGTCTATCTTGCAGGCTTACCTCAGTATCTGTATAACCGATTTCCACCACAATGCCATCATCTAAATAACAGTATGGATCGCCGATTTGTGCAACATAGTCCCGTATTCTCTCCTTGCGCGGAATTGATGTGTCAATTACCACATTCTTTATCTCCCTGAGCGAAGAACGTTCCCTGCCGGAATCCGCAAGACCGTCCATCCGGTCACCCCTTTCCTTCATAAGTAATTATTCCCTTTTTAGCTCTTCCTATTCATTTTTTAAGCTTTATTGTCCATCGGCGCCTGCAGCGGCGCCACCTCCAATCGCTTCTGTATTCATTCCTTCACTTTATATGGCGACAAAATAATAACGGGTATCAGGCTTTCGCCGGATACCCGTTATTATTTTGCAGCCCTGCCCGGCAGATGCTCATTTCGCAATTTTAGTCTAAGCTTGCTCTATGCGCACCCGCCTAAGCGGTCTTTCTTTATGTAAGGTTTGGATTAGCCCTTGATCTTGCCCTGGTCATCCAGAGTAATGACGGTGGCGAAGTCCTTAGCAGCCTTGGTGGTATCATTGCTGACGGTGATCTTGCCGTCAAACATATCCTTCACCATAGCCTTGTAGTCGTCCTTCGTAAAGGCGCCGTCCTTCCACTGGGTGCTCTCCATGGGGATCTGGACATAGTTCAGAGTGGGATCGTCGCCGGACACCAGGCCCAGGTTCTGGATCTTACCCTTGTAGTTGTCCCAGTTGCCCTTCACGATAACATCGGTCAGGGTGTCGAAGGTAGCGGGATACAGGCCCTTCATAGCGGAGGTAACGGTCAGAGCCTTGAAGCCGTCGATGGTAGCCTGATCGGCACCCTCACCGGCAGCATACTTGGCGATCACGCCGGCCTGGTCCACGTCAACGCCGATGACCTTGGCGCCGTTGACCTTCTTGGCAGCGTCAACAGCGGAGGTGTAGATACCGCCGCCGCAGGCGAACACGACCTCAGTGCCGCCATTGTACCAGGTATCCATCACAGCGGTGATGTCGGCATCGCCGAAGAACTGACCGCCATAGATGTAGTTGACCTTCACGTCGGTGAGCTTCAGCTCAGCGGCGGCAGCGTCAACACCCTGCACGAAGCCGTAACCATAGCGGACAACGGCGGGGACAGCCATGCCGCCCAGGAAGCCCAGGTTCTTGTAGCCCAGCTTCACAGCAGCGTAGCCGGCCATGTAGCCGCACAGCTCTTCCTGATAGATGGCGCAGTACACGTTGCTCATGTCCACATACTTGGACAGCTCCCAGTTGTCGGGATTGTAGTCATACTTCTCGCCGGCCTTGGCCACACCGGCCTCCAGCAGGTCGCCCTTAGCGACGTCCAGAGCGATGAACTTAACATCCTTGTGCTGAGGAGCGGCCTCAACGATGGCGCCGCCGAAAGCATAGCCGGGCATCACGATGACATTGAAGCCCTCGTCCACGGCGCTCTCGATCATAGCCACACGGTCAGCGGTATTATCGCCAGCGGGCTTATAATACTTGAACTCGATTTTGTTCTTCTCGGCGAAAGCCTTGCAGGCCTCATAGGTGGTCTGGTTGAAGGACTGGTCGGTGATGTCACCGTAGTCGGTGATCATAGCGACCTTGTACTCGGTTTTGTCCTTGTCCTTGTTATCATCGCCTTCCTTTTTGCCGCAGGCAAAGAGGGACAGGGACATAACAAGAGCCAGGAGCAGAGCAAGATACTTTTTCATGTCTAATCTACCTTTCTTCATTTTTTCCGCTGCTTGGGCGGATAGATTTGCATGGTATCTCTACCATGCCTGGTGCCATTTTACCAGTTCTTCTTTAAAAAAGCAAGTCCCAATTTACAAACCGATCGTAAAAGCACAGCCCCTTGTGTGTGCAAAATGCACAAAGGGCTGTGCTTTACATTGGTTTATGGTGACGTCTCTTACTTGCCTTCCATTTTCACAGCGACCTCCAGGGCGATCTTCATCATGTTGGTGAAGGTGGTCTGGCGCTCATCGGCAGAGAGCTCGGTACCGTTGACCAGGTTATCAGAAATAGAGCAGATGGCCAAGGCACGCTTTCCCGTGTAGGCAGCAGTGCAGTACAGAGCGGCGGCCTCCATCTCCACGGCCATGACGCCCATCTTGGCAAAGCGCATGTTCCGCCCGGCAGCGTCATAGAACGTATCAGAGGAATATAGGTTGCCCACGGGCATCTTCACGCCCAACTCCTTAGCGCTCTCCACAGCGGCCATGAGCAGGTCAAAATCGCAGATAGGGGCGTAATTGCCGCCCAGCTCATACTGATCGGCAAAATTGGAATTGGTGCAGGCGCCCTGGCCAGCCATGACGCTGCCCAGCTCCATATCGGCCCGCATGGCCCCGGCGGAGCCCACGCGGATGATATTCTCCACGTCGTACTGGGTATACAGCTCATAGGAGTAGATGCCGATAGAAGGCATGCCCATACCGCTGGCCATGACGGACACAGGCACACCCTTGTAGGTGCCGGTATAGCCCTGAACGCCCCGGACGTTATTGACCAGCTTTGGCTCCGTCAGGAAGGTCTCGGCAATGAACTTGGCCCGCAGGGGATCGCCGGGCATGAGAACGGTCTTGGCGAAATCGCCTTTGCTCGCATTATTATGGGGGGTAGGCATAGTTAATTTCCTCCTTACTTTTCCATGGCCTTCACGGCCTTGACAATGCGGCTGGTGCCCAAGCGGTCGGCGCCCAGGGCCACGAAATCCTCCGCGTCCTGCAGATTGGCGATGCCGCCGGCGGCCTTGATCTTTACATGAGGGGCAACATGGGCCTTGAACAGGGCTACATCCTCCCTTGTTGCGCCACCGCCGCCAAAGCCGGTGGAGGTCTTGATATACTCCGCACCGGAGTCGGACACCACCCGGCACATTTCGATCTTCTCGGCATCGGTGAGCAGGCAGGTCTCGATGATGACCTTCAGCAGCTTTCCGCCGCAGGCGGCCTTCACCGCCTTGATTTCCTCCAGGACCTTGTCATACAGGCCGTCCTTCACCCAGCCGATGTTGATGACCATGTCAATTTCCGAGGCGCCGTTTTCCACCGCGTCCTCGGTCTCAAAGCACTTGGCGGCGGTGGTGCTGTACCCATTGGGGAAGCCGATAACGGTGCATACGGCGATCTTTCCCGCCACATACTCCGCCGCCTGCTTCACATAGCTGGCCGGGATGCATACGCTGGCGCAGCCGTACTTCACGCCGTCATCGCAGATGGCGCGGATCTCCTCCCAGGTGGCTCCCTGGGTCAAAAGGGTGTGATCCACCCGCCGGAGAATGTCCTTTACCGTGTCGTTCATATGCAAATAGCTCTCCTTTCGGTCCGTTTTCGCTCAGTATATTTATATTTGTAATAATACCACAAATCCACTGCCGCGGCAACCGGATTTATAGCCCAATATACGGAACCACCAGCGTCAGCAGCATCACCACTGCCAGCAGCAGTGCAATGCCCATAGCTACATATCTTGTCCACTTGGGTCTCATGCGTTTTCCTCCTCCGTAATCATTCTGCGGATACTCTTCTCCACCTTCCGCCGGGGGGCCATGATCTCATGGCCGCAGCCCAGACACCGGAGCTTGATGTCCATGCCGATGCGCAGCCCCAGCCACTCCTTGCTGCCGCAGGGGTGGGTCTTTTTCAGCTCCACTTTATCATTTACCTTCAGGTCCATTTCATTCTCCCCCGCCCTTTATCAGGTCCCAATAGTGCTTGGCCGCCTGCTCAGCCTTGTTGTCGGCGTATTCGTAATAGGTGGTGTCCCCCAGGCTCTCGGGCAGGTAGCGCTGCTTCACATAGTGCTTGGGATATACATGCGGATACTTGTACGCCTGGGGCTTTTCGCTGCCAGCGCTGTCCGCGTGGACATTTTTCAGGTGCCGGGGAATGTCTCCCACCCTGCCCCTTTCAATGTCCTGCATGGCGGCAATGATGGCGTTGTGGGCAGAATTGGACTTAGGACTCGTTGCCAGCAGCACCGCCGCCTCCGCCAGAGGAAGCCTGGCCTCCGGCAGGCCCAGCTGCACCGCTGCGTCCACGCAGGCCTTGGTAATGGCCATGGCCTGGGGATAGGCCAGGCCGATATCCTCGGAGGCGATGACCAGCAGCCGCCTGCACGGAGACAAAAGGTCCCCCGCCACCAGCAGCCGCCCCAGATAATACACCGCCGCATCCGGGTCAGAGCCACGGATAGACTTCTGCAGGGCTGAAAGCAGATCATAGTGGTCGTCCCCCTCCCGGTCGTAACGCATGGCGCTGTGCTGGGCGAGCTGGGATGCATCCTCCGTGGTTAAAAGCAGCCTTCCGTCCACGGGCTTTGCCGCCCGGCTCAGCAGCTCCACGGCGTTCACGGCCTTGCGCACATCGCCGCCGCAGCCGGTGGCGATGGTCAGAGGCACCTCCTCCTCCCAAGAAAGGGGCAGGACGCTCTGCCCCTGTACGATGCCCAGGGCCCGCTCCACCGCCGGGACAGTCTCCTCCGCCGTCAGGGGCTTGAACTCAAACACCGTGCTCCGGGAGAGCAGGGCGTTGTACACATAAAAATACGGATTTTCCGTAGTGGAGGCCACCAGTGTGATCTTGCCGTTTTCCATATACTCCAGCAGGCTCTGCTGCTGCTTTTTATTAAAATACTGTATCTCATCCAAATACAGCAGGGCCCCGTTGGGGGCCACCATGGTCCCCACATCCGCCATGATATTCTTCACATCCTGCAGGGAGGCGGTGGTGGCGTTGAGATGGTAGAGAGTCTTATTGGTCTGCTTGGCGATGATGCCCGCCACGGTGGTCTTTCCCGTGCCGGAGGGGCCATAGAAGATCAGGTTCGTAGCCGTTCCGCTCTCGATAATCCGCCGGAGCATGGCTCCCGGGCCTAAAAGATGCTTCTGTCCCGCCACTTCGTCCAGGGTTTGGGGCCGGATGGCGTCGGCCAAGGGCTGCATCTGCATACGATCCCCCCTTTTTCATAGGATTTTATCATTATAACACAGCGATCCGGGAATTGCAATTTTCTTTCCCGGCATATATAATAGCCGCAAGAGGTGATGTATTTTGAAGAATCCTGTCGAGATAAACGCCATTATTGCGGAGCTGGAGCGCCTGTATCCGGACGCCCTGTGCTCCCTGGAATATAAAAAGGACTATGAGCTGCTCTTTGCCGTGCGCCTGTCCGCTCAGTGTACCGATGCCCGGGTGAATCAGGTGACCCCCGCCCTTTTCGCCCGCTTCCCCACCCTGGAGTCCTTCGCCCAGGCCGATGAGGAGGAGGTAGGGCAGTATGTCCACTCCTGCGGCTTTTGGCGGGCCAAGGCCCACGATCTGGTGGCCTCCGCCCAGATGCTTCTGCGAGACTTTGGCGGCAAGGTGCCGGATAATATGGAGGATCTCCTGCGCCTGCCCGGAGTAGGCCGCAAGACCGCCAACCTCATTTTGGGGGACATTTACGGCAAGGAGGGCTATGTCTGCGACACCCACTGCATCCGCATCACCGGGCGCTTAGGCCTCACCGACGGCAGCAAGGACCCCCTCCGGGTGGAAAAGCAGCTGCGCACCTGCCTCCCTCCGGAAAAGTCCAGCGACTTCTGCCACCGGATGGTCCTCCACGGCCGGGCCGTGTGTACCGCCCGTAATCCCCACTGCGATGCCTGCACTCTCCGTCCATTATGTGACACAGGCCGGGCCGCCGAAAATTCCCTGCAACTGTGAAAGCAGAATTCCAAC
>ERZ773139.2904-NODE-2904-length-16258-cov-8.939764_pt1 | contig 16258 bp, 12 predicted proteins | sample MGYA00580854_ERZ773139 | MGnify/ENA primary metagenome ERZ773139 (study PRJEB29015, sample SAMEA2737809) | human gut metagenome | biome: human gut; feature: human-associated habitat; material: faeces | place: China | collected 2012 ...
AGAGAGTATAGAAGTGCGCCCTTTAGTTCCTAAAGGGATTTTGCTTCGCTGTTTATTGCACGCTCTCATTTTTCAAATGAAACATAAATTGTTAAATTATCAGGTATGTAGCTGATACTTAAACCTTTTTCTCCATTTGATAGGAGTGTCCCGACAGAAACATAGTTTTCTCCTTTGATTTTCTCTGACACATTCTCAACTACTGAAAAGCCCTCTTGTATCAAAAGCTCCATGTAGTTATCATAGCCTTTTTCGTCTATACCTGCAATACTGATACTGAAATTTCCGTGTTCTGTATCAAGCATAGCCCATGCAACTGTGCCAGTTGGAACGGGAAGTCCCTCAGTATATTCATTGACTGGCCATTCTCCCTCATCAAGCCTAATAATACCTTCAGATTGCGAATTGCTTGCGTCTCCTGTGTCTTTGGGTGGTGTTTTTGGGGCGGAGCAAGCAGTCAATGACAATATAAGCAAAATTGCAATTCCCGGAATAAATCTTTTCATAGTTACCTCCTATTGTTGTGGACAGCTCTGATAATCTGAATTGTGGCAAATGCAAAAGCGATTATGCCAACCAATAAAATAATTTGAGAAGCATCAAAAATAAAATCACCATTAACCTGAATGTTTGTCATTGCGTCTGCTTGCCCGATTGCTCCTTCCGGCACTTTACCAGACTTTGCAGTAGCATAAATTAAAAAAGCAACAATAGCTACCACAAGGGAAATGACACTTGAAATGATCCATTTCCGTTTCTTTGGGACGGAATTATCAATTCCAAACTGTTCTGCTGTGCTGTTAGCAAATTCTTGCGGCGTTCCAAGCCTTTCGATTACCTGTTGTTCAGTTTCTCCATGCTCCACGGCAGAATTAAATATTTCATTCAAGTCACGCACAACCTCGGTTTTTGCTTTGCGTGATAAATTTAATTCCTTTTCAACCTGCCTTATGTATTGCTCCTTCATTCTGAGACCTCCGTTTGTTGATAGGTGGCGATAAAGCTATTTACACAATCCGTATAGCTGGACCAAAACGTAATCAATTCCTGTAAAACTTCCTTTCCTTTAAGAGTAAGGGAGTAATATTTTTTTGATCCGCCATTAGCAGCCGCTGGTGCTAAACGACATTGAATTAGTTCCGCTTCTTGTAAGCGATACAGAATAGGGTAAATCGTTCCCTCTTTTGCATATCCTAAGACAGATGCACTGCTATTTAACTCTGTGATTATTTCATAGCCATAGGTCTCTTTGCGCCCGATTAAGGATAATAGTATCATTTCAAGAGAGCCTTTTTTGAATTGTTGCACATATTTGTTATCCATAATCTTCACCACACTTTAGTTCTGCTGATTAGCGTTGCTAAGTAGCAGAACTAATTATACTCATACTCGGTGCCTTAGTCAATAGACTCCTTGAAAAAGTTACAGTTTGTTCAAGCGTTTGAGCGCCCGAACATTTTTCGTCCGGGCGCTCTCAGTATCAGTCATAAATCAGCTCAAACTTCACAATCTCCTCTGCCTGTGCCTTGCAAGCGTTCATCTGCCGCACCCATTCCATTTGGTTTTCGGCTTTCAGCTGTTCGGTCACACCGTTTTGCTCTGCCAGTGACCGCACGATCAGCTCCATAGGGCAGGTAAACACAAACATGAAAAAAATTCGTACAACAATAATTCTGCTCCTGTGCATCGCGCTGGCGCTGTGCGGCTGCGTGGCGGGCGAAACGAGCCGCCGCGAACCGGTGCAGGAACTTACGTGCACTCAGCCCGACGCGCTCTCCGGCATATATCCGGCGGGCGGGTCGAAGCTATACATATGCTCGTCGGACTATGAGGCGGAGCGCACGACCGTGCAGCTCGTTGACGCTGGCTCCGACGCAGTATGCGGCGAGGTCACGCTGGACGGCGTCTGGAGCATCAAGTCTCAGTCCTTCTCCGACGGCCGGCTCGCGCTCTGTGACCGCGCCATCACGCTGACCGACACGATGAGCGCCGACGAGGAGCTGTACGGTATAAGCGCCGCGCTCGACGCGCTGTCGCGCACACTCTCCCTGTACCCCGACGGCTTCTTCGCGCAGTTTAAAAACGGCATGGGCGAGGGCGGAATCCGCTTCCTCCTGACGGAGCGGATCGACAGTGACTACGGTGTCGTGGGCTGCGCCTACGAGAGCCGCGAATGGCAGAACATCGCGCTGGACGTCCGCATGGCGGATGGGCTTGACACCATCATCTGCCATGAGCTGTGGCACGCGACCGAGAACCACATTCTCTCGCGTGATTACTCTGCGTTTTCGCCCGACGCATGGGCGGCGCTGAACCCCGAGGGCTTCGCCTACTGCGAGGATCCGACGCAGTCCGACTCGATGCTGGAATGGACGCTGTACAGCAGCAGCCCTGACAACGTGTATTTCGTTGACGGCTACTCCTGCGTGAACGAGCGCGAGGACAGGGCGCGCATCATGGAATACTTCATGGTGCACGAGGACGAGGCCGGTCTGCTGATCGAGTCCCCGGCCATACGGCAGAAGCTCCAGTTCATGTGCGATGCCGTGCGTAATAACTTTGACACCACCGGATGGAGCACCGTCCGCTGGGAATCACTTTTAAGGTGAATATGGCATAAAAGTTCCTGAGTTTTTTGAAAACTCAGGAACTTTTTTCTTGTCTCACTGCTTGATCTGCTTGACAGCCTCGTTTATGCCCGTGGCCGCGAAGCCGCTGACGATGCCGACCGCTACGGCGGTTATGTAGTCGCCCGCCGGATAGTCCGGCATATATCGCATAGCCAGCACGCCAAGGATGCCGCCCACGACGCCGCAGATGATGGGTATCCACTTGTTATCAAGGCCGCTCGCCTTGACGAGCTGACCTGCAAGATAGCAGATCACCGTTATCGCGGCGACGCCCGCAATTCCGAAATCCATGCTCTCACCTCCCTTCATCATAATCCAAGCTGCCCCAGCGCGTATGCGAGCACCGCGCCGACAAGCAGCCATATCACCTTATCGACCAGCTCCTCCCAGCGCCTTGCGGGCTTGCCGGTCAGGGTCTTGATGTCTGACTTCATAACCGTGAGATCCCGCTCCATGCCGCCCTGCTTCGTGGCAAGCTCCTTGACCGAGAGGGCAAGGTCTGTCAGCGCGCTCTGGTTCCGCTCGATCTCCTCTATACGATGCGTATTCGAGCGGCTGCGCGCGTCAACGCGCTCTATTTTGAGCGCAAGTTCTTCTGCCGTCACCGTTCATCCTCCTATCAGCCTTGACCATGTTTTCTCTCCGGCAACGCCGTCCACGGCCAGCCCGTGCGCGCGCTGGAACGCCCACACCGCAAGCTTCGTGCAGGTCCCGAAGTCCCCGTCCGCGCCGCAGGAGCCGCAGGAATACCCGCGCCCGATCAGCAGCAGCTGCATCGACCGCACCGCTTCGCTCACGTCGCCCTGACGCAGCAGCGGCAGCTGCACCGCGGTGCTGTTCTTCTCCGTACCGGCGGCGACCGCCGCGCCCTGCGCCCAATCCGCCGGCGCATCGCCATAGCTTATCCAGCCCGGCAGCCCCCAAAGCGCCCAGCCGCGATCCTGCAGCCGGGTCTTGACAACACCGTTCGCATGGCCCGACGCCTCCACGACGTATCCGCCGCCGACATACACTCCGACGTGTCCGAGTCCCTCCATGAATACGCAGGCTCCCGTGAGCTGCGGCATCCTCGCAATGTCGCCGCGCCTGACGCAGCTCCTGTACAACCCGCTCACCGCGACATCCTGCTCGGCGCAGTACACTGGTGTGCTCTTCGGCGTCTCGCTCCACAGATAGCCCTTGATAAGCCCCACGCAGTCATGGACACGCTGGCCGAACTGCGATTCGAAGTCGTCCGCCGTGTAATGCTCCGGATACTGTGCCCGCTTCTGCGCGAGCAGCGCCGCCGATGCCGTCTGCCCGAAGGTGCCCCACCAATAGGGGCGTCCGAGCTGCGCCAGCGCGTATTGTGCCAGTCCTTCTCCCGTTTTTGTCGTCATGTTCTGTCACCTCGTTTCGTGCTCTCGTTTTGTCCTGTAAAACAGAACTTAATTTCTAAATGATTGACGCCGCAGGCAGCATGCCCGTAGGCGTCCTTTTTGGGCTTATGCCCGCATATGTATGCTCTGAGCATAGTTTCCTCCTTTGTGTTATAATCAGATATTATTCTGCCTTAAATATCTTGATGAGATAATATCACATCATATCCGTTTTGTCAAGTTAAACAGAACTAAATTTGCGGTAAAATTTTCTACCTGTCAGTCCGATTTGAGTTTTAAAAATGCATACGATTATGAATAAGATTTCTTTTGCAAGCGTCTATCTGCTCCGGGTGTCAAGGTCATCTGCTCTTCTATATTAGATTTCATAGTGCATTACGTTAGATAAACGAGCCTGTTTTTTGGGCAAATTATCTTATTTACCCATACATTTCCTTTGCATATTTTTTGCGCCATATGCTTGATTCTTTTCGTTTAAACGAGTAGAATACATTTACACTTACGAAAGCAGGTGACGCTATGGAATACATATCGGCCAAGGAGGCTGCGGAGCGCTGGGGTATACAAGTCCGCGGCGTGCAGGAGCTGTGCAAGGCAGGGCGCATACAAGGCGCGTTCAAATTTGAACGTTCGTGGATGATTCCGGCTTCGGCGCAAAAGCCGGAGGATCCCCGCCGCGCCGGGTCAAAGAGTTCCGGTGCGGTCTCGTATGGCTACTATCCCGGCCTAATTTCATACTTCATACATGCGCCGTCCGGCAAATCTGACAGGCTTCCAACTGGTATAACCGACCCGGCGGCTATACTGGAGTATAAGGCGGAGCTTCTGTATTTCACGGGCGAGATTGACGCCTGCCGTGACATGCTGCACGGCGTGGATGACGGCGGCACACTTCTCAGCAGGCTATCCCTCGTTCTGCCGCTGAGCGTATGTCTTGGCGACGTGCCGGCCTTTAATTCCGCCGTTGAGGGTGTATACGCGCTGATAGATCAGGCTCCCGACAGCGTCGGCTCCCGCGCGGCACGGCTGCTGCACTCATGCACGGCGCTGGGCCTATACATGCCGCACTTTGTACCGGAGTGGATCCGGGACGGGCAGTTCGCCGGGCTGCCGGCTGAGCTTATCCCCTTTGCGATATACACACGCAGCAAATACCTGCTCACCGCGAAGCGTGAAGCGGAGGCAAAGGCCGCAGCCGAAACCGCGCTGAGCTTTCTGCCCGTGGAAAGCGGCTTCAGCCTGATTCATCTTTATCTCCGTCTCATATGCAGCGCCGCCCTCTGCGCCGCCGGCGACATGCACGCCAGCGAGGCACACCTGCGGGAAACCATGTCTCTCGCCATGCCGTATGACTATGTAATCCCCTTCACCGAGTTTCTTACCTTGCACAGCGGCCTTATAGAATCCGTGTCACAGCAGGAATATCCGGAGCAGTACAGGCGCGTTATACAGCTCTGGACAAGATGCTGGAAGAACTGGATGGCTGTCCGCGGCCGGCTCACCATGTCAAGCGCAACCGCCATTCTCTCCAACCGCGAGTACCATCTCGCCCATCTCCTCGCCGACGATCTCACCTATGCGGAGGCCGCCGAACGGCTTGGCATGAGCGTCGGCAGCGTAAAAAACATGGCGTCGGTCATATATGCCAAGCTCCACGTCGGCGGTAAAACGGAGCTGAAGAATTACGTTTTGTAACTGCTTCCAACCGCCAAATAACTACAAAAACGGCACTTCAAAATTTGACAGATTTCGGTTATTATAAGCGTGTAATATAGTTATGCGAAGCGTATGCCGCTCAGCCGTCCGGGAGCGTCTCAGGTTCCGGGCGTGAACGCGGTATACAGCTGTCCATGCCCCGGCGGGGTGCGTCTCAGTCCCCCATCGGCTGCCTGCGGCGGCAAAGCATACTTATTTATATGGTATTTTATTTGGGGAGGTTTATTCACAGAAATGAAAAAAAGACTCTTTGCACTGTTTCTGTGCCTGTGCATGGTGATGACGCTGCTGCCTGTCGGCGCCTTCGCAGAAGGCACGGAAGCCCAGTCCGGATTGGCCGCCGGCGGAGCATCCGTCACGTCCGTCAATCCTGTCGAGACGCCCGATACGCATATAACTTTCAAGTTCTATAACGGGGAGACGCTTCTCGACACACAGGTCGTCAACGGCAACGGCCAGCTAACCGCTCCGGCGACGCCCGCCATCGAGGGTGGCCGCAAGTTCCTCGGCTGGTATGCCGTTGATGTCAACGACCAGCTTGAGGCACAGGAGTTCGACTTCAGCAACGCGTACACCAATTACAGCAGCCGCAGCGAAGTCAAGGTCATGGCCAAGTTCGAGGCCGTGTTCTACGTGTACTTTATGACCGTTGACGGGCAGGTGCACTCCACCGCGATCGCAAACGCGGCCAACGACTTCAAGGTCGCTCTGCCTACGGACTATGAGCCGAATGGCAAGGTAGTCACCGGCTGGGTCGTCGGCGAAGATGCATTCACCGCCGATACCGTCGTCAGTGCCGACACCTATGTCTACCCCGTCACCGAGGACTGCTACTGGGTCACCTTCAACACCACCGGCGGCAGCATGGTAGCCTCCCGCTCCATTAAGAAGGGCGAGGCTCTTAACCTCAGCACCGTCACCGTTCCCTACCGCACCGGCTACAGCTTCAAGGGCTGGAGCACCACTGCGGACGGTGCGCTCATCAGCTCCGTCACCCCGACCGCAGACACCACCCTCTACGCCGTCTGGGAAGGCGACGATGTCAAGTACATGGTCGTCTACTGGGGCGAGAACGCGGACGATACCAATTACTCCGCTCTGGCCACCGCTACTCTGACCGGCAAGGTCGGCAGCACGGTAACGCTCAATGCAACCACCGGCGCACTGCCAAACAGTGTGTCTGACAGACAGCACTTCAAGTTCAGCTCGTCCGACTCGGCAACCATCCGCGCCGACGGCTCCAGCGTTCTGAATGTCTATTTCTCCCGTAACAGCTACAAATTGACTTTCCGCGAGTACACAGGGGGATTTTTTAGCGGCAGCTACCACACCGTAGCTACAATAACCGCAAAATATAACGCTTCGATTTTTGCCGAGTTTGGCAAGCATCCGTTCAACACGACTTATAACGGACGTGCATGGGAGTGCACCGATAGCAATAAATATAACTACGCACTCCAGACGCTCGACCGTATGCCCGGCTTCGATGCAACCTTTGATCTCTATGATAAGAGCAGCAACAAACTCAAGACCATATATTACTATGTGCAGAATGTTGGAACGACTGTAAACAGCAATCGTTGGCCTACCAGCACTGCCAACTTCAGTCTGTACAAGGAAGTACAAACATACTTCAATTATGCTACTTACGATGAAGAGTATCATAACATAGACGGCTTTAATCGGTACAGCGCCAGCGTTGCCGGTTTTTACCGTAACCAGAAAGACTTCAGCAACAACACGCTTTACCTTTACTACATGCGCAAGTCCTACACGCTCACCTTCAACAACTACGGTGCCGTTTCTGACAACACCGTAGAATATGAAGCTAAGCTGGACAGCTACAACAACTATGTTCCTGCACGTCCTGAAGGCTTCAGCAAGAACGCAGTGTTCATGGGCTGGTACGAGGTCGAGCCTTCTCAGATAACCAGCACTACGCAGCACTTCGACTTCACCGGCAAGACGATGCCCGCGGACAACCTCACCCTCTTCGCATACTGGGTCGAGCAGCCCGTCACGCTGACGGTGCAGGTTCCCACGCTCGACTATACCGCGTCCAATGACAAGGTCGCCATCGGCACGGTCATCTCCGGCGTGAACGTGTTCAAGGATGCCGAGACCAAGATCGCCGATGCGGGCAAGACCGTTCTCAAGTGGGTATACGAGGACGGCACCGCCGTTGACGTCAACAGCGCCATCGACCGCAACACCACCGTCAAGGCTGTCCTTGAGGGCGAGGTCTACACGCTGACCTACGTCACCGGAACCACCGCCGCGATAACCGACGAAAACCGCTACGAATATGAGGCGCTTGCACAGGTCAAGGACGGCAGCGGGCTCAAGAGCGGCGACAAGGTGTTCGCCTGCTGGACTGACGAGACCGGCAAGGTCTACTATCCCGGCAGCTACGTCACCATGACCGGCAACAAGACCCTCACCGCGAAGTACGTCGACCCCAGCGTCAAGGTCACGCTCACCTACCACTCGAACTTTGACGCTGACCAGACCAAGACCATCGACGCCGTTCCCAACAACGACAAGGTCACCGTCATGGATTACACCTCAACGGGTCTTCCCTCCCGTCTCGGCTACCAGGTCAAGGGCTGGAAGGATGCAAACGGCGTTGAGTACGCCGTAGGCTCCGAAGCCCGTCTGGACAACAATGGCTCCAACGACCTCTACGCCGTCTGGGAAGCCATCAACGTGGACTACAAGGTCGAGTTCTACTATCAGAACGTTGACGGTAAATATCCCACCTCCGCAAACAGCAGCGAGACCCGTCAGGGCAAGACCGACTCCACCGTATCCGTCACCGCCGCGGACAAGGCCAATAAGGAAAACGGCAAGTACGTCTATGACACCGTAGCTTCTAACATTGAGAGCGGCACTGTCGCCGCAGACGGCAGTCTCGTACTGAAGCTTTACTTCAAGCTTAACCAGTCGAGCTATACCGTCAGATATCTCTGGAACGGTACCAAGGATAAGGTTGCCGACGACAAGGTTGTTGCAGACCAGACCGTAGGCCAGACCATCACCGAGACCCCGATCCCGGTCGGCGGATACACCGCCGTCAGCACCGGCTCCCAGAGCATCACTCTCGTTCCCGACAGCAGCAGCAACGTAATCACCTTCTATTATTATAAAAACGTTGAGCTGACCGCAAACAGCGCTACACACGAATACAACGGCTTTGAGCAGTCCGTCGAGGGCTTCACCGGCGCTCCGGAGGATGCCGGCTTCTCGGCCATCACCGTCGGCGCAGCCGGCACTGATGTTGGCGAGTACCCCGCAAAATTTGCCGAAGGTACCGTAGGCACTAAGGACAGCACAGGAAAGTATATCGTCGTCAAGGCAACCGACGGCATGCTTAAAATAACCCCGATATCAAACGTAATCACCATCACCGCTAACAGCAACTCCAAGGCTTATGACGGCACCGCGCTTACCGACAGCGGATACTCCTTCACTCAGGGCATCCTCCTCCGCGGCGATGTACTGCATGTATCCGTCAAGGGCAGCCAGACCAACTTTGGCAGCAGCGCTAACGTTGTTACCTCTTACAAGGTCATGCGCGGCAGCGATGATGTCACCGGAAACTACACCTTTGCAACTCCCGTTAACGGCACTCTGCGCGTCACCAAGCGTGAGATAACTCTCACCTCCGCAGACGGCAGCAAACAGTATGACGGTACCCCTCTCACCAACCATAATGTCACCGTCTCCGGCAAGGGCTTCGCTGATGGCGAAGGCGCAACCTACACCGTCACCGGCAGTCAGACCCTCGCAGGCAGCAGCGCGAACACCTTCAGCTACACTCTGAACGAGGGCACCAACCCCGACAACTACAATATCACTACAAACCCCGGTACCCTGACGGTTACAGCCGTCTCCGACAAGGTCGTTGTCACGATCAAGGAGCACAGCGGCACTGCAAAGTATGACGGCAGCGAAAAGACCGTCACCGGCTACGACACCGAGATCAGCAATCCGCTCTACACCACTGATGACTTCCGCTTCACCGGCGATGCCACTATCACCGGCACCGATGCCGGCAGCTATGACATGGAGCTTGTTCCCGAAAACTTTGAGAACATCAGCAATAACTTCTCCAATGTTGAGTTTGTCATCGAGGACGGCACGCTGACCATCTCCAAGCGTGAGGTAACTCTCACCTCCGCAACCGACAGCAAGATGTATAACGGTATCCCGCTCACCAACCATAATGTCACCGTCTCCGGCGACGGCTTCGTTACCGGTCAGGGCGCGTCCTACACCTTCACCGGCAGCCAGCTCGATGTCGGCAGCAGCAAGAACACCTTCGACTACGAGCTGAATGACAACACCAAGGCAAAGAACTACAAGATCACCAAGGAATACGGCGACCTGACCGTCACCGCAGTTTCCACCCAGATCGTCATCACCGCGAACAGCAAGACCGAGGTCTACAGCGGCCAGGCAGTCACCGACAGCGGCCACACCTACACCGGCAAGCTCGCCGATGGCGACAAGCTTGAAGTTGAAGTCGTCGGCAGCCAGACCGATAAGGGCAGCAGTGACAACGTCGTCAAGTCCTACAAGGTCACGCGCGACGGCGTTGACGTCACCAACAACTACACCTTCGGTGCAAGCCAGAAGGGCACGCTCACCGTCACCCCGCGTCCCGTAACGCTCACCTCCGGCGGTGGTGAAAAGAAATATGACGGCACTCCGCTCACTAATTCCACCGTTACCGTCGGCGGCAGCGGCTTCGTCGCAGGCGAGGGTGCGACCTACAACGTCACCGGCAGCCAGACCGATAAGGGCAGCAGCAAGAACTGGTTCACATACACGCTGACCGAAGGCACCAAGGCTGACAACTACACCATCACTCAGGAATACGGCGAACTGGTCGTCACCAAGAACACCAGCGTGATCAACATCACCGCAAAGAGTGCGAACAAGACCTACGACGGTCAGGCGCTCACCGAGCCCCGCTACGACTTCACGCAGAACATCCTCGCCGAGGGCGACGTGCTTACCGCAGTCGTCGAAGGCAGCCAGACCGACGCCGGCAGCAGCGCAAACGTTGTCAAGTCCTACCGCGTCATGCGCGGCGGTGTGGACGTCACCGACTTCTACACCTTCGGTGAGATCGAGAACGGCACTCTGACCGTCACCGAACGCAAGGTCACTCTGACCAGTGAGAGCGCCGATAAGCCCTATGACGGTACCCCGCTCACCCGCCCCGATGTCACCGTCTCCGACGAAGGCTTCGTTGACGGCGAGGTCAGCGACATCAAGGCCACCGGCACCATAACCGACAAGGGCAGCGTCCCCAATACCATCACCTTCACCGAGGGCGAGAACTTCAAGGCCAGCAACTACATTATCGTCAGAGAGACCGGTACTCTCACCATCACCGCTGACGCGACCGAAGTTGTTGTCTACATCTCCGGCAACACCGGCACCGAGAAGTATGACGGCACCGAAAAGACCGTCACCGGCTACAAAGTGACCAGCATCAGCAGCGGCCTCTACAAGGAAAGCGACTTTGCATTCACCGGCAATGCGACGGTCTCCGCTACCGACGCCAGGGCGACCTCTTACCCGATGGGTCTTACCGCAGGCAACTTTGAGAACAAGAACGATAACTTCAGCAAGGTCACCTTCATCGTTACCGACGGCTCCCTGACCATCGATCCGCGCACCGTCACTCTCACCAGCGAGAGCGCGACCAAGGAATACGACGGCACCCCGCTCACCCGTCCCGATGTCATCGTCTCCGGCGACGGCTTCGTTGAAGGCGAGGTCAGCGGCATCAAGGCCACCGGCAGTATCACCTACTACGGTGAGGTTGACAACGACATCAAGTACACCAAGGAAGCAGGCTACAAGGATTACAACTACATCGTCACCCCCGAGATCGGCAAGCTGGGCATCACCCGCAGCTCCAAGGAGCTCAAGGTCGTTGCGAACAGCGGCACCTGGGAGTATGACGGCAAGTTCCACGCCGACGGCGGCTACACCGTGACCTTCGGCGAAGAGAGCTACACCGTTGCAGCCGGCGAATCCGCCAAGCTCTCCACCGGTGATACCGTCACCGCGATCATCACCAAGCAGGTCAAGAACGTCGCCGACAGCACAGACGGCAACAACGCCATCGTCACCCTGACGATAGACAACGAAGCGCAGTACGCGAACGTATCCCAGGCCAACGGCACCCTGACCATCACCGCAAAGCCCCTGACCATCACCGCCGGCAGCGCGGAGAAGGTCTATGACGGTCAGCCTCTCACCAAGAACAGCTTCACCAACACCGAGCTTGCCGAGGGCGATAAGCTCACCGCCACCGTCACCGGCAGCCAGACCAACGTTGGCAGCAGCGATAACGTCGCCTCCGCCGCAGTCATTATGGCAGGTGAAGAAAACGTCACCGCAAACTACACCATCACCTACGAGAATGGCAGCCTCACCGTCACTCCCGTGACCGACGAAGTAATCGTTACCGTCACCGAGCGCGGCGGCGACTACCTGTACGACGGCGGCGAAAAGGTCGTCACCGGCTATGACGCCGTAAGCAGCAATCCGCTCTACACCGCGAACGATTACAGCTTCAGCGGCGACGCGACCGTCAAGAGCACCAACGCGGGCAGCTACGACATGGAGCTTGCTCCCGAAGACTTCAAGAACACCAGCGCGAACTTCACCAATGTCACCTTCATCATCGTTGACGGCAAGCTCAACATCGCACAGCGCAAGGTTCTCATGACCTCCGCTGATGACGAGAAGGTCTACGACGGCACTCCGCTAACCAACTCCACCGTTACCGTCACCGGAGACGGCTTCGCTGAGGGCGAGGGTGCGGCCTACACCGTGACCGGCAGCCAGCTTGACGAGGGCAGCAGCAACAACAGCTTCACCTATGAACTGAACGAAGGCACTCTTGCCGCAAACTACATCATTGAGACCAAGGAAGGCGAACTCACCGTCAAGCCGATCCTCACCGAGATCACTATCACCGCAAACAGCGGCGAGAAGATGTATGACGGCTCCGCACTCATCAACGGCGGCTACACTTTCACCTCCGGCATCCTTGTTGACGGCGATGTGCTTACCGCAGTCGTCGAGGGCAGCCAGCTCAACGCAGGCAGCAGCGCAAACGTCGTCAAGTCCTACCGCGTCATGCGCGGCGAGACCGACGTCACCGCAAACTACCGCTTCGCAGAATCCGTTGACGGCAAGCTCACCGTTACCGCGCGCAAGGTCGTTATGACCTCCGCGGACGACGAGAAGGTCTACGACGGCACTCCGCTCACCAATGACGAGATCACCGTCACCGGCGACGGCTTCATCGAGGGCGAAGGCGTCACCTATGACGTCACCGGCAGCCAGCTCGACGTCGGCAGCAGCGACAACAGCTTCACCTACGAGCTGAACGAGGGCACTCTTGCCGAGAACTACATCATCGAGACCGAGGAAGGCAAGCTCACCGTCACCAGCCCCGAGCAGCACATCGTCATCACCGCGAACAGCGCGGAGAAGACCTATGACGGCACTCCGCTCACCGACGATGGCTTCACCTACACCGACTTCGTTCTCGCCGAGGGCGACGTGCTTGAGGCAGTCGTCGAAGGCAGCCAGACCGATGCCGGCAGCAGCGTGAACGTCATCAAGTCCTACCGCGTCATGCGCGGCGATGAGGACGTCACCGCAAACTACATCTTTGACGACTCCGTTGACGGCACTCTGACCGTTACCAAGCGCAAGGTAACTCTCACCTCCGGCACCGCCTGCAAGATCTACGACGGCAAGTACCTCACCTGCAACAAGGTCGAGGTCGGCGGAGACGGCTTTGTTGAAGGCGAAGGCGCGACCTACGATGTGACTGGCAAGCGCAAGGACATCGGCTGGAGCTACAACGACTTCACCTACAAACTCAACGACAACACCAAGGCCGACAACTACGAGATCACCGTTGAGCGCGGCTTCCTGTACGTCAAGGATCAGGCTGAAAAGCCCAAGACCGGCGACAGCAGCGACCTTCTCCTCCTGCTTGCCCTCATGAGCATGAGCGGCGCAGGCGCAGCGGGCACTGTGTACCTCTACCGCAGAAAGCGCGAGGAGCAGGAATAAGCTCAAAATAGCAAAGCACTAAACTAAACGAATCCCCTCCGCAGTGATAAACTGCCGAGGGGATTTCAATTTATACAATTATATAAGCGCATAAGCGCGCCGCATCAAAATGCGGCGCTGTCCGATGCGGGCTGTGTTTGATTTCCAAATTAGTTCACATAATGTTGTATACGTAATATTATTTACATAAGCTTATATCAAGCTGCCCAAAAATACACATAAAAAGTGTCAAAAAGCCTTGAAAAATCAGCATTTTTAGCCGCTTGTGTTTTTCCTTTCTCTGTGTTAGCATAGATGACCCACGGATATTGAAAACGGAGGATCGGCGCGCTGCGCCGTTTTTTGATATGGACGAGCATAGGATTCAACGCAATGCAATAACCGAGGGCAGCATCCTCAAGCAGCTGATGAACTTCTTCTTCCCCGTTCTGCTCGGTATGCTGTTCCAGCAGCTGTATAACATGGCCGACGCGGTAATAGTCGGCCGCTTTGTCGGCAAAAATGCGCTCGCCGCCGTCGGCGGCTCCGCCTCACAGATACTGAACCTCATCATCGGTTTCTTCACCGGCCTGTGTTCCGGCGCTACGGTCATCATAGCGCAGTATTACGGCGCAAACGACGACGAGGACGTCAGCAAGGGTGTACAGACCGCCATAGTTTTTGCGGCCGTCTGCGGCGTTATAATGACCGTTGTGGGCATTGTGACCGCGCCGTGGCTCCTGCGCATTATGGATACTCCGGAGGAGACTATGGCCGACTCCGTGAGCTATATGCGCATCGTCTATATGGCGATGATCCCTGCTATGATCTACAACATGGGTTCGGCCATACTGCGCGCGGTCGGCGATTCGAAGCGCCCGCTGTATTTCCTCATCATCTGCTGTGTGCTCAATGTTGCGATGGACATCGTCGCCGTCGTCGTATTTGATCTGGCGGTGGAGGGCGTCGCCATTGCGACGAGCCTTGCCCAGCTTATCAGCGCCGTGCTCGTCTGCCGCAGTCTGATACGCAGTAAACAGAGCTACCGGCTTGAGCTGAAAAATCTGCGCGTAGAGGGGCGCATGATGCGCCGTGCGGTGCATATCGGGCTTCCCGCAGGGCTTCAGTCCGTGCTCTACGCCGTCTCCAACATGATAATCACAGCGTCCATCAACAAGTTCGGCACGGACACCGTCGCCGCGTGGGTTGCCGTGAACAAGCTCGACGCATTTAACTGGATGGTTCTGAACGCGTACAGCATCTCGCTGATGACCTTTGTCGGCCAGAACTATGGTGCGGGGCTGTATGACCGAGCACGCGCCAGCCTGCGCGACTGCATGGCGCTCGGCATGATCACGACTTCGCTCATCTCCGTGCTGTTCATGATGACCTGCCGCTTCTTCTTCGGCCTGTTCGTTGAGGACGAGACGGTCATGGTCATCGCGGTGCAGATACTCGGATTCATGGCACCGTGGTACTGGACGTACGCCCCGATCGAGATATTCGGCGGCGGCCTGCGCGGGCTTGGCGACACGCTGATACCCACGATCATCACCGCCGCAGGCATCTGCCTGACGCGCGTCATCTGGATATACACCGCCGTCCCGCGCTGGCACAGCATCAGCACCGTCGCGCTCAGCTATCCGCTGACCTGGGGACTGACCGCCGTTGCGTTCGTGATATACTACTTCGGTTTCGTACGCAAGCGTCTCATGAGGGCTAACAATGGAAAATGAACTTATATGCCTGTGTGACCGTCCGGAGCTTATTGAGACGGCGGCGCAGTGGTTCCACAAGAAATGGGGTGTGCCGCTGGCGGCATATCTTGAGAGCATGAATGACAGCCTCACGGCGAGCGCTGTCCCACGCTGGTATGTGATGCTCGGCGGCAACGGCGAGATAATCGGCGGGCTGGGAGTTCTACTGCATGGCAACCGGCGACGGCGAGGAAACGCCGAGCAGAATGTACGTACATAAGAACACCGACAAGCATCGAGCTTGCCGGTGTTCTTTTACACTATGTAATAAGCGGAGTTGAAAATCGATTTGTAATTTTTTCTCCCTCAGTCGGCTGCGCAGACAGCTTCCCCATCAGAGGAAGCCAAAAATGTCTGCTTAGCTTATATGATAAATAAGAAAACAGCCGGAGCAAATGCTCCGGCTGTTCAAAACAAATGAATTACTCGTTGATGCCGATGACAACACCGGAACCGACGGTACGGCCACCCTCACGGATAGCGAAACGCAGACCGGTCTCGATTGCGATCGGGGTGATCAGCTCGACGTCCATGTCGACGTTGTCGCCGGGCATGCACATCTCAACCCCTTCGGGCAGGGAGATGACGCCGGTAACGTCGGTGGTACGGAAGTAGAACTGAGGACGGTAGTTGTTGAAGAACGGGGTGTGACGGCCGCCTTCGTCCTTGGACAGAACGTAGA
>ERZ773139.2909-NODE-2909-length-16244-cov-3.211625_pt1 | contig 16244 bp, 16 predicted proteins | sample MGYA00580854_ERZ773139 | MGnify/ENA primary metagenome ERZ773139 (study PRJEB29015, sample SAMEA2737809) | human gut metagenome | biome: human gut; feature: human-associated habitat; material: faeces | place: China | collected 2012 ...
TGAGCTGGAACTGGCATATGCGATCACAGTACATAAATCCCAGGGAAGTGAATATCCGGCAGTGATTCTTCCTCTTTTGCCGGGGCCTAAATTATTATATAACAGAAATCTTCTGTATACTGCTGTTACGAGAGCCAAGAAATGTCTTACAATTATAGGGAGTGATACAACATTTCAAGAAATGATCAGGAACAAAAGCGAACAGGAAAGATATACCAGTCTTGCAGAAGTTCTGAAAAAGAGCGGGAAAAAAGTAAAGGCAGTGATTCTGAATCTGCTCTATCCCGGACGATGTATTTTTTGCGGAAAAGTCGGAGAGAGTATCTGCTGCCGTTGTGAAAAGAAAATGATATGGATCAGAGAACCACGTTGCATGCGTTGCGGGAAAATGCTGAAAGATGAAGTGGCAGAATATTGTGAGGACTGTGCAAAAAGGAAATCTTATATCACACAGGGAAGGAGCCTCTGGCTGCATCAGAAACCGGTATCGGATGCATTATACCGATTTAAGTATCATAATAAACGATGTTATGGATCAGTCTTTTCGGAAAAACTGGCGGAAAAATATGAAAAGAAACTGAAAGAGTGGAAGATTGGGCTGATCCTGCCGATTCCGCTTCACTGGAAAAGGAAAAGAAAAAGAGGCTATAATCAGGCGGAAATCCTGGCACGTGAACTGGGAAAGAGAACCGGGATTGCGGTGTGTACGGATCGGTTGCTGAGGATCAGGAATACCCGCCCACTGAAGCTGTTTGACAGAAAAGAGCGGATGGAAGTACTGCAGGGAGCATTTGCAGTGAGGAGCAGCAGCGATTTTCCTGAAAATATCCTGCTGATTGACGATATTTATACATCAGGAAGTACGATGGAACATGCTGCAGGAATATTAAAAAGAGCAGGTGTTCAAAATGTCTACTTTTTAACGGTAAGCATTGGACAAGAAAGATAGGTATATGATATACTAAAATATAAGATGCCAGGGTCAAAAGCCCCTGACTATGATACCTACGGATTGTTACGCACTACGTGCTCCCACAATCCTACCCAACATTCGCATATCGTGGTGCTTACGCCCCACTTTTATGCTCATATTGGGGCGGGTCACAAGGTCATTCTACCACTAGTGTGCGAGCACACGTGGTGTCAGACCTTTTGACCCTGGCATCAAATATAATTAAGAAAAGAACGGAATTATTTAAGAGAGGGCATGGACGCGGATATGTTGGATGAGAACAGGATACGTCTGATGACGAAACTTGCGATTTGCGAAAAAAAGGGGATAGAAAAGGATATACAGATCAGTGGATATTATAAAAAGGATTATGCGAGCCTGAAAAAATGGATTACGCTGATCGGGATCACAATCGGATATGGACTGGCAGCAGCATTATTTGCAGTATGTGCATCAGATACGTTATTAGAGGATCTTACGTTTATAAAGCTGGTATTGCTGGGTGTGATCGTGGTAGGAGTCTATCTTGCGTTACTGATTTTGTATGGAATCGGGGCTGGATCTTTTTATAAAAAGAAGCATCAGAAAGCAAAAGAGAATGTAAGAAGTTATTATAGAGGTTTGGTAAAACTGGAAAAGGTGAGCAAAAGGAGAAAAGCAGAGCATGAGTAGTATACTTGTATTAAGAGAACGGTTGAAGCAGATTTATGCTTCCTATTCTATTTATATCCAGAAGGCGGCACAGTTTCTGCTGGGACTGTTTGTGTTCTGGCAGATCAATTCCAATGATGGATAAAAAAATAGAATGATTATATGTTATGGTAGATTGGTATGGGACTTTATGGAATGGAAATGGTGACAGACCTACAACTTTTAAGAGTTAAGTTCAACAAAAAGCCCCCGCTTTTATAGGCGGGGGTTAATGTCACAATAAAAATGTCTAAATAGGGTGTACGTTTTTATACATTGTCATTGCCGATTGCAATCGTATCAGCCGTTATTTTCCTTCTGATGTATCTTTTTTATTTCAGATTTACACCAGAAAAAGCGTGGCTGATCCTGGTGAGTGCATTGGCATGTGTGTTGAAGATTCCATTTATCATACCGGTTCTGTTTGGACTTCTTGGAACTCCGGTGTGGGTTGTACCTGCATCCTGTGGAGTGATATCTTATTATATGCTTCATTTTGTTAAGGGATCAGCTACGGCATTAAAAGAGACAGATGGGTTGACAAATGGTCTGATGAATTTTGCAAAGCAGGTGATTGCTGGAAAAGAGATGTGGCTGATGGTACTGGCTGTAGCGATCGGAGTACTGGTTGTGAATCTGATCCGCAGCCGTGCGGTGGATCATGCGTGGAAGATTGCATCTTTTGCAGGGGGAGCGGTATGCATAATCATTGCGACAGCGGGAAATATGGTATTAGGACTTCATATTTCTTATGGAACGATCATTCTGAGTTCGGTTATCGGAATCCTTCTTGGATTGGTATTGGAACTGGTTTTCTTTTCGGTGGATTATTCAAGAACCGAGAGAGTACAGTTTGAGGATGACGAATACTATTATTATGTAAAGGCTGTTCCAAAGGTTGTTGTTGCAACCCCGGAGAAGACAGTAAAGCATATTACTGAGCATACGCAGGAAAAAGAAGATAAAGATGTGGGAGAGCAGGAGGAACAGGAAACGGAGTGGGAAGAAGTGAAACGAAGAACCGATGATCTCCTGCTTACGCAGAGCCTGAGCCGGGAATTAGGACTGGATAACGATCCAAATAAGAGACAGCCGTAATGAACCGGTAACCGGGAGAAAAGTAAGGCGGTGTAACTTTTATGTTAGCTGGAATTAGAACGTTTATAAGTAATTATACAAATGGAATGTATTTTCCACATATACAGATTATTGATATCATTGAAATTCTGATCATTACAGTGATCGTGTATGAGATCATGCTGTGGATCAAGAATACAAAAGCATGGATGCTGTTACGCGGCATCCTTATGCTTGGTGCGTTTATTCTTGTAGCGTGGATCTTTCAGATGAATACGATCCTGTACCTGGCAAAGGCATCGATCAATGTTCTGGCAGTTGCGGCGGTTGTTGTATTTCAGCCGGAACTGAGAAGGGCTTTGGAGAAACTTGGCGAAAAGAATCTGTTCAGTAATATTAATCCCTTTGATAAGAACAGGGAAAATGAACGGTTCTCAGATGAGACGATGGAAGGAATCGTACGTGCGTGTTATGAGATGGGAAGTGTCTGTACGGGTGCTTTGATCGTCGTAGAGCAGGCAATCCAGTTGACGGAATATGAAATGACGGGAATTGAGCTTGACTGTAAAGTGTCTTCCCAGGTGCTGATCAATATATTTGAACATAATACGCCACTGCATGACGGAGCCGTGATCATCAGAGGAAACCGTATTACTTCGGCAACCTGTTATCTGCCGTTGTCTGATAATATGACAATCAGTAAGGATCTTGGAACGAGACATCGTGCAGCTCTGGGTATGAGTGAGGTATGTGATGCACTGGTGATCGTAGTATCGGAAGAGACGGGACTGGTTTCAGTTGCAAGCGGCGGCAGATTATCCAGGGGAATCAATGCAGAGGAACTCAGAAAAGAACTGAGCCAGATTCAATATAGAAATTCCGATCCTAAAAAGAAGAAATTCACTATAAGGAAAGGATGGCACAGATGATCAAGAAGTATAAACTGACAACAAACCTTTCATTAAAAATAGTTGCATTTGTATTTGCTGCATTTCTCTGGCTGATTGTGGCGAATGTGGATAATCCGGTTGTACGCAATACGTATGCAAATATTCCGGTAACGATTGTGAATGAGGATGTGATCACGCAGGGCGGAGAAGTTTATTCGGTATTGGATGAGCAGAATGTCAATGTAGTAGTTTATGCGAAACGTTCTGTTATTCAGCAGATTTCATCAGATGAGATTGTGGCAACAGCGGATATTAAAGAAATGGATGCCCATACAGGACTGATTCCGATCAAGATCACGATTCCATCACACAGTGGGGAATATCAGTCAGCAGAAGCGTCTCCGAGAAATATCCAGATCAAGACAGAAAAGACCGGAAAAGCCGTATTTACGCTATCAGTCAGTGCGACAGGAGTTCCGAGAGATGGATATATGACCGGTGAAATGAAGGTGAATCCGGAAAAGATTACGATTACCGGTGCAGAATCCAAGATCAGTCAGATTAAAAAGGCAGAAGCAAAGATCAATGTGGACGGACTTTCAAAAGATACGGAAGTAGAGGCAGAACTGGTGCTTTATGATGCGGCAGAGAACGTCATCAGTCAGAGCCAGTTGAGTAATAACCTTGGAAGTGAGGGAATTACCGTGGATGTGGAAGTTCTTCAGAAAAAGAGCGTTCCGGTACAGTTCAGTGTGTCAGGAGAGCCGGCAGAGGGATATCGTTATACGGGATGCACCAGTGAACCTGCCAGTGTCCAGATCTGTGGAAAAAGTACGGCTCTTGCGAATGTAACGGAGATCACAGTTCCGGGTTCGGAAATGAACATACAGGGAGCTACTGAGAAAGTGGAGAAGACGATTGATATCAGCAAGTATCTTCCGGAAGGAGTTTCACTGGTAGACGATGCAGCTAAGAATGTGACGGCAACGGCAACCATCGAGGAAGATGGAACCCGGACAGTTGATTTTATGGTAGCTTCGATCAAAATCCGGAATCTGTCAGATTCCCTTCAGGTTTCTTATGAGCCGGATGCAGAAGTGATCCTCACGTTCAGAGGAAGTCCGAAACTGCTGGAGGCATTGGATGTGAGCAATGCGGTTTCAGTTAATCTGCAGAATTTTACAAAGGCGGGAACGTATGATGTTCCGGTTGATGTAGATCTGCCGACAGGAGTGAGCCTGAGCGAGAAAGCAGTAGTGAAACTGACGCTGACAGAGAAGGAAGAACAGGACAGTTCAGAAAGTCAGGATTTATTTAAGGAACAATAAGGGAAAGTTAAAAAAGTCATAAGAAAAGTCAGATAGAATAGGAGAATCAGGATGGTAAGCGGCAAAGTTGTAATTAAAAATCCGACGGGTCTGCATTTAAGACCGGCGGGACTTTTCTGCAAGACAGCAATGCAGTACAAGAGTAAGATAACGGTTCACAAAGAACTCCGCCATGAGGAGATCACCGCAAATGCAAAAAGCGTATTAAGCGTGCTTGGTGCATGCGTTAAAAGCGGAGATGAGATCGAGATCATCTGCGAAGGTGAAGATGAGGCAGAGGCACTGAAAGCAATGCTTCAACTGGTTATGGATGGTTTGGGAGAGTGAGAAAAGAAAGAGAGGATACAAGGAGATGAGTCAGGCAACTCTGGTAATCATGGCTGCGGGAATGGGAAGCAGGTTTGGCGGAGGTATCAAGCAGCTTGCACCGGTAGGCCCTAATGGTGAGATCATTATGGATTATTCGATTTACGATGCGATGGAAGCCGGATTTGATAAAGTGGTATTTGTCATCCGTAAAGATCTTGAGGAAGAATTTAAAAAAGTGATCGGCAACCGGATCGAGAAGCAGGTGGAAGTGGCATATGCATATCAGGAATTAAAAGATATTCCTGAACAATATCAGGACAAGTTTGCTGAGAGAAAGAAACCATGGGGAACAGGACAGGCAATTCTTTGCTGCAAAGAGGTGGTTGATTCTCCGTTTCTGGTGATCAATGCAGATGATTATTATGGAAAAGAGGCATACAGAGAAGCTTTTGAATATTTGACAAAGAAAAGCCCGACTGATATAATGCAGATTTGTATGGTTAGTTTTGTTTTGAAGAATACATTGAGTGACAACGGGACAGTGACAAGAGGAATATGCAGGGTCAGTGAAAACGGAATGCTTACAGATATCAGAGAGACGCATGATATCGCCAGAACCGAACAGGGAGCAGGTGTGCTGACGGATGGAAGAATTGTGAAAGAACTTGATGCAGATGCAACTGTTTCCATGAATATGTGGGGGATGACTTCGGAGTTCTTTGAAGTTCTGAAGAGCAGGTTTGACAGTTTCCTCAATAAGACTGAAGCGGAGGATCTGAAAGCAGAGTATCTGTTGCCAACCCTGATCGGTGAGCTGCTGAGTGAACATCAACTGGAAGTCAGGGTATTAAAGTCTCATGACCAGTGGTTTGGTGTGACTTATCAGGAAGATAAAGCAACGGTAACAGAAGCAATTCAGAGATTGATTTCCAGGGGAATTTATCCATCCCGGTTGTTTAAATAGGAATAGGTGAAGGAATTCTAAGATGGAGAGACAACGAAAGACAGCGAAAAATACATCGCATAACAGAAGAGGCAGAGTGAAAGAGTCAAAAAGATCAAAGAGAAACCGGTTTGGAACGGTATGTATTGTGATTCAGACGATTGCAAGTATTGCTTTGATGATTGTACTGAATCTTTTGGGAATGATTCCGTTAAAATATCTCATTCTTGTAGCGGTATTACTTTTTTTCTTCTGGTGTATTACTTTAAATTCCCAGGTTGCGAGAAGAAAGAAAGGTACGTTTGGGAAAGTTTTTAGTTTATTATTAACGTTCTGCTTATTTATAGGATCTTATTATGTGGCAGAAGCCAATGATATGATCAGCAGGATCACCGGCGGAAATTATAAAGTTGATAAGATGATCGTTGCTGTAAGGGCAGATGATCCGGCAGAGACACTGGAAGATGCGGCTGATTATACGTTTGGTGTTCAGTTTAGCAAGGGATCTGACAATATGCAGGCAGCAGTATCTGATATTCAGAAGCAGATTGGTTCGGAGATACAGACAACAGAGTGTGATTCAGTACAGACTCAGGCACAGCAGCTTCTGGATGAGGAAGTGGATGCTATTATTTATAATGGAGCATACACCAGTCTGATGGAAGAAAATGTGACGGATTTCAGTAAGAAGATAAAGATCCTGTATACATTTGATATCCGTGTACAGCTTGATTTTGGAAATTCGGGTGCTACAGATGACAGTATTACCAAGGAACCATTTACCATTTATATCAGTGGAATTGATACCTATGGTGAAGTGAGTGAGACGAGCCGGAGTGATGTGAATCTGATCGCAGTTGTAAATCCAAAGACCTATCAGATTCTGCTTGTAACGACTCCGAGAGATTATTATGTTCCGATTCCTGGAGTTTCCGGTGGACAGAAAGATAAATTGACACATGCCGGAATTTACGGTATAGATGCCTCTATGCGTACCTTGGGTGAGTTATATGAGACAGATATTAACTATTATGCAAGACTGAACTTCACGTCCCTGATTGATATTGTAGATACGTTGGGTGGAGTTGATGTATATTCAGAACTTGCATTCCAGACGGGAACAGAGTCCGGTTGTATTGTGGATGTTCAGGAGGGGTGGAATCATCTGAATGGCGAACAGGCACTGGCATTCTCAAGAGAACGTCATGCACTTGCAGATGGAGATAATCAGAGAGGAAAGAACCAGCAGGCAGTTCTGACCGCGATGCTCAGAAAGTGTCTTTCCCCGACCATGCTTCTGAAAGCCGGTACGATCATGAATCAGGTAAGCAGTGAAGTGGAGACTAATTTATCCCAAGCACAGATTAATTCACTGATCAAGTATCAACTGAATAAGAATGCGACATGGACGATCCAGTCAGTTGCCGCTACGGGAACAAATGATAAAGGATATTGTTATTCCAGTGGAGATACACCGTTATTTATCATGGATCCGGATGAAGATGTTGTTCAGGAGATTATAGATCTGGCAAATGTTGTTGAAGAGGGTGGCACATTGAAAGACGGAGAATCCTTGAATTAGCAGGATTGAATAAAAAATCAGAGAGAGCTGTGAAAAAATGAAACTTTTCTCATTTTTTCATGGCTCTCTTCTTGTTATATCTGTGAACTTTCCAAAAACAAACTTTCCAAAAAAATAGTGCAAATGTTCAAAAATATGTTATAATGGTGGATAGTGTGTGAAAATTAAGTAAAAATTAAGAAAAACTAAAGAAAAGAGAACGGGAATGCAAAATAATAGTTCAAAAAGAAGGGAAAAAAGGCGGAAAAGAAAAATGGGAGAAAAGCAGCCGTCAAAATGGAAAGAGATTCTATTGAAGATTTTATACTGGGTGGGTGAAATACTGACTGTTTTTATAGCCGGACTTAGTGTACTCCTGGCATTAAGTGTAAGATGGATGTTTGCAACATGGACGAATTTGTCGATGGATGAACTGGTGTATCATCTGACAGCACCTTTAGACGGTACAAATACGGATATGATATGGGATTATGTCCGTGTCTGTGCTGTCCCGACAATTCTGGTGATTTTCTTCCTTATTTTGATCCTGATAGCATGGAGAAAAAAAGAAAAAGTACATCTGTTCAGAGGAATCATCAACCTGGTCGCACTGGTCGGGATTATTGTGATGTTGGGATATACCTGGACAGAACTGGGAGTCGGAGATTATCTGAAAGATCAGAATACAGAATCAAAGTTTATTGAGGATGAGTATGTAGATCCTACGGATGTTGAAGTGGTTTTCCCGGAACAGAAAAGAAATCTGATCTATATTTTCCTGGAATCAATGGAAACGACATATTCTGATGTTGATGATGGAGGAGCATTTGATGAGAATGTGATTCCTGAGCTTACAGAAATCGCACAGACCAATGAGGACTTCTCAGGAGCAGATCCAAAACTGAACGGAGGATATTCTCTGGCAGGAACTACATGGACAATGGGAGCGATGTTCGCACAGACATCAGGACTGCCGCTGAATATTTCTATTTCTGCAAATGATATGGACACGCAGGATAGCTTTTTCCCGGGAGTCACGACACTGGGAGATATTCTTTCAGATGCAGGATATACACAGACGCTGCTGATCGGGTCTGAAGCACAGTTTGGTGGCAGAAAGCTGTATTTCCAGGAACATGGAAATTATGAGATGGAAGATTACAGCTATGCAATAGAAAATGGTCTGATCCCGTCAGATTATAAAGTGTGGTGGGGATATGAAGACCAGAAATTATTTGAGTTCGCAAAAGAAAAGCTTTTGCAGCTTTCCCAGGGCGATGAGCCATTCAATCTGACTATGCTGACAGTCGATACTCATTTTGAAGATGGATATGTATGTGAGCAGTGTCCGACAGAATATGATACGCAGTATTCTAATGTTATGGCATGTTCCAGCCGTCAGGTAGGAGAATTTCTGAAATGGATTCAGCAGCAGGATTTTTATGAAAATACAACCATTGTGATCAGCGGAGATCATCCGACGATGGACAGTGATTATTGTGCGGAGATCGATCAGGAAGGAAATTATGACAGAAGGGTTTTTACGGCTTATATCAATGCAGCAGCCTATGCACAGGATCAGCAGGAAAGAACCTATTCAACCTTCGACAATTTCCCGACAACGCTGGCAGCACTGGGCGTACAGATTGATGGAGACCGGCTGGGACTTGGAACGAATCTTTTCTCGGGAACGAAGACGTTACCGGAAGAATTTGGCAATAGTAAAGTGAATGCCGAGTTGAAGAAAAAGTCTGAGTTTATTGAAAAATTATCCGCTATGGATAAGACGAATGATGCACTTCTGATCCGTGAAGGAAAAATGAATGGAGCGGATGCGGATATTGATATGACGCATGTTGCAGAGGGATATATTCCGGTAGCGGTCACAAATGTGTCTGATTCCATCGTTAATAACCTGCAGGGACTGGTTCTGACCGTATGGACGGAAGACGGACAGGCAGATGTGACATGGTATGAACTGAATCCGGATGAAGAAGGAAATTATGCAGGCGTTATAGATCTGAGCCGGTTTAATTATAAGCCAGGAACTTATTATGTAAATGTGCGGGCAGTAGAACAGTCCAAGCGAGAATATGATATTAATTGTATGGAGATCAATGTTCCCTGATCTTTCATAAAATTTTTCTAAAAGAGAGCGTGTTATGCTCTCTTTTATGTTATAGTAAGAAAAAAGACGGATGAACGGGCAGCAGTCAGAGGCGGTACTTTTTTTGAAAAAGTCAGAAAATGGATGGGGGATTACCGAAATCAGAGTGTGATGGAATAAGAAGCACCGGTTAGACAAATAAAGCAAGTTAGTATATAATAAAAAAGTTACAGTAAAAATTGCTTTTGAAAAGTATCAGTAAAGAAGAAAAGCGTGAAAGGCAGGAAGAAAAGTTATGGAAGCAAAGCAGATGCAACTACAGAATTTCTTCATTTTTTTGATGGACTGTATCTGTATCGTTCTTAGTTACATACTGGCAAGTTACCTGAGATTTGGAAACCTCTGGGGTGGATATACGAAAGGAATCGTACTGTTGCGTATGGGTATTCTGCTGATGTCCATTACTCTGGTCTATTTCATTTTTAATCCAAACCGTAACTTTTTCAGCAGAACGAAGAAGCAGGAGCTGATCGCTGTATTCAGAAATATACTGATCATGGGTGCTGCGATCAGTATGGCAGCCTTTTTGATGCAGGATGCACAGAAGTATTCCAGATTGGTATACGGATATTTTTGTGGGATCGATTTTGTTGTGATGTATGTAAGTCATTTATTGTATAAAAAATATATGAATGATATTTACAGTAAGGGGATTGGTGGAAGAAAGGTTCTGATCCTCACATCAGCAGACCGGGCGGAAGGAATCTGTCAGAATATTCAGGTAAATAATTCGTGGAATATCAAGATCGTCGGGATCGTGTTGGCAGATGAGCAGGAAAAGAAGGAAATTGCAGGTATTCCGGTCGTATGTGAATACAGCAATATGATGGAATATATCCGCCGGAATATGGTGGATGAAGTATTTGTACACCTGTCCTCTCAGACGAATCTTCCGATCAATAAGATTATCAAAGAACTGGAAGTAATGGGAGTTACAGTGGATTTGAACATCAATGTGTTTGAAATGGAAATCCCGGTTCAAAGAGAGATTGAGCGGATCGGAAATTATTATACCGTTTCGTTCAGTCCGAAGATCCATTCGTTCAAGCAGATCTTTTTTAAGCGGGTGATGGATATTGTCGGAGCAATCGTGGGACTTTTGATCACGGGAATCGTAACGGTGTTTCTTGCACCGGCACTGTTGATTGAATCGCCCGGACCATTATTCTTCTCACAGGTGCGTGTTGGAAAGAATGGAAGAAGATTTAAAATATACAAATTCCGTTCCATGTATATGGATGCGGAAGAGCGGAAGAAAGAACTGATGTCTCAGAATGAGATGGAGGGTCTGATGTTTAAAATGGAGAATGATCCGCGGGTGACAAAAGTAGGAAAATTCATTCGGAAGACAAGCATTGATGAACTTCCACAGTTCTGGAATATCCTGAAAGGAGAGATGAGCCTGGTGGGAACAAGACCGCCTACGGAAGATGAATTTCTGCAATATGAAGGATATCACCGGAGAAGACTGAACATGACACCGGGACTGACCGGATTATGGCAGGTGAGCGGCAGAAGTGATACAAAGAATTTTGAAGAGATTGTCGCAATGGATGTAGAATATATCGATAACTGGTCATTGAAGGAAGATATCAAGATCTTATTCAAAACGGTCGGGGTCGTGCTGAAAGGAAAGGGTGCAAGTTAGTGATGGAATGTAAAAAGATCGGACTCGTAGGCTCAAGTGGAGGACATCTGACCCACTTATATATGCTGAAACCATTCTGGCAGAAAAAAGACCGTTTCTGGGTTACGTTTGATAAAGAAGACGCAAGAAGTCTTCTGGATGGAGAAAGAGTGTATCCCTGCTATTATCCGACCAACCGGAATCTTAAAAATCTTCTGAAAAATACAGTGGTTGCGTGGAAGGTACTCAGAAAGGAGAAGCCGGATCTGCTGATATCCTCAGGAGCAGCAGTTGCAGTTCCTTTCTTTTATCTGGCAAAGCTGATGGGAAAGAAGCTGATCTATGTGGAAGTTTATGACCGGATCGATAAACCGACTCTGACGGGAAGACTGGTTTATCCGATCGTAGATTGTTTTATTGTGCAGTGGGAAGAGCAGAAGCAGGTATATAAAAAGGCAGTAAATCTTGGAAGTATCTTTTAAGGTCGGAAGGAAGCGGAATATGATATTTGTTACAGTAGGAACTCATGAACAGCAGTTTGACCGGCTGGTCAGATGTGTGGACAGACTGAAAGCGGAGGGAAAGATCACGGAAGAGGTCATGATACAGACCGGTTTTTCTTCCTATGAACCAAAGGTGTGCAAGTGGAGTAAGTTATGTTCTTATCAGGAAATGAATGAATATATGGATCAGGCAAGGATCGTGATCACGCATGGCGGACCAAGCAGTATCATGATGGCTCTTCAGCGTGGAAAGATTCCGATCGTTGTTCCGAGGCAGAAGAGGTATGAAGAGCATGTCAATGACCATCAGGTGGAATTTTCCAGATTTATCGAGGAAAAGCAGAAAAATATTATTGTTGTAGAAGAAATTGATACATTGGAAAAAGTGATTACTTCTTATGAAAAGACGGCTGCTGCCCTCGGTCAGAAGCAGAGCAGTAATAATCAGCGGTTTAACGAGAAATTTGAAGCAATCGTAGATAAACTATTTGAGGGAAAAAGAAGATGAAAAAAGCAGGAATCCTTTCCATGCAGAGAATCTATAATTATGGTTCGTTCCTGCAGGCATATGCATTGAAAAAGATGATGGAAGAGTGTGGTGCAGAAGTAGAATTTGTTGACTATCATCCTGGAGAATGTATCCTTCCGTCAAAAGAAACCACCGGAATGAAAAGGAAAATACAAAAAGGTCTGGAAATTCTTCGGATGAAAGGCAGATTGAGAGATAAGATCCAGTTTGTGAAATATAAAAAGAATTATGCCAGAAAGAATTATCCTGTATTGGGACTGAAAGAGACATATAATTATGCTCCGAAGCTGGATCTGCTGGTGATCGGAAGTGATGAGGTTTTTAACTGCATCCAGGATAATTCCAATGTCGGATTTGCACCGGAACTTTTCGGAGCAGGGCATCAGGCTAACCGGTTGATCAGCTATGCAGCTTCTTTTGGAAATACAACACTGGAAAGTCTGAAAAAGTATCAGGTGGCGGATCAGGTAGCACAATGGCTGCGGGCATTTGATGCACTATCGGTGAGAGATGAAAATTCCAGAAAGATCGTACAGGAACTGATCGGAAAAGATCCGGTCTGTCATTTAGATCCTGTGCTGGCTTATGATTATCCGGCAAAGCTGCCGGAGACAAAAGCAAAGATTCCTCATGATCCTTATATGATCCTTTATGGGTATTCAGGCAGGTTTAATAAAGAAGAGGCAGGAGAGATCCGTAAATATGCAAAAAGAAAAGGGTTGAAGATCTTGTGCATCGGAGGAATCCAGCGTTGTGGGGATAAATTTATTGATTGTTCTCCTTTTGAGATCTTTGAATATTTTAAGCATGCGGAATCGGTTGTGACGGATACATTTCACGGGACGATTTTTTCCGTAGTCACGCAGAAAAAATTTGCAACTTTTGTGAGAAAGAACGGGTATGGAAATTCTGAAAAGCTGACGGATCTTTTAAAAAGACTGGGGCTGGAGCGGCAGATCGTGACGGATACAAAGAAGCTTGGAAAAATCCTGAATCTGACGGTCGCATATGAGCCGGTTATGGAAAAGATAAAAAGGGAAAGGCAGCGGACATATTCATATTTAAAGGAAATGACAGGACATGGTGCAGAAGAGTAATCGCGAAAATATCATGATAACAGGCGGGGAATGTGTGGGATGCAGAAGCTGTGAGCAGGTCTGCCCGACCGGGTGCATTGTATTTAAGCCGGATGAGGAAGGATTTTTGTATCCGAAAGTGGAAGAAGAACAGTGCATCCGTTGTGGAAAATGTCTCAGGCATTGCCCGGTTCTTTTCAGAAGAGAAGAAGAGAGGCAGCCTGAAATGTATGGCGTGCGGAATAAAAATGCAGAGCATTGCAGCCGTTCGGCGTCTGCGGGGGTGGCAGATATGGCTGCACGTGAAATGATCGCGGCAGAAGGCAGTGTCTTTGGCTGTGCTTATACAGATGAATGGAAAGCAGAACATAGAGAGATTAAAGCGGAGAAAGATCTGTGGAAGATCCAGTCTTCCAAATATGTACAGTCTGATATCGGACGATGCTATGAGACTGCAAAAGCAAGGCTGAAAGAGGGGAAAAAGGTGCTGTTTACAGGAACTCCCTGTCAGATCGCAGGTCTTTATGCCTTTCTTGGTGCAGAAAAGGAGAATGCAAATCTGATTACCATCGATCTGATCTGCCATGGAGTACCGTCTCCGTTGCTGTGGAAAAAATATCTTGATTATCGGGAGCAGAAAATGGGAGGCAGGGTGACCGAGTGTAACTTCCGTTATAAAGGGAAAAAAGGCTGGGGAACGAATCTACGGATCCGGACAGAAAGGAAAGATTCTGTCCGGCCGCTGAGTTTAGACCGGTATGGAATCCATTTCCTGAATGGGGACTGCTACAGGGAAAGCTGCTATCAGTGCCGGTATGCCGATACGAACCGCGTAGGAGATCTTACCTGCGGGGATTTCTGGGGAGTGGAGAAAGTGAGGACGCAGTTTATGGATACCAAAGGAGTCTCAGTGGTTTTGGTCAACAGTGAAAAAGGAAAAGCCTTTTTTGAAAAAATAAAAGAGCAGGCGATCATACTGGAAGTGAAGCCGGAAGAGATCCTTCCATTTCAGGGAAATCTGGTTCATCCGACCAGAAGACCAAAGCTGCGGGATACCTTTTATCAGGGAATCAATGAAAATGGGTATATAGAAAAATTAAAGACAGGGCTGCAGTTATCAGAAAGGATTAAGGCTCTGCTGCCCCAAAAAGTGACGATATTTTTGAAAGGGAAATTAAAATAATGAAGATCCTGATCATTCATACAATGGCAATCGATTATAACGGTGTAACAGATTGTATTGTTCAGTATTTAAAGCATATGAATCGTGAAGGAATGGAAGCTACGATCCTTTCCACGGTAACAGTACATCCTGATTTTGAAAAATTATTTCAGGAGCTTGGATGCAGGCTGGAACGGATAGAAATAAGAAAAGAGCATCCGCTCAGATATATGTTCAGACTGGCGAAACTGGTCAGAAGGGAAAAGTTTGATCTTGTGCATGCCCATGGGAACAGTGCAACAATGTTTTTTGATATGGCAGGTGCAAAGCTGGGGGGCTGCAGGATCAGGATCGCACATGGACATAGTACCAGTTGTGGAAATCAGAAACTGGACAGACTTCTGAGACCCTTCTTTTATCATTCGTATACGCAGGCGGCTGCCTGTGGGAAAAAGGTGGGAGAATGGTTGTATGCTGGAAGAAAATTCCGGATTCTTCCAAATGGAAGAGAACTGGAGGCATATAGGTTCAGGAAAGATATAAGAAGAAAGATAAGAGAGACTTATCAGTTGGGAGAGACATTTACGATTGGTCATGTGGGAAGATTCAATGGACCGAAGAATCAGAAATTTGCCCTGGAAGTTTTTGCAGAGCTGCTGAAGGAAGAACCGGAAAGTCATCTTGTATTTATGGGAGACGGTGCTTTACTGGAAGAAGTGAAAGCACGGGCAGTCAGACTGGGAGTAGCGGAGAATGTGACGTTTACAGGAAGTGTGAAGAATATTCCTGAAATGCTCTCAGCTATGGATGCAATGATCTTTCCAAGCATGTATGAGGGAATGCCGCTGGTTGTGCTGGAATGGCAGGCAGCAGGACTGCCGTGTATTGTGTCCGATACGATCACGGATGAGTGTGATGTAACAGAACTGGTGTGCAGAGTATCTTTGAAAGCTGACAGAAAAGTGTGGGTTGAAAAGTTAAAAGAGATCCGTCAGAAAAGTGATGAGCGTAATTGCACTTTGTGGCAGCAGAAGCTTAAGTCAGCAGGATTTGATATCTGGGAAGATGCAGAAAAGCTGAGAGAATGGTATCAGGAGCTGAATAAAAAGTTGAGAGAATAATCGGGAACTGAAAAAAGCTGAGAGAAAGGGATCTGAATCTATGATAAGTGTGATCATGCCGGTTTATAATGTGGAAGATTATGTCGCAGAGGCAATCGAAAGCGTGAGGCAGCAAAGTTACGGAGAATGGGAACTGCTGCTGATTGATGACGGATCAACGGACGAAAGTTCAAAGATCTGTAAAGCATATGCTGAGAAAGAAGAAAAAATCCGCTATATCAGAAAAGAAAATGGAACACAAACAGGATCTGATCCGCTAATGAGGTTCGAAAAGACGGATTAATGGTGCATTTTTCCTATGGGAGATCT
>ERZ773139.2917-NODE-2917-length-16200-cov-5.869247_pt1 | contig 16200 bp, 14 predicted proteins | sample MGYA00580854_ERZ773139 | MGnify/ENA primary metagenome ERZ773139 (study PRJEB29015, sample SAMEA2737809) | human gut metagenome | biome: human gut; feature: human-associated habitat; material: faeces | place: China | collected 2012 ...
TCAGGAGAAAAAAATGGACATTATGAAGAAAACAAAGATAGAACAGTATCTTCAAAGACCATTATGGGTATTGCTCATTTTGGTTTTTATAGATGTAGAGTTCTTTTTCTTGGATATTCGATGTGCAGTAATCTTAGCTGTCGTTATCATTGCATTTGCAATTTTTCAAATGGTCATTTATTCCAGAAGTAAGCAAGCAATCGTGAAAGAATGTATGAACTTTATGTTTGAACAGAGTCAGGTGCAGAATTATCTGCTTCAGCAGCTTCCAGTGCCATATGCTTTGCTTGATGGGAATGGGATGATCATTTGGTCGAACGAGGCATTTCAAAAAATTGCAGGAGATAACAGAGGAAAGTCGATTCAGCAGATTTTTAATAATCTGAATCGTAATCTGATTCCATCTGATGTCAGCCATGCGATTTCACATATTGAATACCAGAAGAAATACAAAGATGGTGACCAAGAAAAGGAACAGACGCTGTTCTATAAGGTAGAGATGAATCGTATTCGTGTGGAAGATTTCTCAGATGAGAATGATAACAGCTGTTCCAGACAGATGCTGAAAGATAATGACCTGATCGCAGCTTATTTCTTTGATCAGACACTGCTTAAGAAATATATGGAGCAGAATGAGAACCAGAGAATGGTTATTGGATTGATTTATATTGATAATTACGATGAGATCCTTGATGATATTGATGCAGTGAAACGTTCAATGTTGATCGCAGTTGCAGATCGAAAGATCAATAAATTTATCCAGAATGTTTCTGGTGTTGTGAAGAGAACAGAGAGAGATAAATATTTTGTTGTGTTTGAACAAAAATATCTGGATAAGATCAAAGAAAACAAGTTTTCAATTCTTGATGAAATCAAGACGATCAACCTTGGAAATTCTATGCATATGACATTAAGTATCAGTTTTGGAATTAATGGAAACACGTATCAGGAAAGCTACGAAGCAGCTTGTGCTGGTATGGATCTTGCTTTGGGACGTGGTGGTGATCAGGCAGTTATCAAAGATGGAGAAGATATCTCTTATTATGGTGGTAACTGTGAGGTTATGGAACGTACAACAAGAGTCAAAGCACGAGTGAAGGCACATGCATTAAAAGAATTGTTGGAATCTAAAGAGAATGTTGTGATCATGGCTCATAAGATCCCAGATCCAGATGCGATCGGTGCAGCTGTTGGGTTATACAGACTGGGACTTTCTCTGGGAAGAAAGGCACACATCGTTATGAACGAAGTGACGATTTCTGTCAGAGCAATGGTTGATGAACTGAATAAGAGCGGTATTTACGATGAAGATATGTTTATTGATAATGAACAGGCCATTGATATCACAGATGAGAATACACTTTTGATCGTTGTAGATGTAAATCATGCGAATTATACAGAATGTGAAGAATTGCTAAATCGGACTAAAACGATCGTGATCTTAGATCACCATAGAAAGAATAAAGATATGATCAGAAATCCAGTTCTTTCTTATGTAGAACCATATGCTTCTTCTACTTGTGAGTTAGTTGCAGAGATTCTTCAATATGTAGATTCTAAGCCAAAGCTGGAACCAATGGAAGCGAATGCTATGTATTATGGTATGCTTGTTGATACCGATAATTTTGTGAATAAAACAGGAGTCAGAACATTTGAGGCAGCGGCATATTTGAAACGTAATGGGGCGGATCTTACAAAGGTAAGAAAGATGTCAAGAGAGAGTATAGAAACCTACAGGATCAGAGCCAAAGCAATCAGCGAGGCAGAGATTTTGTATGGAAGATTTGCAATTGCAACACTTGTAGGAATCGGAGTGGACAGCCCTACAGTCATTGGTGCGCAAGTATCGAATGAATTGCTAGATATAGATGGAATAGAAGCGTCATTTGTTTTAACAAGTGTTCATGAGAGAGTTTATATCAGTGCAAGATCGATCGATGAAGTAAATGTCCAGAAGATCATGGAAGAATTCGGTGGTGGTGGCCATTTGACAGTTGCAGGAGCACAGCTTGTCGATGTATCATTAGATGAAGCAAAAAATATTATCCGTGAGACATTAAAATATTTGGAATCAAAAGGAGATATATAAACAATGAAAGTTATTTTATTAGAAGATGTAAAATCAGTTGGAAAAAAAGACGAAGTAGTAGAAGTTAACAACGGATATGCAAGAAATGTATTATTCCGCAAAAATTTAGGAATCGAAGCTACAAAGAAAGCTTTAAATGACTTGAAATTAAGAAAAGCAAATGATGACAAACTGGCAGCAGAAGCATTAGCAGAAGCGAAAGTTTTAGCAAAAGAGATTGAAGAAAAACAGTTAGTATTAAAGATGAAAGTCGGAGAAGGTGGAAGAACATTTGGATCTATTTCCACAAAAGAGATCGCAGCAGAAGCAAAGAAACAGTTAGGGTATGACTTAGATAAGAAGAAAATGCACTGCGAACCGATCAAGAATCTTGGATTCCATGATGTTGCAATTAAAGTTCATCCACAGGTAACAGCAACATTAAGAGTCAAAGTAGAAGAAAAATAAGAGGGCATATTTATGGATGAAGCATTTATCAAGAAAGTGCAGCCAAACAGCCCAGAGGCAGAACAGTCTGTGATCGGTGCAATGATCATGGATAGAGACGCGATCGCTGATGTTATTGATATTGTAAGTGCGGATGATTTCTATCAGAAGCAGAATGGCATTTTATTTGAAGCGATGACAGAATTATATCGGGAAGGAAAGCCGGTGGATCTGGTAACGCTTCAGAATAAATTAAAGAAAAAAGATGTGCCGGAATCTATGAAATCTCTTGAATTTATCAGAGATCTTCTAGAAGCAGTCCCAACGTCTGCGAATGCGAAACAATATGCAAAGATTGTCAGTGAAAAGGCAACACTTCGTAAACTGATCAAAGTCACAGAGGACATCACAACGGAATGTTATCTCGGCAAAGATGATGTGACAGAGATTCTTGACCATACAGAGAAGAATGTGTTTGGACTTCTTCAGCAGGCAAGTGGAAGAGAAGATTTTGTACCGATTGATAAAGTCGTGTTAAATACGCTGGACGCGATCGAGGAGGCAGCAAGCTCTGAGGGACGAGTGACGGGTATTGCAACAGGATTTACAGATCTGGATTACAAATTATCTGGATTACATCCATCCGAGCTTATCATCGTGGCAGCACGTCCTGCTATGGGTAAGACAGCATTCGTATTGAATATTGCACAGAGAGCGGCAGTCAGAGATCATGTTCCAACTGCGATCTTTAGTCTGGAGATGTCAAAGGAACAGCTTGTAACCCGTATGATGGCGATGGAAGCGATGGTTGATTCTCAGTCCATCCGTACTGGTGATCTTCAGGAAACGGACTGGGAGAAGATCATGGAAAGTGCCGGAACGATCGGACGTTCTCCATTGATCATTGACGATACACCGGGTATTACAATTGCGGAGTTGCGATCTAAGTGTCGAAGATACAAACAGACACACGGACTTGATCTGATCATTATTGACTATCTGCAGCTGATGTCAGGAGGAAAACGTTCCGAATCAAGACAGCAAGAGATTTCTGAGATTTCCAGATCGTTAAAAGCACTGGCAAGAGAGATGAATGCGCCAGTGATCGCATTATCTCAGTTAAGTCGAAGAGTAGAAGAGCGAAAACCAGCCAAACCAATGTTATCTGACCTTCGTGAGTCAGGATCGATCGAGCAGGATGCCGACGTTGTAATGTTTATTTACCGTGATGAATACTATAACGAAGATTCTGAGAAGAAAGGAATCGCAGAGATCATCGTGGATAAACAGAGAAATGGTTCAACGGGTAGTGTAGAGCTTGTATGGCTAGGACAATACACTAAATTTGGAAATAAAGAAAGAGCACCACATTAATGTCTGGTGCTTTTTCTTACGCATACAACTGGATAAAATATACAATTTAAATAAAATAATACAATTCAATAAAAAGGGGGTATCTTATGTTATCATTTCTATTTCCTCCAATTTGTCCATTATGTGCAAAAGAATTGTTGGACAAAGGAGAGCATATCTGTAAATCTTGCAGTAAAAAGCAGATCTTTATCAAAGAACCGACCTGCTATTCCTGCGGAAAACCAATGAAAAATCACGAAAAAGAATACTGCAGTGACTGCAGACAACACCCGAAAAACTTTGAACGTGGAATGGGATTATGTATTTATCAGAAACCAGTCACGAATTCTTTGGCTGCGATCAAATATAAGAATGAAAGGAAATTTGCAAAATATTATCTTGAAGAGATTCAAAAAAGAAAATACAGAGATTTGTTACAGTTAAAAATAGATGTCATCATTCCTGTGCCGATCCATAGAAAAAAGAGAAGAAAAAGGGGCTTTAATCAGGCAGAAATTTTTGCAAATGGAATTGCAGAAATGTTAAACAAACCTATGTATACAAAGATTGTAGAAAGAATTCATGATACGAAACCGCAGAAACAATTAAACCCAGGAGAGAGAAAAAGCAATTTAAAGAAAGCATTTCGTGGAAATTTAAAAGAATATCAGAGAGCAGGAATGCCAAAAAGAGTGTTATTAGTAGATGATATTTATACAACAGGATCAACCGCAGAAGCGGTAACAGTAGCTTTGAAACAACTAGGAATCAGAGAGGTTTATGTATTTTGTATAGCGATCGGAAAAGGATTTTCCTGATATTTCCGTCATGGTATTTTGTAGAAAGGTCTGTTATAATGAGGTCTGGCTGATCCATGAAGATTTGAAAAAGATATGGATCAGAGGGAAGAAGATAGAGTTAGAAAGAGGCAAATAGATGGAAAATCGATATGACTTAAGTGGATCTCTGCTTCACTGGTATGATTATAATAAACGTCTGTTACCATGGAGAGAAAATAAAGATCCTTATAGAATCTGGATTTCAGAGATTATGCTGCAACAGACAAGAGTAGAAGCAGTGAAACCGTATTTTGACCGTTTTATGGAGGCATTGCCAACGGTTTATGATCTAGCCGAAGTAGAAGATGATCGACTGATGAAACTATGGGAAGGCCTTGGCTATTACAATCGTGCAAGGAATCTAAAAGCAGCAGCCCAGACGATCGTTCAAGAATATGGTGGACAACTGCCTGCAGATTATGATAAATTATTATCGCTGAAGGGCATTGGAATGTATACAGCAGGGGCGATCGGATCGATCGCATTCGAACTACAGGTTCCTGCAGTTGATGGAAATGTTCTTCGTGTGCTGGCTAGATTATGGGGAGATGACTCTGATATTCTCAAAGATAAAACAAAGAAAGATATGGGAAGAAGGATCATGGAATTTATGCCGGAAGACCGACCGGGAGATTTTAATCAGGCATTGATTGAACTGGGTGCGACAGTTTGTGTGCCAAATGGGAAACCATTATGTGATCAGTGTCCATGGGATACGGTTTGTAGAGCTTACAAAGAAGATCTTATAGACAAATTACCGGTCAAAACTCCGAAGAAGGCAAGAAAGATCGAGCATAAGACTGTATTTTTATTAGAATGCAACGATCAGATCGCAATCCATAAACGAGGAGACAAAGGATTGCTTGCCGGATTATGGGAGTTCCCGAATGAAGATAAGAAAATGGATGCCGAAGATATCAAGGAATGGATGACTGCGCATCATATGGAAGATGCCAAGGTAGAAGCAGCAGGGAAAGGAAAACATATCTTCAGTCATGTGGAATGGCACATGGAAGGAGTAAAAATTTCCTTAAAAACACCGATAGAAAGCAAAGATTACGTTTGGGTACTAAAAAAAGAACTAGAAAATACGTATGCATTGCCGTCAGCATTTGAAATATTTCGTAAGATATTGTAAAATAGAAGTTATGTATATAATTACAAACTTATAAAATCCCGTAAAGGGCAAATTCATTTTTAAAAGGAGAAAAGATTATGAAAAAGTTTTTAACAGTCGCATTAGCCGGTGTACTGGCAGCTTCTATGCTGTTCACAGGATGCAGTAAAAAAGCAGAAAGTAAAGTTCCAGATAAACTGATCGTAGGAACAAACGCAGAGTTCCCACCATTTGAATACATGAACGATAAAAAACAGCCAGAAGGTTTTGATATCGCTATGATCAAAGAAATCGGAAAACGTATGGGTAAAAAAGTTGAGATTAAAAACATGGAATTCAAATCTCTGATCGGTGCTATGGAATCTGATTCTATCAATGCGATCATTGCTGGAATGACAAAGACAGAGAAACGTGAAAAAGCTGTAGATTTCTCTGACAGCTACTATACAACAAATCAGGCGATCATCTTAAAGAAGGATAGCAAGATCACAAAATTAGCTCAGCTTGATGGAAAGAAGATTGGTGTTCAGGAAGGAACAACAGGAGATTTAATTTCATCTGGAGATAAATTTGGAGATGGTAAGAAAGCGAAAGTCCTTGTCAAAGGTGCAAAGGTAAAACGTTTTAAGAAGGGCGTTGATGCTGTCATGGATCTGAAAAATGGATCAGTTGATGCAGTAGTCATCGATGAATTAACAGCAAATGAATTTGTGAAAAAGAATGCGAAGAAGTTAAAAATAGTGATCGATTCTGCAGGATCTGAATACTATTGTATCGCACTTACAAAAGGTAATACAGCTTACAAAGAAGAGGTCAATAAACAGATTAAAGCAATTAAAGAAGATGGAACATATGATAAGCTGAAAGCTAAATATATTGATTCCAAAAACTAGAAAATAGGAAGGTAAGGTTTCAAAAATGTTAGATTCATTTTATACCGCATTTATTGAAGAACAACGTTACCTGCTATACCTCGATGGACTAAAGATGACAATTCTTGTGTCAGTCATTGCGATCATCATAGGTGTGGTACTTGGTACATTGTTAGCATTAATGCGTTTGACAGCAGAGCAGAAAGGAAAGAGTACACTTTTATCAAAAATCGCATACGTGTACATTGATATCATTCGTGGAACACCAACGTTGACACAGTTGATGATCATGTATTTCGTTATTTTAAAAGGTCAAAGTGGACTGCTTGTAGGTTCCTTAACCTTTGGTCTAAACAGTGCAGCTTATGTTGCGGAGATCATCCGTGCAGGAATTCAGGCTGTTGATCAGGGACAGATGGAAGGTGGACGTTCTCTTGGATTATCCTATGTACAGACAATGAAAGATATTATCCTGCCTCAGGCGATTAAGAACATTCTTCCTGCCCTTGGAAATGAATTTATCGTACTGGTAAAAGAAACTTCTATTTTAGGATATGTAGCGATCGTCGATCTGACAAAGGTATCAGATTTCGTAATTTCAAGAATCTTCGAAGCACTGGCACCATTGCTTGGAACAGCATTGATCTATTATGTGATCGTTAAGATCCTGACTCTTGGATTAAACGCATTAGAAAGGAGACTGAGACAAAGTGATAGACGTTAAGAATTTACATAAATATTTCGGATCTCTGGAAGTGTTAAAAGGCATTGACTGTCATATTGACAAAGGAGAATGCGTTTGTGTGATCGGACCATCTGGATCTGGAAAGAGTACATTTTTAAGATGCTTAAACTTATTAGAGACTCCTACAAAGGGAGATATTGTCATTGATGATATGCATTTAACAGAGAAGAATTTCGATGTTGATGCAATGAGAAAACGAGTTGGAATGGTATTTCAGCATTTTAACTTATTCCCACATCTGACAATCCTTGAGAATGTTACATTAGCTCCGATCCGTCATAAGATGATGACAGAAGAACAGGCAAAAGAAAAAGCCATGGAATTGTTAAATCGTGTCGGTGTCGGTGACAAAGCTGACAATTATCCAGCACAGTTATCTGGTGGACAGAAACAGCGTGTAGCGATTGCAAGATCTCTGGCATTGTCACCAGAAGTCATGTTGTTTGACGAACCAACTTCCGCACTTGATCCAGAGATGGTTGGAGAAGTATTAGAAGTTATGAAACAGCTTGCCAAAGAAGGTATGACCATGGTTGTTGTAACTCACGAGATGGGATTTGCGAGAGAAGTGGCCAATCGTGTATTTTTCATGGATGGCGGAGGAATCCTTGAAGAAGGAACACCAGAACAGATTTTTGACCATCCACAGGAAGAACGAACAAAGACATTTTTAAGTAAAGTGTTATAAGAAGATGATGAAGGAGCAGATACTGCGATATTGTAGGATCTGCTCCTTTTTTGGTACTACCAAAGAAAAAGATTGTAAAAATCAGCATTCTCGATGGAAAACGACAAAAGTATGTGATATCATGAAAATATATGTTAATAAAGTGTATTGTTAACATAAAGGGAGTATAGATAGGGTGACGCAAGTAAAATGTATAAAAAAATAAAAGTTATTATGAATTAGGGGTGAAAGTTGTACGTGAATACAAATGTTAAGATGACCAGACAAGAGGTAGAAGAAGAGATAAAAGTACTAGAGAAAATTTTTGATGTTGTTAGAATTTTGGATGGAGAATTTTTATCTAAGATGCAAGAGAATCCCTGTGTGAGAGTACAGCTTGGAATGTGTAAATGTTATGAATTTTGGAAGAAGAATAAGCCATGTGAGAATTGCATATCAGTAAAAGCGTATACAGAGAAACGGCAGAAGACAAAACTAGAGTTTCTTGATACAGACATATATCTTGTGATCTCAAGATATATGGAAATTGATGATGAACCATGTGTTATGGAACTTGTCAGATATCTTGCGGATGATACATTAATTGATATGGATGGAAGAGATAAACTTGTCGGCAAATTAAAAGGTTATCAGGATAAATTATACAGTGATCCTTTGACGGGAATCTATAATCGAAGATATTTTGAGGATGAGATTAGAGATATGCAGAATCCTGCTGGGGTTGCAATGATCGATCTGGATGATTTTAAATTATATAATGATATTTATGGACATGATATGGGAGATCGTGTATTAAAAACCGTAGCCGATGCAATCAACCACTGCATACGAAAGACGGATAAACTGGTTCGTTATGGAGGAGATGAGTTTTTACTGATCCTTCCGAATATGGTCAGAGGCACTTTGCGTGGGAAATTACTGCAGATTCAGGAAGCAATTCAGAATGCGAAAATTCCAGAATGTTCAAGACTAAGACTGACAGCAAGTATCGGTGGTGTTTTGTCTGAGAATGAAACCATCGATGAAGCAATCGCAAGGGCAGACCATTTGATGTATAAGGCAAAAGATTATAAAGCGATAGTAGTGACCGAATGTGATAAAAAGATGCCGGATGATGAAGAAACTAAGAATAAACCAAGAATTATGATCGTAGATGATTCAGAATTTAATCGGGAAATTCTGTCAGAGATCCTGCAGGAAGACTATGAGATCGTAGAAGCGGAAAGTGGAAGAGAAGCTCTTCATAAACTGGGTGAGTATGGACTGGGAATTTCTCTGGTACTGTTAGATATTATTATGCCAGAGATGGACGGTTTTGAGGTTTTAAAACATATGACAGAAGAAGATTGGATATCAAATGTTCCAGTCATCATGATCTCAAGCGAGGATTCAGAGAATTATATCAGACGTGCCTATGAGATGGGTGTTACCGATTATATTAACCGTCCATTTGATGCAAATATCGTCTATCAGCGTGTATCAAATACAGTAAAATTATATGCAAAACAAAGAAGACTAATGGCACTGGTTACATGAACCGTGCAGAGGGAGCGTTAAACACAGAATAGATAAATGGTGAGAAAATATGAAAAAAGAATACGATGCAGACATTTTAAAGGCTTTTAGCCAAAGCTATTTTGCAGGAATTTTAGTAAATGTCGGAGAAGACCGTTATGAGGTATTGCATCTTGCTTCTTGGATGAGACATATTTCAAAGGAAGGAAGTTATACAGAATTTTTAGAAGAGATTCTGAATGATTCGATCATGCAGGATTATCAAGGACAATTAAGAGAAAAATTGGATCCTTCTTATATCAAAAAAACTTTGAATGAGGATGAACTTACAGAAATCGATCGAAGCTATTATATAGATTATAAAGTAATCAGGGAAGAACAACGCAGATGGTGTCGTGCTTCGGTTGTGATCGTGGATCTTTGCGACGATGGAAGTCCAAATCATGTACTTGTATTATTCAAAGATATTACAAAGCAAAAAGAAAAAGACATGGAATATCAGAGAACATTAAAAGAAGCTTATCAGCTGGCAGAACGTGCGAATCAAGCCAAGACGACATTTTTAAACAATATGTCACATGATATCCGAACACCAATGAATGCGATCATAGGATTTACATCACTTGCAGCAACACATATCGATGAAAAAGAACGATTGAAAGATTATTTAAGCAAGATCATGACATCAAGTAATCATTTGCTGTCATTGATCAATGATGTTCTGGATATGAGCCGGATTGAAAGTGGGAAAGTTAAAATTGAAGAAAGCCCATGTAGTATTCCTATAGTTATACACGATCTTAGGAATATTCTGCAGACAGATATCAAGGCAAAACGTCTTGATTTCTTTATAGATACAGTTGATGTGGTCGATGAGAATGTCATCTGTGACAAATTAAGACTAAATCAGATTTTATTAAATTGTATGAGTAATGCGATGAAATATACAAAGGCAGGGGGAACAGTAGGCTTTCGCATTATTCAGAAAGGGCATGCACCAGAAGGCTTTGCAGATTACGATTTTGTTGTAAAAGACAATGGAATTGGAATGAGTGAGAAATTTGCAGAACATATTTTTGAACCATTTACGAGAGAAGAAACTTCTACAGTCAGCCGAATTCCAGGTACAGGACTTGGAATGGCGATTACAAAGAATATTGTAGATATGATGGGTGGAACTATCAAAGTAAAAAGTGAATTAGGAGTGGGATCGGAGTTTACGATCTCTCTTAGATTTAAGACAACCCAGCAAAACAGCAAGAGAGGAGTTATCAAGGAATTAAATGGTTTTCGTGCATTAGTAGCAGATGACAGTATGGATAGTTGTGCTAGTGTTGAGAAGATGCTGAGAACGATCGGACTTCGTTCAGAATGGACAACGTCTGGTAAAGAAGCGATATTCAGAGCCAAATATGCATCCCAGGAAAAAGATCCATTTCAAGTTTATATCATCGACTGGCTGATGCCAGATATGAATGGGATTGAAGTGGTACGGAGAATCCGTATGGAGATCGGGGATGAAGTACCGATCATTATCTTGACAGCATATGACTGGGCAGATATCGAGCAGGAAGCAAGAGAAGCTGGAGTTACAGCATTTTGTGCGAAACCGTTGTTTGTATCAGAATTATACGATGTACTGCAGAACGCAAGCCGTCCTGTGAAGACAAAAGATAAAACCATTTTAGAAGTTGAAGCATTCAAAGGAAAAGAGATTCTGCTCGTAGAAGATGTAGAATTAAACAGGGAGATTGCTGAGACGATTCTTACAGAAGCAGGATTCCATGTTAATAGTGTCGAAGATGGAAAACAGGCAGTAGATTATATGGAATCAGAGAAAGGAAATATGATCGACCTGATTCTGATGGATGTTATGATGCCGGTCATGGATGGATACGAAGCTACACAAAAGATAAGGCAATTAGAGGATAAGACAAAAGCAGACATTCCGATCATTGCAATGACAGCGAATGCATTTGAGGAAGATGCAAAGGCTGCAATCGAAGCTGGAATGAATGCACATATGGCGAAACCTATCCGAATTGAAAGTTTGTATGAGATTATAGAACGATACTTATAGACAAATCATACGAGGTGAACTATGCATTTAAAGAAACTTATGACTGGAGTCATGGTCTTTTTTCTGTTAGGATGCTTTCTTTGCGCATGTGGAAAGACAAAAGATCAGACTAGAAAAATAATAAAGGATACGAACAAGAAGATTATTATCGGTGGAGATAACTACCCTCCATTTAACTATACGGATGAGAATGGCAATCCGGCAGGGATCGATGTAGAACTTGCCAAGGAAGCTTTTTCTCGTATGGGTTACAAACCAGTCTTTGTAAATATTGATTGGGAGAATAAGAAAAATCTTGTAGAACAAGGGAAAATAGACTGCATATGGGCGTGTTTTTCAGTGACTGGAAGAGAAAATGATTATCACTGGGCAGGGCCTTATATGCTGAGCCATGAGGTTGTCGCAGTGAACAACAGCAGCAAGATCTATAAGCTGTCCGATCTTAAGAATAAAGTCATTGCGGTTCAGTCTACAACCAAACCAGAAGAACTATTTCTAAAACAAACAGACCCCAAAATACCGAAAGTAAAACAAGTCTACAGCATGGAAAACAGAGAACTGATCTACACTTCTCTGGGCAAAGGATATGTAGACGCTATTGCAGCACATGAAATTTCAATCAGACAGTATATGTCCGATTATGAAGCAAAATACAGGATCCTTGATGAAGACATTCTTGAGACAGGGATTGGCGTTGCATTTGCAAAAAATGATCAAAGAGGAATTGAGAAAGAATTGTCAAAGACATTAAAAGCAATGGTCAAAGACGGAAGTGCCAAGAAGATTCTGAAAAAGTATGTTTCTGATGCAGAGAAATATCTGGAGGTGAGCAGCCTTGAGAAATAAAGCAGATAAAAGATTATGGACATTGAGTATCGTTGGCTGTGTGATCGTTGTTCTGACAGTTCTTTTCGTGTCTATAAAAGTGGAGACAAACAATGTCAAAAACAGAATTCATTCAACGATAGAGTACATTAGGGATCAATATTCCATGTATAACAGCTTCAATGATGCGGTTGAAGCAAAAAGCCTTGTAAGAATGGTTGAAAAAGTCCAGCAGACCGCAAGAAATTTTAAAGCAGATGATCAGGCGTTGGAAAAAGAGCATTTAAAACAATATGCAGGGGAACAAAAACTTACAGGTATCATTGTATTAAATGATAAAGATCAGCAGATTGCACAATATCATATGGGATCAAGATTTCAAAAAGTGATGGACTATGTCATGGAAAAAGAAACACTTCGTGATGTAAAAAAATATCCACAAAAATCATATATGGCAAGAATTGATCTGAAAAATGGAGGTTACATTGATCTGGCATCTTATGGAAGGATTGATGCAAAAGGAACGATCATAGGATATCAGTATATAAAAGCTGAGTATGCCAAAAACAGTGAACTCACAATCAAAAATGTGCTTGCCGGATATAAGCAGGAAAATGATGGAACGATCGTGATTACAAATGGAAATGACATCATAGCATCAAATGACAAGAAACTGATCAATACAAAGGCACAGAATAATCCTGTCGTCAATGAGATACGCAAAAGCGTGAAATCAGGACAATTTGCGGTCATCCAAAATGGCATCAAACGATATTTTACAAGTCTGGATAAGGGACGAAATTATTACATTTATATGTATGCAGAGGACAAGGATCTTGTAAAAACATTGATGAGTAACATAGGGATCGCACTTATTTTATATGGAATTTTTGTAACCATTTTAATGACGATCAAGGCAAAATCAAACCAGCAGTATGAACTCATTCAAAAACAGCGGGAAGAAGAGTATAAGAAAGAGCTGGAAAAATCAGCAAGAGAAGCAAAGAAAGCAAATATTGCAAAAACAGAGTTTTTACAGAGAATGAGTCATGATATCAGAACTCCGATCAATGGAATCCGGGGAATGGTGGAAGTCGGTGATTATTACAAAGATAATCTGGTAAAACAGGCAGAATGCCGTAAAAAGATATGGGAAGCATCTGGATTCTTGCTGGAATTGATCAATGAAGTTTTGGATATGGGAAAATTAGAATCAGAAGAAGTAATCTTAGAGGAAAGAAGTTTTAATTTTTTTGGATTATTTAAAGAGATTCGGATGGTCATTGAAAAGCAGGCAAAAGAAAGAGGAATTCAGATCGTTGTACATAAATACAGAGTGATTCACGAAAATTTGATCGGAAGTCCTTTACATGTGAAAAGAGTTGTAATGAATATTCTGACGAATGCAATTAAATATAATAAAGATAATGGAAAGATTATCATGGAATTTCAGGAGGTACAAGAAGATCAGGATACAGTTAGGATTCAATTCAAATGCAAAGATACAGGAATCGGAATGAGTGAATCCTTCCAGAAGAAGATTTACGAGCCATTTGCACAGGAAAAGGCATGGGCAAGAACCGTTTACGGCGGAACAGGGCTTGGAATGCCGATTACGAAAAGTCTTGTAGAGAAAATGGGCGGAACGATTTCATTTGAAAGTGAACAAGATGTAGGAACAACATTTGATATTGAGATTCCATTCCAGATTGATCATAATAAACAGTGTGAAGAACATAAGAAAAAAGAAGTAAAGGAAACATCAATCAAAGGTGTTAATGTATTGCTTGCAGAAGACAATGAATTAAATATGGAGATCGCAGAATTCGTGTTGGAAAGTGCAGGGGCGAAAGTGATTAAGGCATTTAATGGGAAAGAAGCGTTGGAAATCTTTAAAGCATCCGAACAGGGAGAAATTGATGTGATTTTAATGGATGTGATGATGCCGGTTATGGATGGATTAGAAGCTGCGAGATATATCAGGCGGAGCAATAAAGAAAATGCTAGAGATATTCCAATCATTGCGATGACTGCCAATGCATTTACGGAAGATCGGCGAAGAGTTTTGGAAGCAGGGATGAATGAGCATTTGGCGAAGCCGTTGGAATCTGAGGTGTTGATTGAGATGATTGCGAAGTATTGTGGGAAGTAGTAGATTACAAATAGAAAGGAGGGAAGAGCAATGACAGCCTTGAATTTGCAGTGATCACAGGGTGCCTAAGAGTCAGCAAAGAAAGCATTTTTACAGGACTTAACAATTTAGAAATCATATCAATTCTAAATGAGAATTATGCAAGATATTTTGGATTTACACAACCAGAAGTAGAAGAAATGCTGTATTATTACGGAATATCAGAGAAAAAAGAAGAATTAAAACGATGGTATGATGGCTACTTGTTTGGAAATACAGAAGTTTACAATTCATGGAGTGTCGTAAATTATATCAAAACAGCGATCACAAACCAGATTGCATTTCCAAAGCCATACTGGTCCAATACATCATCAAATAGTATTATAAAAGAACTAATTGAAACAGCAGATTCTAGTGTCAGAAAAGAAATTGAAGAATTGATCGCAGGCAAAGAAATAAAAAAACCAGCGCATGAAGATATTACCTATGCTGATATCAAAGAATCACAAGATAATTTATGGAACTTTTTATTCTTTACAGGATATCTAAAAATGACAGGTTAGCTGCTTGAAGGAAATACAGTTTATCTGAAACTGGTAATTCCAAATGAAGAAGTGAGATATATCTATCAGAATACGATACAGGAATGGTTTAAAAAGAGTGTAAGATCAAAAGATTTAAGCAGTTTGGAAGACTATGAGATTCTTTCAAACAGAGAAAGCGGAAATGGAAGACCAGATATTTTATTAAAACCTTATGATGAAAAGAAACCGGCAGTGATTCTGGAACTTAAGTATGCTGAGAAATTTACGCAGATGGAAGAGAAATGTAAAGAGGCATTAAATCAGATCGATGAAAAAGGATATGCAGATGGTTTGACCAATGAGGGATATGAAAAGATATTGAAATATGGAATCTGCTTTTGCCAGAAAAGCTGCCGTGTGTTTATATAATGATGAGAGTGTTAAAGGTATAAATTAAAAATTAAAACGAGAAAAGAGACAAGTGTGAAAAATATCAAAATCACAACTTGTCTCTTTTTAACATATTAAAAAATACATGGTATAACTCTTGCTTATTCATAAGGGGATAGAGGCGATGGGAGCATCGCCTCTTGTAAGTATTCAGATTAATGTACTACAAAAATCTATTACCAGTATACAATATTTTCGGGGGGGTGCAAGCTTTTTTTCTGGCTATAGGAAAATTCTATAAAGCAGAAATATTTGTTGAGAGAATAAAATTTCAAGAAATGAGAGAGGCTATAACACACAACAGATCATGAAAAATTGTCGGAAAATTGTGAATAATTGCTAAATTAATGAAAAAAATCAGATAAAATACTGGTAAAAATAAACGCAAAGGACTACAATGGTTGGTATGAAAGGAGGTTTAACTGATGGAGAGAATTGCAGAGAAACTTTCAGAGATCGAAATGACAGCGCGTTCGATCGTAGATGGCGCGCAGGAACAAAAGCATCAGATGGAAATGCAGATGCAGAAAAAGAGGGATGCATTTG
>ERZ773139.2933-NODE-2933-length-16124-cov-4.005974_pt1 | contig 16124 bp, 8 predicted proteins | sample MGYA00580854_ERZ773139 | MGnify/ENA primary metagenome ERZ773139 (study PRJEB29015, sample SAMEA2737809) | human gut metagenome | biome: human gut; feature: human-associated habitat; material: faeces | place: China | collected 2012 ...
CCAATCGCTTCTGTCAGGTAAGTATGAATCGATCCGTATTCTTCTTCCGGGCAGCAATAGCCAGCGGAACCGTGAACATCACGACCAACGGGTCTTTGAAACTCTCGAACTGCGCGGCCAGGACCAGATAGATCATGAACAGTGCGAGGATCATGGCAAACATCAAACTGGACGAACTTTCACGGAACTCTTTCGATTCGCCCGACAGGGCCGTACGGAAACTGTTGTCCAGCGTCTCCGAGGCGATACGGTCCATTTCGTCAAGCCCCTGCCCGATGGTCTTCCCCTTCGCCAGTCCGGCCGAAACCGTAGCCGACAGAAAACGGTTGTAGTGATAGAGCTGGGGCGGCGCGACGTTCTCTTCGAGCGTGATGAGGTTGTCGAGCTGGATCATCTCGCCCTTGTCGCTGCGCACATAGATCGACTTCAGGTCGGCGGGCTTGTTGCGCTGCTGGCGGTTGATCTCGGCCAGTATCTCGTACTGCTTGCCGTTCATGTAGAAGTAGCCCAGACGCTGGCCGCTGAGTCCGTACTGGAGCGTCTGCGCGATATTGCGCGTGCTGACGCCCAGCAGGTTGGCCTTGTCGCGGTTGATCGCGATGCGGGCTTCGGGCTTGCTGAATTTCAGGTCCACGTCGGCCATCTGGAATACGGGGCTTTCGTAGACTTTCCGCATGAATTCCGGCAGCACCTCCTGCAGCCGTTCGATATTGGTCGCCTGCAGCACGTACTGCACCGGCATGCTGCCGCGCCGTCCGCCGAAGGTGCTCTGCTGCTGCACGAACGCGCGCGCCTTGGTCCTCGTGCGCACGGCGGCCGACACCTCCTCGGCGATCTCCATCTGCGTACGCTCGCGGGTCGCGATGTCCTTCAGGGCGATCTGCACGTTGCCGCGGCCGCTGGAGACGCGCGCCGTCACGGCACGGGCTTCGGGCACGAGCGAATCGACGAGCCGGTTGATGCCCTCGGTATAGTCGCGCAGGTATTCGTAGGTCGCGCCCTCCGATCCGCGGGTGTTGATCGTAATCTGCGAACGGTCCTCCAGCGGCGCCATCTCGGCCGGGATGCTCCCCCACAGCCACCCGATCAGGCCGATCATCAGCGCCACGAGCGGCAGGGCTATCCAGCGCCGCCGCAGGAACCCGGCCAGCGTGCGGCTGTAGAAATTATTGAGCCAGACGAAAAACGGCTCGGTCTTGTTGTAGAACCAGCTCTGCTTCTCCTGCCGCACGAGCAGTTTGGTAGCCAGCATCGGAGTGATGGTCAGCGCCGCGAAGGTCGAGATGACCACGGCGCCCGAAATCACCAGACTGAACTCGCGGAACAGACGCCCGGTCATGCCCTCCATGAAGACGATCGGGAAGAAGACCGCGATCAGCGTGATGGAGGTCGAAATGACCGCGAAGAAGATCTCCTTCGCCCCCTCGATACCCGCTTCCTTGGGCGACATGCCGCGCTCGATGCGGATGTAGATGTTCTCGGTCATCACGATGGCGTCGTCCACCACCAGTCCCACCGAGAGCACCACGGCCAGCATCGACAGCACGTTGATCGAGAATCCGGCCACATACATCAGGAAGAAGGTGCCGATCAGCGACACCGGAATCACGATACACGGGATCAGCGTCACGCGCCAGTTGCGCAGGAACAGGAAAATAATGATGATCACCAGCAGGAACGCCTCGTAGACGGTCTGTTTCACCTCGTCGATCGAAGCGCGTATGAAGCGCGTATTGTCGAATCCGTAATCGGTCACCACATCTTCCGGCAGGTCCTTTTTCATCGACTCCATGCGTCTGTAGACCTCGTCCGCGATCTCAATGTGGTTGGCTCCCGGCTGCGGCACCACCACGATGCCGACCATCGGAATGCCGTTCATCTTCATATAGCTGCGCGTATCCTGCGGTCCCAGCTCCGCGCGGCCCACGTCGCTCAGACGGATGATGCGGTCGGCGTCCTCGCGCACCACCAGATCGTTGAACTCCTGCGAGGTGTGCATCAGTCCCAGCGTGCGGATGGTCAGCTCGGTGGTGTTGCCCTCGATGCTTCCCGACGGCAGCTCGACGTTCTCCCGGTCGAGCGCGCTCTTGACGTCCGCCGGCGTGATGCCGTATCCGGCCATCTTGGCCGGATCGAGCCACAGTCGCATCGAATAACGCTTCTCGCCCCATATCTGCACGCCGCTCACGTCGCTGATCGTCTGCAACTGCTCCTTGACCGTCAGGTCGGCGATCTCGCTCAGCTCCAGCAGCGAACGCTTGTCGCTCTGAATAGTCACCATCAGGATCGGCGTAGCGTCGGCGTCGGCCTTGGTCACCGTCGGCGGGTCGCAGTCGCGGGGCAGGTAACGCTGCGCGCGCGACACCTTGTCGCGCACGTCGTTGGCAGCCGTTTCGAGGTCTACCGAAAGTTCGAATTCGACCGTGATGCGGCTCTGGCCCTGACTGCTGACGCTCGACATCGACCGGATGCCGGGAATGCCGTTGATATTCTGTTCGAGGGGTTCGGTGATCTGGTTCTCGATCACATCGGCGTTGGCGCCCGGATAGGAGCACGTCACCGAGATGATCGGATTGTCCACGCTCGGAAACTCCCGCACGCCCAGATAGCTGTATCCGATAAAGCCGAATAGCAGGATGATGATCGTCAGTACCGTGGACAATACGGGACGCCGGATGCTGAGTTCGGAAATATTCATACAGCGGCGGGATTATTCGACGACGTCGAGTTTGACGGGCAGATCGGTCCGCAGCTGCAGCGTGCCGGAGGTAATCAGCGTGTCGCCCACGTTCAGCCCCTCGATAATCTGAATGCTGGACTCGGTCCGCAGGCCGGTCTTCACCTCGACGGCCTGCGCCTTTCCGCCTTTGTAGAGATATACCTTGTCCACGCCCATCTCCGGCACGATGGCTTCGGTCGGCACGGCTATGGCGTCGGGAATGTCGTGCAGGCGGATTTTAACGGTCACGAAACGTCCCGGCAGCAGCGTTCCCCGCGTATTGGGATAGAGCGCCCGCACGGCCAGCGTGCGCGTGGCGATATCCACCTTCGATTCCTGCGCGTAGACCTCCGCCCGGAAGGTCTCGTTCCGGCCTTCGACCGTAAACGAAAGCGGCGTTCCCGGCCTGATCTGGCTGGCATAACGCTCCGGCACGAAGAGGTCGATCTTGAGCGGCGAAATCTTCGTCAGCTTGGCCACCACCACGCTGGGCGAGGCGTAGGCGCCCTCGCTGACGTTTCGCAGACCGATAATTCCGTCGAACGGCGCACGCAGCTCCGTCAGCGCGATATTGGCCTTGACGATGTCGATATCGGCGTTGAGCATCGCCAGCTCCGTACTGGCCTGCTCATAGGCCTCCTGACTGACGGCGTCCTTTTCGAGCAGCGCGCTCTGGCGGTAAACCCGGTCCTCGGCCAGCTTGAGCTGCGCTTCGTAGCGCGACAGCTGCGCCAGCAGCGGTTTGTCGTTGACCTTGGCCAGCAGTTCGCCCTTGCGGACGATCGACCCTTCCTTGAAATTGATCTCGACGATCTTGCCTGAAGTCTCGAACGAGAGGTCCACCTCCTCGTCCGGCAGCAGGTTGCCGACCATCGTAATGCCGTCGGCGAGGGACTGCGGACGCACGACGAGTCCGTTCACGTTCAGGACGCTCTTCTTCCGGGGCGCGCTCACCGCGGCCGGATCGGCGTCCGAAGCGGAGGAGCCGGGGCCGAAGTGTCTGTAAACGCCCAGCACGGCACAAAATACGACGAGGATAACGGCCGTAACGATCCATTTCTTTCTTTTATTCATTGCAGCAAGTAAGGTTTGATTTCGGAGTCAGGGCAAAGATACGAAAAAAGCGCATGCAACTGCTATTCCCGACCGGCCCGATTGCGCTCCCTGCGGATAAAATCCGCAGCTTCCGGCCATCCGGCAGACATCGCAGAGGGCCAAACGGCAAAAATCGGGGGTGAAACGCCGCCGGCATTCCGCAAAACCGGGCATGCGCGCAGCCGGAAGCCGTACCATTCCGGTGCGAAAAATCACGACGCTCCGGACGCCCGAAATAGGAAATACGCACCGCACCGCCGCCCTGCGGCAGCCGAAAGGCACAGAATTTGAACGACGAACCGCAAACAGAACACCGTGCCGCAAAGTTTTGCAAGAATCGAATCATTTCATTAGAAGCCAAGACTTTCCGGACACGGACGTCGGTCCCGGAAAACATCCGATATTAAAAATTTAACGTATCGCAATCCCGTTTCCTGAAAAATTTATGTACTTTAGCCCCTGTTTGCAATTTACACACCCGGATAACACCCGGATTTTCGACCACACGACGAAAGAATGGACAAGCAACCGGACGAATTGATCTTGCAGAGCCTCCGGCAGGGCAGTTACGATGCATTCGATGCGTTGTACATGCGTTACGCCCCGCATGTGGAGGCGTTTGCCTTCTGCATGCTGAAAAACCGGAGCGAAGCCGAGGATCTGGCGCACGATATCTTTCTGAAAATCTGGGAAACCCGCGAGTCGATCGGCCGCATCAAATCGTTCCGCAGCTATCTGTTCCGGATGACCAAGAACGCCGTTTTCGACATCTTCGAACACAAGAGCGTGCAAACCCGTTACGAACAGCGGCTCCTGCACGTCGAGGACCTTCTGACGGACGACATTTCGACGAAGGTCGCCACCGAGGACCTGCTGATGATTATCGACATGGCCGTGGAGCAGATGCCTGAGCAGCGGCAGCGGGTCTTCCGCCTGAGCCGCTACGAAGGGCTTTCCCATCAGCAAATCGCACAAAAACTGGGCGTAACCCCCAAAACCGTCGAGTATCACATCCGCACGGCGCTCGCCGAACTGAAAAAAATCATCGGCGTCATCGCCTTCTTCTTCTGATTCTTCCGCCTCACGCCTCCCGGCAGACAAAGACGACACGAAAATTGTTGTCTTTTTTTATTTGCAAAAAAATTCAGATCCCGACTAGGGACGCCCCTCTTTTTCCCGTCATACTATTACAAACGCACAGAAAGAACGGACATGATAAAAAAGATAATACACACGTTCCTGCACAATCCGATGCCGGAACAGGTACAGCAGCAGTTTCGGACATGGTGCCTGAACAAGGAGCGCGCGGGCGAAAAGACCGACGCCTTATGGAAGGAATGGGAGCGGCTCGACCCGGCGTCCGTCCTTCCGGCGGACGAAAAGGCCTACCGCCGCAAGCTCGACCGGCTGCACCGCGAAATGACGCCTCCGGCCGCCCCGAAACGGGGGCTGTTCAGCATCACCCGCCGCACGGCCGCCGCTGCGGCCGCAATCGTCCTGCTGGCGATGTCCGTCGAATTCTTCGTCGTGAAACGTCTCTCGGCCGACACCACGACATGGCTGGTGACCGCCGAAAACAGCAAAGGCCGCTTCACGCTGCCCGACGGCTCGGTGGTATGGCTCAACGCCGACTCCCGGCTGGCCTACTCCGACCGCTTCACGGCTTCGGGCAGCCGCGCGGTCCGGCTCGAAGGCGAAGCCTTCTTCGACGTGAAACGCGACACGCTGCGCCCCTTCGAGGTGGAGATGGGCAAACTCCGGGTCAAGGTTCTCGGCACGCGCTTCACGGCCAGCCATATGCCGGCGTTCAACACGGAGGAGGTGACGCTCCTTTCGGGCAAAGTCGAGGTGTCGGGCTACCGCGCCGACCAGTCGGTCGTCCTCACCCCGGACCAGAGCTGCTCCTACGACGCCGGTTCGGGCGCGGTCGCCGTGCGCAACGTCGCGGCCAGCAACTATTGCAGCTGGACGGGCAACTCGATCATCTTCGACAACATGACGCTGGCCGACATCGCCGTCAATCTGGAGCACTGGTACAACATCCGCTTCCGGATCGACGAACGCATCGACACCTCCATACGCATTTCGTTCACCCTGCGGCCCGAAACCCTCGAAGAGACGCTCAAGATCATCGAAACGCTGACGCACCTCCGCTGCCGCCAGATAGACAAACACTACGTAATAATACACAAATAACCAAGAAAACCGACCATGGAACGCAACACATGAACGCCGGGAGACCTCCCCGGATCTTCTTTCAAAGAAACTCAAGAAACTATCAATCAAAACTTAAAACTCAGTCATGAAAAAAGATGAACGCCTGAATTTTTCCGACCGGACACCCTCCGTGCGGAGACTTGTCGTGTCGCTTGTCCTGATGCTGCTGGCCGCCCTGCCGGCAGCGGCGCAGAACAAGAAAATCACCGTCGATCTGGACAACGTCCCGGTCCGGGAATTTATCAAAACCGTGGAATCGCAGAGCGGTTATACATTCGCGTATAACAACTCCGAAATCGACCTCACGCGCCGCGTGAGCGTCAAGGCGGCCGACGAAAACGTCGTAGACGTCGTCATCCGCGCGCTCAGCGCCCAGAACCTGACCGCCCGCATGGAGGGCAGCCGCATCGTCGTCAGCCGCAAACCGGCCGCCGCACGCGTACAGACGGCGCAACCCGTAAGGGGGGGGGTAGTGACCGGAACGGTCAAAACGATTTCGGGCGAGCCCGTCATCGGCGCCAGCGTAATCGTCTTGGAGACCAACCGGGGCAACGTCACCGGTCTTGAGGGCGACTTCTCGGTCGAGGCCACGCCGGGCCAGACGCTCTCCGTCTCCTTCCTCGGCTACAACACGCAGCAGATAAAGGTCGGCAGCCAGACGTCGTTCGACATCACGCTGACCGAGGACAGCAAGCAGATCTCCGAAGTGCTGGTCGTCGGCTACACTCCGATGCGCAAGAGCGACTTTACGGGATCGATCGCCAGCGTCAAAGCCAGCGAACTCTCCGCCACCACGCCCACCGTGGGCCAGTCGTTAGTCGGTAAGGTCGCCGGCGTCGAAGTCCACCAGACCAGCGGTGCGCCGGGCGACGGCGTAACCATCCGTGTGCGCGGCGTCAATTCGCTCTCGGCGAGCAGCGCGCCCCTTTACGTCATCGACGGCTATCCCGCTTCGGAGGACGTATTCATCAACCCCAACGACATCGAAAGCATCGACATCCTGAAGGACGCCGCTTCGGCCGCCATCTACGGTTCGCGCGGTGCGTCGGGCGTCGTGCTCATCACCACCAAGCGCGGCAAGGACGGCGAAGCCGCCAAAGTCAGCTACGACTTCTCGTACGGCATCCAGCAGCTCGACCACAAGGTGGACCTGCTGAACTCGACGCAGTTCCGCGACCTGCTGATCGACGCCCGCAACAACTCCTACCGCCTGCGCGCCACGGCCGCCGGCGTGTCGTGGAGTCCCTACGACGACAACACGATCCGCGCCGCCAAAGGCTTCTCGCTGGCCGAAGTGGGCATCCACCCGATGTTCTACGACTTCACGACCCGCACCCCCGTAACGCCGCAGTACGACACCGACTGGCAGGACGAACTCTTCTCCAACGCCGGCATCATGCGCCACAACGTATCGGTCATCGGCGGCACGAAGGCCATCAAGTACATGGCCAGCGTCGGTTACATGGATCAGGACGGTATCATCGCACCGTCGAACCACAACCGCATCAACGCCCGCATCAACCTCGACGCCCAGATCACCAAGCGCCTGACGGCGAGCATCAGCTACTCGATGTACGACGCCAAGAACACCGTCGTACAGGCCGAGGGCCGCATGATCAACGACGGCGTGATCCAGAGCGCGCTGATGTACCTGCCCAACCTGCCGGCCTACGAGGAAAACGGCGATTACGCCCGCAGCGCCATGATCCGCATGAAGACGGACTGGGGCATGAACTTCCCCGAAAACCCGCTGGCGATCGCCAACGAGCTGGACATCAACGAGAAGATGTCGCGCCACAACCTCAATCTCAATCTGGTTTACGAGTTTCTCCCCGACCTCAAGCTCTCGGCCCGGCTCGGCCAGCAGTGGTACAACTACCGCTATTTCTATTACCGCCCGATGAGCATCGGCCGCGATGCCGCCCCCGCCTACAGCGAGGAGCTGCGCTCGTCGAACATCGCCCGCACGACCTCGACCTACGACGTGGACCGTCTGGGCGAGTTCACGCTCAGCTATAAGAAGAAGATCGGCCGCCACCACATCGACGCGCTGGCCGGCTACACCCTCCAGAAGAAGACCTACGACCGTCTGGGCGTCGAAGCCACGGGCTTCGCCGACGACCGCATCCACGAGGTTACGGGCCACGGCTCGAACGCCTCGGACATTTCGCTCTACAGCACCCGCAAGGCCGCATGGGCCATGATGTCGTTCCTGACCCGCGTCAACTACTCGTTCGACGACCGCTACACGCTGACCGGCTCGTTCCGCGCCGACGGTTCCTCGCGTTTCGGCATCGACAGCCGCTGGGGTTACTTCCCCTCGGTATCGGCCGGCTGGACGCTCTCGAACGAACCCTTCCTCAAGGATGCGCTCAAGGACGTGGCTTCGATCCGTCTGCGCGCCAGCTGGGGTAAGAGCGGCAACAACGACATCGGCAACTACGCCAGCCTCGCCGGCATCTCGTCGGGCAGCTACGCCTTCGGCCAGACTCCCGTATCGACGACTTACGAAGGCTCCTTCACCGACGCCGCGCTGGGCTGGGAAACCACCCGCCAGACTAACGTCGGTATAGATCTGGGCTTCTTCAACGGCCGCCTGAACGTGATCGGCAACTGGTACAACTCCATTTCGACGGACATCCTCTACAAATACCCGATCTCCTCGATCTCAGGCGCGACCTCGACGACGACCAACATGAGCGGCGCCAAGATCCGCAACCGCGGTTTCGACGTCCAGCTCGACGCACGCCTCTTGACAGGCAAGGTAAACTGGAACTTCAGCACCAACATTTCGGTCAACCGCAACAAGGTCGTCAGCATGGGCGGTCTGGACGACATCATCTCCACCACCGAACGCTCCGTAGGCTCCCACATCACCAAAGAGGGCAAGCCCATCGGCTCGTTCTACGGCTATCAGGCCGTAGGCATCATGTCGAAGGCCGACTATGCCAACGCCCTGCTCGACCGCGACGTCTACATCAAGAACGGCAACAAATTCCCTGAAGGCTACCAGCTCAAGGGTCCGGCCGTGGCTTCGTACGCCCTCGACAACCTCTCCTACGGCAATGCCATCTGGAAGGACGCCAACGGCGACGGCGTCATCACCACCGACGACAAGACGATCATCGGCGACGCCTACCCCGACTTCACGGGCGGCTTCTCGACCAGCCTGTCGTGGAACGGACTCGATTTCAGCGCCAGCTTCGCCTATTCGTACGGCGGCGAGGTCATCAACTTCCAAGACTACTACCTCTACAACATGGAGGGATCGGGCAACCAGTATTCGATCGTCGCCGACCGCTACATCTCGGACGCACAGCCGGGCCGCAACAACGTGCCCATCGCGTCGCGCATCTCGACGACCAACACCTCGCTCAAACTCTCTTCGTATTACGTGGAGGACGCTTCGTTCTTCCGCTGCGCGAACATCACGCTCGGCTACACGCTGCCCAAACGCTGGACCAGCAAGCTGCACATCACCTCGTGCCGCGTCTACGTCAGCGGCGACAACCTCTTCACCATTACCCCCTACCGCGGTTACAACCCTGAGGTGTCGTATAAAAGCAGCAACATGATGCCGGGCTTCGACTGGGGATGCTACCCCCTCTCGCGCATCTATTCGGTCGGTTTAAACTTAACTTTCTAAATCTTGTACGAATATGAAGATCAAACATATGTTCATCCTGCTCGCCGCCTCGGTCTCGACGGCGTCCTGCGGATTCCTCGACGAATACGACCCCAACGCCACGACGGTCGGCAACTTCTACAAGTCCGAAGCCGACATCGTCACCTCGCTCAACGGCGTCTATGCGTCGCTCACGCAGAGCTACTACTACACGAACAACCACTACTTCACCGACGTCCGCTCGCATGACACGGCCGTGACGGACAGCGGCGCCAACAGCGGCATTCCCTACCAATTCTACAACTATACGCTTACCGAGGAGAACTCCTACGTATACAACCGCTACACGCAGCTCTTCAAGACCATTTCGCGGGCCAACACGCTGCTCGCGCATCTGGACGACGTGAGCTATTCCAACGGCGACGCGCGCAACACCTACGAAGCCGAAATCCGCTTCCTGCGCGCGCTGACCTATTTCCATCTGGTGACCGAGTGGGGCGACGTGCCCCTGATCCTGACCGAACTCAAGACCAAGGACGAGGTGCAGGCCAACAACTACCGCCGTCCGAAGAGCGAGGTCTACAAGGCGGTCTTCGCCGACCTCGACTACGTACTCGGCAGCCCGCTGGCCGACATGCAGCCCGCATCGGAGTGCGGCCGTGCAAGCAAGGCTGCCGCATGGACGCTCTACGGCAAGGCCAAACTGCAATACGCCTGCGACGAGGATTTCGCCTCCGAGAAGTCGGCGTCGCTCACTTCGGCCATCGAAAAGCTCACCGCCGCATGGAACCTGCGGTCGTTCGGCGAACTGTCCGACATCCCCTACAACGCGATCTGGGACCTCTCCACGCAGAAGTCCTGCGCCGAGAACATTTTCCAGATCAACTACATCCAGAACAACGCCGACCTCGGCTCCACTTGGAACTACCTCTTCGGTCCCAGCAAAACCGGCATCACCTCGAACAAGGTGGGCCTGATGCAAAACATGACCACCAAAAGCGTCTACGACGCCTTCGCCAAGGAGGACGTGCGCAAGAACTACCTGCGCGAGACGACCGTTGCGGGCGTGACCTACTACCACACCATGAAGTACGCCGATCTGGAGTGCGGTGCGAACGGCTACGGCGGCAACAACTGGATCGTCATGCGTTACGCCGACGTGGCGCTGATGCTGGCCGAAGCCTACTACTGGCAGGGCACGGAGCCGACGGCCAAGAGTTTCCTGAACATGGTCCGCAAACGCGCCGGACTGGGCGACTGGTCGGGCACCGACCTGCGTCAGGGCATCTACGACGAGCGCCGCAACGAGTTCATCCAAGAGGGACTCCGCTGGCAGGACCTGCTGCGCATGTACTCCAAGCAGGAGATGATCGAACATTTCAACGCGATCAACCCCAACTTCGGGCTGAAGGACCTGCTGCTTCCGATCCCCTACAACGAACGCATCCTCAACACCGAGGGACTTTACCAGAATCCGGGCTACGGCGTAAAATAAACCGACGACGTCATGCGATTCACAAACAGAATCATATTGATCCTCTGGGCGATCGCGTGCGGGCCGCTCGCTGCCTGCTCCGACGGCGGCACGGAGGCCCCCGGACCGGAAAACGGGACTCAGACCATCGTCTGGACGCCCGCAGTTCCGGTCAGGGACGCCGCAGTCGTCTTCTCGCTCGAAGGCAGTCCGGATAACGTCCGCAGCGTGCTGTGGATGTTCGGCGACGGCGCGACCGCGACTTCGGGCGCAGACGAATCGGCCGAACACACCTACCGGACGGCCGGCACCTACACGGTCAGGGCGACCGTCACCCGGCTGCATGGCCCGATGACCGAACTCTCGGCCACGGTCGCCGTCGCCGATACGGAGGCCGCGATCGTCGTCAGCAACGACCATCCGGCCCGGATGGAGCAGGTCGCCTTCGCGCTCAGCCGCATCCCCGGCGTGTCGGGCGTCGTCTGGAATTTCGGCGACGGCAGCGCGGCGCAGCGCGTGACCGACCCGACGCAGCGGGTGGAACACCGGTATGAAGCCGACGGACAGTACAGGGCCGGCGCCGCCATCTCCTACACGGACGGCACGACGCAGACCCTGACGCAGACCGTCACGGTCGAAGGAGCTTCCCTGAGCCGCTCGTGCCTGAATTTCGACACCGGCAAAATGTGGATCATGGCCCACCGCGGCAACTTCAACAACGGCTACGATCTGGCCCCCAACTCTATGGCGGCGTTCCGCAAGTGCGTCGAACTGGGATGCGTGGACTTCATCGAAACCGACGTCCAGATCACCAAGGACGGGCAGGTCATCTGTCTGCACGACAACTACCTCAAGCGGTTCACCGACTACAGCTCCTATGCCGGCGACGAAGGCTACGTCATCAACTTCACGCGCGAGGAGCTGCGGAAATTCCGGCTGAAAACCACCGACGGCAAGGTGACCGGCGAACAGATTCCGACGCTGGAGGAGGTCCTCACGGAGCTGCGCGGCAAGGTCTGGTTCAACCTCGACAAATGCGGCAGCGACGACGTGGACATCGCCAAGGTCTACGAGGTCGTCAAACGCTGCGGCTGTCTGGACCGGGTGCAGTTCTATGTCGGAACCAACAGCGACAGAGCCGCTTGGCTGGCCCGTCAGGAGCAGCCGGGAATCATCGCCCCGCACGCCAACAACGCCTCGGCGCTGGCCGCCATGTCGGCATTCGCCCCCGTCTACATGATCCAGACCTCGACGGGCTATGTCAACAGCGCATGGATTTCGTCGCTCAATGCCAAAGGGCTTTCGGTCTCGAACCTGCTCGACGACGAGGGCGCGGCCTTCCGCAACGGCAACACCGTCACGATGGACGGCTTCGTCGCCGCGGGCCTGCGCATGATCCAGTGCGACTACCCCGCCCTGATGGACGAATACCTGAGAGACAAAGGGAAACGCTAAACCTTAAAATTTCAAAAAATCAATTTCAATGAAAAGAATACTATCATATCTGAGTATCGTGTTGCTCTCCGCATCGGTCGCATGTTCGGACAGCAGCGAGATGGACAAGGCCTACAACTCGGTCATCACTCCCGGCTTCACGTTCGGCGAAGAGGAGATCATCGCGGGCATCACTCCGGTCACCTTCACCAATACGACCACGGCGGAAGGGACGACCGTTTCCGAATACTTCTGGCACTTCGGCTTCGCCGGAGAGGGCAACTGGTCCGAGGAGGCCGCTCCCGACCCGATCGTCTACAACCGTCCGGGCGACTACACGGTCACCCTCACGGCATGGGGCGCCGACGGCAACCGCGCCACGACGACCAGAACAATCACCGTCCTTGCGGACAACGTGCTGCCGACGGCCGACTTCAGCTACTCGCCCCAGATGATCAGCATCGGCACGACCGTGACCTTTACGGACAAATCGACCGATTCCGACGGCGAAATCGTGTCGCGCGAATGGCTCTTCCCCGACGGCACGACCTCGACGGACATCAACGCGACCTACACGTTCGAACAAATGGGCATGTTCAACGTCCAGCTGACCGTGACCGATGACCGCGGCGGCTCGAACAGCACCTCCAAGGCCATCAACGTCCGCGCAGGCGACGTCAACGCCTTCACGCTGCTCTGGTCCACTGCGGTAGCCTCCGCCGATGCGCTCTGCGCGGCGAGCGTCGTGGCCGCGAGCGACATGGGCTATATCTATTCGGTATCGGGCGACGGCAAAATGGTCGCGCTCAACACCGACGGCGCCAAGGTATGGGAATACGACGCCATGGCAAAAGACGGCGTATACCTCAAGAGCGAAATCTCCTATCCTTCGGTGGACACCGACGGCACGGTTTACTGGGTGGCGCACGGATACGGCGGCTCCTCGTCGGCATCGCTCGTCTATGCGTTCGACGGCGCGACGGGTTCGGTGCTCTGGAAGAACACGACGGCCTACGCCCCGGCGGCGCGCATCGCCTTCTCGACGCCCTGCATCAGTCCGAGCATGGTCATCGTCGGCAGCCGCGGCACCAACGGCGCGATCCGCGGATTCGAGAAGGGCACCGGCAAGAACACCGCTACGGCCACCCCGGCCAACGGCGGCGGCACCTCCGGCACGATCGCGCTCAAGAACGGCGTGGTGATCTTCACCAACACCGCCCAGTACGGCTACGGCATCATGGTTCCCGACGCATCGTTCGTCTGGTCGCCGGTTCCGACCTCCGACACGTTCGCTCCCAACAAGATTCTCTCGGCCGGCCGCTGCCAGACCTGCGTCGATGCCGACAACTGCGTCTACCTTCCCGGCATCGCCGAAGGATCGGGCACTTGGAACCTCGCGAGCTTCGACTGCACGAACCTCACCGCATCGTCGAAGAAGACCCCGAAATGGAGCGTGAACCTGCCCGACGGATTCCAGCAGACGGGCGCATCGCTCAGCGCCGACGGCACGACGCTCTACATCGTCGCCGACAAGGCCACCCCCTCGGTGGTCTACGCGCTGAACACCTCGAACGGTTCGACCCGCTGGTCGTACACGCTCGACGCGGCAAGCAACAGCATCCCGGCCGTCGATAATCTCGGCCAGATCCACCTCTGCACCAAGACGGGCGATTACGTCGTGCTGAGCGCCGAGGGCGAACTCCGCTACAAGGAGCATCTGGCCGACTCGGTGGACGGCTCGCCGACGATCTCCGAATGGGGCTACTCCTACTTCCTCGGCAAGGACTCGGCGGCAGGTGCGCTCAAGGTTTACTCCGTAGCGCTGCCCGGCGTCACTTCGCCCGCAGCTTCGGCGTGGTCGCAGTACGGACAGAACGCACGTCACAGCAACTACCAGAAATAACCGAATGTAGAATTCCGGAGGGGCGGCGGTCCGCAGGGCCGCCCCGCCTTCCGGGAAATATAAGGAACCTGAACATGAAAAAAACAATAATTCTCGCGATGTTCGCGGCGCTCTGCACCCTGACAGCCGGATGCGCCGACGATTTCAAAACGGTACTCAACGACAAGTACTACGAGGACGACACGCCCTCCCGCGAACCCGACATCACCGAGCAGACGCTCACGCTCGGCAGCTACAACCTCTGGATTTCGAGCAAGGGCACGGGCGACTACCTGTGGACCAACCGCCGCACGGTGCTGGCGCAGTCGATCGTCAAAAACAAATGGGACATCTTCGGCTTCCAAGAAGCCAACGGAACGATCCAGAACGAGCTGCCGACGCTCGTCGGGCAGCAGGGCGGCAAATACGAATGGTGGTTCGTAGGCCGCGACTCGCAGGACGGCGTCAGCGGCGAAGCGCTGGGCATCGCCTACAACCCCGATCGTTTCGAGCTGACCGACAAGCACTTCTTCTGGATCTCGCCCACGCCCGACGAAATGAGCTACGGCTGGGACGAGCTGGGCTATCACCGCATCGCCGCCTGCGCCATGGTGACCGACAAACTGTACAACAAGCAGTTCTTCATGATGGTCACCCACGCCCCGCTGGGCGCCACGGCGCGCGCCGAGGGCGCCAAACTGCTGATCGAGCGCGAAAAGATGTACAACCCCGACGGCATCCCCTCGATTCTGGTCGGCGACATGAACGCCGCCATGGACGACGCCTCGTCGAAGACGCTCCGCACCCATTGGAACGACTCGTTCCTCACGGTGGAATCGGATTTCGTCAGCGGTCCCGTCGGCACGTTCAACGGCCACAAAATCACCGCCGACCTCACGCAGGCCACGGCGCGCATCGACTACATCTACTCGCGCGGCGACGTGGAGCTAAAATCCTACAAGGTGGACAACACCGTTTACGGCAACATCTACCCTTCGGACCACTGCCCCCTGACGATTCAGTTCGACACCGACTACGAGAAACCCGCACCCGACGTGGTCGAGGGCTCCGGAACGGCCGCGGACCCGTGGCAGCTCAACTCCGTAAGCGACTGGAACACGGTCGCCGCGTCGATCAACGGACAGGCCGAAGACGCCGTCTACACATCGGCGGCCTACTACCGTCTCACGGCCGACATCGACTTCGACAACAAGAACCTCACGCCGATCTCCTTCACGGCCGACAACACGATCTACTTCGAGGGCGAATTCGATGGTGCGGGACATAAGCTCCTCAATGTGAAGATCGTCGCTCCGGGCAAATCCTGCGGCGTATTCGGCGCCAACAAGGGCACGATCCGCGATCTGGCCGTCGAAGGTGCGCTTTCGACCGAATTCGAGATCGCGGGCGGCATCGTCGGCATAAACGCCGGCGTCATCGACGGGGCGACCTTCAAGGGCGACATCACGGGCGGCACCGGAGCCAAGACCATCGGCGGCATCGCGGGCCAGAACAAGGGTACGCTGGTCAACTGCGCCAACCTCGGCGGCACGATGAAGACCGACGCCCCGAAAGACCCCAACATGGGCGGCATCGTCGGCCAGATCGCCAAAGGCGACGACGGCTTGGGCCGCTATGTCATCAACTGCTACAGCCGGGTGGACCAACTCGAAGCGAA
>ERZ773139.2935-NODE-2935-length-16112-cov-3.708165_pt1 | contig 16112 bp, 22 predicted proteins | sample MGYA00580854_ERZ773139 | MGnify/ENA primary metagenome ERZ773139 (study PRJEB29015, sample SAMEA2737809) | human gut metagenome | biome: human gut; feature: human-associated habitat; material: faeces | place: China | collected 2012 ...
TATTATATGCAATATCCTTTATAGTTCCTGCTTTCTCCATTCCACCATCTTCTTCCCAGTAAAAAGTGATACCTTTAGATAAATATCCATCTGCATCTATGTATTTTACTCCACCATATTCAATGACATCATCCGAATTAACAGTATATGATTTTATACTTGCTCCCTCTTTATTTTCTGAAACTTTAAATCTATTTTTCAGTAATTTATATTTTGAAGCTTTCTTTACCAAAGCAAATCGAACACTAAAAGCTTTCTGGTAAGCCGGATCAATCTTCAAATAATGTTTGTCTGCATATTGATAAATAGTTTTCAAACATTTATTTATACGAGTATTTTTATTAACTATCTGTTGATTTTCGTAGTTCAACTTATGTGAATAAAATGATTTTGCCACAAGATTTGTAAGTGTTGTAAAATCTTTGTCCGACAAATCTCCATAAATTGAATTTAACTTTTTCCTCTGTTCCTCCGCTGCTTTTTTCTGTTGCAGTGCTATTCGTTTACTTTCTTCTTCCTTCTTTTTCTTTTCCGCTTTTTGTTTGCTTTCTTCTTCCTTCTTTCGCTGTTCTTCTTTCTTTTTACTTTCTTCCTGTTTTTTCTCTTCTTCCTTTTTCCTACTTTCCTCTTCTTTCTTCCTTTGTGATTCTTTCTGTCTACTTTCTTCTTCCTTCTTTTTTTCTTTCTCTAATCGCTTTTGTTCATTCTTCTGTTTAATGCTTAGTTCCATTTTTGTTTGAAAATCAGCACTGGTAAATTCTTCAGTAACCAAGAACAAGCCTATACCTGCCACAAATACTATAATCCAGAAAATTATTTGCTTTTTTAAAGAATTCAAAGATAAGAACTTAACTTTTTCCCTAATTTTAAATAAATTTAATTCCACCATTAGTCCTAACAACGGAACAGCAAACAGCATAAAACCACTTAATCTGTACAACATTAAATCCCGTCCCGAACATTCAAAATCAACTACAATAAACCATGATGTAATGGCACAAACAGCATCCACTACCAACAAACTCCATAAAATTATTTTCTTTAACCTTTTCACAAGCATCTCTCCTTTTTCTATCATTGGTTTCTTCTTTGTTTTCTACAAACTTTCCATATATGAAATATAATCCATATTTTTAGCTTCCATATCCTGTTTCATTTTTTCAATACTTCTACAAATCGGTCTATATATTTTATAGTTTATCTTTGCTACTACCAATTCACATGCCATTATACAAATCGCATATATAATTTTGTCGGAAACTGACATTTTTCCAAATATACAACCTAAAACTATGACTACTGCTGTAAAACCTCCATAAATAATCGTCATACTTTTCTTTGTCTTTTTCCAATCATGTTTATTTATTAATTTTTCAAAATATTGTTCTCCCGAAATTTTGCTTTTGCCGGCTTTTTCTCTTTTCTTATTCTTTTTATTAAATTGACTATAAAGCTCAATCAAAAGTTCTTTGTCACTTGAATTAATTCCATCAGGTGATTTTACTTTGTCATTTTTATAAGATTCCTTCATTATTTTCTCCTAAAATAAATTGTGGTTTTGTGTTATATAATAGTGTATTTCCGATATCTTTACTCTATTTTTTATTATAGCATAATATATGCTATATACAGATACCCTCTTTTCATTACAGCATAGTCAAGCTACATATATCAATACATAATTTTCATCGTTCAGTAATACTTACTTCTATTTATAATATCTACTTTTTATAATCCTCAAGCCATACATTGCTATGGCTACTGTTTGAAATGTTTTCTTATATTTATATTTTAATAAAACGCCAAATCGACTTTTTCTGCATAATATGTAAGTAAATACAAATTTATAAAAGGAACTTTATGAACTGTTCAAATAATAAATCACGTAATTTTTTCAGCAATAATAATTCATGTGGTAGCTGTGGTTTTTCCGGCAATAATTCTTGTGGTAACTACTCTCCATGTGCTAACAATTCCTACAATAATTGCAATTCTTCTGGTAATAACAATTTTTCCGGTAATTGCGCAGGTGTTTGTGCCAACAATGATTCTTCCCACAACGCATTAGAAAATATATGCATAATCCCAAATATAATATTAGGTATTATGTAACATAAAATCTTTCTTTACAGAAGTTTCTCTGTCCACTCCGCTTCTCTAAATCCAGTCAATACCTGACCTTCACCCACAACTAACGGACGTTTTACTAACATACCATTTGTCGACAATAACTGTATTTGTTCATCCTCGCTCATTGTTGATAGCTTATCCTTAAGATGCATTTCTTTATAAAGCATCCCACTTGTGTTGAAAAATTTCTTTAATGGCAATCCACTTTCAGCGTACCATTTTTTCAATTCATCATAAGAAGGATTCTCTTCTACAATATGACGTTCTGTATATTCTATACCATGCTCATCAAGCCACTTTTTAGCCTTCTTACATGTTGAACATTTTGGGTAACAAATAAATAACATTTTCTTCACCATCCTTTTCATTATTTTGTTTACTATTTTAGTTCGTGTTTCCATTGACCATTTTCCACAGTGTAATGGAACTCACTAATATCATCTTCCAGGAAAACTTTCAGCATATCATCCATATCCATTGCAAGATTTCCTTTTTTCATCTCCTCCAGTGGAATCCATTTTACTTCTCCTTCCTCAGAAGATTTTAACTCTCCACTAAACTTATTTGTCTTGTAAAAAACAACTATGTATCTGCTGCCATCTTTTTCCATCCAGTCCTTTGTCCCACAAATTCGTGGATTTTCTATTTTCAAACCTGTTTCTTCGTATACTTCACGTATGACCGAATCCACAAAAGATTCGCCCTTTTCAATATGACCACCCGGAAATGTTAAGCCTCCCCAATCGTTGTCAACTTTATCCTGTACAAGCACATTGCCGTCGTCATCATACACCATACACATGTTGGTAAGCGTTACCTGCTCCGTTCTCATTTGCTACTCCTGTTCTTTTGTTATAATGTTTTCAATTCTTTTCTCATTATGTTATCTTCAATTTCAACATATCCATGCTTTGGATAAAAAGCCCATGCTTCAAACCATTGTTCCTTTGATTTACCTAAGTGTACAATAGTTGCAATTTTTCCTTTTTTAATTGCATAAGCCTCAGCAGTGGATAAAAGTTCTGTACCTATACCTTTATGTTTTTGATTATATTTAACAAACAAACGATGAATATAACATTCGCCTTCATTCTCCATTATGCTTACGCCGACACTTCCGATTACTCTGTCATGTTCGTCTATTGCAAGCAAAAACATTCCACCTTTGTCTGTATAATTTTTTTGGATATCCAGTAAATCTTCATTAAGTCCCGGCACTCTTCCTAAAGCATTTTTTGCTTCAAGAATCATAAAAATAAGGTCATCTCTATACTTATCTTGATATGGAATTATCTTCATTATTATTTTAGCTTTATCCAGCATTAGCGTCCTCTCTTATTGCTATTTATAATCTTATTGTAACATTCATATGGGTGAATTAAGCCACACATATTCTTTTAAAACAGTATAACATAAAGTAATATAATGGCTGTTATTTTTCTTCAATTTCAAGTAAATTTAATAATAATTTTCTATTCCCATTGTTCAATAGATTTTATCCATTGCGATATCTATATAGTAGATAAATTTATATCTGCTCTGTAACAATCACTATTCTTTTTTGTTTCCATCTTGACAATTGTAAAATAAACTGCTACCATTTAACCAAGGAATGGGTTTTCTCACTGAGTAAGGTCTTGTGACTGGAAAAGGTTGCTCGTTTCTTTTTTTATATTCATAATATCGTATAAATATTTCTTTCCATCTCTAGCATGACGCAATAACATCGCCACATGAAATACATTAAATCTCAATATCTCACCATCTTCACCAAATACAGGTAATGCGAATCTTGATTCATACCTATACCAACCATATTTTGCATCGTTATTATGTTTTTTCTTTTTATTTGGAAAATATTTTAATCCCGATGAAATTTTAATTAATTCGGGAATACCTTGTACTGCATTGGCTTTAGCCTTAGCATTTGCACCCTTTAAAATATTAGTATATTCTGAATGTGCATACTCATCTGGCAAATCTGCTCCTATATAAACCACTTCGTTAGTAGCTGCTATTGTGTACAATTCCCCAACATATCTCATCAAATATTTTTCAACATCTTTCCAACTAATGGATTTTTTCCCCTTAAAAACAATATCATTAATTATAACAATGTTATTTCCATTTAAATCTTTAACAATAGATACATTTCTTGAATTTTGTTTTTCTTCCATAAGCTATTTGTTCTCCTTCACACTTTTTAATTCATCATAATAAGCTTTATACCGATATGCAGTTCTCCTACTAATATCGCCTTCTGCTACAATTTCGTTAATAGTCATACCACTCTCATATTTACCGGCAAAATCATTATAAGCAGCCATCCATGCTTCGTTATGTTTCTTTCTTCCACCGTAATTTCTATTTCTATAATATTCCAACTCAGACAACAACTTCTTGTTCTCTTCTTCCAGTTTCTTAATGCGTTCTAATGCTTCCTCCAATGTTTTTATCATGACTATCTCCTATTAGTTTATTTTGTGCCACTTTGATATTTGTCACAACAATAACATTAATTTTATTTAGTGTCAATTTTGATTTTTGACATTTTTTAAGTATTTCACAAAGAAAACAACCATTCATTTTCAACTTTTTTGAAAACGAATGGTCGCCCAAATTACTTACTAATTTTATATTTTACTTTTATGTATTCTATCATTTTTCCTACAATACTCTGGCCCTGATAATCACGATATACTAACATATAATGAATTTGTGCAAGTATTTCTGTATCATTCACCACTCTTGCTAACCCTATTGTTCTTTTGTTATAAAACTTATGCTACATACAATACCAAGTTAAAAATAATTTATGTTTTATTGTAAATTTCTCAGGATATTTTTCCTGTAACATTGCCATATGTTCGTTATCAAACTTTTCAATTTTTTCTGCATCCATAGATGCCATAACACCTCTACTTGCCATCATTCTTCCATGCCATGTTTCTCTTGTAAACGGCAAATCTACAATCAAAGTATCCATATGCGGATTGTCAAAATAATGAGTTTTCAAATCTTTTATGGACGCAGATGCTCCATTCCATGAGCCATTAATTTTCTTCACTAATGCATTCGAATCCTGCGTGATTTGTTCTTCTTTCATATAGCTCATGTATACCTTAAGAAAAATTCCACCTGACTTCAACATTGATTTTATTTTAGGAACAATAATATTAGGATCAAAATACCAAAAACACTGACATGCCGTTATCGCATCAAAAGAATTTTCCTGATAATTTATTTCTTCTGCCGATTTTACTTCATATTTGATATTAGGCATTTCCTGAGATAGCAATTTTGCTTCTTCAATTTGACTTTTTGAAATATCTGTGGCTGTAATATTTGCACCATATTTAGCCATTCCTCTTGGAACCACACCTGTGCCTGTGCCTAAATCCAGCCAATTGCTTCCTTCTTTTCCTATTCCAAGTTCATACAATTCATCAAAAAGTTCCTTTGGATAAATGTCTCTATACTTTCCATACTCTTTTGATGTTTTTCCAAAATCAAATTTTTGTCCATCGTCAACTATTATTTTTTCCATTTGATATTCCTCCCTTTTTTAAGATTTAGGTCCGATAATTTTTATAATCTTATTTCAACTGTCTTATTTCAAAATCGTCAATTCTTCCCTGACAAACATAATCTATTATCTTCTCCACTTCACCAATCGCTCTTGCTCGACCATTATATGTCTATGAATCAAATTGTAATAATCACTGACCACACCGATTTTGCAGACGACTTCTACACTTGCCCCCAATTCTTCTTTTAGTTCTCTCTTAATCGCAACCAGTAAATCTTCTCCTTCTTCAACACCCCCACCTGCCGTTTCAATCAATGTTGCTTTTCCAAAATCATCATCACGTTCTGCTCTTACAAAATAAAATTGTTCTTTTTCATCATAAACAATTGCTCTAGCTATATTTCTGTCATGATTAATATAAGCAAGTTTCCATTCTGCATCTTGCAAATTTATTTTTAATTCAGTGTTTTACATTGCTATCTCCTCATTTCATCTAGCATTAATCTAATTTTTTTATCCTGCACCCATCTACATCTATTTTTTCCATAATTACCACTATTGGCAATTATTATTTTTCTTATCTGCAATTGTAATCACATTTGCCAAAATCAAAACGACAGCATACACACACAATATTACAAGCGTTGATGGCATAACATCCATTAACGCTGTCCAGTCTTTTTTATTAACCCAATTTAATGCCATTTTGTACTGAATCAAAAGTGTAGCTATCACAAATGCTAACGAGCAGACTGCTGATAATACCGCCCTATCACTTTCTTTAATTTTTAATATCCAACCACCAATACAAAATATAATGCTGATTGCTCCACAAATAATCCACATATTTCATTCTCAGTATATCGAAATGACTCATTAATCATTTATTAATATACCTTCTCCTCCTTGTTCTTTTATTCAATAATACTTTTATTGCTTGTGCCATAGCCAAAGGATTGTCCACCTTCTTTAAATAGCAATCTGACTTTTACTACTGCGTCCTTAGTTTTTCCTATTTGCTAACTGTCTGTCTATCAACATTCAATTTAATTGCTACTTCTTCGTATTCTCTTCCAATTCCAACATATATTTATCAAAATCAGGTATGAACAATCTATCCTGTATTACACGGTATTTTTCAAATTCTGTTTCATCATAAAGCCTTGTACTTTCATTCCCAGTAAAGTAACTTTTTTCATCTCTTACAATCACCATTCCACATATCATCATTTCTTGAAAATGATTTATAAAATTGCCTCTCTCTCTTTCTGCATCCATAAAAAACTCCCACCTAAGTGGGAGCTACCGATGGATTTCCAAATCCACCACATCTAAATCAATTTTACCAATCAATCGCCAGATTGACCACACCTGTAAATCAGATTTTATATTATATAAATAATCAACGGAAAATATCTATTAATTTTTAATATAATCTATTTTTCCTTACAATGATTTAATAGTGTTTTCCTTTGACTTAATTATGCTAGATAAACCTAGTGCATTAAAGAGTTTTCTATTACCTTTTTGCATTCTATGCTACGCACTATTTGGATTCACTCTTTACTTTTCATTTTATACTTTCCGTGGACAAGAGGTGGACAAACAACTCATTTGCCCCTTCAAATCCACGAAACTCATTTATTTATCGGCTAAGTTTCACCATTGTCTCCACATGGCTCGGTTGTTCAACTAAAAACATACTCATCCCCTATTGTACAAGGGAATGGTGGAACGCACCTTTTCCCTTAAAATCTAGTGGTTCGAGCCTGTGGTAACCTTGAATTGCTCTATAATTTGTATAGGCAAACAGGGTAAAGCTCTGTTCCTTAAGCTTCATTTTTAATGTCATCCCTACAAACTGGGATTTATTTGTGTCTTGCTTTGCTGATAAGTTCTTCAGCAATAACACTGATTGCCATACAAATACCACATACTGCCCCCATATAAACTCCTATTGATTTGCCAATATACTCTGTTCCAGACTTTGTAAGTTCGTAAATAGGCATTCCGAGTATTTTAACAGTTAATGTATTTACATCTGTACTATATGCGTTAGTATATCCAAAGTAAATTGCGACGCTCATCAATAGCATTGCAAGAGCAAATCCAACTATCAGCGCAATCAGAATTTTAATTTTTTTCTTCATATATTTTTCCTCGCTAAATTTAAATTTTCCTGTTATACAAACTGGAATTTGCTTATCAAAACAATGTGTAAGATTTCTGTACTTAATCAATTTTTATATCAAACAACTCATATTTTTCCATAAATCTTCTATAATAACAATTTTCATTTCCTTTGATTGTCTCTTGCTTATTTACAGTACAATTTTCATTACATATTCCACCGTTTGCTTTACAAAAATTATATACAGGACATTGGGTTTGCTTAGATTTAACAAAATAAATAAAATTCTGTAAAATATAAAATTGAATAAATTGCGATACTTCAATGTCATTTAAATGTATCGAAATATACTTTTTCCTTGAATTCATTACTAAAGGTATTCCAATACAATAAATAACATCGTTAATGAATTTAAACATTTCATCGCTATCCATTTTATAAAGATCTGAGAATATAAATCTTCCTGACAATTTATGTTCTACAAAACTATTTACCTTTAAAATCCATTTTTTTATTTCGTCAAAACCACTATATTGTAGTTGTAGTTTCCGTGCAAATTGTATTAATCGTCTTTGTGTTTTAGCAATTAGAGTTTCGATTTGACCGTCTCGTGTTATAGTAGCCAATAACAGTAAATAATTATAAATTTCTTCATAACTTGAATCTATAATGTATTTTTTAAACTTATCATTTCCTAATAATGTGTTTAACAAGAAATGCATCGGTACATCATTGTACAAACAACATTCCGCAATGCACAATCTAATATCATCAGAAATATGTGATAATCCATATTTATCAAAAATTAAATCAATTGATTCATATGGCAACTGTGGTGCTGGAGGACTGTTCGGAAAATTTTTAAGTTGGATTTTATAAGCGATGTACTCCAATATGTCCCTTGCTCCTAAATTATAGGATATTGAGGTCGATTTACCATCCTCAAATACTGGTAACATATATTCATATACACGATGTTCTCGTTGAATATGCAAATTACTATCATACCCGGATGTAATCACAAATTCTGAGGTTGCATCTTCAATTTTAAATACAGAATCAATACTTCTACTATCACCAATACTTCGTATAAATTGAATCCATAATGTAGATGATTCATTATTCCATTCACTAAATGGACGATGAATACTCCCCATTTTATGTGCAGAATTTAATATATTAAAAAACCAACGCACATTACTTAAACTATATCTAATGTTATATGGCAACACTAAATCTTGAAGATAATGTATAAATTCGTGAATAAACGTTGCCTCATTTTTTTTAAAAACATCTTGTGTCAATTCTTCCTCAGTTTCAATATTTATATAAAAAAACGACATATTATAAAACCCCGTAGCATAATCCAGTTTCATAATACACCTCCATCCCACTTTAATTAAGCTGACGCTTGAAAAGCTTTCATCACTTACTTTGTTAAATTGGATTCGAATTTTATATTTACGATCTAAATCAAACAAAAGACCGAACACATGTAATTACCTTGTGTATCGTTTGCTTATCCACTCACGTAACCATATTCCATTACTATCTAGCTCAAGGCTGCCAATTTTCTCTAAATCACTAATTAATTTAATATATTGTTCCCACGTGCAGTTAGATGTCTCTATGTTTTCGTAAAGAGATTTAAAACATTCAAACCCTTTTTCTAATGTGATTCGCTGCTGTTGATTGCAGTTATCCCATAAAGCAACAACAACTATGGCTTGTTCTTTAGTTATCTCAACAGTTGTAACAGCTCTAAGCATCTTCCAAATATTTAATGCTGCACATACTTTCAAAATTGGAATGTCCATTGCAATTCCCACCGTGGCTGCTGTTAAATCGGGTAAAAATTCTATCAGATGGCGAATATTCAATTTTATATTTCCCGGTTTTATAGATTCTCCCTTATTGTAATTATGTAAAGAGTCTACCACCAACATGTGCATCATAGGAGGCTCTTGTTGTGGAGGTGTTATCACAAGTCCCCCACTTTTAAAGAAACTTTGCAATATATCCTTTGAACTGATATCTTCTTCTTGCAATGAAATACTTGTTCTCTCAATAATCGAAAGAATCTCAGCTTGCTTAATCTCTAATAAATCATTTCTATTCTCTAACATAAGTACCTCCATATGCACTAATCTATCCACCCAAATCCAAGTCTATTGAACTATCGTTCGGGAAGTATTCCCCACTCTGCTCGACAACTTCCGATTTGGCAATTTCATTAAATATGAATTTTATCTTTCTCCAGTGGATACAGATATGTAATCGGATTCTGTGCCGACTGATTCAACTTCAATCCGGCTATCGACTTTCCAATGTAGAATGATTCATTCTCATCCAACGGAAATCCCTGCTCATATCTTTCATCCACAAAAAATAATCTATTTTCAGTTTTTGGTGTAAGAACAATATCCTGTCTTGGAAGTCTGTCCTTCGCCTCTTTACATACAAACCACTCTGACGGCTTATACACGGCAACAATCAAAGAATTGTAAACGCCAAAAACATACTCAACTGTTCTAACCTTTTCCTTTGATACTCTCCAAACACCACGAACAGCATCATATAATACCTTCTCATCCATACCTCTTTGGTAGAGTCTATTTATTTTGATGACAAGGATTTTATGCCTGATGTCTTTTTCTTCAAGTGGGGCGGCACCGTTTATTCTTTCATACTCATCAACCGATAAAGCCTCTGCAGAATGGTGTCCGGCAACAATGTTTGTAAGTCCCGCATCACCAACATAGTTGAAAGCATTAATCAGTGAAGCCTCTGCAGCAAATGCCTCTTCTTCGGTTAAGTTTGAATTGATGATTATTTTCTCAACCTCAAATCCGGCATTCTTAATATCCGCAATAGTCTTCAGTTTCAACTTCTCGCTATCAGGACTACCCAGGCTCTCTTTTTCATGTTCAAATACTCTGTTTTTAGTGCCTTTTCCAATATAGAAAATTTGCTTACTGCGTGGATCTATGAGTCCATACACATAATAATCTCTAAGTGAAAGAAGACTCTTCTCTGAAAATCTATCCATTCATTTCTCCTAGTGTGCATTCTTTATTCCTTTGTTCGTATCCAAATCAAAGCCGACCTGCCAAAATCCCATATCTATCATTTTCATTTGTGGGTATGGCATACCTTCAACTTCCATCTTTTCTCTGACAGGTTCGAGTCGGTCAGCGTTTTTCTCATAAAAGTTGACAAGCTGCATTATAGACCTAATGTTGTAATTTCCAGTGGCAACCTTCTGATTCTTTATTCCTGCAATAAAATATCTATCATATGCTGGAACACAGCCAAGTGTTCCCATAAGTATTTTCGTGATGAGTGTAAAAGATAACTGATTTTTCAGTTCTTGTTCTTTTACTTTGTGCCTGATTTTATCGTAATACTGCTCTAAAAACGAATTTATATCCTGCAGTAACTTTTGGTTGCTATCGTCTTTGAAACCGATACAGTCAATTCCAGCTAAAACATCATATTTTTCATTTAGCAGTTCTTTTACTACTGGAATATGTACTTTATAATCCTTTTGTAGCAAAAATGATGAGCCACGATACATTCCCCAACTTGCTAAATAGAAAGCTAGTTGTAAACTCAGATAATCATAATCAATCTCTTGGCTCCCTCGTGCTTTTATGAAATGTGAATAGCAGTGTTCCCAAGAACGATATCGACCATTCTCATCAACCTTCAAATCATTATAAAATTCTGTTGATGATTTAATAATCAAATCCACAGTATCCATGCTACTCACCGCCTATTCGTTGCTCGTTTTTATCTGTTCTCCATTCGGAAAGACAAATGACTGTTCAAAAGTAACCTCCATCACATCAGCTATCTGTTTCAACTCCTCAAGAGTAACTGTATCTCGTTTCAGTTTCTTACCAAAGTTCTGTGGAGTCTGACCTATCCGTCTGGCAAGTTCTGAAACGCTTATATTCTTTTTATTACATAATTCTTTAATCATATCGGATGTCTTCATCGTTATCCTCCATGTCTAAAACGCACCTCAATTTGTCACATTATAAACCAAATGGTTGATATTTTCAATCCTGACACAGTTACACTTTGTAGTGGTAAACTAAATTTGTAACACCTTGTTCGAATAATATATTATAATATTACTTAAATAAGGAGGACATCACTATGTCAGTACGTTACAGCGAAGACTTCAAAAAAGAAGTCGTTAAAGCCTATATGGCAGGCGACAAATCAATACCTCAACTTGCTGTTGAATTTAATGTTGTAAAAAGTTCCGTTAGCAAGTGGGCTAATGAATACAGGGAAGAATGCCTTTATACCACCGATACAACATCCGAGTCTAATGACGCAAAGGAAATACGAAGATTAAATCAGCTTCTTAACGAAAAAGATAAGGAAATTTCTTTCCTAAAAAAAGCAGCGACATTCTTTGCAAAGAAAATCGATTAGTGGTATATCGATTCATTGACGATAACAAAAATGTATTTGGTTTAAGATGGTTATGTGAGAAGTTTGGTATTAGCCCTAATTGTTATTATAACTACAAAAAAGATACCAAGCGTGAATATCACAAACGTTTGGAACACATTTTTGAACTTATAAAAATATGTATATTATAATAATAATCGTGTTATAGGCTATAGGGCTATGCGTATTTTCATCAAACGTTATGGCTATGAATTAAGCAATACCACTATGCACAAATACATGAATAAAGAATTAAATTTATGTGCCGTAATCATGCATTCTAAACTGGGATACAAGACTGGAAAAAAGAATAAAATCTTTGACAATCTCTTAAATCAAAATTTTACTGTCGACTGCAAAAATAAAGTATGGTGCACTGATTTTACATATATGCGTCAGCCAAATGGAAAATTCAGATACAACTTTTCAATAATTGATTTATTTGACAGGTCGGCTGTTACTTCATTAAACAGCGATTATATCAATACAGACTTAGCAATAAACACACTTAAAATAGCATTAAAAAAAGAAAACTACCCTAAAGTGATTCTGCACTCAGATCAGGGAGTACAGTTTACCTTATGGGTTTTTGTGAATTTCTGTAAAAATAATAATGCTCCAATGGAAGCTCGTTACAGATAGGTACTTATCGAACAAAGTGTTACAAAAATGCTTGACCAGTACATTCTTTTTTCAACGATGGTATGAAATGCGTTATCATGTGGTCGAAACTGTGCAAATATAGTAAGATAGAAGTGATAGAAAATATAGAATAATACAGTAAAGGAATATATTTGAATACGCTAATGAAAAAGAAAAACGAATCCAGTGAACAGTTGAATATCCAGCTTTTTTTGCTATGTATGCTCGCGGCATTGCTCTGTCGCAGATTAGGAAAAATAAGTTCGCTCCGCATTATATGTGGTATGCTGCGGACAATGATCTACGTTGGAGTATATATCGGATGGGGCATCAGTATTTATAAAAGAGTTATTCAGAAATCGGTGCGGAATGTATTGATTTTTATAGCAGAATTGATCATATTCTGGTTTGTTGTGCGCACAACAAAATATTTTTTCACAATGGATAACCAGATCGCGCGTTACTTGTGGTACAGCTATTACATACCGATGTTGTTCATTCCTGTAGCAGTATTGCAGGCAGCATTCTTTCTCGGAAAGTCGGAAGAATATCGGTTGCCTAAATGGTTAAAAGGAGTATACATTCCAACAGCTGTCTTAGTTCTGCTTGTGCTGTCCAATGATTTGCACCAGCTCGTATTTTCTTTTCCGGTAGGGTCTGCGTGGTCAGATAGTCATTACACATACGGATGGGGCTATTATGTGGTGTTGGTTTGGGAAGTAGTCTCCGCTCTAACTGCTTTTGTTCTGATGATTTACAAGTGCAGGCATTCACAGAAAAAGAAATACCTTCCCCTTTTGGGAATCGGCGCTGCAGTTCTCTATGCAGTGCTTTTCATAAACGGTGTGGCGTGGGTACAGGAAATTGGTGGAGACATTACCGCTGTCTTATGTCTGTTTTTCGTTGGCATACTGGAAAGCTGTGTGCGCTGCGGATTGATCCAGACAAATACTGGGTACGATCAACTGTTTGAAGTCTGTACATTGGGTGCTCAGATTACGGATCAGAATTACAACGTTTGTTATGCGTCTGCGAATGCAATGCCATTATCGAAAAAGACGATGAAGGATGCGGTGGAGAAGGATGTGGTAATCGATAAAAAGACGCGGATCCAGAATCGAACAATTCGTGGCGGTCATGTTCTCTGGCAGGAAGATATGGAAGACATTATTAAGCTTCTTGAGAGAATGGAAGAAAATAGAAAGACAATCGAAGAAAGTAACTGTATCGAGCAGGAAAATTATCAGACGAAGGCAGCCATCAATATGCTGCGTGAGAAAAACCGCTTATTCGACAAACTGCAGACACAGACTGCCAAACAGATCAATCTTTTAAATGAATTGCTCAATCGTTACGAAGAGGAAGAAGAGCTGGAGAAAAGCCGTAGCCTTTTAGTGAAAATCAGCCTCATTGGAACATATATAAAAAGACGCGGAAATCTAGAGTTTATCGAAGAAAGATCAAAAGTATCAGACGTCGTCGAGCTGGAAGCCTGTATAGAGGAATCCTTTTCCAGTTTACGATTGTTAGATATTGACTGCGCATGCTCATTCCCGGAAGAGGAGAAAATCTATGTAAGAGATGCTGTTGTTATGTATCAATTTTTTGAAAATGTAGTGGAAAAATGTGTAGACAGCTGTGCTTCGGTGTGGATAAAGCTCCGCAGTCAGAGTGAAGATGTTCTATTCTGTATGGAGATCGAAAGCGAGACCAATCTTGCCTGTTTTTCAGAAATGGCACAGTCTTGCTCATGCGAAGATGGCATATGGCGATTTGTATTTACAGTGGAAAAGGCAGGTGAATCGTAATGCAGACATTTTTGATGCTGGCAATATTATTAAGTCTCGTGGCGAGTTTGATCTTGCTTCTTGTTTTCCACGATATGAAGATTGACAATCGAAAGTGGCATATGAATATCGCAATCTTCGTATTTTTGTTTCTTCTTGTAAATGCATTGGCCTATTCTTACGAGGCAGAGCGAGGAAAACCAGCTTATTTTCAAATGCCGGATGTCTCACTGTGGATTTGGTGGTGCATCGTCGGTGTGATCGATGGATTGCTTATCTGGGAAGGATTTAGGCTGCATCGTACAAGAAAAGAAAAAATCCGACAGAATTCTATTAAAGAGGCGATGAATGTATTGCCCATTGGAATCTGTTATTTTACAGAAGATGGATATGTGAAACTTTGCAATGAACAGATGTATCGCCTATTTCAAACAATCGCTCACAGAGATTTGCAAAAGCAAGAGGAATTAAAAGAGGCACTGTGCCTGTGTGAGCGTTATGGCGTGAGCCGGATTAACAACAAAGAAATCTACCTTTTTCCTGACGGGAAGGCATGGAGCTATCGGGAAAATGAAGTGACAGACCGGAAAGGAAAGGCTTATACAGAAGCTATTTTCCTGGATATCACAAAAAAATATGAAGAAAAAATAAATCTGACAAAGCAGACCGAACAGTTAAAAGAAATAGCAAAAGAACTCCGCTATCTGTCGGATAATGTGTTAATCTTGACGCGTGAACGTGAAGTACTTGCGGCAAAGACAAAGCTTCACGATCAGATGGGAGCCGGACTGACTGCAATCCGACAGAGTCTGACACAGGAGAATGCAGATGATAAAAAGGCGGTGCGCTTATTTCGCAACGCCGTAAATGCAATCTGGAACGACAACCAATATCCGCTGGAAGAAGGCGATTTTGAAAGATTTCTGCAGGATGCAAAGACACTTGGCGTAGAAGTGGTGTGTGTGGGAGATTTGCCGGAGTCAGAGGAACTGGCTAGTATCTGCATCCTTGCAATGCGCGAGTGTCTGACAAATGGCGTCTGCCATGCCGGTGCGACAGAGCTCTCCATCCAGATGCAAAATGAAAATCATCAATACAGCATTTGCATCACAAATAATGGAGCAGCGCCGGATAAAGAGATCGTTCCAAAAGGCGGATTGTATAATATTTCCAGACATGTATTTGACTATGGCGGAGAAATGCAGATACAGTCATTTCCGTATTTTGCATTGACGATTGCATTTCAAAAGGAGAGAGTATGAAACAGGTATTAATCGTTGAGGATCAGAGGATGCCTCGTGAAAATATGGAGAGAGTCATTTCAGAAAGTGACAATTATACGCTTTCTGCCAGCGTAAATGGGGCAGATGTTGCACTTGCCATATGCAGAAGACAGCATATCGATCTTATATTGATGGATGTATGT
>ERZ773139.2945-NODE-2945-length-16052-cov-2.713571_pt1 | contig 16052 bp, 13 predicted proteins | sample MGYA00580854_ERZ773139 | MGnify/ENA primary metagenome ERZ773139 (study PRJEB29015, sample SAMEA2737809) | human gut metagenome | biome: human gut; feature: human-associated habitat; material: faeces | place: China | collected 2012 ...
TGTAACGACAACTAAAAAAAGAAATGGAAATGAAAGATGCAAAAATTGAGGTAAAAGATAATTATATTGTTATATATAATGAAAATGAGAAAAAGTATTTTAATAAGGAAGGAAACGAAATTAAAAATACTGAAGTTTATCCAAATAATGTATTATTTGCACAACAGAGAGATAATAAGTGGGGATTTGTAAATAAAGATGGAGATATGGTTGTAGAAGCAAAATATGACAAAGTAACAGAATTTAATGAATTTGGATTTGCTTCTGTACAAAAAGATGGAAAATGGGGAGCAATTAATACACAAGGTAAAGAAGTAGTAGAGCCAACTTATAATCTAAAAGATGAAATAGAACCATCATTTATTGGAACTTATTATCAGGTAAAATATGGATTTGGAGAAGTTTATTATACTGATGCAAAATAAGAATAAGTTATAGAAATTTAATATAATGTAAAAAAGAGTTGATTTATTTGTGAAAATAAATCAACTCTTTTTGATTAAATTCATATAAAAAAGTAAATAATAAAAAATAAGATAAAAAAAAGAAGGTGTTTTTTTGAAATTAGGATTAGCTTTATCAGGTGGGGGAATAAGAGGAATTGCTCATGCAGGTGCAATAAAAGCATTAGAGGATAATGGAATAAAAATAGATGTGATTGGAGGAACTAGTTCAGGAGCCTTAGTTTCATCTTTATATGCTTTAGGTTATTCTCCTTATTATATTTACATATTATTTAAGAGATATGCAAAGGAGATTGCAGGAATTAATTCTACTCCAATTATTTCTGGAATTAGAAGTTTTATGATAAATAAGAAAATAGAAATAAAAGGTTTAAGAAGCGGTAAAAATATAGAAGAAACTTATAATTGTTTAGCTTTAAGAAAAGGCGTAAAAAAGATTGAGGACATAGAAAAAATGCCACTTGTTATTCCAGCAGTAGATGTTAGTGATGCAAAAGAATATATATTTACAAATAAAATTCCTCAAAATAGTGGGGATAAATATCAATATATAACAGACATATCAATAGGAAAGGCTGTGCGAGCTAGTAGTAGTTTCCCTGCTTTTTTTTGCCCATGTGAATTTAAAAAACACAAGTTCATGGATGGAGGAATGTTAGATAATATACCTGTTTCAGAAGTGAAAAAACAAGGAGCTGATAAAGTAATTGCAATTAATTTTAAAGCAGATGATATCGATGAAAATAGTAATATAATGGATTTAGCAATGAGAACAATTGATATTATGGGAAATAAAATATCAGAAGAAAATTTAGAAACAAGTGATTTTGTTTTAACTATAAAAACAGATAAAACAGGATTATTAGATATTGAAAAATTAGACAGTTGTTATAAATATGGATATCAGGCAGTAATAGAAAAATTAGATAAAATTAAAGAAATATTGTCAATATGATACTAAAGTATGAATATAATATTAATATATAATGTTCAAATAAAAGGAGAATAATAATGAATGTTCGATACTTTGATAATGCAGCCACAACAAGAGTAAAAGATGAAGTTTTAGAAGAAATGTTACCGTACTTAAAAGAAAAATTTGGTAATCCATCTTCTATGTATACAATTGGAAGAGAAGCTAAAAAGGCAATAGAAAATGCAAGAGAACGTGTTGCAAAATTAATTAATTGTAAAGCAAATGAAATTTATTTTACAGGATCAGGTTCTGAAAGTGACAATACAGCTATTAAAGGGATAGCGCATAAAAGAGCCTTTAAAGGAAAACATATTATTACATCGAAGATTGAGCATCATGCAATTCTGCACAGCTGTGAATACCTGGAAAAGAAAGGTATCGAAGTAACATACGTTGGAGTAGATGAGAACGGTGTTGTTACAGCCCTGAAAGAGGGAACAGCAACGATCAAAGTATCCAATGTAGCCGGATTAGAGGCAACCTGCAAAGTCACTGTAAAAGGAAAAGCAGAGCAGCCGGATGTGGATAAAGAGGCTCCAACTGCACCAGGTAAACTGAGCAAGGCAGAGGTTACGAAAGACTCCATCCAGATCAGATGGAAGAAGTCAAAAGATAATGTCGGAGTTGAAGGATACGAGATCTTCTTGAATGGAGTAAGCATCAAAAAAGTATCTGCAGATACGACTTCTGTTATGATCAGCAATCTGCTGGCAGGAACAGAGTATCAGATCACTGTAAAAGCATATGATGCAGCAGGAAATTATTCTGAGGCAGCGGCTCTGACAGTGAAGACTCTTGCAGAGGACAAGAACAATTCTGGAAATAAAGATGACAATCAGAAACCTGATTCAGGTAATAAGAATGATGGTCAGAAGCCTTCCGGAGATCAGAACCAGAACAGTTCTGCAGATAAGAAACCAGCAGGAGTTCCGCAGGTAACGGTAGTGAAGACCGGAGACAGCGGAGCACCGATCGGAATCTTTGTAGTTCTTGCAATCGTGGCAGCAGGAGCAGTGGTTGTTGTAGTCCTTCGGATGAAAGCAGACCAGAAGAAAAATGCAAAGAAAAAGCATAGAAACCGCCCGGATGGGACAAGATAAGTAACCGGTCAGAGTACCAGTGAAAAGTATAAGATCAACCGATAAAATTTACATAAAGTAAATGGTTGTAAAATCCGGGTAAATAGCGTATAATAGCTTTAGGTAAAAAAGAGAACCAACCTGGGGTGTACGACAACCCTGTTATTTTGAACCTACATTGATTAAAAAGGGATTCCAATATTTCTGTATAATATGTCAGGCCTCCGATGTATGCAGTGGACGACAGAAAGGCAGGATGAGGTTGCCCACCTAGCTGTGGCTAGGACTCAAAATACAGGGACCGGCATTTTGGGGGTTCACGAAAGATAAAAGGCGGTCGTCTTGTGCGGCCGCTTTTTGTACGGAAAAAGTGAAAAGGATTTTCAGCTATATGAGTAAAAAAGAAAAAATAAAAAACTGGGTGCTGAATATTATACGGACAGTGAATACGCACCACACCGGTGCTTATGCAGCCCAGGCAGCCTATTTTTTTGTATTGTCTCTGATACCGATTTTTCTTCTGCTTATTACGATGGTACAATACACACCGGTTACGATGAATGATGTGATGGAACTGGTTCTTCCGGTTTTCCCTGATACGGTCTCACCGCTGATCCGCAGCGTGATCGTGCAGGTTTATACAAAATCGGGTGGATTCATCCCGTTTACTTTACTGGTTGCCCTGTGGTCGGCCGGAAAAGGCGTTCTGTCTGTGACCTATGGATTGAACTGCATTTATGATAATATTGAGACGCGAAATTATTTTTATCTGCGTTTCAGGGCATGCTTTTATACGGTATTGTTCCTGATTGCGATCATGCTCTCACTGGTATTGTCCGTATTTGGAAACAGTCTGAGCGTGATTGTTTATGAGCATATCCCTTTTATGAGTAAGGTGATGAATTTTATCATCAGGATCAGGACATGCCTTACACTGGTTGTGCTGACGTTTTTCTGGGATCTGGTATATAAGTTTCTGCCAAACCGCTCCAACCGTGGAAAGACAACATTGCAGAAGCAGCTTCCGGGAGCATTTTTTACAGCATCGGGATGGCTTTTGCTTTCGTTCTTCTTTTCAGTCTACCTGGATATTTTTACAGGTTTTACAAGTATGTATGGCAGTTTTACGACGATCATACTGATTATGCTGTGGCTCTATGGATGTATGTATATCATTCTTCTCGGAGGTGAGATCAATGCGATCCTTGAGGGACTTGGGATTACGAAACGCCTGACAAAAGGGTTGACAAAAGAGAAACGTATGTTAAAATAGTTAAGGTAAGTTTTTACTAATTTATTGACAAGAGATAAAAGCTAAGACCGTGCAAAGTAGAGAACCGGTTTCTGTCAGAGAGGGAAGATCACCGGCTGCAAGTTTTCCCAAGTTCAATCGGCAATCGAATTTCCCACGTGAGCTGCATTTTTGAAAGATCAGTAGAAAATGCCGTATGTTGTACGTTACACAAGCACGAGTGCCTGTGACAGATGTTGCAGGAAGCAGGGTGGTACCGCGAGTAATATACCTCGTCCCTTTGGGGGACGGGGTTTTTTTGTAGAAAAAATCAATCGAAGAAAGATTCGTCCCTGTTGAGCAGAAAGGAGTAAATGATGAAAGAAAAACTGGAACAGATCAAAGCGGAAGCAGTCGCAAAAATTCAGGAGGCTGACGTTCCGGAAAAGCTGAATGATGTACGTGTTAAGTTCCTTGGAAAAAAAGGAGAACTGACAGCCGTATTGAAAGGAATGAAAGATGTTGCCCCGGAGGAACGTCCGAAGGTAGGACAGCTTGTAAATGATACAAGAGCAGCCATTGAAGAACTTTTAGAGGAATCAAAGGCAAAAATGGAAAAAGCGATCCGTGAAGAGAAGATGAAAGCAGAAGTGATCGACGTTACTCTTCCGTCTAAGAAGAACAGCGTAGGACACCGCCATCCGAATACGATCGCACTGGAAGAAGTAGAGCGGATCTTTATCGGTATGGGATATGAAGTAGTGGAAGGACCGGAAGTAGAGTATGACCTTTACAATTTTGAAAAACTGAATATTCCGGCAGATCATCCGGCAAAAGATGAGCAGGATACTTTCTATATCAATAAGGATATTGTACTGCGTACGCAGACTTCTCCGGTACAGGCACGTGTCATGGAGCAGGGAAAACTTCCGATCCGTATGATCGCACCGGGAAGAGTGTTCCGTTCTGATGAAGTAGACGCGACACATTCACCGTCCTTCCATCAGATCGAGGGACTGGTCATTGACAAAGATATCTCCTTTGCAGATTTGAAAGGTACATTGGAAGTATTTGCAAAAGAGTTGTTTGGACCGGATACGAAGACGAAGTTCCGTCCGCATCATTTCCCGTTTACAGAGCCAAGTGCAGAGGTAGATGTAAGCTGCTTCAAATGCGGTGGTAAAGGATGCCGTTTCTGTAAGGGATCAGGCTGGATCGAGATCCTTGGATGCGGTATGGTTCATCCACATGTGCTGGAGATGTGCGGAATCGATCCGGAAGAATATAATGGATTTGCATTTGGTGTAGGTCTTGAAAGAATCGCATTACTTAAATACGAAATCGACGACATGAGATTATTATATGAGAACGATGACCGTTTCTTAAATCAGTTTTAATTAAAGGAGGGAATTATAATGAATACACCACTATCATGGATTAAGGCATACGTTCCTGACCTTGAATGTACTGATCAGGAATACATGGATGCAATGACTTTATCAGGAACAAAGTGCGAAGGTTTTGAAAGACTTGACGCTGACCTTGATAAAATTGTTGTTGGACAAATTGAAAAAATTGAAAAGCACCCTGATGCAGATAAATTAGTTATTTGCCAGGTTAATATTGGAACAGAAACAACTCAGATCGTTACAGGTGCAACAAATGTAAAAGAAGGATTAAAAGTACCTGTTGTATTAGACGGTGGTAGAGTTGCAGGAGGACATGACGGAAAGAAGACTCCTGGTGGAATTAAAATCAAAAAAGGAAAACTTCGTGGTGTTGAATCAAACGGAATGATGTGTTCTATTGAAGAATTAGGTTCAACTACAGAATTTTATCCTGAAGCACCTGAAAATGGTATTTATATTTTTGATGACAGTGTAGAAGTAGGCGCTGATGCTGTAGAAGTATTAGGTTTACATGATACAGTTTTTGAATATGAAATTACATCTAACAGAGTAGATTGCTATAGCGTATTAGGAATTGCTAGAGAAGCTGCAGCAACATTTAGAAAGCCATTTGTTGCTCCTGAAGTTAAGGCTGTTGGAACAACAGGTGATGTAAATGATTACATCAAAGTAGAAGTAAAGGATGCAGAGCTTTGCCCAAGATACTGTGCTAAGGTTGTTAAAAATGTAAAGATTGCTCCATCACCTGAATGGATGCAGAGAAGACTTAGTGCCTGTGGTATCAGACCAATTAATAACTTAGTTGATATTACAAACTATGTTATGGAAGAATTTGGTCAGCCAATGCATGCTTATGATCTTGATACTATTGCAGACCATAAGATTATAGTAAGAAGAGCAGAAGACGGTGAGAACTTTGTTACTCTTGACGGACAGGAAAGAGAATTAGACAGTGGAATGCTTATGATTTGCGATGGTGAAAAGCCTGTAGGTCTTGCCGGAATTATGGGTGGCGAAAACTCAATGATTACTGATGATGTTAAGGATATGCTTTTTGAAGCAGCTTGTTTTGACGGAACTAACATCCGTCTTTCATCTAAGAGAGTTGGTCTTAGAACAGACGCTTCAGGTAAGTTTGAAAAAGGACTTGATCCTAACAATGCAGAATCAGCTATTAACAGAGCATGTCAGTTAATCGAAGAATTAGGAGCAGGTGAAGTTGTTGCAGGTATGGTTGATGTTTATCCTGAAAAGAAGACAGAAACAACAATTAAGTTTGATCCTGACTATGTAAATAAATTAATCGGATTTAATTTAACAGAAGAGCAGATGGTAAGTTACTTCCCTGCTTTAGAGTTAAAATATGATCCTGAAACAAAACTTATTACAATCCCAACATTTAGACAGGATTTAGTTGGTATGTGTGATATTGCTGAAGAAGTTGCAAGATTCTATGGATATGATAACATTCCTACAACTCTTCCAAGTGGAGAAGCTACATCAGGAAAATTATCATACAAATTAAGAATTGATGAAATCGCAAGAAGGGTAGCTTTATACAGCGGATTTTCACAGGGAATGTCATATTCATTTGAAAGTCCAAAGGTTTATGATAAGTTATTACTTCCAAAAGATTCAAAATACAGACAGTCAATTGTTATTTCAAATCCTTTAGGAGAAGACTTTAGTGTTATGAGAACTACACCTTTAGGTGGAATGCTTACATCACTTGCTACTAACTATAATAGAAGAAACAAAGATGTAAGACTTTTTGAAATGGGTAATGTTTATCTTCCAAAGGAATTACCACTTAAGGAACTTCCTGATGAAAGAATGCAGCTTATATTAGGTTTCTATGGCGAAGGTGATTTCTTTACAATGAAGGGTGTTGTAGAAGAATTATTGGAACAGGTTGGAATGAAGAAGAGAGTTCATTATGATGCTAAGGCGGGAAAGACTTTCCTTCATCCGGGACGTCAGGCTAACATCGTTTATGATGGAACAGTTATCGGTTATTTAGGTGAAGTTCATCCAACAGTTTGCGAAAACTACAATATGAAGACTAGAGCATACATTGCAGTAATTGATATGCCATATGTATACGAAATGTCTTCATTTGATAAGAAGTACGAAGGAATTGCTAAGTTCCCTGCTGTATCAAGAGATATTTCGATGGTTGTACCTAAGGATATTCCTGTTGGTAAGATTGAAGAAGCTATTGAAAGCAAGGCAGGAAAGGACCTTGAAAGTTACAGCTTATTTGACATCTATGAAGGTGATCAGATTGAAGACGGCTTTAAGTCAGTAGCATATTCAATTGTATTTAGAGCTAAGGATAGAACATTGGAAGATAGTGATATTCAGTCAGCTATGAATAAGATTTTGAAAGAACTTGAATCAATGGGTATTGAATTAAGAGCATAAAAACATTAAACCACCCGCTTTGGAATAAATCTATGTTTCAAGGCGGGTGGTGTTTTGATGAAAAGAGAGGAAAGTTATGCGTTTTGTAATACAGAGAGTAAATGAAGCTTCCGTAAAGGTTGATAATAAAGAGATAGGTTCAATTAACAAGGGATTTCTTGTTTTAATTGGTGTGTCTAATGAAGATACTAAAGAGATTGCCGACAAGATGATTAAGAAAATGATTAATCTTAGAATATTTGATGATGCTGATGGAAAAACTAATCTTGCACTTAAGGATGTTAACGGGGAGTTGTTATTGGTATCCCAGTTTACTCTTTATGCTGATTGCAAAAAGGGTAACAGACCATCATTTATTAATGCCGGAAAACCTGATATGGCAAATGAAATGTATGAATACATTATTTCAAAGTGCAAGGAAGAAATAGAGGTTGTTGAGCAGGGTGAGTTTGGAGCAGACATGAAAGTAAGTCTTTTAAATGACGGACCTTTCACTATTGTTCTTGACAGTTCTGAAATATGCAAATAATATAGATTACAGTGTAAAAAAAGTATTATACAGAAAAGAGATAAAAGTTATGTTAAAAAAAGAAATGAGTTTACATGATTATTATTATGATTTGCCTGAAGAATTAATAGCACAGGATCCTTTAGAGGACAGAAGCAGTTCAAGATTAATGGTTCTTGATAAGAACACAGGCGAAATAGAACATCACATATTTAAGGATATTATAGATTATTTGAATCCAAATGATTGTTTGGTAATTAATGATACAAAGGTTATTCCTGCAAGATTATATGGAAGCAAGGTCGGCACTGATGCAAAGATTGAAGTGTTGCTTCTAAAGAGAAAGGAAAACGATGTTTGGGAAACATTAGTTAAGCCGGGAAAGAAATGCAAGCCGGGTACTGTTATAAGTTTTGGTGACGGAATTTTAACGGGCGAGGTTATTGATGTTGTTGAAGAAGGCAACAGATTAATTAAGTTTACTTATGAAGGTATTTTTGAAGAAGTGTTGGATAAGCTTGGAGAAATGCCACTTCCACCATATATAACACATAAACTTGAAGACAAAAACAGATATCAGACAGTTTATGCAAAATACGAAGGTTCAGCGGCTGCACCAACAGCAGGTCTTCATTTTACAAAAGAGTTATTAGAAAAGATTAAAGAAAAAGGTATTAAAATAGCTCACGTTACATTACATGTTGGTCTTGGAACTTTCAGACCGGTTAAGGTTGAAAATATTCTTGAACACCATATGCATTCTGAATTTTATATGGTTGACGAGGAAGATGCAAATATGATTAATGAGTGCAGGGCTAATGGCGGCAGAGTTATTGCTGTTGGAACTACAAGCACAAGAACATTGGAAACTGTAACAGACGAAAATGGTATTGTACACCCTGGAAGTGGATGGACACAGATATTTATTTATCCGGGATATCAGTTTAAGGCTATTGATTGCCTTATTACTAATTTCCATTTGCCTGAATCAACATTATTAATGCTTGTTTCAGCGTTGGCCGGAAGAGAGAACGTTCTTAACGCATACAATAAGGCTGTAGAAGAAAAATACAGATTTTTTAGTTTTGGCGATGCAATGTTTATAAAGGAATAGCATCCTATGGAAAAATATGCAGTAAAGAAATTAAACAAAAAAAATAATATAAATGCGTCAGTGCCGGGCTCTAAAAGTATCACTAACAGAGCTTTAATGCTGGCGGCTATGTCAGATGGCATATGCACACTTAACGGTGTATTGTTTAGCAGTGATTCAAGAGCTTTTCTTGACTGCCTTATTTCATTAGGTTTTAGTGTTAAGATAGATGAAGAAAGTGCTAAGGTAGTGATTAAGGGTGAAAATGGAAGAATCCCTAACAGAAAGGCTACAATTAATGTTCAAAGTGCAGGAACAGCAGCAAGATTCATGACTGTTTTTCTTGCTGTGGCAGGTGGTGACTATACTCTTCAATCTTCAGAACAGATGAAGAAGCGTCCAATGAGTGAGCTTCTAGGCAGCCTGACAGCTAAGGGTGTAGAGATTAAGTGTTTAGAAGAAGAAGGACATTTTCCTTTTGAAATTCATTCTAAGGGAATTAAGTCAGGTAATATTAAAATCGACACGACTACCAGCAGTCAGTATGCCAGCGCATTGCTTATGGCATCTGTAATGAATGGTATGAATGTGGAACTTACGGGTTCAAGAGTGGACGGTGCCTATATTAAGATTACAACAAATATGCTTAAGCAGTTTGACATTGATTTTGATAGAGAAGGCAATACATATATAATAAAGAAGCAAAGCTATATTTGTAATGTATATAATGTTGAACCGGATATGTCTGCTGCATGTTATTTTTATGCTATGGCAGCTATTCTTGGTGTTAAATCTATTGTTAAGGGAATACATAAAGATTCAATGCAGGGGGATATTAAGTTTATTTATGCTCTTGAAAGAATCGGTTGTGTAATAACAGATAAGCCGGAAGGCCTTGAAGTGGATGGAACAAGTGCTGTAGGATATGAAGGCATTGATATAGATATGTCTGATTTTTCAGACCAGGCGCTTACAATGGCTGTTGTGGCAGCTTTTGGAAAGACTGAGACAAGAATCAGAAATATTGGTCATATAAGAGGTCAGGAATCAGACCGTGTTCAGGTTATTGTTAACGAACTTAACAGAATGGGATGTGATGCTAAGATTGTGGAAGAAGGCGGTAGTACAGATGTAATTATAACGCCGGGCAAACTTCACGGAGCAGAAATTGAAACTTATGACGACCACCGTGTGGCAATGAGTTTTGCAGTGGCAGGTCTTGCAGTTGATGGAATTGTAATAAAGAATCCAATGTGCTGCAGAAAGACTTTTGAAAACTACTTTGATGTTCTGGAAACAATTGAAAAGGAAGACGAATAGATTTTAGTCACATGGATTGTAATATAAAATAAATATTTGTTGCATATTTGCTATTTTTATAATAGAATGAAAAAAGTTATGAGTAGTAAGTAATTCATAATGAGTTAAATTATAAAATTAAAGAACGTGTAACAAACGAAAAAGGAGAATTACAAATGAAAGATAAGATTAAAGAAATTATTTTAAGTGTAAATCCCGGTATGGATGTTGAAGATGAGGATTTTAACATTGCAGAAGATATGGACTCAATGGATATTCTTGCATTAATGGAAGAATTAGAGGACGCTTTTGATATTGAAATTACAATGGAAGAAAAGAATGAAGAGAATTTTAGTAGCATTGATGCATTAGCAGAAATGATTGAAAGACTTCAGCAATAATATGACAAATATGATTATAGGGCTCTTAAGTTAACTTAGGGGCCTAATTTTTTGCCAAATAAAGTAGAAAAAGAGAAACAAAAGTTTCATTTTGTAAAAATCATAAAATCTTTGTAAAACTTTTTGGTTATCACAATTATATAAAAATTATTATATATTATATTTTTGTTTTTGAGTGTAAAGGGGACTAGTGTGTGTGAAAAAACAATAAAAGATTAAGCAGTGGAGTTTATTATGAAATTAAAATTAGTTCGTATTACAAAAATCATATGTTTTTGCATGGTGGCAGTTTTAATGGTTGGAGGGTTAACAGACCTTTTAAAGCCTAAGTGGTTAGAAAATAGATGGGTATCGGCGAAAACAAACAAAAGTTTTTATGAATTGCAGGATAACAGCGCAGAGGTTGTCTTTTTTGGAGCAAGTATTATTTCAGCAGCAATGGATCCGTTCCAGCTATATGAGGAGCAGGGAATTTCTTCATATAATCTAGGTGTTATGTCTCAGCCAATGATTGGAACTTATTATTGGTTTAAGGAAGCACTAAAAACTCAGAATATGAAATTAGCAGTAATAGAGATTAAGTCTGCCGGACGTTCTTCTGAAAAAGCAGAAGAAAAGGCAAGAAAGTCTTATGATTATATGAAATGGGGTAAGAACAAGATTCAATACGCCTTGGATTACAAGGACTTCCATAAGGAAGCTGATGGCACAGACGAAGAAGTTGATTTGTGGTCATATCTTTTCCCCTTATCTTTGTATCACACAAGATGGTCTGAACTGTCTTATGATGACTATGATTTCTTCTTAGGAAAAAACAATAGTAATACTAAGGGATTTTCAGTACTTTCAACACAGTTTAAAAATTCAACAAGTTTTGACGCTGAAAAAGAAGCAAAAGGAAAGTATGATGGATTTGAAGTTAAGTCTAATGATAAGGAAACACCAAATCCTATTAATGAAGAATATGCTCTTAAGCTTATTAAGGAAGCAAAACAACAGGGTGTGGAATTATTATTTGTAAGAACACCTGACACAACATGGCATGAAGACCAGCACAATTATATACAGGAACTTGCCGACAAGAATAATATTAAATTTCTTGATTTGAATTTGAAATCAAATATGGATAAGATGCAGTTTGATTATTCAGAGGATGCGGCAGATACGGTTCACGTAAATATTTTAGGGGCAAAGAAGATTACCAAGTTCGTAGGTCAGTATATTGCTGATAATTACAAACTTACAGATTATAGAAAAACAGATAATAGTATAAAGAAGGATTTTGAGTCACAGAAATCAAACTATCAGGCCGCTTTAAATGAAGGAAAGTTAAATCTTATAACTAACTTTGATGAATACCTTAAGGCTATTAATACTGATGAATATTCAGTAATTATTACTTCTGGTTCAAATGTTAGGAATATCACATTTACTGACAGTCAGAAGAAGACTTTGATTAGTATGGGAGCTGATGAAGCGTTATTTACAGACAGTACTTATGGAAATAATGTTATTTGTGTTCTTGATGGAGATAACTCTAAGAATAAAGTAAAGAAACAGCTTGAAGATAACTCAAAAGTTACAACCCTTGGAGGAACACTTAGCTGTGGTACGGATTATGATATAACAGCTAATTCCAAGGGTGGAACAATGAGATTGAACAATAGTGAATACACAGGATTAACTTTTTGGGGAATGAACATTATTGTTTATGACAAGAAACTAAAAGAGGTTGCAGATACAGCATTTCTTCATTTTGAAAACAATGCAACTGTAATGCACAGAGGAGAGTAGTAAGATGGGTTTTAACACATTATCATTTATCCCTTTTCTATTAATTGTTATACTATTATATTTTACAATATTTAGAAAATGTCAGTGGGTATTTTTACTTTTGGCAAGTATAGCATTTTATTTATTTGCCGGACCAAAATATATAATATTTATTTTTATCTCGTCACTTAGTACATATACATTGGCAAGAAAGATTCAGAAGTTACACGACGATGAAAGCAGAATTACAAAGACAAGAGAGTTTTCTTCAAAGGAAGCTAAGAAGGCTTTTAAGAAAAGATTTACTAAGAGAAGAAAAAGAATTTTACTTCTTGACTTTGCAATAAATCTTGGAATTTTATGTGTAATTAAATATACTGATTTTATTTTGTCAGGAGTTTCTTCAGTTCTTGGAAGATTCGGACTTGATTGGAGTAAGGAATTTAATTTTGTATTACCATTAGGAATATCATTCTATACATTTATGGTTGTTGGATATATTCTTGATATTTATTGGAAAAGATATAGAGCAGAGACTAATTATTTTAAATTAGCATTGTTTACAATGTATTTTCCACATATAGTTCAGGGACCTATTGGAAGATACAATAAATTATCACCACAGTTTTTTAAAGACCATCCTTTTGATTATGACAGGGTAACTAAGGGATTCCAGTTAATTCTCTGGGGTTACTTTGAAAAAATGGTTATTTCTGACAGATTGCAGACTTTTACTAATGGTGCTCTTGCAAAATGGGACCAGATTACAGGTTTCCCACTTATTCTTGCAATATCATTGTTCTCAATTCAGATGTATTTGGATTGGATGGGATGTATGGATATTGCCCATGGTGTGTCAGAAATATTTGGTATTAATTTAGATAAGAACTTTTGGCATCCGTTCTTCTCAAAGAATATGCCGGAATTCTGGAGAAGATGGCATATTTCACTTGGTGCATGGTTTAAGGATTATTTATTATATCCTGTATCAATGTCAGCATTGTGTAAGAAGATTAATAAATTCACAAGAAAGAAATGGGGCAATCAGGTTTCACGTTCACTTTCAGTTGTAATCCCTGCATCATGTGTATGGATTGTTACAGGTGTTTGGCACGGAGCGGCAAGTTGTTTTGTACTTTGGGGCATTTACCACGGTATTTTAATCGTATCAAGTGGATTGTTTGAAATTCCAATTCAAAAATTATGCAAGTTCTTGCATATGGATACAGAATGTTTCAGCTTTAATCTTTTCAGAATGGCAAGAACATTTATGTTATCAACTATTGGACGTATATTCTTTGCAGTTTCTGCAGGATTTACAACATTCTTTGAATTTTTAAAGAGAATGTTTAATTTCAGACAGTTTGGACTTCATACTCTTTTGGATGAAAGTTTGTATTCTTATGGACTTGACCAGCATAATTTCACATTGGCAATGCTTTTAGTTGCATTAGTTTGGGGTGTAAGTATGTTGCAGGAAAAATTTAACAAGGACGGAATGACAATAAGAGATGTTATTGCAAAACAGAATATTTTATTCAGATGGTTATTGTACTTAGCTCTTATTGCAGGTATTCTTGTATTTGGAATGTACGGTTCAGGATATAATGCAGGTGCATTTTTCTATGGTAAGTTCTAAGGTATGTAGAGTTTTGAAATATAATTGTTGTAATGAATAGTTTTTTGATATAGAACTTTGAAATACATGGTTATAGGAGGTTGTAATGAGCTACAGTTCAATTTTGGAAGCTATAAAGAGTGCTTCAGAAATAACTCCTGACAAAATATGCTTAGGAGACAAAAAAAATAAAGTTACATATAAACAGTTTTGGAAAATGATTAACAAAGGAGCTTCATTTTTGGAAGAAAATGGAGTGAAAAAGGGAGACGTTGTTGTTTTAAAGGGAGCTCAGAAGGTTGAGTATCTTTTTGCAATGTTTTCAATTCAGCTTTTAGGTGCAGTTGCATGCCCACTTGAAAAAGCAGTTAAGGAAGACAGGATTCTTGAAATTATGGATTTTGTTGAAACAGATTATTTCCTCGATAAGAAGAAATTAAAGAATGAAAACAAGAAATCAATTAGCTTAAAAGATATGTTTAATGAAGCAATTGATTTTGATAACTATGAGGTTGAATATAAGTTTGATTTACCTAAGGAAGATGATTTGTCAGAGATTCTTTTTACAACAGGAACAACAGGTAAGTCAAAGGGAATTAAGATTGTTTATAGAAATAATGTTGCCATAGCACAGAATGTTAGCGAAGCAATTGGCATAACAAATGATGATGTGGAAATGGTTACAGCGCCAATGAATCATTCTATGGCACTTAGAAGAACTTATACAGTTTTCTACAAAGGTGGAACTGTAGTTTTAACAGACGGAGTTAAGTTTATTGAAGATTTCTTTAAACTTCTTGATATGTATAATGTTACAGGTCTTACATTTGCACCTGCTATACTTGAACAGTTACTTAAGTTTGCAAAGGACAGATTTGGAACATATAGTGACAGACTTAGATATATTCAGTTAGGTTCAGCACCGTTAAGTGAAAAAGCTAAGGAAACTTTAAAAGAGATGTTCCCTAATACTAAGTTGTTTAATATCTATGGTGCAACAGAATCAGGATGTACAGTAAGTCTTGAGTTTAGTAAGTATGGAGATAAGAAGGGCAGTATTGGTAAACCTAATGTTAATGCTGAAATTATTTTCGTTGACGATAATAGAAATATTGTTAAGGCTTCAGCACAGAATCCGGGCAATCTTGCTTTTAAGGGAGCAATGAATATGCCGGGATATTTGAAAGAGCCTGAGATTACAAAAGAAGTAATGGATGATGAAGGAACTCTTTACACTAACGATTTAGGTTATATGGGTGAAGACGGATTTGTTTATTTGCTTGGAAGAAAAGGCGATGTAATTAATATGGGTGGAATTAAGATTGCACCTTCAGAAATAGAAGAAGTTGTTGCACAGAACGAAATGATAAAAGAATGTGCATGTATTCCTATACCTGATGAAATTACAGGAGAAGCTCCTAAATTATTTATAGTTATAAATGAAGGATATGAATATGATGAAAAAGCATTACATAAATTTATGACTGATAAATTAGAAGCGATAAGAGTTCCAAAAGTTGTTCAGGTAATAGATGAACTCCCAAGAACTTTTAATGGAAAAGTAATTAAACGTAAATTAAAAGAAATGTAACTTATAAATAGAAAATCACAGTGATTTTAAGAGTATTTTGAGATGAGGAATTAAAATGACAAAGACAAAACAGCGTATTTATTTATTAATAGGACCGTTATTATTTGTTTTATGTTGTTTAGCAATACCGGAGAGTGCATTTCCGGCTTTAGCTGAAAGAGCAGCAATAGGAACGGTTGCATGGAT
>ERZ773139.2948-NODE-2948-length-16027-cov-4.090158_pt1 | contig 16027 bp, 14 predicted proteins | sample MGYA00580854_ERZ773139 | MGnify/ENA primary metagenome ERZ773139 (study PRJEB29015, sample SAMEA2737809) | human gut metagenome | biome: human gut; feature: human-associated habitat; material: faeces | place: China | collected 2012 ...
ATTAACCATTGTAAATTCGTAGATGTAACATCCTTCGCAACAATAGGGTTTTGTAATTGTCGTGAAAAATTTTTATTTATTGAAAAATGTTTATCTTCTGAGGATTCATAATATTTTTTTCCCATCCAGTTTGGTTTTTCATAACGATCTGGACCAAAAAAACATATTACATCTTTCGTATAAATATCTTCACTTTTTTTCGAATCAATATCTATATTTTTATAATTTTCATTCTCTTTCCATGAAATAGTATTATTTAATATAACCCCACTTAGTTTCTTAAAATCATCCGTAGATAATGTACCTGATTTAAAAATATAATTTATCGGTTCTTCATCTTCAAACAATATATATGAATACATATATACATTTCCTATGCTAATTTGTGATGGACTAATTGCTTTATAATATTGATGGCCACCATTTTCAGTCATTTGTAAAGCATTATCGAAACCTTTGCCAGCCATCTCATAAAAAGCATCTGTAATATTCGATAAAAGTGTTGATTTTCCGCTGCCATTTTCCCCTACAATTAATAGTGGCTTCGGCGTTCCATCATTATTGAATGGAAATGAAATATTTATATTGTTTATAGGACCAATATTTTCATCAATAATTTCTCTTATGTACATATTTTCTCTCCCTATCTTTAATTTTCGTGATTTTTTAAGTCTCAAGGACCTCCTCATATAATCAAGTGTTTTTTATTGAAAATTCAAGGTTTTCCAACCTTTCTTATCTCAGTGAATAAGCCACAGCTATGAGCATTTCGATGTATCAGGTACTGAAATAGTGGTTAACGGGCATACGAAATAAAACGTCATTGATTTCCGCTTTACTGGCCTTGTGTATACCCATCCCTCTATGGCAGCTAACCTCCTATATCCACCAGGATCATCTCTGTCTCCAGAGGTCCTAACTTGTCGGGTAGAAACACCTATTACTAAGTATATCCCCCACAGATCCGTACGTGCCCAATTCAGGCATACGGCTCTTCACGACACTTATGCCTCAGATTATCCATATAGGCTCACATAAATACGTGGTCTTACTATAGGATGCTCCTTCAAAAATTGATTGAATCCATCCCATGTATAACTTTTCCTCTGACTACGCCTATTCATCCAAAAATAAAGAATCTGAATAACTCTCTTACGGAAGTTATCCATCATTTGATAGTTATCACTTATTCCATAATAATGGTAATACCCGATTAAAATCTGATTTACTTTTGCAAGAATATATTTCTTCTTTTCAAATCTCATGTGTCAGCTATGCTCCTTAACGGGGTCATATGCCCCATGGTGACTATTTCTGCCGACTACTGGCTCATTCTTTGTATTATTGATTACTGACTCGCTTCCTGTTCCAGCACTGTGATCAGTGGACGTTATCTGTTACATTCTGCTTGATCCAGTGGCTGTCCACATGACAGCCTCCATTATAGTTACTTGTCTTTCTTACGCAGCCTGTAGATAAACTGTCGGTCTCTTGATGTCACTGATCATCTTTTTCGGATCATAATCCACACCTTTGGTCAGCATCGCATAAAAGACTCGTATCAGCTTGGCTGCAATTGCCATAAGTGACTGCATTTTCTTCAATGGATTCAGCCTTCTGGTTGTGTAATAATTATGGAGCTCTCTGAACTCCGAGTTCTTCGCCACAAGCGACATTGCAACCTCAAAGAGAAGGTATCTGAGTCTCTTTCGACCTCGTCTGCTTATTGTTGTCTTTCCCTTGTGCTTTCCCGAACTATTTTCAACCAATGCCAATCCTGCAAGCTTCTGCAGTTTCTTCGGATTGTTAAAGCGGCTGATATCACCTACTTCTGCAAGGAACCCTGACACTGTCCTGATTCCCACTCCTTTGATTTCTAACAGCTTTTCAGCCATTGGAATCTCTTTTACCAGTTCTTCAATTAGAACCATAACTTCCTGTAGACGCATATTTTTGGATTCATAGTCCTCCAGAAGCATTCGGATTTCCATTCTTGCAGACATCGTACCTTCTTTGCTTCCAATGCTGTGCTCAGCAGCTTCTATCAGAGTCTTCGCCCTCGCCTTTCCAACTGCTCTTAACTTCGCATCACGCCAGATTTGGTTCACTCCATCGATACCTAACGTCAGGATATCTTCAGGGAGTGGTGCTGCTTTAAGGATTAGCATTCCGCTCTTGGCATCCGGCTTTCCGTATACCGTCTTATATTCAGGAAAATATATATTGAACCAACAACTGATCCTGTTTTGAATTCTTGTAAGTTCCGCCTGTAACTGGAATCTTATGTTTGATGCTGTTCTAAGATCAGCATAGACACCATCCGGCAGGTATGGGATCATGTAACGTCCCTCTCTAACTAATCCTGCTATAACTTTCGGATCCTTACGGTCATTTTTAGTTGGATTATTGTCGTCGAGTTCTTTTGATTTTTTCACATGGTGAGGATTTACAAGCACCGGTTTCATTTCATTATCCTGTAGAAACTTTCCAAGATTGAACCAGTAGTGCCCGGTCGGTTCCATACCTGGAACCACCTTATCCTTCTCATGTCTTTCTTTGAGGTCCAGGATCCATTCCTTAAATGTCACAAATCCAGCCTCTGTATTGCTAAACTTAAATGGCTTCTTCGAATACTCGATTCCTCTGTAATCAAAAGCTCTGGCATAGTGCGTTTCACTTCCGACATCAATTCCGAGTACCAAAGTTTTTTCTGTAATAGCTTCAATTTTTGCATTCTGTGTGTTAGACTTCATTGTAGATACCTCTCTGTATAATAAGATTTTTACTAACCTGCCAGTCAGTAGTCTTATTGTACTCTGAGGTATTTTCAATTTTCAACATCCACATTTTTATTATACAGGAGCTTCCTTAATATCTATTCTACTTTTCCAAAATGCCATTAGTATCGAGTTGCCAAATTTTACTAAAAAACACCTGACATCTAATCCACTCACTCAATTTGCGTTATCTAATCCGAGGTCACAACCTGACACTCATTTTCGCAATAAATATGTTTTCATATAAAATAACCGAGCTATTTCTGGAGTTAGGCTTCTAATACAAACTTCCGAAAAATCCCGAAAATACGCCACTTTCTATCTCTTATTTATCTTTTCTTGATATCAAGACTATCGTGTCTACATGAATTGTCCGGGAACTGATCCACAATTATTACCCTCATAACCTTATATTCTGCTGTCTCAAACACTTTCAGATATCCCGCAAACCTTGTCCAACGTGGTCATTAATGTCTATACAACTTCTCTGTATATTTTTATTAAAATTGCACAAGAAAGCTTGGATTTATCAGCTTTCCGGATACTCTTTAAATTAATTAGCTGATCAAAATACAGCCTTATGGATAGTGAATAAGGTATCTTTTTGTACCATTCATAGAAAAATTGGTATAAAAAGAAGACATCTTGATATTTTTATGGTTGCCTTCTTTGTTTACCCATTTTCTCTACAGCAACAAACCTCTCATGTCTGACAGGATCATCCATCTGCTATGATTGGAGTCCTAAATTCCTTCGTTCTGTCTATCCATAGCTGGGCTGCCACTTATGCTTAAGCACAGGATCTTTGTCCCATGGTCTGTATCTCCTGTGGCTAAACTGGCTATACTTTTTTCAACGATACAGTTACATCCCTGTCCACAGCACCAATCTTCTTGGCGGACGCTTTCCTGTTTTCAGGTTTATTTCTTTCTTGTTAGGCTGCCTGTGGCAGTTGGGTTGGACGATGAATATCCTCTATCATTTTTGATCCATTGTAGACAACACCCTTCGTCATGATTGCAAAGAATACCCGGATCAGCTTACATCCAACGGCTATCATTGCCTGTCGGCCTTTCAGTGGATTCTTTATCCGTTTTCTGTAATAATCATAGATCGATCCGAATTCTTGATTGATCCGTATCAATGGTAATACTACTTGATATATGATCTTTCGCAGTTTCTTCCGACCACGCTTGCTGATCGTTGTACGACCTTTGTGTTTTCCAGAGCTGTTCTCTACCAGTTCAAATCCAGCATACTTCTGGATCTGTTTCGGGTTTTTAAAGCGACTGATATCCCAGACTTCTGATATGAAACCAGCTACAGTTACTAATCCGACACCATCAACTGACAGCATCTTTTCTGCATTTGGTATCTGCATGATCAGTTCTTCCATCACAGATGTAACCATTTCCAGTTGTTGCTTCTTTACCTTATAATCTTCCAGCAACATCTGAATCTCCATGACTGCACCCTGACCTCCTGATTTTCCAACACTATCATGCGCAGCATCTACCAGGGTCTTTGCCCTATTAAAACTGGCGCCTTTGCCACGCACTTTATGTTCTCTCCATATCTTTATAATGTTATCTACACCCAGTGCTGTCACCATAGTCGGTAATGGTACTTCCTCAAGGATCATCATTCCTGCTGTTGTATCAAATTTCTTGTATACAGTAAGATATTCTGGAAAATATATCTTCAGCCATCTCTGTATCCTGTTGGATGCTGCATTCAGCTCCTTCATGATGCGATCTCTGCTGGATGTCACTTCTCTGATCTCTGCATAGATTCCTTCCGGCACATATGGAAAACTGTACCTTCCATCGATTACAAGCTTTGCAATCGTCTTTGGATCTTTCAGATCTGTTTTCTTTGGGCTGTTGTCATCCAGTTCCTTTGCTTTCTTAACAGATGCAGGATTCACGAATGCCAGTTTCATCCCATGATCTTTTACAAACTGATAAAAGGTATACCAGTAATGACCTGTAGGTTCACATCCTATCATTGCTTCATTTTTTCCATGCTTTATGCATATTTGTGTAACCCAGTCATAAAAGCTGTTGAACCCATTGATATCAGTTGAAAATCTGAATACTTTTCTTGTCAGCTCTCTTCCCCGGTAATCGAATGCTCTGACATAGTGTTCAGAACTTCCGATATCAACTCCGAGTACTAAAGTTGATTCTGTGACTTGTTCAATCTTTTGATTCTGTGTATAATTCATTATAAGGACCTCCGATAATTAAGATGTTTTTCATCCGCCAAGATGATATCTTAATTATACTGTGAGGTTCTTCTTTCGTCTATTGACATTATTTATGAATTACAGGAATGCTTAAATTCACTTAAAATTCAATTCTTTCGCCTCGTCCATTAATATAAGCAATGTACTCAGGAATATTATCCTTATCTATAAAAAACTTCTTATCACTCCATGCACCTTCCATAGCCTTATTATAATTTTCTGGAGAGAATAAATCTGTTTTTACAAACTTTATTCTGGAAGAAATCACAGAACAAGAATCATCGTATTTTGTTTTTTCCTGATAAAAATGTCGATATGCCTGTATTTCATTTTCTCCACTAAAACGAATAATAAATTTATATACGCTATGTGGAAGTTCCTGTATTTTTTTATAAAGACAAGCAAATCTATCGTTTTGAATGCCCAAAAGACTTTTATCGTTTTCAATACTTCCGCTCATTTTGTATCCACCAATTAGTAAATACATTAAAAGAATGGTATTGTTTCTAATTCTAACAACAGCCTCATAATCATAAATATTATCCTTGTGAAAATGGTCATTTCTACAATCTTTTGCGAAGTTAAGCAAGAATTCGTGTACCTTTTCTCGCCCATTATCTGATAATCTCCATCCTTTTTCATTATCATGCAGAAACCATATCATCGGACCAAGGGTAATATTAAAATACTGTTCAAATTCTTTCTCAAACACTACTTGCCACCTACCTGTAGTTGGATTTTTCCTTGTAGTTTTTCCTTCGCAACGTTTTCCTTTTGGAACGGTATTACCGCTCAGTATCCATAATTTTTCATTGGATGGATAATCCAGATTAATCTTGAGTAATTTATAAATCAACTGCTCTATAGATTTCAAATAACCACATACTACGGATGTGTAATCAAAACTATTTCCACTTCTAAACACGTTATATTGGTATTCTGCTGTAACAAAGCACTTGGCAAATCCTTCATTTCCGAGTAATGATTTATATAACTCATTGCCCATAAAATTAAAATCACAAATTTTATAATCCTCTTCATCAAGAGAAATACCACTTAAATTCTTAGCATTATCTGCGTCCGAAAGCATCATGAATTGTTTGTCACGATAATTTTCGTGTGCTAACATAAAATCAATATCTTGCTTAAAATTTGATAAATATCGCAGAGATAACCTTGGAATAGTTTCAAAACCAACATCATCATTAGCTTCCTTGACTGCCTTTTTGAATTTATCTATTACTAAATTACAATCTAATTCTGAAAAGTACTCTTCAAGAAACTCTTTAAACGAAACACTCTTATAATGTAAATCGCCGTCTCGGTGCTTATAACTTTTTATATTCCAATCAATCTGAACTATACTTTCAAGCTGATATTTCTTAAGCAGAGGTCCTATTTCATTATCACACAATCTAGTGTATCTATATCCTATCTTTTTATTATCCTGGCAAACAATAAATTCAAATGGATAAATATCTTCTATAGATTCATTGCTAAATCTTACTTCCTTTTTCTTTTCAGGGCATAAACACTCAATTCCGAACAGATGAAATAATTCCATCAATGATTGATTAATTAAAATATCACGCGAATACCATTCTAAAGAACGTTCAAAATAAGCATACTCGTAAAACTCACTGTTTGCTGGCTCTAAAATTTCAAAAGCCGGCTGTAGTCTTCTTATTTTTCTGAAGTATCCATTCTCAGCAATTGAATTCACTGTCTTCAAGAAATCCCTTACTACCCCATCTATTATTTCTTCCGCCTGCTTTTGCAAATCTATTAGCATCTTATTCATCCCTCCGCTTCACTTTTTATATCCAATATATCTGTTGGTTTAGTCTTGTTATAAATAAAATAGGCACACAATCCGTAGATCATGTGCCCTGATGTGTTTTACTGACAGCAAGCTATAGCCTTTCCTTGTCTATTTTAGCAAGGCTGATTTCCTTGACGGCAAGAACTACTGTTTCTGCCAAGTCAATAAGAGCCAGTACGACTTCCTTATCCCATTTCATAGACGTTCCTCCTTTTTCAGAAAGTGCGGTACAAATGGTACCAAATTGAAGTCACACATCACTTAAATGATAGCACATTTTCTTATCTATTTCAATTGATTATACATTATCATTAGCCATGAACCCATTGATACAAAAATCATAATAGATTCGATGAGCAACATGCTGTAGCATTTCACCTATTCCCGTCAAACAATAATGCCTTTTATATTTTTCATAGTCAATATCATAACTATCATCTTTATAGCTTACCAAGCTATTCACAGCTTTACCATGAATAAAAGCACCTACGAATCAATTTTATCTATTTTTTCAATTACATTATCTTCAAATTGCTTAAAAATCTCCTCTCGATTATATATCATTTGATTTAATATACTATTTTCATCATTTATATACTTATATGGTTCAGTTTTATTAAAGTATAAACCATATACTTTTAATAAAAAATTATATTTTAATCCAGTATGTGCAAAATATTTCAAACTAGGTTTGTTCATGGATCGTATTAATTCTCTATCAAATTTCTTATACCATTGATGTATTCCTTCATATAATGGAACACTAACCCATCGTAATTCTTCATCTGAAATCCCTACTTTACGACATTTTACAGCGTAATCCATAAGAAAATTTTTAATATATACTAAATAAATTACAGATGTATTCCTCAAACAATATCCATATTTTCTATGTAATTCATTTAATACACTTGCAATTTCTGTAAGTGATTTATATGAATAGCAGCAAGCAGGTGTATAGACTTTTTCCCCAATATTCTCAAAAATCAATATGTCGTTATCTTCTGTAATACATAAATCCTCATACTGTGATAATATATCAATTTCTTTTCTTATTTCCGTAATACCTTCGTATTTTATCTTCGAAAGATCACTTGCAATCTTCAATTTTTCTGTATAAAGTAATTTAAAATTACCCAAGAAATGTGTTAATAGACTAGTTAATATAGCAACAACAAAAGATATAGTTGCTGTCATAATTTTATCTTGATATATAACAAAAAACTCTTTCACTTTATAATATTCTCCTAAAACTAATTTTCTGACTTTGTAAAGTATTAGAGATCTTAAGTCGTTCTATAGTGGTTCAGTTGTCAAGACAAAAATCTAAGACTTTCATAATGAACTGATAGGTTGATAAGTTACTGTATCTGTAGAGACGTACGTAGGATGAACGTAAACGGTAAATCAGTGTTACCGATAAATTTTTGATCACTGGATTTCTATCCAGTGATCTTATTTTTTACATTCTGTTGGCAGGTGTTCTGACCATGGTAATAGTTCTTCTAAAAAATCTAGATTTCTATCTTCCATGTGTTTTGGAATCTCTATCAGCAGATATTTTAAATATTCATATGGTTTTAACTGGTTCGCTTTGGCTGTCTCTGTAATACTGTAGATCATTGCACTTGCTTTGGCCCCATTTACTGTATCTATCACATGCCAGTTATTCCGCCCAACGCAAAAGCTCCGAATAGCAATCTCTGCATTATTATTATCGAGAGGTACTAATGGATCATACAAAAACGCTCTGAGATATCTTTCCTGATTCAGGCTGTACTGCATTGCGTTATATAAAGCACTCCCAGTTCCTACAGATCCTATGTTTGATCTTACCCACGAAAAGAAAGCATCGACCAATGGTGATACCTGTTCTTTCCTCCGTTTTTTTCGCTGCTCTGGTTCATACCCGTCCAGGCTGTTATCGGTATGATAGATCGCTCCGATCTGGGCAACTGCAGCTTCTGCAAGACTTCCTTTTGATGCTTTTTTCCCTAATGCTTTACAGATCTGGACATATTTCCGCCTTGCATGAGTCCAGCAGCCTGCAACTGTGATGTGTGCATTTTCCCTCGCAATCTTATGATATGCTTCAAACCCATCACAGACGATCGTTCCTTCATATCCTTTCAAAAACTCCGCCGGATGGCTTGAATTTCTGGTTTTCTGATATTCATACAAGATCACTGGCTGTTGTCCATCTTTTGTACCAGTACGATAAACCCACATATAACTGTTGCACATCGTATCCCGGCCGTCTCTCTTGACTTTGACTGGTGTTTCATCCGCATGGATCACAGGGTCCTGATAGATCTGCTGATGCATCCGGTCATATAATAAAGATAAATAGCGTTCACTGCTTTTGATTACCCAGCTGGACATTGTCTGTCTTGAAATATGAATATCATTCCTTTTAAATTCCTGTTCCAGACGATACAAAGGCATCGCATTCACATATTTAAAGTTCAGGACTGCCGCTAACAGAGATGGCGTTACGATACTGTTTTTTAAGATTTCAGAAGGTCGTTCTGCACTTATGATCTTATCTTCATTTTTTGCACTATAATAAGCGACATGATGCTCGATCACTTCGAAAGTTGCTGGATGAAAATCCAGTTTTTTATAAATCCTGTCTGGAAGTCTCCGATATCCATTTGGGAACAGCTCAGAAAGCTGTTTTTCAGAAAGTTCATGATATTCTTCCCGGACGGGAAGTCCTGACAGATCTTCATCACGTTTTCCTTTCGGTCTTTTTTTACGTTTATATGCAGAAATGACTTCTTCGATCAATGGTTCTTCTTCACAGTCTGTTTCTATCGTAACTTCAGCTTCGTTAAAACACAGAGTCAACTGATCATAGTCAAATTTCTCCGTTTTCTGAGCAAAACGATCTGTTCGTGACATGGTAAGCTGTTCATAGATCAGGTCAAACTTTCGGTTCAGTTCTTCTAACTGTGTTGTCTGTTTTTGCAGCTGTTCCTGTTGAGAAAGAAACAGTTCGATGATCTGTTTCTTTGTAAATCTGTTTAATTGTCCCTCGTTAAATATGATCTCTTTCATAAGACCACACTATCATAGAACATAAACGCATGTAAAGAGATATGAGACAACTTTTTAAATCCGTGGATAAAGTCATTTTGACAGGAATACTTTATCCACAGAATGTTCAGACGAAACGTGGATGATCTATTTTCTGAATACATTTTTTAGGCTTGATCGTCAGACCTTCCATCAGCCATCGAAACTGCTGGGATGTAAGCTTACATACTTCTTCCTGACTTCTGGGCCATTGGAATTTACTGGCTTTTTGTTCTAACCGTTTATAACAGAGTAAAAATCCATCACCTTCCCATATAAGTGCCTTGATCCGGTCTGTTTTACGTCCACAGAACATAAACAGAGTTCCAGGCTGAAAAGGATCCATCCCATAGGTTTGAGAAATGATGTTTGAAAGAGAATCGATTCCTTTTCTTAGATCTGTATAACCACACACAATATAAACAGCTTGAAGATCTTTTGCATCATTCAGCATTTTTCAGGTTCCTCAGCACACGGAAAAGAAGTTGTTCGTCCGTATTTTCATAGATACGAATGCGAAGATCATCCTGAAAGATATCAAGGAAAGAATCTGTGGTTTGAAGTTTTGATGGATTTTTTGTACACCCTGATCTTCATGAAACAGTTCTTTGGGTACGATTGCTAGATTTTCCTGAAGTTTTTCTTCAGATACTTGATCGAGATAAGCTTCTTTTACCTTTCTGACTCTGTAATAATATCCAGCTGCAGAAATCCCATAATTCTCTTTACACCATTCATCCAGAGGGATCTGTTGAGGTCGTCCTTTGGATTCCTGCATCATATGAAACCATTCCTGCAATTGAACCTGTTGCGTGACTAAAGTTGTTTTTGACATAAACTATATCGCCTCCTAAAAAAATCAAGAATGTTAAGACTCAAACTTTTTTACAAGTCAAAAAAGTTAAGGCTTAACATTTTTGACACTGTTTAAAATCTTGAGTTAATTATCTCAGATTACTTTAGGATTTTGTAGAGAACACTGATTTACCATTTACATAAATATCACTTTTTCCAGATGAATTTCTTCAAAAATTCTAAGTACCCTTACCCTTTCATTAAAATAATAAACTGTATTGTATTTGGATTAAAAAAATTTTTATAAAACTCCCCTATCTATTATTCCAAGCACCCTTTATGTATTATTATACCATATTATTCTTTAATATCAGTAATTTTATCTAATGAACTTTATATACACATAAAAATAATCAAAACATATACATATTATAAAAATCACTGCCATTTATGACCATTCTATTTCATTTTATATCATTGTGCAATTAAACCTTTAGGTTAAAAAGTTAGTTAAACAAATATCGTTATCAGGCAAACCGATCCTTTATCATTGGTCGTATGAAAACGATCTTCCCTAAGATCCTGTGCCAGATGTTAGATTTCTCAGCAATTGATCGATTATATTCTGAATCCGTTCGCTGCAGATCACAGATCATTCCAGACCGATCCTTCCCTCGAAGGAAAAGTAAAACATATGGCCGGAATCATTTCAAAAATCAAAAGGTTGCTTTTTAATTTTTATAATTTCTAAAAAGCTTTCATTGGAAAGCTTTTTAAAGTGCGCTTTTTTTCAGGGTTTCTCTTGTATTTTTTCATGATAAAATCAATATTTTTTATAGAACTTTCAATACTTCTTAAGTTGAAGCTTAGTTGACCACATTGGCTACGGGACCTTAACAGGGGCCTCAGGAATACTTGCGTTTTCATATTCTTGATACAATTGGTTTTGCCTTATCTTTCACCTCAGTATCATATTCTTGTCCTGTAACATCAGATCTAGTATATCTCTCTGTAAATAAATCAATAATATTTTCAACATCTGTAAAATTTCTTAAATATATTTGATCTTCTCTCTCATCAAATATGTTTTTCCATCTATCAACTGTATGCACTTTATTCATAAGATCTTCCTTATCCATAGCTGCCACTGGATATTTATGTATCTGCATCATTTTCTTAGCATATTTTTTATTTGATCTACCCACATATTCACTAAGTTTATCTTGATTTTTAACTATTCCTACTCCAGCAATTAACAAAGCAGCTTTTTCTGCAGAAACTCGTATAAATTTTTCCAAATGTAAATGTCTTTCCATAAATTTAATTTCGTTTGTTACTATTTTATTTGACAAAATTAATAAATCAACATTCTTCGTAATAACAAACATTTGATCTTCCAGTTCTTTAAAAACATCTGTGTCTTCATGAGATTTTGGAATAATCTGAAAATGCTTTTTTTGTTTATTAGGTATAGAAGATGGTAGTATTCTCTGATATGCCCATAATCTTTTTAATTTTCCCTCACGTTGAAAAGTAAATTTAAATAAAATAGCATCCGCATTATTTTTATCTTCTATACTGAAATTTTTTATTTTAGGATCATCTGCCATTCCAATATAATCAAAAGGATAATAAGATTCATTTTGTTCAATTACATAAAATCTATTCTGTTCACTTGCAAGTTCATCTCCACTTGTAAACTGGCTTTCTTCCGAAAGATACTTACATCGAATTGTTTGTTCAATACCATCACAAATTCTTTGTTTAAATCCATCATTACTACTTGGATCACCCTCTTCTAAAATAAATTTTTTAATTTTAGGGTCTTCATTCTTCATTGCTATATAAATTTCAAATCCATATTTTTCATCTAAAATCTCTTTAACTTCTTCTATAATTATATTTTTTATCTCATTACTCATATTCGTCTTTCATCTCCTATTTTCATACACCAGAAAAACATTGTCTGAAATTTTTTTCCTCTTTATAGTATATCCTATTTCTATATTACCTCTCGTAATTCCTATACACTCTTTGTTTTTATATCTATCTAATTGTGTAGTTTCAAATCTAAATGAAAACACTTCATATCCCAAAATTGTTAATACTGGGTTTTGATAATATAAATTTGTTTTCCACATTAATGCAAATAACATAGTAATTAATATTATAAATACAATAATTCCTCTTATTGTATTTAAATCATCCATAGCCATTGGAAGAACATATGTCATAAAAAATGTTACTCCAGAATCTGAAAGTTTTTCAATATTTATAAGTGACTCTCCTTCACTAACAAATTCCGCTCTTTGCGAAACTGTAAATTTTTTTATACCATAAATCGAATATATTACCCATAACAAACAAAAAATCTCTAATAAAAATGTTATAAATAATGGATGTGTTATTGCTTTTATAAACGTTTCTTTGGGACTGCAAATACAGTTAATACAAAACATTTTAAGCAATTTAAATATTGCTAAATCAAAATACTTAATAAACAATATTAAAAATAACGGTGCAAATGATTGCATAATCAATGTCCTTTTTAATGACAAATTATCATTCATAAACATCATACCCCTTTCAATTACAATTATTTATGTTACACTTATTATTTCTAATATTGACTTATAAAAATATTTTAGTACCCCCACCTAATTTGATCTAATTGTTGTAAAAATATTTTTCCTAATTCTGGTTCAACCATTGCAACATAATATGCCTTTCCATATAAATATTCCTTAAATCCTATCCGTTCACAATTCCTCGTATATTCCAAATGCTGCTGAACCCCAAAGCGTTGACAATAATATATTTCTTGTTTCAGTTTTCTTTTAAATTTTTTAGGTATCTTCACTTCATCTTCTTTTACAATTAATCCTGTCACAATTTTTCTATGAGGATCTTGATAATAGCAGGTTTTCTTTTCGTTTATCTGAAACGAATATTTATTAACAATATTATACAAATCTTGCAATAAACAGAAAATATCCACATTGCTTGAAAATGACATGTCATCTGCATAACGAGTATATGTCATTTTTCTATATTTAGAAAATTTATCCAATTCATCATCCATTTCCTTCAAAATCAAGTTAGACATATATGGGCTCGTTGGAGCTCCTTGCGGTAATCGATTTTCAAAACAACAAATTTCTGCAAGTGCTTCTGCTGCGCTATTCTCATATCCCATTTTTAAAAATTCCTTTACAACCATATTTTGTGTAATAGATGGAAAAAAATCTTTAATGTCTATATTTAAAATATTTTTATGCCCAATATGTTTTTTTGCATTTGTTAAAATAGATCTATTTCTAACAAATCCATGACAATTATTACTAACTTTATTTTTCTCTAAAATTTCTGAAAGAATCCATTGTTGTCTTAATTTAATTGGTTGACTAGGTGCAGTAATTTTTCTTTTTTTATTCTTTCCAGAAATTTCAAATACATGATAACATTCTAGAATTATACTACCTAATCTTAAAATTTCATTTACATGATTTCTATCAAAGATTACTGGAAGTTTTTTATCCAATAAATTTGTAGAATATTCTATACATATATTTATATACTCTTGAGAATATTCTCCTTCCATCGCACCTTTTAATCGTTCTATATATTTATATTCATTCATATACAAACTCCAAAAAGAGTAATTGTAGAATAAAAAGTCACTAATTCTATCGGATAAGATATTTTACGAAAGAAATGCAACGCATGAATGAGTAACATATCTTATCCAAAAGTTAGTTGCCTTAATCTAGGAGGCGACTTCACCCCAATTCAATTACTCTTAAATTTATTATAACATATTCTTAGGAATATACAAATAATCCAAAGTAAAATTTTTATCTGTATTTCCTCGTTCCTTATCACTACAAAATGACCACTCATTCCACATAGGAAATACAAATTTTTTCCCTTTTTCACTTATTTTATATTTATGATCTTTCATATATACAAACCCTTCTTCTATAAGAGAATACACTATATCAACAATCTGAGTTTCTGTTAATCGCATCTCCTCTGTTAACATATCCAAATCTAATCTTTTATATTTGTCAATATATGTCATCAAAAGTCGTTTATATATTTCCATTATCAATACATCCTTTCCTATAAGCATTCATTCTATTTTTCCTCTTCCTCTCTTGTAAAGATTTTAATGTGATTCTTTTATACTTGTCCCGAGGAAATACAGGAATATTATCTTTTTCACATTTCCAAAAAGAACATAATGTATTATTTGGTGTATTATAATAAAATGAAAGTAATAATTTACACCCTCGAAAACCCATTACATAACTTTTATCTCCATCCATTCCAATTTCTTTCTCGTAGCGTTCTACTATATCCTCTATTTTTTTTACTTCGTCATAATTGAAAATATGATTACCTTTCATACAATTATCTATATAATTATTATTATCAAATATTTCTATTTCTAAATTATATTCTTTTTTTATCTTATTTTTAATAAAACGAATTGCACTACGAGTCATAAAAACGCCTGTTACTCCCCAAATATATTCATGAATTTTAAAATTTATTTTGATAGCTTTTTGTATAAATTGTTGAATTGTTTTTTTTAAAGAAAATCCTGTTCCTAATATATCATCTATAAAAATAATTGCTTTTATATCTTTTAAGCTATTCATGTCTAATTTTTCAACATCTGATACTATTTGACCTTTATCCATTCCCCATTCCTGGTTCGCAATTAATAAGTTTTCCCTTAATGAATCACCGCCGCTTGCTCTTCCTGTTGGACTTGATATTGTAACAAAAAGTATATTTTCTTTATTTATTCCTCTTTCATTCAAATTGTTATACATCGATTCACACAATTGCCAAATTTTATATTCAAATTCTCTTTGAGATATATAAATATAATTTTTAAATAATTTTATAAAATATTGTTTATCATCTTCTTCAAATCTTTCAATCCAACATGCCAATTTTTCTTGTAAATCAACAATTTTTGAATCGAAAATTTTCCCTTCTTTATATGCTATATCTCGACTTGCTGCATAATTTTTTTCTGTAATATTATTCATTTCATAAAATTTTTCCACAGCATCATCAATTTTTGCTTCCATATTCTTCATCCCATACATATTTTTATTTTATAAAAACAATCTAATATGCACATATATATTATTGTTAATACACTTGATACTTCTAATAAACTTCTTACTAGATTATCAAATATTTTATACTTTGATAATATGTTCAATGGATTATTTTTTATTTCTCCTCTTTTATTTTTTATTTTATCTTTCAACCATATAATAATTTGCC
>ERZ773139.2949-NODE-2949-length-16024-cov-3.575615_pt1 | contig 16024 bp, 17 predicted proteins | sample MGYA00580854_ERZ773139 | MGnify/ENA primary metagenome ERZ773139 (study PRJEB29015, sample SAMEA2737809) | human gut metagenome | biome: human gut; feature: human-associated habitat; material: faeces | place: China | collected 2012 ...
GGCGTGGACGGCATGGTACATATCTCCGAGCTCAGCTGGAGCCGGATCAAGACCCCCGCCGAGGTCTGCAAGGTGGGCGATACCATGGACGTGTACGTCATCTCCTTCGATCCCGAGAAGAAGAAGATCTCCCTGGGCGTGAAGGATCACAGCATCGATCCCTGGCAGGTGTTCATGGACAAGTACCAGGTGGGCGACGTGGCCTCTGTCCGCATCGTCAAGCTGATGACCTTCGGCGCCTTTGCCGAGGTCGTGCCCGGCGTGGACGGCCTGATCCATATCTCCCAGATTGCTGACCGGCGCATCGACAAGCCTGAGGATGTCCTCTCCGAGGGCCAGATTGTGGACGCCAAGATCACGGCCATCGACGAGGAGAAGCAGAAGATCTCCCTGTCCATCCGCGCCCTGCTGACTCCCGCGGCTGATGAGGCTGAGGAGGAAGAAGCTCCTGTGGAGGAGTAATCCGCACGGATTTCCAGACCTAAAAAAGACAGGCTCCGGTGAGGGGCCTGCCTTTTTTTGAAAATTTTGTGATTTTTTTCACGGTATGGATTGCTTTTCAAGGGCTGGTATGTTATACTCTTGACAATCAATGTAAGACAACACCGATGACATCATACAACAAACGGGAATTACAGGAGGAAGATCAACATGAGCTACCAGGAAGTGTACAAACAGAAGCTGACAACGGCCGACGAGGCGGTCAAGGCCGTCAAGTCCGGCGACTGGGTGGATTACGGCTGGAGCGTCTGCTCGGCGGATGCCTTGGATAAGGCGCTGGCCCGGCGGATGGGCGAGCTGACCGACGTGAAGATCCGGGGCGGTATCCTGACCCACAAGCCCGCCATTTTCGATGTGCCCAATGCGGCGGAGCATTTCTGCTGGAACTCCTGGCACATGGGCGGCATCGAGCGCAAGGCCGTGAGCGAGGGCTTCTCCTATTACATCCCCCTGCGGTATTCTGAGCTGCCGGGGTATTACCGCAACTGCATCAAGAGCCTGGACGTGGCCATGTTCCAGGTGGCCCCCATGGACGAGCACGGCTGGTTCAATTTCGGTCCCGGCGGCTCCCACCTGAAGGCTGTGTGCGAGTGCGCAAAGACCGTCATCGTGGAGGTCAACAAGAACATGCCCGTGTGCTTGGGCGGGTTTGAGAACTGCATCCACATCGACGACGTGGACATGATCGTGGAGGGAGAGAACCCTGCTTTGGATGAACTGGGCGGCGGCGGAGCCGCCAGTGAGGTGGACATGGCGGTGGCCAAACTGGTGGTGCCGGAGATCTGTGACGGTGCCTGCCTGCAGTTGGGCATCGGCTCTATGCCCAACGCCATCGGCAAGATGATCGCCGAGAGCGACTTGAAGGATTTGGGCGTGCACACCGAGATGTACGTGGACGCCTTCGTGGACATGTCCATAGCCGGTCGCATCACGGGCCTGCGCAAGCCCTTTGACCGGGGCCGGCAGACCTATGCCTTCGCGGCGGGCACACAGAAGCTGTATGACTTCATCGACAACAACCCTGAGTGCATGGCTGCTCCCGTCAGCTATGTGAACGACATTGCCCGGGTGTCTCAGATCGGCAACTTCATCTCCATCAACGGCGCCGTGGATATCGACCTGTACGGCCAGGTGTCCTCTGAGTCCTCTGGAATTCACCATATCTCCGGTGCCGGCGGCCAGCAGGACTTCGTCATGGGCGCGTACCTGTCCAAGGGCGGCAAGAGCTTCATCTGCTGCTCCTCCTCCTACATGGACAAAAAAAGCGGCCAGCTGAAGTCCCGTATCCGGCCCACGCTGCTGGAGGGGTCCGTGGTCACCGCCACCCGCACCAACCTCCACTATGTAGTGACGGAGTACGGCAAGTTCAACGCCAAGGGCAAGTCCACTTGGGAGCGGGCCGAGGGCCTGATTGCCATCGCCCATCCTCAGTTCCGCGAGGAGCTGATCGCCGAGGCGGAGAAGATGCACATCTGGCGCCGTTCCAACAAGAGATAACAAAATCCTCCGGAGCCGGGCGGCATATCTGCCGTCCGGCTCTTTTGTACAGGGGGGACCTGTGTCTGGAGGAGCTGATGCCCTTGCCGCGGGTGGATGATTCTCTGCGGAAAGTGTAAGGCACTGGAAAAGATAGTAAAAAAATTTCAAAATAAGCTTGTAAAGCCGCTGAAAAGCCGGTATAATGAAATTTATGAAAACAGAAAAGTGGAAATAGAGAGAGCGGGTTCCAGTCACCGCCCGGCGGAAATGGGAAGGAGTTTACCATGTTCAGCGTTGGGGATCTGGTCGTTCATCCAATGCATGGGGCCGGCGTGATCGACGCCATCGTTCAGGAAAAGGTCGCGGGGAGTACACAGGACTACTATGTGTTCAAAATGCCGGTGGGTGGACTGCTGTTGAAGATCCCCACCGCCAACAGCCAGACGATTGGAGTCCGCTCGGTCATCCAGCGGCCGGAGGCGGAAGCCCTGATTGCCGCTATCCCGTCTTTGGCGGTGGAGGAGAGCAGCAACTGGAACAAGCGGTACCGGGAAAATCTGCTGCGGATGAAGAGCGGGGATCTGTACGAGGTGGCACGTGTGATTAAGGGGCTGATGTTCCGGGAACGGAAGCGGGGCCTCTCCAATGGGGAGCGGAAGATGCTTCATACGGCCCGCCAGATCCTGCTGTCGGAGCTGGTGCTGGCAGAGGACAGCGGCTATGAAGAGGTGGAGCGGCGTGTGGAGCAAGCCATGCTCCAGACACCGGAGATCCAGAGATAACGTGTTCGCGGACCATGTCCGCGAACATTCTGCTGTTTCAGGAGAAATTTCCAGGGAGGTCGGATCATGGCATTTTTCAAAAAATTCCGGGATGCCCAGCGCCCTTGCTGCGCCGCGCTGGTGGCGGCGGCAGGCAGTTCTTCCCGCATGGGCGGGGTGAACAAGCTGCTGCAGCCCCTGGACGGCATTCCTGTACTGGCCCGGACACTGACGGCCCTGCAGATGGCCCGGCGGATCGACGAGATCGTGGTGGCCGCCCGAGAGGAGGACTTTCTGGAGATCTCCCAGCTGTGCAGGACCTACGGCATCACCAAATGCACCAAGGTGATCCGGGGCGGGGAGAGCCGGGCCCACTCGGTGCTTCTGGCAGCACTGGAGGCCGGGGAGGGCATGGAGCTGCTGGCGGTGCAGGACGGCGCCCGCCCCCTGGTGACGCCGGAGCTCATCGACGATGTGGCGGAGCAGGCCGCCCGCTGCGGGGCGGCGGCCCCGGCGGTGGCGGTGAAGGACACCATCAAAGCCGTCCGGGACGACGGCACGGTGGCGGAGACGCTGGACCGGGCGGCCCTGCGGGCTGTGCAGACACCCCAGATCTTCGAGAGCGCGTTGCTGAAAGCCGCGCTTCAGGCGGCTGTTGAGGGGGGCATCCCCATAACGGATGACTGCTCCGCCGTGGAGCGGCTGGGCAAGCGGGTCTATCTGGTGGAGGGGGACGAGGAAAACCTGAAGATCACCACTCCGGTAGACCTGATTTTGGCGGAGGCTATTCTGCAGGCCAGGGAGGATCGGATATGACGAATCTGCGGATCGGACATGGATATGACGTCCACCGGCTGACGGAGAGGCGGCGGCTGGTGCTGGGGGGCGTGGAGATCCCCTGGGACTGTGGGCTGCTTGGCCACTCCGACGCGGACGTGCTGACCCACGCGGTAATGGACGCCCTCTGCGGCGCCGCCAAGCTGGGGGACATCGGCAAGCTGTTCCCGGACAGCGATCCCCGCTACGCCGGTATTTCCAGCCTGGAGCTGCTGCGGCAGGTGGCAGCGCTGCTGCAGGAGAGAGGATGGGCCGTGGTGAACATCGACGCCACCCTCATCGCCCAGGCCCCCAAGGTGGGCCCCTACCGCCCGGAGATGGAGGCGAACCTCTCCGCAGCTCTTGGGACGGATGCGGACCGGGTGAATGTGAAGGCCACCACAGAGGAGCATCTGGGCTTTACCGGGGACGGCTCCGGCATGGCGGCCCATGCGGTGGCGCTGCTGGAACGGCTCCCCTGAAAAAAGGACGTGCCTCGGGCGCGTCCTTTTCGCACGTCCGCGCCTCCCGACCATAGAATGGGTAGAGAGGAGGAGTGTCTGTGGAGCACTATTTGATTATCGCCCGCTCGGTGACCTATGCCCAGCGGATGCAGCGGGCGCTGGCCCGGTCGGGGATCCGAAGCCGGATCTTCCGGGCCCCCCGGGACCTGACGGACCGGGGCTGCGCCTACGCCGTGCAGATCGCGGACTCCGACCTGACGGCTGCCCTGACGGCCCTTCACAGGGAATCTTTGGACCCTGTTCAGATATTCTTGACCCAGCGAGGGACGTTCCGGGAGGTGAGACCGTGATCTATTTTGACAGCGCGGCCACCACCTTCCAGAAGCCCCGGACTGTGGCGGACGCCATGCGGAACGCCATGGCCACCATGAGCTCTCCCGGCCGCGGCGGATACCCCGCCGCCATGCGTGCGGCGGAGGCTGCCTTCGACTGCCGGACAGAGCTGGCGGAGCTGTACCATCTGGAGAACCCGGAGCAGGTGGCCTTCACCATGAACGCCACCCACGGCCTGAACATTGCCATCAAGAGCCTGGTGCCCCCCGGCGGGAAAGCCGTGATCTCCGGATATGAGCACAACGCTGTCACCCGGCCCCTGGCGGCCCTGGGGGCCCAGGTGTCCGTGGCGGCGGCGCCCCTGTTTCAGCCTGCAGCGGTGACGGCGGCCTTTGACCGCCTGATCGTGCCCGGCACGGACGCGGTGATCTGCAACCACGTGTCCAACGTATTCGGCTTCGTCCAGCCGGTGGAGGCTATCGCCGCTATCTGCCGGGAGCGGGAGGTACCCTTCATCATCGACGCGTCCCAGTCCGCCGGGATGCTGACCCTGGACATGACGGCCCTGGGGGCGGCCTTCATCGCCATGCCGGGCCACAAGGGCCTGTACGGCCCCCAGGGGACCGGCGTGCTGCTGTGTGGGAAGGACGTCCCCGTCCGCACACTGCTGGAGGGCGGCACCGGCAGCATCTCTATCCAGCAGGAGATGCCGGACTTCCTGCCGGATCGGCTGGAGGCGGGCACCCACAATATGCCCGGCATCGCAGGGCTGCTGGCGGGGGGCCGATTCGTCCGCCAGCTGGGGCCGGAGGCCATCTGCGCCGGAGAGCGGCAACTGACCTTCCAGGCGGCGGAGGGCCTGAGGCGGCTCCCTGGACTGCAGGTGTTTGCCCTGCCAGACCTGGCGGCCCAGGCGGGGGTGCTCTCCATTGTCCCGGAGCGCATGGACGCAGAGGCATTGGGCGCGGCCCTGGCAGACCGGGGCATCGCCGTGCGGGCGGGCCTTCATTGCGCGCCCCTGGCCCACCGCACCGCCGGGACGCTGGACACCGGTACCGTCCGGCTGAGTTTTTCCCACTGGAACACGCGGGAGGAAGTATCCCGTTTCCTAGTGGCTATGGGGGAGATCCTGAGGTGACTTTCTGAACAGACCGTGAATTTTAGCTTGGTTTGCCTTGCATTCTACAGGCAGATTTTATATAATCTAGATATTCATGGCCTGAAAGGGATGATGACGTCCAATGGAATTTGTCACGCTCTCCACACTGCCCGGGATCATCGGCCGGTATCTGATGATGCTGAAGGTCACGGACATTTTGGATATAGCGATTATGGTGTTTGTGTTTTACAAGGCTCTGACGCTGATTCAGAGCACCCGGGCCGCCAGCCTGCTCAAGGGCGTGCTGGTGTTTCTGGCGGCGCTGATGCTGTCCATGGTCCTGAATATGAACAGCATCAACTTTATCATGAACCAGCTGGTGAGGTGGGGCGTGGTGGCGCTGATCGTCCTCTTCCAGCCCGAGATCCGACGCATCCTGGAAGAGGTAGGCAGCCGCCGCTTCATCGCCTTCTTCTCCCGGGCGGAGGCCGGCACCGCCGTGGAACAGGCCATCGACCAGACGGTGCTGGCCTGCACCGAGATGTCCCAGTCCCGCACCGGCGCCCTGATCGTGTTCGAGCGGGAAAACCTGCTGGACGACATGGTCCGCAGCGGCACGGTGCTGGACGCGGCGGTCTCCAGCGAATTGCTGAAAAACATCTTCTTTGTAAAGGCTCCCATGCATGACGGCGCCGTCATCGTCCGGAACGGGCGGGTGCTTGGCGCCGGATGCATGCTGCCTCTCAGCAAGAACGTGAACCTCTCCCGGGAGCTGGGGATGCGCCACCGGGCCGGTATCGGCATGAGCGAGAACGCCGACGCCGTGGTGGTCATCGTCTCCGAGGAGACCGGGTCCATCTCCGTGGCCATCGGGGGAATGCTCAAGCGGCACCTCAAGCCGGAGACGCTGGCCAATATCCTGCGGAACGAGTTGCTTCCGCAGGAGGCCGGGGAGGACAAGCCCAAGTTCAGCCTGATGAATCTGCTGCGGGCCGGAAGCACGGGAGGCGACAACCATGAAAAGTAATCCCAAGCAGAAGGCGGTGTATCTCGCCCTGTGCATCCTGGCGGCCATCGTGGTGTGGATCTTCGTGGACAACTTCGGAAACAACGGCGGTGCGGTGATGCATACCAAGTGGTTCCGGGATGTGCCCATCACCTACACTGGGGAGACGGTCCTTACAGAGCGGGGCTTCATGCTGCTGGACGAGGATACCGTCAGCACCGTGGATTTGGAGATGGAAGGGACCGCGTTTGACCTGGCTCTGCTGGACAAAGACTATATCCGGGTGACAGTGGATCTCTCCAATGTGAGCCGGACAGGGGTGCAGACGGTGACCTCGGTGATTTACGGCTATACGGAAGAGTATTTCCGGCAGAATATTACGGTGAGCGACCGGACGCCCTCCGTCATCACCATCAACGTGGCGGAGCTGTACCACAAGACGGTGGATGTCCGGTGCGAGATCTCCGGCAATGTGGCAGAGGGTTACTCCGCCGGAGAGCTGCAGGTCAGCCCCACGGAGATCGAGGTCCGGGGCGATCAGGAGGATGTGGATGCCGTCAGCTATGCCAAGGTGACCCTGGATCTGGGAGAGGACGCCACCTCCACGGTCACGGGAGAGCTGCCCATCCAGTTCTATGACGCAAACGACCAGCTGCTGGAGAACACCAGCCTCCAGACCACAGAGGAGACCATTCAGGTGACGCTGCCGGTATATGTCACCCGGGAGCTGCAGCTGACCATGAACTTCGTGGAGTCCGCCGGCGCCCGCATGTACAACGTGGACTGGGGGATCGAGCCGTCCACCATCTTGGTGTCCGGCCCGGCAGATGTGCTGAACAGCATGGACAGCATCGTTCTGGACGATTTCAATCTGGCGGAGCTGGGCAGCACCACCAATTACAGCTATGCCATTCCCATCCCGGAGGGATGCGAGAATCTCAGCGGCGTCACACGCGCCACGCTGCGTATCTCCTTCAAGGATATGCAGCGCACCACGGTGACGGCCACCAACTTCATTCTGGAGAACGCGCCGGAGGACCGGACCGTAGACCTGCTGACAGAGCAGCTGGCCGTGTCCATCTTCGGCACCAGCGGGGATGTGGGGGCCATTACCTCGGACAACATTCTGGTGACGGTGGACCTGGCGGACTTCGGCTCCGCCGTGGGCACCTACACTGTCCCCGCGGAGGTGACGGTGGTGGGGCACGACGTGGGCGTCTCCGGCGGGACGTATCAGGTGCGTGTCACCATTTCTGAACAGACATCCGATCAGCCGGCGGAGCCTGATACGCCCGCCGGGGAGACCCCAGATACAGGAGACGAGACAACATGACGCAGATCGCAACAGTTGAACGAATTTTAGATGCGGACCACGCGGAGATTTCCGTACCCCGGAAATCCGCCTGCGGACACGACTGCGAGGAGTGCGCCGGCTGCGGCGTCACCGGCGCGGCGGTCCACGCCCGGGCCAGCAACCCCATCGGCGCCCGGCCCGGACAGAAGGTGGTTGTGGAGAGCAGCACCAAGAATATGCTGCGGATCGTGGTACTGGTGTACCTGATCCCGGTGGTGCTCTTCCTGGCGGGGTATGTCATCATGTCCCTGCTGACGGACAGCGTGGCGGCGCAGTACGCGGTGGCTGCGGCCGGATTCGCGGCGGGCATCGTCTTTGCCATCTTCTATGACCGCAGGCTGCGGGCCAGGGGCGGCCTGACCTTCAACATCGTCCGGGTGTTCTGAGGCGGTGTTCGGCTATGTACGCCCCCCGCTGGAGATCCTGCCTCAGGAGGAGGCAGAGCGGTTCCGGCGGGCATACTGCGGGCTGTGCCACACCTTGGGGGAGCGGTACGGCCCGGCGGCCCGGATGATCCTGAACTACGACTTCACCTATCTGGCCATCCTGCTGTCGGATCCGGAAGAAGCTGCGCCCTGCCGGAGGCGGTGCGTGTCCAGCCCCGTCCGGCTCCGGGCGTACCAGCCCGCAACCGCGGCCCTGGAGCTGGCGGCGGATGAGAGCGTGATTCTGGCCTACTGGCAGCTGCGGGACGGCGTGGAGGACCACGGCCTCTGGAAGGGGTTGGGCTACCGGGTCTCCGCCGCCGCACTGCGGGGCGGCTATCGAAAGGCTGCCGCGGCCCGGCCGGAGTTTGACGGCCGGGTGCGGGAACAGCTGGCGGCTCTGAGCCGCTTGGAGGGGGAGTGTTGTCCCTCCATGGATCAGGCGGCAGATACCTTTGCCCAGCTGCTGGCGGCAGCGGCTGCCGGGGTGGAGGACCCGGTGCGGCGGCGGGTGCTGGAGCAGATGCTCTACCACCTGGGCCGGTGGGTGTATCTGATCGACGCGGCGGACGACCTGCAAAAAGACGCCGTCTCCGGGAATTATAATCCCGTGGCCCTGCGCTATGGCCTGCGGGACGGCAAATGGGACGAGGAGAGCCGCCGGGCCTTTGCCAGAACGCTGGACCACTCCATCCACATGATCGCCACGGCCTTTGAGCTGTGGGACTTCGGCGTTTGGCGCCCCCTGCTGGAGAGTACGGTGTACACCGGGCTTTTTGCCGTGGGCCGGGCCGTGCTGGAGGGCACCTTCCACAAAATGCCCCCCAGGGAACAGAGAAAGAAACACAAGAAGGCTGAGGAGACCACATGAACGATCCCTATCAGATACTGGGTGTGTCGGAGAACGCCTCCGACGAGGAGATCAAAAAAGCATATCGGGAGCTGGCCCGGAAGTACCACCCGGATAACTACCACGACAATCCGCTGGCGGATCTGGCGCAGGAGAAGATGAAAGAGATCAACGCCGCCTACGAGCAGATCACCAAGGAGCGGGCCTCCGGCAAGCGGGGGAGCGGCTCCGGCGGGGCCTCTTACGGCGCTTCCGGCTACGGCGGGTACGGCGGCTATCAGGGCTACGGCGGATATGGGGGCTCCCAGAGTTACAGCGGTCAGAGCTCCGTGCTCCAGCAGGCCCGCATCGCCATCAACACCGGCAACATCAGCCGGGCGGAGGCGCTGCTGGCCAATTACAGCGACCACAATGCGGAGTGGAACTTCCTGAAGGGGGCGGTCTGCTACCGCCGGGGCTGGCTGGACGAGGCGCTGCGGTACTACCGGACCGCCTGCCAGATGGACCCCACCAACGCCGAGTACCGGCAGGCGCTGGAGTATATGGAGGGCACGGACGACACGGCATACCGCCCCGGCGGCGGGAGTTTCGGCACCTTGTGCGGCGGAAATCCCTGTATGAGCCTGTGCTGTCTCTGGGCGCTCTGCAATGGCGGCGGCTATTGGTTCTGCTGCTGAGAGACCACAAGAGAGGAAGTAGGGATCACATGATTAAGAGCATGACCGGCTACGGCCGGGCAAGACAGGAGCTGCACAAGCGGGACATCACGGTGGAGGTCCGCTCCGTCAACAACCGGTATCTGGACTGCACCGTGAAGATGCCCCGGATGTATGCCTTTGCGGAGGACGCAGTGAAAAAGCACGTCCAGCAGGCGGTGTCCCGGGGAAAGGTGGACGTGTTCATCACCGTGGACGCCACTGCCGCGGATGTGGTCAAGGTTGCGGTGAACCGGGAGCTGGCGGCCCAGTATGCCGCCGCCCTGGGGGAGCTGTCGGACGTCTGCGGCACAGCGGACTATCGGCCCGCGCCGGAGACGCTGGCCCGGTTCCCGGACGTCCTCACCGTCACGAAGGCGGATGAGGACCTGGAGACTGTCAGCGCCGACCTCTGCGCGGTCTTGGACGAGGCGCTGGCCGCGTACAATGACATGCGGGCCGTAGAGGGGCAGAAGCTGGCGGAGGACATCTCCAACCGGCTGGACGCCATTGAGCGATACACCGGACAGGTGGAGATGCGGTCGCCGGAGACGGTGGCGGAGTACCGCGCCAAGCTCACCGCCCGGATGGAGGAGGTGCTGCAGAGCACCACCGTCGACGAGCAGCGGATCCTGATGGAGGCCGCCATCTACGCGGACAAGGTGGCTGTGGACGAGGAGACCGTCCGCCTGCGGAGCCACGTGGCCCAGCTGCGTACCATGCTGGCAAGCGACGAGCCCATGGGCCGGAAGATGGACTTCCTGATCCAGGAGGTCAACCGGGAGTCCAACACCATCGGCTCCAAGTGCAACGATGTGGCCATTGCCAATGTGGTAGTGGGGCTGAAGGCGGAAGTGGAGAAGATGCGGGAGCAGGTCCAGAATGTGGAGTGATGGAAGATGAAGCTCATCAACATCGGCTTCGGCAATCTGGTCTCCGCTGACCGGCTGGTGGCTGTGGTGGGGCCGGACTCGGCCCCCATCAAGCGCATGGTGCAGGAGTCCCGGGAGCGGGGAATGCTGATCGACGCCACCTATGGCCGCAAGACCGCATCCATTTTTATCATGGACAGCGACCACGTGGTACTGTCGGCCCTGCCGCCGGAGCGGTTCGCACCGAAGGAAGAGAGAGAGAACGAAGAATAGGAGCGTGTGTATATGAGAAAGGGGAGGACCTTTGTGGTCTCCGGCCCCTCCGGCGTGGGGAAGAGCACGGTGCTCAAGGCCCTGCTGGAGTCCCGGAAGAATCTGTATTTTTCTGTGTCGGCCACCACGCGGGACCCGCGTCCCGGAGAGCTGGACGGTATCCACTACCACTTCATGGACGTGGAGTCCTTCCGGAAGTGGATCGCCATGGACCAGTTCCTGGAGTACGCGGAGTACGTGGGGAACTTCTACGGCACACCCAAGAAGTTTGTGGACGATGCCATGGAGGCCGGGAAGGACGTGATCCTGGATATTGAGATCCAGGGCGCCATCCAGGTGTGCAGCAAGCGGCCGGACACGGTGCGCATCTTCATCGCCCCTCCCAGCTGGGCGGAGCTGGAGCGCCGCCTGACAGAGCGGGGCACCGACAGCCCCGAGAAGATCCAGAAGCGGCTGCTGCGGGCCAAAGTGGAGTTTCAGACGGCCCACACCTATGATTACTTTGTCATCAACGACACCGTGGAGAATGCGGTGGGGGAGCTGAACGCCATTATCACGGCGGAGCACTGCAAGCCCCAGGAGCGCATGGAGATCATCAGCGGACGCTGAGACGCGCACTTTGTTCATAAATAAATTTACGCCTGCAAGGCAGATAGGAAGTTGATCCATTATGATGCTGTATCCCGCAATGAACAAGCTGACCGGCTATATCCCCAACCGCTATATGCTGGTGGACGTGGTGGCCCGCCGGGCCCGTCAGATCGCCGATGAGGCGGAGGAGACCGGCGAGCACCTGACGGAGAAGCCCGTCACCCTGGCCATCCAGGAAGTGGCGGACGGCAAGCTGGACGCCAGAAACATGGACCTGACCATTGAGGAACCGGAGGATCTACAGCCGGCGGAGGAAGAGGCACAGTAACAACAGGAGGGGCGAGGCATGGAAACCGCTGAGATCGTGAAAATCGCGGTGAGCGCCGCGCCCTATTCCATTGACAAGCCGTATGACTACCTGGTTCCCCCGGAGCTGCTGGAAACGGCGGTACCCGGCGTCCGGGTCACCGTGCCCTTCGGCCGGGGCAACCGCACCAGTGAGGGCATTATTCTGGCCCGGACGCCAGGTGAAAAGATGCAGGGGCTCAAGCCCCTGCTGTCGGTCCTGGACCGGGAGCCGGTACTGGACGGCGATGGCATCGCCCTGGCATTGTGGCTGCGGCAGCGGTACTTCTGCACGCTGTTTGAGGCGGTGAAGGCCATCCTGCCCGCCGGACTCTGGTACCAGATCCGGGAGGTCTGGCATGTGGCAGAGGGCATGGACCGCTGCGCGGCCGACGGCGCGGCCACCGGCATCCGACGGGCCGCCCCGGTGCTGGACGCCTTGTTTGCCGCCGGAGGCTCCGCAGAGCTGTCAGTGCTGGAGGAGGCCTGCGGCAGGGAGGCTGGCACTGTGCTGCGGGCACTGCAGAAGGCCGGGATCACGGTCTGCGAGACTGCGGCCCGCCGGAGGATCGGCGACAAGTCCCGTCGGATGGTGGAACTGGCCGTCAGCGCCGAGGAGGCCGCATCTCTGACGGAAAAGCGATCCTCCCCCCAGCGGCGGGAGGCGGTGCGTCTCCTGGCGGCAGAGGGGCGGATGAGCGCGGCGGAGGTATGCTACTTCACAGGCGTCTCCATGGCCGCCCTCCGGGGGATGGAGAAGGCGGGGATCGTGGCTTTTTCAGCGGAAGAGGAGCTGCGGCTGCCGGACCTGACGGCGGTGGAACCCAGCGGTCCTATCGTCCTCAATGAGGAACAGGAGGCGGCCTTTCAGTCTATCCGGACCCTGACGAAGACCGGGAAGCCGGAGGCGGTGCTGCTCCAGGGCGTCACCGGCAGCGGCAAGACCCAGGTCTATCTCCGTCTGGTTCAGGAAATACTGAGCCGGGGGAGGCGGGCCATGGTCCTGGTGCCGGAGATCGTGCTGACGCCCCAGATGATGCGGCGGTTCTCCGCCTGTTTTGGGGACCAGGTGGCCATGCTCCACAGCTCCCTGCGGATGACGGAGCGCTACGACCAGTGGAAGCGTATCCGCCGGGGCGAGGTCCAGGTGGTGCTGGGCACCCGGTCCGCCATCTTCGCCCCGCTGAAAAACGTGGGCCTGATCGTCCTGGACGAGGAGCAGGAGAGCAGCTATCAGTCGGAAAACCCGCCCCGGTATCACACCCGGGACGTGGCCAAATACCTCTGCGCCCGGGACCGCGCCACCCTGGTCCTGGGGTCCGCCACCCCGGCGGTGGAGACCGCCTGGAACGCGGAGCATGGGATCTATCACAAGGCGCTGCTGCGCCGGCGATATAACCGGCAGGCATTGCCGGAGGTGCTGGTGGCGGACCTGAAACAGGAAATCCGGGCGGGCAACGCCGGGATGGTGGGGCAGGTCCTCCGCACTGAGCTGGAGGAAAACTTGCGGCGGGGAGAGCAGAGCATCCTGCTGCTGAACCGCCGGGGCAGCAACAGGTATCTGCTGTGCGGGGAGTGCGGCCATGTGCCGGAGTGTCCCCGCTGCAGCGTGGCGCTGACGTATCACTCCGCCAATGGACGGCTGATGTGCCACTACTGCGGCCACTCGGAGCGATCCAGCGACACCTGCCCCGTCTGCGGCGGCATCATGAAGCACGTGGGCACCGGCACTCAGAAGGTGGAGGAGGAGCTCCACGATCTGTTCCCAGGTACGGAGGTGCTGCGGATGGACGCAGACACCGCCGAGGGCCGTCATGAGCAGCTGCTGGACAAGTTTGAGCGGGAGCGGATTCCCATCCTCCTGGGCACCCAGATGGTGGCCAAGGGGCTGGACTTTCCCCAGGTGACACTGGTGGGGGTTCTGGCTGCGGATCTGTCCCTGTATGTAGACAACTACCGGGCCGCCGAGCGGACCTTCAGCCTGCTGACCCAGGTGGTGGGCCGGGCGGGCCGGGGCGGCAGTGCCGGCCGGGCGGTGATCCAGACCTACACCCCGGAAAACGATGTGATCCAGTGCGCGGCTCGGCAGGATTACCAGGGGTTTTATGAGCGGGAGATCCGGATGCGGCGATTGCGGCGGTTTCCGCCATTTGCAGACCTCTTCACCTTCACCGTCTCCGGTACCGAGGAGGGCGCCGTCCTCCGGGCCGCCGTCGCAGTGCGGGAAGAGCTGCGCCGCCTCTGCGCCCTGCCGGAGCTGGCGGCCGGAGAACCGGAGGTGCTGGGTCCCGCCCCTGCGCCGGTGATGAAGCTGAATAACCGCTACCGCTACCGCTGCCTGCTGGTGGGAAAGAACGACAGGCCCACCCGAGAGGCGGTGAGCTGGCTGCTGAAGGCATTTGCAAACGACCGCGCCAACCGCGGGATGAATCTATTTGTGGACTGCAACTCCATGGAGTGAGCAGCGTTTTGAAGGAGGTCAAGGACTTATGGCTTTACGGAAGATCGTGGTGCAGGGAGAGGAGTGCCTGACAAAGGTGTGCCGCCCTGTGACGGAGTTCAACCCTCACCTGCACCAGTTGCTGGACGATATGCTGGAAACACTGGAGGATGCCAATGGCGCTGGGCTGGCTGCTCCCCAGGTGGGAGTGCTGCGCCGGGTGTGCGTGGTGCTGGACGAGGACTCTGAGGAGTATATCGAACTGGTGAACCCGGAGATCGTGGCTCAGAGCGGCGAGCAGACCGGGCTGGAGGGCTGCCTCAGCGTGCCCGGCAAATGGGGCATCGTCACCCGGCCGGACGTGGTCCGGGTCCGGGCCCAGGACCGGGACGGCGCATTTTTCGAGGTGGAGGACGAGGCCCTGACAGCCCGCTGCTTCTGCCACGAGATCGAGCATCTGGACGGTCATCTGTTCGTGGAGCGCACGGACCACCTGCTGACCGAGGAGGAGCTGGATGAGTATATCCGGCAGCAGGAAGAGGGAGACGACGAGGAGTGAGGATCCTGTTTATGGGCACGCCGGATTTCGCGGTGGCGTCCCTGAAGCGGCTGGTGGAGGACGGGCACGAGATCTGCGGCGTGTTCACCCAGCCGGACCGCCCCAAAAACCGGGGGCATAAGCTGGCCTTTTCGCCGGTGAAGGAATACGCCCTGTCCCAGGGGCTGTCCGTGTATCAGCCCACGAAAATGCGGGACGGCACGGCCCTGGCCCTGGTGCGGGAGCTGCATCCGGAGCTGATCGTGGTGGCGGCCTATGGCCGCATCCTGCCGGAGGACATTCTGAACACCCCACCCTATGGCTCCATCAACGTTCATTCGTCCCTGCTGCCCAAATACCGGGGGGCGGCCCCCATCAACTGGGCCATCCTCAACGGCGAGAGGGAGACCGGCGTCACCATCATGTACATGGCCAAGGAGCTGGACGCCGGGGACATTCTCCACGTTCTGAAAACCGATATCGACCCCCAGGAGGACGCCCAGGCGCTGACGGCGCGGCTGGCGGAGCTGGGGGCCCAGGCGCTGTCCGAAACCATAGAGCAGCTGCGCACCGGGACCGCCTGCCGCACCCACCAGGACCACAGCGCCTATACCTACGCCCCCATGCTCACCAAGGACATGGGCGTGATCGACTGGACAAAGCCCGCCGGGCATATCCATAACCAGGTCCGGGGCCTGATTCCCTGGCCCTGCGCCTCCACGGAGCTGGGCGGGGCTACGGTGAAGATATTCCGCACGGAGGTAGGCAGCGAGACTGCTAAGGCTCCCGGCACCGTGGCGGCTGCCGGAAAGGCGGGCATCGACGTGGCCTGCGGCGACGGACATCTGCTGCGGATTCTGGAGCTGCAGCCCCAGGGGGGCCGCCGGATGGCGGCGGCGGACTATCTGCGGGGCCATCCCCTGCAGGTGGAGGCATGAGCCCCCGGGAGAAGCGCAGCGCCCGGGATGTGGCCCTGGATGCGCTGATGCAGGTGGACAAGGCCAACGCCTGGTCCGATGAGGCCCTGCGCCGCCTGATCGCCCAGAACGGGCTGGACAGCCGGGACGCGGCCTTTGCCACCCGCCTGTGCTACGGGGTGATGCAGAACCGGATGCTGCTGGACTACTACATCGGCTGCTGTAGGAACTCTAATTCCTACATTCTATCAATTAGTATTACCAG
>ERZ773139.2950-NODE-2950-length-16016-cov-23.078065_pt1 | contig 16016 bp, 9 predicted proteins | sample MGYA00580854_ERZ773139 | MGnify/ENA primary metagenome ERZ773139 (study PRJEB29015, sample SAMEA2737809) | human gut metagenome | biome: human gut; feature: human-associated habitat; material: faeces | place: China | collected 2012 ...
AGTTCGTGCCCGAGCGCTTCACCAAGAACTATATCAACTGGATGAAGGGCGGCCGTGACTGGTGCATCAGCCGTCAACTGTGGTGGGGCCACCAGATCCCCGCCTGGTACTGCGACGACTGCGGCGAGACCGTCGTGGCCAAGCAAGCCCCCTGCACCTGCCCCAAGTGCGGCAGCTCCAACATGACCCAGGACCCCGACACGCTGGACACCTGGTTCAGCTCTGCCCTGTGGCCGTTCTCCACGCTGGGCTGGCCCAACGAGAACGCCGAGGATTACAACTACTTCTACCCCACGAACACGCTGGTCACCGGCTATGACATCATCGGCTTCTGGGTGTCCCGCATGATCTTCTCGGGTCTGGCCTACACCGGCAAGGCACCGTTTGACACGGTACTGATCCACGGCATTGTCCGCGACAGCCAGGGCCGCAAAATGTCCAAATCCCTGGGCAACGGCATTGACCCGCTGGAGGTCATTGAGCAGTACGGCGCGGACGCGCTGCGCATGATGCTGATCATCGGCTCCACCGCAGGCAACGATATGCGCTACAGCGATGAAAAAGTCCTTGCCTGCCGCAACTTTGCCAACAAGCTGTGGAACGCCTCCCGCTTTGTGCAGATGAACCTGCCCGAGGACTTTGAGCCGGGTCTGCCTGAGGAAAGCCTGCTCGACATGAGCGACAAGTGGATTTTGTCCGAGCTTGCCAAGGTCGCCGCCGAGGCTACCGCCAACCTCGACAAGTACGAGCTGGGTCTGGCCGCCGAGAAGGTCGAGAACTTCATCTGGGAAGTCTACTGCGACTGGTATATCGAGATCTGCAAGACCCGCCTGAACGGCGAGGACGCGGCAGCCGCCGACGCGGCCCGCAAGGTGCTGGTCTACGTGCTGGACAAGGCGCTCAAGCTGCTGCACCCCTTCATGCCGTTCATCACCGAGGAGATCTATCAGGCTCTGCCCGGCAGCGCCGAGACCATCATGAACGAGAAGTGGCCCGGCGACGAGAACATGAAGGTCTGGGCCGAGGACTGCGCCGACTTTGAGAAGCTGATGGACTACATCAAGGCTGTCCGCGCCATGCGTGCCGAGATGAACGTCCACCCCGCCAAAAAGACGAGCATGGTCATTGAGACTGCCTCCCCCGCCGCGTTTGAGAAGGGCGGCGCGTATCTGGCCCGCTTTGCCTTTGCCACCGACGTGACGGTCACGGCAAAGTACGAGGGCAGCACCGACGGCATGGTCAATGTGGCGACCCCCGACGCGAAGGGCTTTATCCCGATGATGGAGCTGATTGACCGCGACAAGGAGCTGGCCCGCCTGAACAAGGAGCTGACCAAGGCCGAGAAGGAGCTGGGCATGTTCACGAACCAGCTGAACAACCCGAAGTTCGTCGAGAAGGCCCCGGCGAAGCTCGTCGAGGAGACCCGCGCCAAGCTGGCTGCCGCCCAGGACAAGGCCGCCAAGATCAAGGAGAGCATTGCGGCGCTGGGGTAAGTCTGAAGGCTTCCCCCGTGGGGGAAGCTGTCACCGCAGGTGACTGATGAGGGCAGCGTTTCCGCCGCAGCTCGTTCACGGGCAATACTGGCACACCCGCCCCTCATCCGGCCCTTCGGGCCACCTTCCCCCGTAGGGGAAGGCTTTTCAGCCACAAACAAAAAATAACCCCGCCCCGTCAGGAACTGCATCCTGACGGGGCGGGGTTTTCTCGTTACAGCACAAAAATTGCAGGGAAAAAGTTCAAAGCAAATTACTTGCGGCGCTTGCCCTTGCCGCCCTTGCGGGTGTTGGTCTTGGCAGCGGCGGTCTTGACGGCCTCGACGGCCTTCTCGGCTGCGGGCTTGGCAGCCTCAACAGCCTTCTCAACGACAGGCTCGGCAGCCTTGACGGCCTTCTCGACGACGGGCTTCGCAGCCTCGACGGTTTTCTCAACGACGGGCTCGGCAGCCTTGACGGCCTTCTCGACGACAGGCTCAGCCGCCTTGACGACCTCGGTGGCGGCCTTCTCGGCAGCGGCCTTAGCCTTAACGGTGGTGGCCTTCACGCTGGTCTTGGGCTTGCGGGTGACCTCGTTGATGGTCCAGAACTGGTTGTCACCGTTGACGTCAGCCCAGATCTGCAGCACGGTGCCGTTCTCGGTAGCCATGCCGGGGTCCAGCAGCTTGCCGGCCAGGTTGGACTTGATCTTGACGCGGCCATCGTTGGTAGGCTCCACGACCCACAGCTGGCTGGATGCCTGGGCACCCTCCCACTGGTGGACGCGGGTGCCGTCGCTGACGCCGCCCATGTCCAGATCCATCATCTTGCCGGTGAAGCGGTTCTGGATGCGGTAAACGCCGTCGCCTGCTGCGACGAAGTTCCACTGCTGCCACTCAAAGTTGGCGTTGTCCATCAGCTGGATCTTCGCGCCATTGTCAATGTTATAGTCAGCGACCTCAATGACCTTGCCGTTGGCGGCGCTGATGGTATAGAACTTACCCTCGGTAAGTACGGTCTGTGCAATCTTCTTCGGTGCCATATTTGTTCCTCCTATAGGTATATCATGTATATTATGCGGCAAATCTTGTTTGTAGTTTCCCTCATGCCGCGTGGTCAAACACCGCTTTTTGCGTGTCTACGTATCCTATTATAACCACTTTTTACCTTCCCGTCAACTTTTTGGCGCTGTTGCGGCATTTTGCACAAAAACCGCCGGGACGGCAGATGCTATCCCGGCAGTTTTGATTGATTTTATGCCGTTTTGCGGCTTTTTTCGACATCTCTGCGCTTAAGAGTTCTCGGCAAAGTTGCCGGTGTACAGGCGGTAATAACGGCCCTTCTGGGCGATCAGCTCGTCGTGGGTGCCGCGCTCAATGATACGGCCCTGCTCCAGCACCATGATGCAGTCCGAGTTGCGCACGGTGGACAGACGGTGGGCAATGACGAAGGTCGTGCGGCCATACATCAGGCCGTCCATGCCGTCCTGCACAAGCTTCTCGGTGCGGGTGTCGATGGAGGACGTTGCCTCGTCCAGGATCAGCACCGGCGGGTCTGCGACAGCCGCGCGGGCAATCGCCAGCAGCTGGCGCTGGCCCTGGCTCAGGTTCGTGCCGTCGCCGGTCAGCATCGTGTTGTAGCCGTCGGGCAGATGCTTGATGAAGGTATCCGCATTCGCGAGCTTCGCGGCGGCCATGCACTCCTCATCGGTGGCGGTCAGGCGGCCATAACGAATGTTCTCCATGACCGTGCCGGTGAACAGGTGGGTATCCTGCAGGACGATGCCCAGAGAGGAGCGCAGCGCGTCCTTCTCAATGGACTTGATGTCGTGGCCGTCGTACAGGATCCGGCCCTTCTGGATGTCGTAGAAGCGGTTGATAAGGTTCGTGATCGTCGTCTTGCCCGCGCCGGTGGAGCCGACAAAGGCGATCTTCTGCCCCGGACGGCCATACAGGTTGATGTCATGCAGGACGATCTTCTTCTCGTCGTAGCCGAAGTCCACATCCTTAAAGACGATGTCGCCCTCCAGCTTGGTGTACCGGGGCTTGCCGTCGGCATCCATGCGTTTCCACGCCCACATGCCGGTGGACTCGTTCGTCTCTGTGACAGTATCGTCCGCTTCGTACTTGGCGTGGACCAGGGTGATGTCGCCCTCGTTGACCTCGGGCTTTTCATCCAGCAGCGCAAAGATACGCGCACCGCCGGCCAGCGCCATAACGACGGAGTTCAGCTGCATGGAGATCTGGCTGATGGGCTGGTTGAACTGGCGGGTCAGCACAAGGAAGCTGGCGAGGCCGCCCAGCGTAAAGCCGCCGAAGCCGTTGATAGCCAGCGCACCGCCGAGGATGGCGCAGAACACGTAGGACAGGTTGCCCAGCTGGCCGTTGACGGGCATTGCTACCAGCGAATAGGAGTTTGCCTTGTCGGCGCTGTGGAACAGCTCATCGTTGAGCCTGTCGAACTCCTCAATGGCAATTTCCTCATGGCAAAAGACCTTGATGACCTTCTGGCCGTTCATCATTTCCTCAATGTAGCCATTGACCTTGCCCAGCTCCTGCTGCTGCTTGATGAAGTATTTGCCGGAGTTGCCGGTCAGGTACTTCGTCGCCAGCAGCATGACGCCGACCATCGCGAGGGCCAGCACCGTCAGGGGGACGCTCAGATAGAGCATCGAGGCCAGCACGCCGACGAGGGTCACAACCGTGTTGACGAGCTGCGGCAGGCTCTGGCTGATCATCTGGCGCAGCGTGTCAATGTCGTTCGTGTAGACCGACATAATGTCGCCGTGGGCGTGGGTGTCAAAGTACTTGATGGGCAGCGTCTGCATGTGGGTGAACATCTCGTCACGCAGGTCCTTCAGCGTGCCCTGGGTGATCCTTGCCATCAGGCGGTTCTGCACAAAGACAGCAGCGATGCCGACGCAGTAGATGACTGCCACGCGCAGGATAGCCGCGGCCAGGCCGCTGAAGTCCGTGCTGCCCGCCTTGAGCAGCGGCAGAATGTAGCTGTCGATCAGCGTCTGGGAGAACATGACGCCCTGCAGCTGGGCAAACACGGCCAGCAGAATGCAGCAGAGCACCACAATGACCTGTGCCTTATAGCGGCTCATGACATAGGCGAGGATGCGCTTGAACACCTTGCCGGGGTTTTCGACCTTGGGGCGGGGGCCATTGCTGCGCCCGCCGGGGCCGACCTTTACGACTTTAGGCTGCTGTGCCATTATGCCTCCCCTCCCTTCTCATCAAAGTCGCCGGAACCTTTGGTCTGGCTGTTGTAGACATCCTGGTAGATGGCATTTGTTTTCAGCAGGTTGGCCGGGGTGTCAAAGCCGCTGACCCTGCCGTTGTCGAGCACGAGGACCTTGTCCGCATTTTCCACGGAGGAAATGCGCTGGGCGATGATGAACACCGTCGTGCCGGGGATTTTTTCCGCAAACGAATGGCGGATCTTTGCGTCCGTCGCGGTATCGACGGCGGAGGTGGAGTCGTCCAGGATCAGGATGCGGGGCTTTTTCAGCAGTGCGCGGGCAATGCAGAGGCGCTGCTTCTGGCCGCCGGAGACGTTGTTGCCGCCCTGCTCGATGTGGGTCTGGTACTTGTCGGGGAAGCGCTCGATAAATTCATCGGCGCAGGCCTGCTTGCAGGCGTCCTCGATCTCGGCGTCGGTGGCGTCGGGGTTGCCCCAGCGCAGGTTCTCGGCAATCGTGCCGCTGAACAGCTCGTTCTTCTGCAGCACCATGGCGACGTTGTTGCGCAGGGTGTCGAGGTCATATCTGCGCACATCAACGCCGCCGATGGTCACGCTGCCCTCGGTCACGTCGTACAGACGCGGCAGAAGCTGCACAAGGCTGGACTTAGCCGAACCGGTGCCGCCAATGATGCCGATGGTCTCGCCGGACTTGATGTCGAGGTCAATGTCCTCGAGGGCCTTCTCGCCATCCTTTTTATAGGCAAAGCTGACGTGGTCGAACTTGACGGAGCCGTCCCTGACCTCCATAACAGGGTCCTCACCGTTCGTCAGGTCGGACTGCTCGTCCAGCACCTCGGCCACGCGCTTAGCGGAGGCTGCAGACATCGTGATCATGACGAACACCATAGACAGCATCATCAGGCTCATAAGGATGTTCATGCAGTAGCTCAGCATGCTCATCAGGTCGCCGGTGGTGAAGGTCGTTGCGCCGGAGCTGACGATGAGCTGGGCACCGATCCAGGAGATAAGCAGGATGCAGCTGTAGACGGTCAGCTGCATGAGCGGGGCGTTCCAGGCCAGGATCAGCTCGGCACGCATCAGCAGATTGCGCACATTCTCGCTGGCCTTGCGGAACTTCTCGCCCTCAAACTTCTCGCGCACATAGGCCTTGACAACGCGGATGGCGGAGACATTCTCCTGCACGCTCTCGTTCAGGTCGTCGTACTTGCGGAATGCCTCGCCGAAGTACTTGGTGGCGCGGCTCATAATAAAGGCGAGCGCGCAGCCCAGCAGGATGACGGCGATCAAATAGATGTTTGCCAGCCGACGGTTGATCGTGTAGGACATGATCAGCGCCACGATCATGCTGGCGGGCGCACGCACCGACATGCGCAGCAGCATCTGGTAGGCGTTCTGGATGTTGGTGACGTCGGTGGTCATGCGGGTGACCAGGCCCGCGGTGGAGTACTTGTCAATGTTGGCAAAGCTGAAGGTCTGGATGTTGCGGAACATGCCGCGGCGCAGGTTGCGGGCAAAGCCCGTGGCCGCGTGGGAGCCGGCCACCGCGCCCAGAATGCCGAACAGCAGGCCGAACAGCGCCGCGACGACCATCTGTGCGCCGACGGTGTAGATGACCTGCATATTGCCCGGCGTCACGCCGTTGTCAATGATGGAGGCCATCAGCTTCGGGATGATCATTTCCATGATGACCTCCGCGATCATAAAGATCGGCGTCAGCACGGAGACCAGGCGGAAGCCCTTGGTTTCACGTCCGAGTGTTTTTAACAATTGGTATTTCCCCTCTCTTGGTTGGTATTTTCCTCTTGCAGGATGTGCTGTGCGTTGCGCAGGGTCTGCTCCAGCACAGCGCGGGCCGCGGCGGCCTGCTGCGGGTCAATGCCGCTTTGCAGGTCATCCTCAAACCGCGCAATGCTTGCCTCGATCTGCTTGTGACAGGCGCGGCCCTTCTCTGTGGCGATAAGGCGCTTTAAGCGGGCGTCTTTCGCCACGGCGCTGCGGGTGATGAAGCCATCCTGCTCCATGCCCTGCAGCATGGCGGTGACGCTGGAGCGGCGAATGTTGAACCACTGCTCAATGTCGCGCTGGTAGACGTCGCGGCCCTGGCGCTCGGCACGGACGATGTCGCCCAGCACCATGCCGCGCACGCCCGACAGCTCCGAGCTGACCTCGGCGTTGATGCGGGCATCCAGCGCACGGCGGATGAGCCGCGAGGTCTGGTTCAGCAGTGCGCCGAAGTGGGCATCCGCGCAGCAGCCGCAGTCATCATACGATGATTCGTGCATTTCTTCCCTCCTTTACGATTTTTGGGTCCAAGAAGTTAGATTTCGAATTGTTCGTTGTCTAACTGTTCGTTTGCGTACTTTACCAGTATAACACCGGATCGGGGAATGTCAAGAGGGACGGCGCAGAGTTTTTGTATAGTGCAACGGCAAACGGGCAGAGCCCCGTCACCCTGCGCTTTCCCGATTCAACGTAGGGGCGGATTCCATATCCGCCCGTGCCCGGCTGTCTTTATTCGCCGCTTTCCCTCTCCACCCCCAGATACGGCAGCACCTTTCCCAGTACCTCGGCGCACACCGGCCCGGAGAGCGCACCGCCGCTCGTCGTCCAGCTGTGGGGCTCATCCAGGCAGACCAGCACAGCGACCTTGGGGTCGTCGATGGGCGCAACGGAGACAAAGCTCGCAATGCGCGCGCCCTCGTTGGCGCTGTCCAGCTTTTGGCTCGTGCCGCTCTTGCCGCCGATGCGGTAGCCCGCCAGCGCGGCCTGCTTACCCGTGCCGCCTGTAACGACACCCTCCATCAGGCGGCACATCGTGGCGGAGGTCTCCTCGCTGATGACGCGGCGCTTCACCGTCGGCTGCACTTCCTTCACAACAGTGCCGTCAGGCGCCGTGATTTTCGCCACAACGTAGGGCTGCATCAGCTCGCCGCCGTTTACCACCGCACAGACCGCCGTGAGCATCTGCAGGTAGCTGACCTTGCTGCTCTGCCCGAACGAGCAGCTCGCCAGCTCCACCGGGCCCATCCGGTCCGCCGTGTAGTATTCGCTGCGCCTGACCTCGCCCGGCAGGTCGATGCCCGTGGCCTCCCGCAGGCCGAAGGCCGCAAAGTAATCGCAGAAGCGTTCTTTTCCAAGCCGCGCACCGATCTGGATAAAGCAGGGGTTGCAGCTGACAGCCAGCCCCCGGGCGAAGGTCTCGGTGCCGTGGATATGCCCGTTTGCACAGCGGAACCGCGTGCCTGCGACGGTTATTTTACCCGCGCAGGTGAAATAGTCCGTGGCCTTACACGCCCCGGAGTCCAGCGCCGCCGACGCCGTGATGAGCTTGAACACGCTGCCCGGCTCATACAGGTCACTGATGGCCTTGTTGCGCCACTGTGCCTGCTGGGCCTTTTGCAGCGCGGCGCTGCGCTCCTCGCCGGTCAGGGCATTCACAGCGTCACGGACTTCCTTATTTATAAGGGTCCGCGGCGCGTTCGGGTCGTAGTCGGGCTGGCAGGACATCGCCAGCACGGCCCCGGTGTGGACGTCCATCACGATGCCGACGCCGCGCTCGGCCACATGATGCTCCGTCACAGCGGCGGACAGTGCGCTTTCGAGCCAGTGCTGAATGTTCGCGTCGATGGTCAGCGTCAGCGTGCTGCCGGGCACGGCCTCCACCAGCGTCTGGTAGTGCGTCGGCATATCGTAGCCCCAGGCGTTCTTGGCGGTCAGGATGCGCCCGTTCTGCCCGGTCAATTCGTCGTTGTAACGCAGCTCCAACCCCCACAGGCCCGCGTTGTCCACATCGGTAAAGCCTAAAATGCCGCCCATAAAATCCCCCTGCGGGTAGACGCGGCGGGTATCCTGCCGAATTTGTATGCCGTCCACACCGTTCGCCCGGCACCAGTCCCGCACAGCGTCGGCCATCGTCTTATCCACGCGGCGGCGCAGCAGGCAGTCGTTGGAGGTTCGCTGGCTGAATTTGGCCAGCGTATCGGCGTAGTCCAGCTCTAAAATTTCGCTCAACACCCGCGCAGCCGGTTCTACGGCGTCGTCGGCCATCTCCCGCGGGGCAGCGCGGATGGTCCAGCAGGTCTCGCTGGCGGCCAGCAGCGTACCGTCGGCGGAATAGATCTCCCCGCGGGCGGCGGGCAGCGTGGCCCCGCGCAGCTGCTGGTCGGCGGCGCGTGCCGCGTAGCCGCCGGGGTCGCGCAGCATCAGCACAAACAGCCGCACCGTCAGCCCGCCCAGACACCCTACCGCCAGCACCGCCGCCAAAAGCCGCATGCGCAGGCGCATTTTTGTATTCTGCTGCGGCGTGATCGGACGCATAGCTCCTGCCCCCTTCCCCATAGAACAGCCTATGAGTGTTCGACTGGCAAAATGCTGAATTATCGCCGGAAAATTCTCTGTATTGTCGATTGACCGTTTAGACACATAAGGTGTATACTGTTAATAACAGATTTTGACATTTAATTATCAAAGTCCGAGAGAGCTATTTTTAAAGGAGGCAAACCCTATGGCTAGATTTACTTTACCCCGTGACCTTTACCACGGCCCCCACGCGCTGGAAGCGTTGAAAACGCTGCCCGGCAAGCGCGCCATGATCTGCGTCGGCGGCGGTTCGATGAAGCGCTTCGGCTTCCTGGACCGCGCCGAGGCCTACTTAAAAGAGGCCGGCATGGAGGTAGAGCTGTTTGAAGGCATCGAGCCCGACCCGTCCGTGGAGACGGTCATGAAGGGTGCTGCCGCCATGGAAAAGTTCCAGCCCGATTGGATCGTCGCAATCGGCGGCGGCTCCCCCATCGACGCAGCCAAGGCCATGTGGATCAAGTACGAGTACCCCGACATCACGTTTGAGGATATGTGCAAGGTGTTCGGCATTCCGCCGCTGCGCCGCAAGGCCCACTTCTGCGCCATCTCCTCCACCTCCGGTACGGCCACCGAGGTCACGGCCTTCTCGATCATCACCGATTACCAGAAGGGCATCAAGTACCCCATCGCCGACTTTGAGATCACGCCCGATGTCGCCATCGTTGACCCTGAGCTGGCCCACACGATGCCCAAGAAGCTCGTCGCCCACACCGGCATGGACGCCATGACCCACGCCATCGAGGCCTACGTCTCCACCGCGAACTGCGACTTTACCGACCCGCTGGCCCTGCACGCCATCGAGATGATCCAGGCGGATCTGGTCGGCAGCTACAACGGCGATATGGATAAGCGCGACGCGATGCACAATGCCCAGTGCCTGGCCGGTATGGCGTTCTCGAACGCGCTGCTCGGCATCGTACACAGCATGGCCCACAAGACCGGCGCGGCGTTTGCCGATTACGGCGCACACATCATCCACGGCGCAGCCAACGCCATGTACCTGCCCAAGGTCATCGCCTACAACGCGAAGGACCCCACCGCCAAGGCACGCTACGGCGTCATTGCCGACAAGATGCACCTGGGCGGCGAGAACGACGACGAGAAGGTCGCGCTGCTCATCCGATATCTGCGCGGCATGAACGACGATCTGAACATCCCGCACTGCATCGGCCACTACGGCCCCGACTCCTACCCCGCCGAGCAGGGCTTTGTCCCCGAGAACGTATTCCTCGAGAGACTGCCCGAGATCGCAAAGAACGCGATTGCCGATGCCTGCACCGGCTCCAACCCGCGCCAGCCGACCCAGGAGGAGATGGAAAAGCTGCTGAAGTGCTGCTACTACGACACCGAGGTCGACTTCTAACCACCGCCCCTCTGCGGCTCCTGCAAGCCGCCGCATGATCTGCCCCGGCCACAAGCTTTTGTGGCCGGGGCTTTTTGCCGCCGCAAAAGTGGGCAAAATCCTTGCGATTTGATTTTTACGGATTTTTGCTGTACAGGGCGCAACTACAGCGTTCGCGGGCATTTTTTGCACAAGTGTCAAATCCTTGATTTCGCATAGATTTTGCTGTATACTAATGGTAAAATCCAAGTAAAAGAGGATGGTAGTTTACCATGACAGCCACTGCAAAGTCACAAGGTCCCCTGTTTACCAGGCGGGCGCTGTTCACCCTGATCTGGCCCCTGCTGCTGGAGCAGACATTAAGCGTCACGATGGGCATGGCCGACACGCTGATGGTCGCCGGTGTGGGTGAGGCCGCTGTCTCCAGCGTATCGCTGGTGGACAGCCTGAATATTTTGATTATTCAGATTTTGTCCGCGCTGGCTACCGGCGGTGCTGTCATTGCCAGCCAGTATCTGGGCCGCCGGGATGAGGAAAACGCCAGCCGCAGCGCCGCCCAGCTGTACAGCGTGCTGGGCATCTCTACGGTTGCGGTGGGTGTTGTCTGTATGCTGCTCTCCCGCCTGATCCTTCGGATGGTGTTCGGCAGCATTGACGAGGATGTCATGCGGTTTGCGCAGCAGTACTTCCTTATCAGTGCGGTGTCCTACCCCTTCATCGGCCTGTACAACGGCGGCGCGGCGCTATTCCGTGCGCAGGGCAACAGCCGCATCAGTATGCTGGCCAGCCTTGTCATGAACGTCATCAACATTGCGGGCAACGCGCTGCTGATCTACGGTTTCGGCATGGGCGTTATCGGCGCGGCGCTGGCCACGCTGATCGGGCGTGTGTTCGCCGCGGTGTTCATCCTGTGGCAGAACCAGGACCTGCACAATCCCCTGCGCGTGCAGCGCTTCGCTGACCTGCGGCCCCGGCGCAGGCCCATCATGCAGATTTTGTCCATTGGCATCCCGTCGGGTCTGGAAAACGGCATGTTCCAGATCGGCAAGCTGTGTGTCAGCAGCCTGACGTCTACCTTAGGCACCTCGGCCATCGCGGCCAATGCCGTGGCAAACTCGGTCTCGACGCTGGCGAACATCCCCGGCAACACGATGAGCCTTGCCACGATCCCGGTCATCGGGCAGTGCCTTGGCGCAGGCGAGAAAAAGCAGGCGCAGCGTTATTCCGTCACGCTGCTGGGCATCGCCATCACGGGGCTGGCCGTCACGAACGCGGCGCTGTTCTTCCTGATGCCCGAGGTCGTGACCTGGTTCAACCTCTCGGCGGAGGCGTCCGCCATGTGTACCCACGTGGTCCACTGGTTCAACCTGTTCAGCATCTTCTTCTGGGCGACGAGCTTTACCCTGCCCAACGCCCTGCGCGCGGGCGGCGACGCCAAGTTTACGATGTCGGTCAGCATCGTCAGCATGTGGCTGTTCCGCGTGATTCTGAGCTACATCTTCGTTCTGCAGTTCCACTTAGGACTGACCGGCGTCTGGTTCGGTATGTTCATCGACTGGATCTGCCGCAGCCTGTGTTTCCTTGTGCGGTTTGCCCGCGGGAAATGGATGGAGCATAAGGTGATATAAGACGCAAAAAACTCCCTGCCCGGTACGGACAGGGAGTTTTCTATTGTATGGCGTGGGAAATTACTCCACCATATACTCAAAATCAATACGGCCCAGCGCCACATCGGCGGCGGCGACCCGGATCTTCATGGAAGAACCCAGCATCCAGCTCTTGCCGGTCAGCGGGTCCAGCATGCTGACGCCGTCGATGACCTGCGGTTCACCCTTGCAGAGCTGCGCGGCGGGGACAAAGCCCTCCACCGTGTTGTCCAGCTCGACAAAAACGCCGCGGGGCGTGATGCCGGCCACCGTGCCGGTGTAGACCTCACCGAGATGGTTGTGCATATACTCGGCCTTGTACAGGTCCTCGACATCGCGCTCAATGCGCACGGCGGCGACCTCCTGCTTGCTGGACTTCTCGCTGGCCTGCTGGGCAAACTCGTTGAAGTCGCGCTGCAGCTGGCTGGCGGAGACGCCGTTCAGCATCTCGGTCAAAATACGATGAATCGCCAAATCGGGGTAGCGGCGGATGGGGCTGGTGAAGTGGGCGTAGTCCGCCAGCACCAGACCGTAGTGGCCCAGGGGCTGCGGGGCGTAGCGGGCCTTCTGCATGCTGCGCAGAATGCCGGTGTGGACGGGGATCTGGATAGGCTGGCCGCGGGTCTCGTCCAGCAGGGCCGCCAGCTCGAGCTGCGTCGGGATGGGGTTCTTGAACTTGGCGTTCAGGCCGCAGGCCAACAGCGTGGCGGACAGCTTTTCCATCTTCTCGGCGTCGGGGGCCTCGTGCACGCGGTAGACGAACGGGGCCTTGTTTGTGCGGCCCGCGTTGGCGGCGCACTGGTTCGCCAGCAGCATGAACTCCTCGATCATGCACTCGGACGTGCCGCGGTCACGCTTGACAATGTCGATGCAGCGTCCGTTCTCGTCCATGACGAGCTTAGCCTCGTTGGACTCGATATCCATGCCGCCGCGGGCCTTGCGCAGGACCAGGCGCTTGCGGTACAGCTCGTCCATCGTGGGCAGCTGGTCAAGCACGGCCTCATATTTCGTCTTGAGGTCGGTCAGGTCGGCGTCTGTTTCAGATTCCGGGGGCTCCAGCAGGGCGTTGATCTCCTTGTACACGCCCTTGACGCGGCTGCAGATGACGCTCTTGACAAACTTGTAGCTGCGGATCTCGCCGTTCTCGTCCAGTCGCATCAGACAGGAGAACGCCAGGCGGTCCTCGCCCTCGTTCAGCGAGCAGATGCCGTTGGACAGCTGGGTCGGCAGCATCGGGATGACCTTGTCGGCGTAGTAAATGCTCGTCGCGCGCTCGAACGCTTCCTCATTCAGCGCGGAGCCGGGGCGGACATAGTGGCTGACGTCGGCAATGTGAACGCCCAGCTCGTAACCGTCGTCCAGCTTCTGCAGGCTGATGGCGTCGTCGATGTCCTTCGTCTCGGCGGAGTCAATCGTGAAGATGGGAATGCCGCGCAGGTCCAGGCGCTTCGCGGCCTCGGCGGGGTCAATCGTGGCGTTGTCGTAGGCGCGGGCCTCCTCCAGCACCTCCGGCGGGAACTCCTGGCGAACGCTGCGGCCATACAGGATGGCCTTGGCGCACTCGGACGCATAGTCGGAGGAACCGAATTTCTCGACAACGGCGGCGCGGTGGTCGCTGTGGCGGTTGCCGCGGTGGGTAATGAGGAAGCCGACCTTGTCGCCCAGGTGCACGCCCTCGCTCCCCTGCTTGGCCAGCAGGAACTTCACGTCGCGGCAGCCGTCCGGCTCCACGGCCATGCGGCCATCCTCGGACAGGCAGACCGTGCCCGCAAAGCGGTTGTTCGGGACCGTGACCTCGACGACCTCGCCCTCGGAGGAACCCTCCACGCGCGGGTGGTCGAACAGCTTGACGTTGATCTTATCGTTGGGCATTGCGCCGTGCAGCGCGCGGCCCGGGATGAAGATGTCGCCCTCGCCGTCGTCGCGGCTGGCAAAGCCGAAGCGCGCGGCCAGCTTGACGAGCGTGCAGGGAATCGTGTTGGGGGCTGCAGCATTCTCATAGGTCGCAAAGCCGGGCACATAGGTGCCGTTGCGCATCGACAGCTCGCCGGTGGCGACCATAGCGGAAACGGTGGTGCGCAGGCGGGAGTTGTCCACCTGCAGGTTGTTCTGCAGTTCGCGCAGCGTCATGGGACGGCGCTTGACCGCGTTTAAAATAGATTTCTGTAACGGTGTCATAGTTGCTCCTTTAATTTACGTCGCACCGCCATCCGACGGTGCCCTACCTTTATATACATCCACAAAAAACGGCCCGCCGGGGCGCTGCTTACAAAGCCAAAGCGCTTGGCGGACCCTTTTCATCTTTGTTACCCTGCCAAAATCACAGGCGCGCGCTCAAAACGCAGACGACCAGCGTGACGACAAAGAAAACGACGCCGCAGATCTTGGTCAGCTTGGCCAGCTTGGCGTCCACGCCGCGCTCACGGCCTGCTGCCATCGTGGCGGAGCTTTCGCCCATGATCGCGCCGGACAGGCCCTGGCCCTTCTGCTCCTGCGCGAGGGTGAAAACAACGATCAACACGGACACGGCGATGAGGACGACGCCGAGAACGATCTCATACCAGTTCATTAGATTAGCACTCCTTCTATTTCTATCCACGCCGTCGTGACGTGAAAAGTCTCATGCACCGTACAGTATAGCATAGTTTGCCGCACGTTGCAAGCGCTTTTTTCACGTTTTGGGTGTAAAATCAGTTTTGCAGCGCAATTTGTTCGCCCTGCACCAGCGGATAGCGGACCAGCCTGTCCCCGTCAAGGTTTTCCCGGTGCATATCGACGGCAGTGATCTGGTGGTTGCCGTAGGTCGTATAGTAGTAAATGCCCTTGTCAGCGTTGCAGCAGCTTGTGTAGAGCGTGATCTCGTACTTGCCGCCGTCCAGCTCACAGCAGCCGCGCTGCTGCTCGACAGCGTGCAGGATGTGGAAGAACTGCCCGACGCTCTCGGCCTCGCTGCTGCCGGATTTCGCGTTCATCCGCACAAAGGCCGCACGCACAAAGCGGGACTGGCTGGACAGATCGCCCGGCAGGCCCAGTGCGCCGAGGCCGCGGCTGTAGACGGGCAGGTCAAGGCCGTCCGCAAACGCAACCGCAGGCGTGCGTGGCGAGAGTGCGCGGTAGTTGTTCAGTGCGAAAAGCTGCTGCGGGAACGGCGGATTGTTCGTCAGTACACCGACGGGGTTATCGTAGATGTGCAGGCCGTCGGTGGTAGACTCCACAACGATGCTCCCCGTTTTGTCAGCAATGAGCCAGTGCAGCTGCGCGAGGGGCAGCTGCTCACTGAACGGGATATTGACGATGTTGGTTTTTGCAAGCAGCGTGCGCACCTCGGCCAGCGTCGCACAGCTGCCCAGCAGCCAGGGGATCAGCTCAAACTGGGCGACGTTGCTTTTGCCATCCTGCGCCGGGTGGTAGACTGCATTGCCGACAAAGTTCAGCCCTGCGATGCCCAGGCCCTTCTCATTGACGGCGTCATAGTAGAGCGGGTACTCCCCCGCCACGTAGGCCATGCCGATCATCGCATATTTTGTGCGGAAGTCCCCCATGCAGCGCAGACTAAACGGGTAGGCCCGCGGCGTGACGGTGACCTCGTCACCGTAGGAAAATTCGTAATCCAGATTGCGGCCAAAGTAGAAACTGTCAGTTGTATAGGTTGCAGCTGTACACATGGTAAACACCCCTTTAATTATAATAGATGCAGCGCGGCTTTCCTGCGTCGAGAATGTAAGGGCGACATGGTTCGCCCGCGGCACATAGCGGCCGCCGCAAGGTTCACGGGTCGATGGTGAGCATCAGCCCCTGCATTTTCAGTGTGATTTATATTGTACCACACCCTGCGTGGGATAATCCACCGCCAAATTGTAAACAATGCGTCCTTGCCGAATCCAACGCCATCACAAAAAAAGCTTGCGGCGTATAAAAATCTCCCGGTAACAGAAGTGAAATTACCGGGAGAAGGAGGAACAAAAAAACGCTGCAAACCCCGAAAAA
>ERZ773139.2952-NODE-2952-length-16006-cov-4.109711_pt1 | contig 16006 bp, 14 predicted proteins | sample MGYA00580854_ERZ773139 | MGnify/ENA primary metagenome ERZ773139 (study PRJEB29015, sample SAMEA2737809) | human gut metagenome | biome: human gut; feature: human-associated habitat; material: faeces | place: China | collected 2012 ...
AGCTAAACTACTACCATTATCCATAAATACGCACAAAGCTATTGCGAATACAAATGCAGAAACTAAAAATATCCAAAAAAAAGTACCAATCAATAATTTACCCTCCCCTTATAAAAATGATAATCCGATTATCATAACACTTATTTCAAAACCGATAAAAATAATGACAAGCGTTGGATAAAATGATGCTGATATATATTCGCTCTTATATTCAGCAATTAATGTAGTTATTAAAGCAATTATAAAAATTATCATTAAGCAAAAACCTATAATTCTCATCATTATTTCACATCTCCTATTTTCCTTTTGTTATAAGGACGTCACTGATTTTATCATAGTAAACTGTTCCGAAAATATTTGTTTTTGAGCTTCTTTTATAAGAAATCTTATTTTGTTTACCAATTTTGTATCTAATTTTGCAATCTTTACCGATTTTTAATGTCTCATCTTCACCGTTTTTTATAAAATTAATATATCTTGTATCTTCTCTATTAGAAATTTTTACATAGTTACCTTTTTCGTAAGGAATATCCAATACATATGACTCATTAACCTTTTTTTCGTCTTTTACTATTGGGATACTCCGAAACGGTATACAAATAAATACAGCGATAATAAGCAACTCAAAAGCAAAGCTGCAATGAAGATTTATTGCTGTAGCAACAGCAATAAAACCAACAAGAACAGTGATTACTGTACAAAATATCCAATAACTCCAACTCATTTTTTACGACCCTCTCTTCTCTTTTTACGAGCTTCGCGTCTTTTACGCTTTTCCCTTTTTTCTTTTCTTTTTTGAAGTTCTTCCTCACTCATGTAAGTATCCATGTTGCTAACGCCAAGTCGAGAAGTCTTTGCTCCGCTCCCCTCCTTTTTTTTCTTTTTCTTCTTTCTTTGTTTCTTTACGGGCTTCACAGGTTTTGTCAAATTTTCAATAGCTTTCTTATTTTTATTTTCTTGCAATGTTTCTTGCTTTTTTTCAGCAAGTTTTAATACTTCTTCTAACTGTGCTGCATTGACAGTAATTGCTTTTTCACATAAGACATGCTTTCCTGCTTTGACTGCTTGCATCATATTTTCATAATGTCTGCTGTGTGGTGTTGCGATATAAATGATATCAATCTTCTCATCAGCAAGCATTTCTTCATATGTCTTAAAGACATGTTTTACTCCATAAGTCTCTGCAAATTTTTCTGCTTTTTCCAAAGTTCGATTGCTGACTCCGTAGATTTCATGCCCCATCTTTATAAACGTTTCTGCCATCTCATTTGCAATTGTTCCGCAACCTAAAATTCCCCATGTACTCATCTTTCTTCTCCTTTTAGCTCTCGATGATCTTGATACCATCTGTTCCTGCTACAACTACCTTAGCTGCTATCTGATAAAATAGCGATATCTCAATAACTCCTGTGATCTGTTTTAAGTCTTGATCTAGTTTCTTAAGATCACTGATTCCTTCAAAATACAGTTCCAGCAATTTTTCATTTCTCTCTTTTACTTTTGCTCCAAGTTTTTTTGCTTCCTTTGTAACATAACTTGCTGCCTCTGGCACAATTTCAAGAACAATCGGTACTTTACAGTCGAGTTTCTCTACAACCTTTGTCTCATCCACAAGTAATACATACTCTTGTGCCATCTTTGCAATAATCTTCTCTTTTGTATGAATCCCACCACCACTTTTATATGCATTCAGGTTTTGATCTACTTCATCACATCCATCAAATGCTATAGTCACATCTTGGGCCTCATTAATATCTATTACTGTAATTCCAAGCTGTTTGCATACTTTCTTTGTCTGATCAGATGGTGTTATAGCTTCTATAGCTTTTCCTGCTTCTTTGATATATTCACAAAGATAGCTGATCGTCTCCCCACCTCCAAGTCCGATCGTACCATGATCTGGCACCAGTTCAAGGGCTGCTTTTGCACACAAACGTTTCATCTTGCTTTCCTCCTTGTTTGCAAAATTTTATTTTACAATATCATATTATCATGAAATTTTATTTTGTCAATCCTGGATTGCTTTTTTCTTTGATTCAGTATAAAATAATAGAAAAAAGAAAGGAGTTTTTTCGTTATGAAGAAAACATTCAAAGACCTTTTTAAATTAGCAACTGCACTGGCTACAGTCGCTGGTATCGCATACGTTGCCCGTGATCAGATCAAAGCTATTATCGATAAAGTCAAAGAAGTATCAGGAGATGATATTGATGATGATTTCGATGAAGATTCTTTTGATGATGACTCTTTCGACGAAGAAGAAATCTTCCACGAGCCAACAAAGGATGACCGAGACTATGTTTCCATCAATATCACAGAAAGCAATGATAGTGCAGACGAAGAAGATGAAGCAGGGGAAACTCCATCTACAGAAGACGAAGAGTAATATAATTTAAGTGCAAAATAAAACAGACAGCTGAGTATTGATGACCAACTGTCTGTTTTATTTTATACTTTATCTTTTTGTTTTGATTTTCTTTACATATCCATAACTTCCATATGCTTTTCTTGACAATGTCTTTGTCTTTTTCTTCGAGGTCTTATAGCTGTATTTCACTGTACGATATGGACGAATCTTATAATAATATGTTTTTCCTCTTTTCAATCTCTTATTTGTATAAGAACTTGTTTTGGATGATACCGTCTTGATCTTCTTATAACCAGATGATTTTCTTGTGGAACGATAGATCATATAGCCGCTGACCGGTGTTGAAAGCTTTTTCCATCTTAATTTGATGGTTGTTTTTGTCTTTTTGTAAGATGTTATCTTTACTTTTCCGGCCGGTTTCACTGTCGCATGAAATCCCAGATAAATTGGGTCCATCGCACCGCCGATCACACATCCCTGTCCGTTATCTCCAATCCCATTTTCATAAGTCTTTCCATTGACATTTCGATATTCTACGGAAAGATCATCAAAGATCACGTCTGCCGTTGAAATCTTCTTCTGACAATAAGCTTTTGCCAGTTGTGTTTTTAATGACTTAAGATAAGAGGACTTGCATACTAAAGTGACCGTATTTTTCTGTCCCGGATTGCCATTTTTTGCACCAATCGTGATCTTTCCATTTGTAAATGTGAAACTATTATTGGTTTTTGTCTTGTCATTGTCCATATTCAAAAGGAAATTTTTAAGACCATATGTACCGAGCGCCTTATATGTGTAAGAAACCTTTGGATTCTTTGCGTAAACATCAACGGTTCCTGATACCTTATAATAGTCTTCCAGATCATAGTTGTATTTTGACGTTCCAGACCATGGACTCAATGTATGAAATCTTGGTGCATCATGTTCATCTGTAAGAGCTGGTGTGCTGTACGCAAGCGGAATCTTTTTAAGAATCGTTCCATCTGCACCTTTAACCAGTATCCTTGCATTGAAATTAAGTCCAGTTTTAACTGTCTTGCTTGAAAAATTAGCTTCAATCTCTGCTTTATTCTTTGCCCTACTCTTAATCGTCAGTTTGATGTCTTTCTTTCCAAGTCCGTTATCTGTGGATGTATCCATCTCTGCCGTGATATGACTTAAATCTCCCGTCTCTGTTGTCAATGTAAAACATCTTGGATTCGGCAGATAAAGTGTCTGATCGTAATATCTTGCCAACGCTGACAACGTATATACTGTGATCTCATTTCCATCCTCATCCGTTGATGTATATGGCTCATCCTGATCTGTAAGTTTATTGCATGTTATCTGAATCCCATCATCTTCTGCAGCAGATACTGGTATCGTTGTAAACAACAATGTCATGCTCATTAAAGCCACTAAAATCTTCTTCATTGACATCATCCTCTCCTTCTGAATCTCTGCGATTCCCTTGCGACAATTAATGTGTTGCCTCTTCTAACATTCTCTTTAAGTCGTCAACGCTGTAATGATAATGTGTATTGCAGAAATGACAATTTACTTCAATCGGCTCTCCATCATCGATCATACTCTGAATCTCATCCTTTCCAACAGAAATCACTGCTTTTTCTACTCTTTCTTTGGAACAGTTACAATGAAACTGTGTTGGAACTTTCTCATAAATCTTCATATCCATATCACCTAAGAGATCTTCCATCATCTTCTCTGGTGTATGCTCATGTTCTAAGGCATAAGTCACAGACTTAAATTCTGCGATCTTCTTCTCTAGCTTACTGATCGTCTCTTCTTCGGCGTACGGCATCATCTGAATGATAAATCCACCTGCCTGACGAACTGTGTTATCTTTGTTCATTAAAACCCCTAATGCTACAGATGTCGGGATCTGCTCACTTGCTGCAAAATAATAAGTTAAATCTTCTGCAATCTCTCCAGATACTAAATGTGTCTGTCCAGAATATGGCTCTTTTAAACCGATATCTTTAATAACTGTTAAAACACCAAGATCTAAAGCCTTTCCAACATCTAATTTACCTTCTTTGCTTGGTGGAAGCATGACATCTGGATTATTGACATATCCCTTCACATTTGCCTTGGAATCTGCGGTAACCGTCAAGCCGCCGATCGGTCCACTGCACTGAATCTGTAATGTGATCACATCACTATCATTCTTGCACATACTTCCCATCATGGCTCCTGCTGTTAATAATCTTCCAAGTGCTGCTGTCGCTACCGGACTTGTATTGTGTTTCTGTCTTGCTGTTTCTACGACATCTTTTGTGTATGCAGCAAAGAAACGTACCTGATCATTTGCTGCTGTTCCTCTGATAATATAATCGTTCATCTTTTTCCCTTTCAGTTTGCAATAAAATATAATCGTTGTGTATCTTCTTTTACCTCACCCATCGTTTCTGCATCCAGAACTCGAATAGTTGAAAATCCTGCTTCATGAAGAAGTCTCGTAATCTCCCCTTCCTCATAAGCCTTTTGCAAATGTAATTCTTCGTACTTATTATATGTACCTTCCTCATTCTGAATAAACAGACTCAGCTGATATTCATTGATCCTATCTTCTTCATCATAGAAATTATCCCAGATAAAACTTGCATCTTCACGGTCTTCCGCAAATGTATTGCATGCAAGAATTTCTTTGTATTTGTAATGACTGTTCATATCAAATATAAACACACCATCTTCTTTTAAAAATCTCTTAACCCTTCTAAATGCTTCTTTTAGATCATCTTCCTCAAGAATGTAATTCATACAGTCACAAATACTTACTGCTGCATCAACCTGTTGTGGAAGTTCTAAAGATACCATATCCTGTAATACATACAAAATATGATCTTCTTCTTCACTCGCTGCGATCTCCAGCATATCCATAGAGTTATCAACAGCTGTTACCTGATATCCTTCTCTGGCAAGTCTTCGTGACATTTTTCCTGTTCCGCACCCAAGATCTAATACTTGTGCAGCTTTTTTTATCTTATATTCTTTAAAAACATTTAAAATGTTTAAAAGCCATTCATCATATGGTGTCTGATCCATAAATTCATCATACACCCTTGCAAAATCTTTGTAACTTTCCATCTCATCCTCTTATAATAATGGGGCCAGTAATCTCAACACACTTTGTGCCAATGTCTTTTTTAAACTTCCCTGACACATCTCCTTTGTGATCCTCTGGCTGATCTCAAATGTTTTCTCCATATCATGTTTTACCTGCATCACTGCATCGTTGTTATACATAAAGACGCCATTCTCAAAATGCAGATATAAACTTCGATAGTCCATATTGATCGTTCCAACGGTTGCCACTTTATCATCACTTGCAAAACATTTTGCATGAATAAATCCAGGCGTATATTCATAGATATGAATTCCTGCCTCTACTAATTGTCTGTAATAAGACTGTGTTAACCAGAATACCATTTTCTTGTCTGGAATTCCAGGAGTCACGATCTTTATATCTACTCCTCGTTTCGCTGCCAGACAAAGTGCTGTGATCATCTCATTATCAATGATCAGATATGGCGTATAGATATAAACATATTTGTTCGCTGTATTGATGATATTTAAATACACATTCTCTCCAACGATCTCATGATCTAATGGATTATCTGCATATGGCTGAATAAATCCTTTTCCCTGAAATGCTTCTTCATAATGCTTATGTGGCAAAAATGCACCATAGCCTTCATCTGTCTTACGAATTGCATTCCATACCTGTAAAAACATGACCGTAAAATTCCAGACTGCATCTCCGGTTACCTTAAGTCCTGCATCTTTCCAATATCCAAATCGCTCGATCTTATTAATATATTCATCTGCTAAATTAAGGCCTCCTGTATAGGCTGTGTGTCCATCGATCACAACAACTTTTCGGTGGTCTCTGTTATTCCATGCTGTTGATACAAATGGCTTGATCGGATTAAATGCCATAGCCATGATTCCGAAACGTTCAAGTTCTTTATAATATTTGTAAGGAAGAAGGTCCACACATCCTACGTCATCATACATAAAACGTACTTCAACCCCATCATTGACACGTTCTTTTAAAACTTCTAAGATCGTATCCCACATATAGCCTTTGGAAACAATAAAAAATTCCATAAAAATATAATGTTCTGCCTTCTTAAGGTCTTCAATCAATTCATCGAACATCTCTTCCCCAGACGGATAATACTTTGCATCCGAATTCTCATAAATTGGATACCCACCATACTGATCAATATATTTTGCCTGGCCTGCCACCTGATAATCTTCCTGTTCCAGATGTTCCATAACTCCATAATCCTGCCCTAGCAAAAATTCCGTATCATGAATAGATTTCTCCAGTTTCAAACGTAGTTTCTTCGCTGGCTGTTTATCTCCAAGGACAAGATATAAAAATCCTCCGAAGATCGGAAAAAGCAAAATTGGTATCGTCCATGCAAGTTTATATGCCGGATTATCATCTTTATTTGCAATATAGATCACCACAAAAATGCTGAAAATACGGAAAATCCATTCAATTATTTTGGAATATTCTCCGATCACAATAAACAAATAGGTCATCCAGATAAGCTGTAAAATAATCGCAACTGTAACAAACACCAGTCTGCGTAATAAAAATTTGAGAATTTTTGAAATTGGTTTTGTCAAATACTTTGTTATCTTCATCTTATGTCCTTACCTTCTTCAAAAGCTACTTCTCTTCATCTTAGCATAAATAAATTCCAATTTCAATTTTTTGTTCGATACTGAACAAAATCCTAACACAAAACTATTTCATAAATCCAGACATCATACAGCCACCTGCTGCCCCGCATTCCATGATCTGCTCGATATTTTTTTCATTGATCCCTCCAATTCCATAAACCGGAATATCAACTGCTCCTACAACATCTCTTAAAAAATCAAGTCCTCTTGGTGGCAAACCTTTCTTGCAATCTGTAGCAAACACATGTCCCGCGAACACAAAATCTGCCCCAAGCTCCTGTGCTTTCAATGCTTCCTCTGGTTTATGGATTGATGTACTGACGGATTCAAAATCCGTCAAATTTCCTGCCTCTTTTAAGAATACAGGATATGGAAGATGAATCTTTTTGATTCCAAGTTTTCTTGCAACATTGACAAAATTATGAATTGTAAGCGAAGCACTGTGATTTTCACAAATCTCCTGGCATTTCTTTGCAATCTCATAATAGTCTTCTTCTTTTAAATCTTTCTCTCTTAAAACAATTGTTTTAATGTCTTTTTTTGAGAGATCTTCCATCACATCAAAAAATGGCCGTTTACATAAACTTCTGTTTGTTACTGCTATAAAACATGACTTGCTCATTTTAACTTCCCTTCGTATCTTAGTTTCATTTCTCTTTCTGGTTTCTTTGTCTTATCTTACGGTTCATGACCCCGCCAAGTCTCCCTGTCTCACTTGCTGACAATGACTTCCATCCACTTTTCTTTAGCTTGTCAAACAAACCAAGTTCTACGGCAGTCTCATATTTTAACCGCTCTATTTCATTCATTTCTTCCAATGTCTTTTCAATAAAATCTTTTTCCTTTGGCATCATGTTTCTTCCTTTCTGATTTGTCATTTATTCTTAGCGTATGACAAATCAGAAATTTCATACATGAACTGTGATCGTTTTTTGTAATGTCACAGAATAAATATAGATTTCTTTTACATTTTTCCCTGTGATCTTCTCTAATGCCTGTTTATAAGATTCCATCTGCGCATGGTATCGATTGATCAGAATATGTTCTTCTCCTTCGTTAACTCTGTCTGTCTTGTAATCTACCAGCACAATCCCGTCTGTTTCCTCAAAATACGCATCAATGATACCCTGAACAACAACAAAGTCGTCTGTTTTTGCCTCTTGGTTCATATCTGAAAATGGTATTCCTGTTACAAATTGACGTTCTTTATACAATCTTTTTTTCTGATCTGCTATTTTCATACGTTTTCCAAGCTGTGAGTTTGTAAGTGCAAGAATTTCTTTTCGATAGATCACTTTATCATATTCTTTTTTTAATTTTCCCTGATCGATCCATTCTTTGATATCTTCATTTAAACTTTTCATCGTGTGATCTTTGGAAAAATTGAGTAGTTCAAGCACCTTATGAATCACAGTACCTTTAGATGTCGCTGAAATCTTTTCATTCTTCTTGATAAATGCAGGAACCCTTTTTTCCTTTTCCTGATGAACGGATGTATACATCCGTTCTTGCTTATCCGCTGCCTGACTCATACGTTTGATCTCTGATACAGAATATTTTAAACGTCCTTTTGTCTCTGTCTCATTGCGATAATGATAATCAAATTTGTCTTTCATTTCTTTTACTTTATCTTTTGGGATCTGATCCTTCAGACGTTCATAAAAAATCTGTCGGTTCATCTCATGCAGAAGTTCATTTCCTTCCTGCTGCCACAAAAGATCTTCAAGTGTATATATCTTCAATCTGTAGTCTTCTTTAGGAACCTTTGGAAGTGCTTTCTTGATCCAGTCAAAATAGCATCTTCCATTCAAAAGATTAATCGCTGTGACATCTTCTTGGTCATGCCACATAATATCATCTGTCTTTATTCCTGTAAGGATCAGTTTTTCCTTTGCTCTTGTCATCGCAACATAAAGGACTCTTAATTCTTCCCCTAAAGATTCCTGATTCATCTGGTTTCTGATCAGATTTTTTAAGATCGTTTTCTTTTTTGTCCTTCGAATTGGGTCAATATGATCTGCCCCGATAAAATAATCTCCATGGAAGATCATACTTCCATTTGCATCTCTTAAATTAAATTTCTGATGAATCTTTGAGACAAATACGATTGGATATTCCAATCCCTTACTCTTATGAATACTTGAAATACGCACAAGATCCTGATCCTCACTCATGGTATTTGCCTCACCATAATCCATATCATACTCCTTGCACTGTTCCATAAATCGCACAAAATGGAATAATCCTTTGATCTGACTGCTTTCAAACGTTTTTGCCTGTTCAATAAGCATCAAAATATTTCCCTGTCGCTTCTTTCCCTGTGGCATTGCACCTGCATAATAATAATATCCGGTCTTTTCTAGTGCGAGCCAGATCAGCTGTGTTAATGACAGATATGTTTTGGCATCCCTTAAAAGTTCAAGAAGTTGTAATGCTTTCTTAGAACCTTTTATGCTCTCTTTTGTTTCACAAAGACATTCATAAAGTGAATTTTTCCCACCATCAACTTTCAATCGTCCAAGTTCTTCCTCTGACATTCCGATCATTGGCGATCTTAAGACCGCTGCAAGATCAATGTCCAGATAAATATTATCAACGACAGAAAGCAGACTTAGCAGTGTCCGGATCTCCACAGTATCAAAATATCCTTTCTGGCTATTCGCAAATGCAGGAATGCCTGCATCCATCAATTCTTTCTGAATCACTTCAGCATTCCCTTTCATAGATCGAAGCAAGATCACTATATCACTATATCTTGCTTTCCTTAAAATGGTATTGCCTTCTTCATCTTTTCCTGTAACCATCATCGGTTTTTCTCCATTTACCATCTCGTGAATCCTTGATGCGATCATTCTTGCTTCCAAAACAACGGCATCTTCCTCTGAATTCTTTACTTCCTTTGATTCTAAAAGTAAGATCTCTGTTTGGGCATCACATCCTTGTTCAAACTCCATCGTTGGAACAAGAGCAACATTTTTCGTATATTCAATGTTTCCAAGATCTTCATGCATGATCTGGTAAAATACATCATTAACAAAGGTAAGAACTTCACTGCGGCTTCGAAAGTTGTTTCGCAGTTCGATCAATTGATATTCTTCTCCCTTTTGCTGATATCCATGATATTTCTCAAGGAACAACTCCGGCCTTGCCAGGCGGAAACTGTAAATACTCTGTTTGACATCTCCTACCATAAACATGTTATGTCCACCCTCTGCTTCTTTTGAAACACTTCGTAAGATCGCATCCTGAATATAGTTACTGTCCTGATACTCATCAATATAAATCTCTTCGTATCCGTCTGATTTTTCTTTTGCGATCTTGCTTGGTACCGGATTACCTTGCTCATCATAATGATCGATCAAAAGATCCAATGCAAAATGTTCCATATCATCAAAGTCCATGATATTTTCGTTCTTCTTTTTCTCATCATAACGCATCATAAATTCTCTTGTCAGATGTATTAGGCCCCTGATCGGACTTTTGATCCTCTTTAATTCATGAAAAATCTCTGACTCATTCTCATAAAAATATGCAGCCTTTAAATCATCAAGCAGACCATACGCCTGTGCTCTTAACAATTTACACTGTTCCTGCAGCATTTCATCGCTCTCATCTGTTTTCTTCTTACGCCCGGAAAGTCTTGGCTTTTCAATCTTTACAAAAACTTCACACAACTTTGAAAATGTCTGTGCCTCACTGATCTTTGTTACGATTTCCAGATCTTTTCGGAATGTTTTCTCATAAAAATATGGTCCTCCCGATGAAAGTGACAATTCTAAAGCTTCTTTTATCAGGTTTAACGCACCATCAATTGAAATCCTTGCATCCCTCAAAATGATCTTCATAAATGGTGCCTGTTCAAATTGTTCTAATGTCTCAACAGATATGTTTTCTTCTGCCTGATCAAGCCATTTAAAAGGCTCTCTATGACTTCGTGCATTTTGATATAATTTTAAGATATATTCGCTGATGATATTATCATTTTTACCCGGAGAATAAGATTCAATAAGATTAATAAAATCTTCTTCTTTCTTCTCATAAGCCTCTTCTAACAAGTCATCCAACACTTCCTGACGGATTGCTGATAATCTTCCTTCATCCCCCGGTGCTGTGCTTGGATCAATGCCAAGCACATAAAAATAATCACGGATTAAATTCATACAAAAACTATGGATCGTTGTAATCTGTGCTTTATGGATCAGAGAAAGCTGTTTCACAAAATGCTGATTCCCCGGAAACTCTCTTACTTTCTCATCAAGTGCTGCCATGATCCTTTCTTTCATCTCTCCTGCTGCCGCTTTTGTAAATGTAACGACTAGCAGATGATCTACATCGATCGGATGCTTGTCATCTGTGATCTTTTGTATGATACGTTCTACCAAGACTGCCGTCTTTCCGGAACCTGCTGCAGCAGATACTAAAATGTCGGCATCTCTTTGATCAATGACTTTCTGCTGTTGTTTCGTCCAAGGCATGTTTTCCCTCCTCTAGTGATATTTTCTTGATCTTCTCCACCTGATCAACACCTTCTTCATAAGCACAGATATTTTTAAATTCACAATACTCGCATGGTTTTCTTCCTTCATATTCATATGGTTTAATGGAAATATCACCATGCATCAATGAATTTCCAAGATCCGTCATCTTCTTCTCTACATATTTCCCAAGATTTAACAACTGCGTTGTATTTAAAATAGAAGATCGCTTATCATATCCTGACTTTGTTGCTCTGACCGGTAATGTCAGATATCCTTCTGGTCCCGTATGTTCCATATGATCGATCAACTGAAAATCTTCATTGACAACACCACTCATCTTAAGATCTTTCAAAATCTTGTCGTTCGCTTCCCTCTCATGCTCCACATTGACAACCGGATCATCCATATGGAAATAAAACATCCCAGCCGGATAGACTCTCTTACCACTTTTCTTCTCATACAATTCCATCATAGCATTCATATAAATGATCAACTGCATCTGTAGTCCATGAAAAATCTTTGCAAAATCAAACTTCTGCTTTCCTGATTTATAATCAATGATCTTTAAATATTTATTTTCTTCATCTTCCACGCTGTCCATGCGGTCAACCACACCGGAAAAAATCATTTTCTCTCCGTCCTCTAATGCAAACGTCATAGAATCCAGATGATTTTCCTCACCAAACGCAATTTCGTACTCTTCTGGTGTAAAATCTCCTCTCTTAATATGCTGTTCCATTGCCCACACAGCTCTTTTAGAGATTCGTTTCATACGTTCCAAGACATATTCATTCCTATGACTACTTTCAAACAATTCTTTCTGAACATCTGTAACTGCCAGTTCTACCATAGCATCTACAAATTCATCTCTTGACTCATCATCTGCGAACTTCCAGTCGCTGCGTTTTCCGACCAGCTCCATTGTCTTATGAAAGACTTTTCCCATATCCGTCGGCAGAATTTCATGTACCAGTCGTTTACGAAGTCTAAGTCCATATTGCATAAAATGTGAAAATGCACATCCAGCAAATTTCTCCATTCTTGTTACACTTCCAGAAATCGTATCTCCATAAAGATCATGGATCAATTCTTTGCTAAGCGGAAGTGCCTGATTCGTATAAAATCTTGCATCCACATAATCTGTAACCGGTTTCAAGTCCTTCAGTGCATAATATAATGTCTGCATCCATTTCATTTTATCCGAATCCTCATTCTCCGTAAGATCAAGATCTTGTAGACAAAGGATCATCTGATCTAATGCTTCTTCTTTTGTGTACCCAGTCTTTTGTTCTTCTTCTTCCATTGAAATTTTTAATTTTGGAAAAATTCTTAAGATTCTTTCGATAAAATAAGATGGGCGATTGTTATTTCCTGCTGCTTCCATCATGCGATACGATACATACAAGCGGTCAGTTGGTTTTGACACTGTAAGATATAAATAAAACTGTTCCATATATGCAGACTCTTTTGCTCCCGGTGCAAGACCGATCCCGTAACTTTGAAGAATCTCTCTTTGATAGTCACTGACTACTCCTCCGCCATCATTTGCAGCTGGAATCACACCTTCATTGACACCTAAGAAAAATAGGATCTTTACTTCCTCTGTCCTTGTTCGTTTCATATCCCCGATCACAATCTGATCAAGACTTGGCGGAATCACTCCAATCTGCATTTCTTCCAATCCACTTTCAAGAACACTTAAGAAATCATCATAAGAAAGCTTTTCCTCCCCTAAAATTTCTGCCATCTGTTCTAACAGATCAATGACCTGATCATATACTTTCGCATAAGTTGCTGCCTGAATCAGATTTCCTTCTTCTTCAAACATCTCTTGTTTCTTTGCCATCTTTCCTTCGACATCAAGCATTTCCAGAAATTCATACAAATAAATAAGCTTGCGTTTTACGGTACTTCCCCTGCGCTTTAATCCAATCTTTAGATCTTTCACTTCTTCCATAAAACGAATTCTTAATTCTTCCGCTCTCTGTGTCTCTTCATCAGAAAAAAGTTTTGAAGCAAACGGTCTGTTCCATCTTGCAAAACCACGAATTCCGCATGCCAGCACGTAATTTTCCAGAAAATCTGCTTCTTCCATCGTAAAATTTGAAAATCCCGATTTTAAATATCGAAATACCATATCATAGGAAAAATCTTTCTGAATCATCTTCAAGACAGAAAGAAGTGTCTCAATACAAGGATTATTTAATAACTTGCGGTTCACATCCACAAAATATGGAATATGCAGATCATCAAAACTCTTTTCCAGTTCATTCTGGTAACTGTCAAGATCCGCGGTCAGTACAACAATATCTTTGTAGCGATATCCTTCTTCTCTTACAAAACGTTCGATCTCATTTGCCACCGCCCTGCTTTCCTGCCTTGGATTCATAAAACAACGGATTTTTATGTCATTTGGTACCTCGTCGTATGTTTCATATGGATATCGTTCGATATTTTGCTCTAAATGTCTTAATTCCTTAGAATCTCTTCCATCCGGCCAGCATATGATATCTGGCATAACAGGCGTTCCTGCCTCCTGTGCAAGCTTGATCAATTCATATTTTTCCTTCTTTGACATGGCAAACAATTCATATTCATGGTATCTGCTTCTTACATAACGCCCATCTAAAGTAAGTCCTACATAGACATTTTTTCCTATCCTTAAAAGTTTCTCAATAACCTTTCTCTGTATCGGTGTAAATCCTGTAAATCCATCTAGATAAAACGTCGCATCCTTAAGCTTTTGTGATCGATCCATCTTTTGTGCCAGCACATCTAAAAGCTGTTCCGAGATCAAATAGCGTTCCTTGATATAATCTTCAAATTTCTCCATCACAAGAAGTATGTCATCCATCTTTGAACGCAGACCTTCTTCTTTCATTATATCCATCGTCTTCTTTAAATCTTCCATTGAAACATCATACTGATATACTTCTGCAAAAAATGATTTCAATTCATCAATAAATCCCTGTTTCTTCATACTAGATGAAAAAACCTTTAACTCGTCTTTGTGTTGTTCCATGACCTTTCTTATTACCATGGATTTTCCTTCATCTTCCAGCAGATCTTTTGGAATATAGGACAATTCTTCAAATATACGATAAGTCAATCTAAAAAATCCCACCACATCAATATTAAATGTTCCATGGCGTGGATGTCTTTGTACAAGCTGTCTTTGTGCATTGAGTGTTGACTGGTCAGGTACAAGGAAGAAAAACTCCTCATCTTCATGTTCCATGGAATCTTTGATCATCTGCTCATAAATAAAATCTGTCTTCCCAGATCTTGACGATCCTAATATAAACTGTAATGCCATATCTTTTCCTCCATTTTATATCATTTTATTATATCCTATCCTTTATTTTCCGTAAAGATGTTCTAAACACAGCTGCTTATGCATAAATTAGAGATAGAATCTTTTAGGAGGATAACTATGTCATCAAAAACGAAAATCGTCGTATTTAAAGCACGGGAACTTATTTACACCGGAATTTTTATTTTGCTTGGAATCCTTTTGATCCTGCTTCTGGTCTTTATGTTTATACCATCACATAAATCATCAAAAAAATCAAAAGAAACTTCCGGTTACGCACAAGGAGTCTATACCTCTCCATTAAAACTTGGCGAAAATGAATTAGAACTTCAAGTTACAGTGAAGAACGGAAAAGCAAAGCATGTTTCCCTGAAGCATTTAAATAAATCCATAAAAACCATGTATCCTCTGGTCGAACCATCTTTAAATGAAATCAACAAACAGCTTCCAAAAGTAAACAGTATCGATGAAATTAAATTTGATGGCCAGAGCCAGTATACAAATACATTATTAAAACAGGCAGTTAAAAATGCATTAAAAACGGCACAGGAATAATTTCCTGTACCGCTTTCATACTCTGAGTTTGTATTCATATATTTTAATTTCTTATTTAGCCTTTGCCGAAATCTTCTCATAAAAACGTGTGACTGCATAAGCAGCTGTCGGTATCTGCATAAAAATATATGGATATACATACTGCCCCTTTGTCTCCCAGAACAAATGGAACAAGAATCCACCGATCAAAAAGATCAGTCCAAATGCTGCCTTATCATATTCTTTTAAATACTTTATCACAAAGATCCACACCGCTGCCAAAAGTAAAATTATATATGCTTTCATTCCCGTATAAAGATATGTATCATGTTTTTCTTCATTGAACAGGTGATGCAGCTGTTTTGTTTTCACATACTGCCCTGCCGCTGCCTTAGGCCCCGAAAAAATAGATTCATATAACGGATCTGTCCATGTTGTTGTAAGCTTTTTGCTAAAAAATTCACAAGCCTTCTTAGGATGTCTTTTATACTGTTTAATATATCCAGATACCATCTTTTCTCCTTGCTTCGCTGCTTTTTCTCTGTCGTAATTATTGCTTACATATACATCGATAAATTTTTTATTATACCATCCTCCAGAACGAACATGATTATC
>ERZ773139.2955-NODE-2955-length-15987-cov-8.554733_pt1 | contig 15987 bp, 9 predicted proteins | sample MGYA00580854_ERZ773139 | MGnify/ENA primary metagenome ERZ773139 (study PRJEB29015, sample SAMEA2737809) | human gut metagenome | biome: human gut; feature: human-associated habitat; material: faeces | place: China | collected 2012 ...
CGACAAAAGCGGAGGGCGCGCCCGCCTTCCTGCCCGGCCTGCGGGAGTGCGGGTACCGGGCGGGGGAAATACAGCAGATACCAGAAAAACAGCGAATACAGGAGGTTCCGCTAGATGACGGAAAAACAGATAGGAGGGAACGGCATGGCCAAACGGCAGCCAACAGTACTGCGCGTACCGGAAAACGGGGCAGGGGATCCCTTTTTTGGGCGGCAGGGCAATTGGTTCGAGGTTATTTTTGAATCTTCCTACGATGGCTTTTACATCACCGATGGTAACGCCATCACCCTGACCCTGAATAAAAGCTACGAGACCATCAGCGGCCTGCGCAAGGAGGAGATGGTGGGCCGCAGCATGGCGGAGCTGGTGGCCAGCCGGGTCATTTCGGCTTCCGGCACATTGCTGGCGCTGGAACGCCGGGAATCGGTGACGATGGAGCAGCAGTTCAAAACCGGCAAGCGGGCCATCATCACCAGCACCCCGGTTTTCGATTCCGAAAGCAACATTGTCATGGTGGTTACCAATGTCCGGGATGTGACCGAGCTGTACTCCCTGAAGGAGCAGCTGGAGCAGAGCGAGGAGCGCAACCGGCTCTATTCCGCCGAGCTGGAGGCTGCCCGCAGCCGCCAGGACCGCAATCCATCCAGCCTTATTTTCCACGATAAGAGCATGCAGAATGTCATTAGCCTGCTGAACCGCGCCGCCCAGATGGAGGTGCCGGTGCTGCTGCAGGGCGAGGTGGGCGTGGGCAAGGGTGCCCTTTCGGAGTACATCTACAGCAAAAGCAAGCGACGCAAGGAACACTTTATCACCATACCCTGTGCCTCCCTGCCGGATGACACCATGGTGGCCGAGCTGTTCGGGCTGGGACCGGGGGTCTCACCGGAATACCCACAGGGCAAGACCGGCCTGCTGGAGCAGGCCAACCGCGGGGTGGTCTTTCTGGATGAGGTGGAGCAGCTGAACCACGAAAGCCAGACCCGGCTGCTTTCGGCCATCAAGCGGCGGCAGGTAAAGCCGCTGGGCTACGGCGCCGATAAGCCCTGTGACCTGAGAATTATCGCTTCCACCAGCGCTGACCTGCTGGCCCTGGTGCGGGAAAAGAAGTTCCGGGAGGACCTGTACTATGCCCTGAGCGTGCTGCCCATCAATGTACCGCCGCTGCGGGAGCGCCGGGAGGATATTCCCTACATTGTGACGGCCTATGCCGCCGAAATGAACAAGAAATATCACCAGAAAAAGCGCTTCGCCCCGGAGACCATCATCTGCATGCAGAGCTACAACTGGCCCGGCAATATACGGGAGCTGCACAATGTGGTGGAGCGCATGATGATTATTTCCAAGAACAATGTCATCCAGCCGGAGGAGCTGCCCATTACCGATAACATCACCATCAGCCAGAAGGAGAGCGAGGAGTACTTTGAGCAGGTGAACCTGCACAGGCTGGTGGAGCAGCTGGAGATCAGTTACATCCGCCGGGCGTACAGCCGCTACGGCAATGTAAGGGACGCCGCCCGCAGCCTGGGCATGGATGCTTCCACCTTTGTGCGCAAGCGCAAAAAGATAGAGCAGGGGAGGGAATAGTTGCAAAAACGCAATGATGCGCAAAAATGCAACACCTCTTGATTTGTTCAAAAATTTTTAACGAATAGTCAGAAAATCAAGGAATCAAGCGGAAAAACGGAACAAAATTTTTTGAAAATCGGGAGTGTCTGTTGCAGATGCGCAACACGAACTCCCGATTTTTCCGCAAAAAATGCAAAAAATGTAGCAAAAACACCCAAAACCGCAAATATGCCAAAAATAAAAGTGAACAAAGGAATTCTCCTCAAAAATACACCCCTGCCAAACTTGCTCCGGGGCGGTTTACAAGCCGAAATTGGCCGGATATAATCGAAAATGAAAGCGGGTGGCCGCTGTGCCGCGCCCCTGGAGAAAGGCCCGCTTTACTGTGAAACAGCCGGATGGCAGCCGCCTGATTGGGACAGGGGAGCAGCCCGCCGGCAGAGGAGTTACCACAAAAAACTGTGACGAGGAGGAAACTTCACATGACCGAAATGACCGAAACCAAAAAAGTGGAGGTACCGGAAGGCTTTATGACCGGTAAGTTCCCGCTGAAAAAGCGCGCTTACGGTGAAGAGCAGCCCGGTATCAAAGTAGGCCCCTTCAAGATCCGTCTCCCCCTGATCCACCACGAGTGGTCCTGGACCGAGATGGCCGCCGCCATGTTCCTGGGCGTTGCCTGTCTGGGCGCTGGTGTTACCACCACCATGACCACCTTTGGTCTGGATGACCCCGCGAATATCGCTGCCCTTGGCTTTGATGAGAACGGCGTATTCCTGATGGCCCTGACCTTCGGTGTTCTGAACGCAATCTGCTACTACCTGCCCTCTCTGCTGGGCGACCCCGTAGTTCCCGGCTGGATCACCCCCGCGCTGCCTTTGACCCTGAAATTCCTGCAGCAGTGGGACCTGCCCAACTACGCCACCGGACAAGTAGACCGTATTTACGCGATGATAGCCCTGCAGATGCTGGTTGCTCTCAGCTTCCTCATCATGGGTGCTACGGGTATCGGCCGTAAGCTGGTAGATGCCGTACCCATGGGCATCAAGGCCGGTATTGTATTGGGCGCCGGCGTAACGGCCGCGGTAAATGTATTCTCCGCCCGTATGCCCAAGGCCCCCTGGACCGTTGCCATCGCTGTACTGATGTCCTACTTCTTCCTGTTTAACCCCACCTTTGCCCGCAAGGCGACCAAGAGCCGCTTCTGGAATGTAGTGCGTAACCAGGGCGTAGTACCTGCTCAGCTGTTCGCCATCATTCTGGCTCCCGTGCTGCTGCACGAGATCCCGCTGCCTCAGATCCAGTGGGGCTTCACCCCCCTGAGCTTCGGCTATGTTCTGGAGCACTTCACCATCTTTGGTCTGGGCTTCCCGGCTTGGAGCTTCTTCCTGGCGGCAATCCCCTCCGCGCTGGCGACCTACATCATCGCCTTCTCCGACTTTGTACTGGCGAAGGAAGTGGTTGCCGAGGCTACCGCTTACCGTCCTGATGAGAAGGTTATCTTCGATGCCAGCCGTTCCAATCTGGTAAGCTTCCTGCGTAACGCCATCATGTCCCTCTTTGCTCCTTGGGTCCCCATGTGCGGCCCGCTGTGGGCTTCCGGTCTTTTGACCATCACCGAGCGCTACAAGAGAGGCTACAAGACCATGCACACCTACTGGGATGGTGTATGTACCTTCCGTGCAGCTACCGTAATCTCCGTTCTCAGCCTGCCGCTGGTCACCCTCATTAAGCCCGCGTTTGCCATCTTCTTCGGCCAGAACGCTCACGGAAAGACGCACCAGCGGACGGACATCCGCCGCTAGCGTGCCGTCGGTGGCCGCAACCAAAATTAATTCATAGACACCACTGAGGCTGGCAGTCACTTCCTGTACGCGCTTGTCCGCTTCGCGGGCAACCTTATCGACGCGACGCAGGATATCCAGCTTCTCTTCACGGCTCATGCTTTGCAGCGGATCTACCGAGGTATACAACGGGCTATGCTCTACCGCGCCCAGCGTCTGTACTTTGCCATCACCACTATCACGGACGATGGTGCGCGCCGCTTGCGCACTCTGTTCCAGCGCCAGCAGGCTGATTTGGTCAGCGTAAGCAAATCCGGTTTTTTCACCGCTGATTGCACGCACACCAACGCCCTGATCGATGTTGTAAGAACCATCTTTAATAATGCGGTCTTCTAAAACCCAGGATTCGTGATAGCTCGACTGAAAATAGAGATCGCCATAATCAAGGCGACGTTCGGCCAGTTGACCGAGGATCGCGAACAAGTCCTGATGTTTCAGGCCGTTCGCCGCTAGCAATTGTTCACTTACCAGGTTAAGACTCATCGTTTTTGCTACTCGTTAGTTACTGCAGTAGAGGATTTTTTACGGCTGCCGGATGCGGCGTGAACGCCCTATCCAGCCTACGGTTATGTTCCGGTTTGTAGGCCTGATAAGACGCACAGCGTCGCATCAGGCAACGGCTGTCGGATGCGGCGTAAACGCCTTATCCGACCTACGGTTATGTTCCGTTTGTAGGCCTGATAAGACGCACAGCGTCGCATCAGGCAACGGCTGCCGGATGCGGCGTGAACGCCCTATCCGACCTACGGTTATGTTCTGGCTCGTTGGCCTTTGGCAACGATTATCCTATGAGATTGGGGCAATTACGCGCCCTCGTCAAATCATTGCGCTTTTTCTTTACGCGGTTGGCGCAACACTTCGTTGATTTGCGGATCGTCCAGCGGACCCGAAATGTGATAGCGCAAAATGGAGACTTTGCTCCACAGCGGCCCCAGCACTTTACTGGCGGCAAACACTGCCGCGCCAACAATGGGGTTAACCGCAAAAGCCGCAGCCACGCCCACCGTCGCAGAAATCTCTGGTGCGACAACCGCTTCCATATTCAGGTCGCGACGTACCAGATTTACCGACCCTTTCATGGCGATATCCGCCTCCAGGCCATCCACCAGCGTGTCGTCGGTGTGCATAACGCCGTCTTTAATCCACGCGGTGCTGCGAATGGAGTCAAAATAGAACCCTTCGCCAAAAGTGTCTCTGAAATCAAAACGCAGCTTACGCATCAGGGCATCTACGCTCAATAAGCGCAGCAATTGCCCGGCATGTCCGGTATTGATTTCGGTAATTTCGCCTTTACCCAGTTGAGTATGAATGATGCCATTCAACGTCGCTTCATCTGGCTGCCAGGGTGCTTTGCGCCAGTGTAAATCGTAATCCACATTAAATGACGACTGGCGTATGGGCGTCGTGACACCAAAAAATTCTGCGGCGGCATCAATTTTCTGCCCGCGCAGTTTTCCTTTCAGCGAGGTACGTTCATTCCCCGGATTATTAACCCATTCACCATCGGCAGTAAGCCGCGAGAAACCAGTATCAATCAGTCCATTGGTCAGCGTTAACGTATCGCCAGAAATGGTGATATCACTGTCAATGCGACCGAATTTTTGCCCCCAGAACCAGCACTCTGTGCATCGTATTTGGGCGTCCGGCCAGCCACGGAAGTTAATGCGCTCCGTTGTCGGGAAAGGTGATGACGGCGTTGAATCACCACGAGTTTTCGCCACGCTCGGGTTGTAATAAAGATATTTGATATTCGCCAGCCACGGCGCGTTATTACGCATCGCTAGCGTGGCGTTGATTTCACGCCCTTGCGCTTCAACCAGGGTGCCATTTGCCGTCGGTTGCGAAACAATACTCAGGTTATTCCATTGCTGATTTCCCAGTGACAACATAGGCGTACGTAACGTTATGTGTTGTGGGAAACTCGCTGCACCACCGACACTCTCCGCAGCGCCTTTCTGGAACAGGGCCAGCCACTCGGCACCATTCATCGGCGGCATATTGAGTTCAACGCCACTTTGTTCCGGCAACGGCGGGAGCGTTTTACTGTCTGCCGCCCAAATAGCACGATCGAGCGTCAGCTTTTGACCGAGCAACCAGCGGCTATTGAAATGATTATCCGCACCAGCCTGTCCGGTTAATTCAAAGCTGTTGAGATTGCCATCAACCTTAACGTTTACCGCTAGTGGTTCACCCGCAGGTTTGGCTAACGGTGAAGGTAAGTGACTGCTCACATTCTTTAGATCGCCGTTCAGCTCTATGTTATAGGTCGCACCAGCATGATAAGGCAGATCAATGCCCACTTTACCATCCCACGCCACGCTGCCACTCAATGCTTCGTTCACCGCTTCAGGCAGAACGCCGGTTTTCGCCGGTTGCCAGTTACCGTTGAGGTTTACCGCTACCTGGTAGGCTTTTGCCCCTTCTTTGGTGGAAAAATCCACGTTCAACGGCTGATTAAACCAGCTTGCTGTCAGTGGTTCACTTTGCAGATCGCTATTGATAAAGCTGAATTTACCGCTCAAATTTTTCAGGGTGCTGTCGAGTGGTTTGATAAACAGACTGTTATTACGCAGCGTCACTTCACCTTTCGCGGTTACCAGTTCGCCGTTCAGCGGGATATCAAGATGTAAGCGAGCATTCACATCGCCGTCGAGCTGGAGTTCTTGCAGGGTCGCACCCAGAGAATCTTTCAGCGGTGTCTCATCAAAGTAAGGGCCAACGGCTTTACCCGGACCTTTAATGTCAGCGTCAATCAGCAGTTTTTCTTTCGAGTAGTCAGGGATCACTGCGGTGAGATTACTCGCGCGCACGCCGCCCAGATTAACGCCATCGGTTTTCATCCATAAACCGTCGTTAATAAAGTCCAGTTCAATATCAAGGTTAGTTAATGCAGGCCAGTCCGGCTGGAAGGCAAACTTCGCGTTGCGCAGCGGCACCAGCACTTCAAACTGACCTTCGTTGTGTTTATAGGGGAAGAGTTGCGGATTGCCACCATAAACCAGCGTCGCGTTATCCGCTTCACCGCCCTGAATCGCGCCACTTAAGTAATCAACCAGGTCTTTACCCATCAAGTTTTCCGGGAAATAGCGCCAGGCTTGTGAACCATCATCGGTACTGATGCCAGCCAGAATACCCAGCCAGGGTTCATCGTTAGCAGGTTGCAGGTAACGAAAACCGCCGCGCGCATGGACGGCTTTGGCTTTAACGTCAATATTACGCCCATCCAGCTGGAAACCTTTGTCATTGTTCAGCCAGCTTATAGTTGCCTGGCCGTCGGCGATTTCCAGTGGCGCACGGAATACCGTTTCGTAAGGCATCTTTGCCTGCTTCATCGACGCGGTAAGCAAACCATTTTCAACGCTGCCGGAAAGCGTCCCGGAGAAGTGTTCCGCACCCGGTAATAATTTCCATTGCTTCCAGGCCAGATCGCTCCACGATGCCTGAAAACGGGTCTTGTCTGCCGCCTGAAGCGGGATATCCAGCGCCAGAGTGTTAATCTTGCCGCTCGGTTGTGTGGAGCGCCAAACATCACCCAGTGCAGGTGAAAGTTTCGCGGCCAGCGGGCGTATGCCCTCCAGGCCTGCCAGCTCCAGATTACTGGCGCGAATCCGGAGTTCGTCACTGCGTTTATTGTCTTTGCCGCCAACGTCCTGTTCCGGTATCCAGGCTAGCGTCAATGCTCCGCTCGGCCAGGGTTTGCCGTCCATCGTGATCCGTGTATCGGGAATAGAGAACTGCCAGCCCGGATTTTCACGCGTAATATGCGCGGTCAGATTATCCACCGACAGCGTATGCGTTTGCTTCTCGCCCAACCAGCTGGCACCGCCCTGTTTCAGCCAGACGTCGCCACCGGTTACATCGCCTTTATCGATCGTCATCCAGCCTTCAAGGGAGAACTGCGCCGTTTCCAGCGCAATATTGTCCTGCATCCATTTACCGAGCCACGGCTTCAGGTCGATGTCATCCGCCTGGAGCCAGACGCGACCATTGCTTAACAAGCCCTCATCATCGCGCAAATCCATGCGCACCTGCATCACGCCGTGCTGTCCGGTAAGGCTGGAGAGGCTTACCAGGCCTTCCGCACGGTGTCGACGTGGATCGTTCAGCCAGGTGAGTTGTGGGATCGCCAGCTCGGCGCGCTGACCGGATGGCGTCAGGAAACTGACTTCACTGTCGCGGAGATCGAAATGGTCAAATTGACGAAGAAACAGATCGCTGATGTGGCTGGCTTCCAGACTGTCATCGCTACCACCGCTGGTGATAGGAGTGTTGGTGCGAAAGCGCAGCTGCCAGAAAGTGAGATCGCGAAACTGCCAGCGCATATGTAACAGGCTCTGCCAGACATCCAGCGCCAGAGTAACGCGTTTAACCGAAAATTCGCCGCCATCTTTTAGTTCTGCACGGATGTCGTGTGCTTCAAGCGTCGGGCCAAAATTCTGCCAGCTGGCTGAGAGCTGACTGGCTTCAACCGGCATGCCAGTCGCGGATTCTATTTTGTTGAGGATTTCCGGACGCCAGGCGTCAAGATGCGGTAAAGCAATACGCAGGCCGCTAACCAGCAGGGCAGCGATCACAACGAGCGCGGCTCCAGTAAGCAGTAAAATCCCCGGCAATCGCCTCACCCGTCACTCCTTGTCTGCTAAAAATGTGACTCAAAAACCCTTTGCCGGATGGCGGCCCAGCATCTGTTTACATCATTACGACGTCAAACTGCTCCTGGTTATAGAGCGGTTCAATTTGTACTTTAACCTGTTTGCCAACGAAAATTTCCACTTCCGCCAGCGAGTGTGACTCTTCGCCTTTCAAGGCTTCGGCTACTGCCGGAGAAGCATAGACCAGGAAACGGTCGGAATCGTAAGCATGGTGGACACGAACAATCTCGCGCATGATTTCATAGCATACCGTTTCCACGGTTTTCACCGTTCCGCGACCGTGGCAGGTTGGGCATTCGTTACACAGTACGTGCTCAATGCTTTCGCGGGTGCGTTTACGCGTCATCTCCACCAGCCCCAGCGCCGAAAAACCATTAACGCTGGTTTTCACCCGGTCTTTGCTCAACGCCTGCTCCAGCGAGTGCAGCACGCGGCGGCGGTGATCTTCATTATTCATATCGATGAAATCAATAATGATAATCCCGCCCAGATTACGCAACCGTAACTGGCGAGCGATAGCCTGCGTCGCTTCAATATTGGTATTGAAAATGGTGTCGTCCAGATTGCGATGACCGACAAACGCTCCGGTATTGATGTCCACGGTGGTCATCGCTTCGGTCTGGTCGATAATCAGATAACCACCGGATTTCAGTTCTACTTTGCGTTCCAGCGCTCGCTGGATTTCGTTTTCGACATCAAAGAGATCGAAAATCGGCTGGCGTCCGGTGTAATGCTCCAGCTTGCTGGTCATCTCGGGAATGTACTCCGAGGTAAACTCCAGCAATGCTTCGTAAGTCAGGCGTGAGTCAACGCGAATGCGGTCCAGTTCGGCGTCGGCGAAATCACGCAGAACACGCTGCGCCAGCGCCAGTTCGCCGTACAGCTGATAACGGGTCTGCGGGCGTTTTTTACGCTCCATAACTTTGGTCCAGACGCGTTTCAGATAAGCGGCATCGGAGGCCAGTTCAGCCTCGCCAACCCCTTCCGCTGCGGTACGGATGATAAACCCGCCCTGCTCGTCGCAATACTCTGCGACCACTTTTTTCAGGCGTTCACGTTCTGATTCGCTTTCAATACGTTGGGAAACCCCAACGTGAGAAGCCCCTGGCATAAACACCAGATAGCGAGAAGGCAGCGTGATATCGGTGGTCAGGCGCGCACCTTTAGTGCCAAGCGGATCTTTCACCACCTGCACCATCAGATCTTGCCCCTGACGAACCAGTTCCGAGATGTCGCGCACCGTGAATTGCTTTTGTTCTTCACCCGCCACACATTCGGTGTGCGGCATGATGTCAGATGCATGAAGAAACGCGGCTTTATCCAGCCCAATATCTACAAAAGCCGCCTGCATACCCGGAAGTACACGACTTACACGACCCTTGTAGATATTGCCTACTATTCCGCGTCGCGCCTCACGTTCAATATGAATTTCCTGCAGAATACCGCCATCAATATACGCCACTCGCGTTTCCGAAGGCGTTACGTTTACTAACAATTCAGCCGTCATGTTTATCCCTTTTCTCACGCAGTGCGTTAAAATTACTTAATAATTCATACGTTTCAACCAGCGGTAAGCCGACTACGGCGTGATAGCTGCCATTTATCTTCCTGACAAAACAGCCACCCAGCCCCTGAATACCGTATGCACCTGCTTTATCTAACGGTTCACCGCTGGCGACATAGCCCGCGATGTCTTCGTCTGTTAACGTTCTGAAAGTCACATCGGTGACCACCAGGCAATCGAGAATGTGCTGGCTGTCGGCCAACGCCACTGCCGTCATCACCTGATGGGTCTGACCCGATAATTTGCGCAACATCTGCGCCGCATGCTCTGCGTCGCGCGGTTTCTCCAGCACTTCTCCGTTCAGGATAACGATAGTATCCGCACCCAGCACCGGGAGATCCTGCGCCGTTTGCGCGACACCCGCTTGTGCTTTCTCGCGTGCCAGACGCACAACATACTGCTGCGCGCTCTCCTGCGGCTGACGCTGCTCCTCAATGCCCGTAACAATACGTTCAAAGGTCACGCCAAGTTGCGCAAGTAACTCCTGACGACGCGGAGAACCGGAAGCTAAATACAGAGAAGTCATAGAAACCTTTATTGCACTGCAAACTGCTGACGGACTTTACGCATCAGCAAGAAAATCCACGGCCAGAGCACCCCATTGACTACACTACTCCAGAACACTTCCGGTCTGAAAGAGACGTTAATCACTAAAAACTCTGCCCAGAAAACAATAATATCCACCACCAGCGAAAGCAACATGACGACCAGCGCCTGCTGCCATAATGCGAGGTTGCGGAAAAGCTGGTATTTCAGCGCCACCAGGTAAGCAATGATGCTCATCGCCAATACGCGTACGCCAAGCGTCGAGCCGCTGATCAGATCCAGTATGGCACCCATCACAAAACCTGTGCCCACATTTACGCGATGGGGCAAGGCCAGGATCCAATACAACAAGATAAGTAACACCCAGTTTGGCCGGAAAACAATCAGGTTATCCGGCCAGGGCATGATTTGCAGCAACAGCGCAATGAGGAAAGAGAGCCAGATTACCCAGCGTCCCTGGCTACGATAGCTCGCCACTATTGCCCTCCCGGCGCACGCGCAGGCGGTTGAGCACCACTTTGCGGCGGCGTAGCCCTTTGTGGAGAGCGATTAGCAGCGGGCTGTGTCGGCGCAGCAGGCGCAGTAGCTGCATTTCCTGTCGTCGGTTGCTGCGGAGTCGGCTGAGCGATCCCCGTTGCCGGTTCAGGTAACTTTGGCCCCATCGCGTCTGGCGAAGGCAATACCTGCGGCATCATCTGCATCAGACGTTCATTAGCAACACGATGCACCTCTTCCGGCGTCATCGGGTTAGCGCCGTTACGATCTGCCCCCCACAGCAGCAACAGATAACGCAAACGTTGCAGCCCTGCAGTCGGACGCGCCTGAATCACAGTATAAGCGCGCTGGGTATCGAGTTTTACGGAAGAGACAACCGCGACCGGATAGCCTTCCGGGAAACGACCGCCCAGACCGGAAGTCACCAGCACATCACCAACACGAATATCCGTATTCGCCGGCAGATGCTCAAGCTGCAAATCATCCGTACAACCGTTACCGGCTGCAATTACGCGGATATCGTTGCGCAGCACCTGGATTGGCAGCGCGTGGGTCGCATCACAAATCAGCAGCACGCGACTGGTCAGTTTAGCGACGGCCACCACCTGACCAACAACACCTTTGTCGCTGATGACCGGCTGGCCTTCATAAACGCCATTAACGCTACCTTTATCGATAACAACTTGATCGCTATAAGGATCGTTAACCGTGGAGATAACCTGAGTCACCATTTTCTGCTCATCCTGACGCAGCGGGGAACCCAGCAGCTCGCGCAGACGCGCGTTCTCCTGTTTGTATTGTCCAAGCATCAGCAGTTCACTGTTTTTCAGCAACAGTTCCTGACGTAACGCCCGGTTTTCAAGTTCTAGTTGGTCACGCGAGGCCAGCGTCTGCGATACGCCATCCAGCAATTCACGAGGAGCATTGGAAACAAAGTAGAAAGGACTGACGGCGGTATCCATATAAGTACGGATTTGACTGAACGTCCCCAGGCGGCTGTCGGCAATAATAATGCCGAGCGCCACCAGCACCGCCAGAATAAGGCGAATCTGTAGCGACGGGCCACGGCTAAAAATTGGCTTCATAAGTTATGCGTATTCTCGTATCAGACCAGGCAGGGTAAACAGACGCTTCCCCTGCCTGCATCCGATTACTCTTCGCTGAACAGGTCGCCGCCGTGCATGTCGATCATTTCCAGCGCTTTGCCGCCACCGCGCGCCACACAGGTCAGCGGGTCTTCAGCAACAACGACTGGAATGCCGGTTTCTTCCATTAACAAACGGTCAAGGTTACGCAGCAGTGCGCCACCACCGGTGAGCACCATGCCGCGCTCGGAGATGTCGGAAGCCAGTTCCGGCGGGCACTGTTCCAGTGCAACCATTACCGCGCTCACAATACCGGTCAGCGGTTCCTGCAGTGCTTCGAGGATTTCGTTGGAGTTCAGGGTAAAACCGCGTGGAACACCTTCTGCCAGGTTACGGCCACGAACTTCGATTTCACGGACTTCATCGCCCGGGTAAGCCGAACCGATTTCGTGCTTGATACGTTCTGCGGTGGCTTCACCGATCAGAGAACCGTAATTACGACGCACATAGTTGATGATAGCTTCGTCGAAACGGTCACCACCAATGCGCACGGAAGAGGAGTAAACCACGCCGTTCAAGGAGATAACAGCAACTTCAGTGGTACCACCACCGATATCAACCACCATAGAACCGGTCGCTTCAGAAACCGGCAGGCCAGCACCAATTGCGGCAGCCATCGGTTCTTCAATCAGGAAGACTTCACGGGCACCAGCGCCCTGCGCGGATTCACGAATTGCGCGGCGTTCAACCTGGGTCGCGCCAACCGGCACACAAACCAGAACGCGCGGGCTTGGACGCATAAAGCTGTTGCTGTGCACTTGTTTGATGAAGTGCTGGAGCATTTTTTCAGTCACGAAGAAGTCGGCGATAACGCCGTCTTTCATTGGGCGAATGGCAGCAATATTGCCCGGCGTACGGCCCAGCATCTGCTTCGCGTCATGACCTACTGCAGCTACGCTTTTCGGTGAACCGGCACGATCCTGACGAATGGCCACCACGGAAGGCTCATTCAATACGATGCCTTGTCCTTTTACATAAATGAGGGTATTCGCAGTACCCAGGTCAATGGACAAGTCATTGGAAAACATGCCACGAAATTTTTTCAACATACTAAGGGATAATCCTGAAAGCTGGGGCGGAAAAGAAAATCCGCTTACTTTACCAACCACACGCAGCAGCGACAAGGCGCAAAAATCATCTGCTACGGTGAAAATTAGTGCAGTTCGTTTCCTTTGTTACAAATCTCTGCCTGAGTCCAGAAAGGCTTAATGCATCAGCAGCATTCCTCGCCTGTTTGCAACCGCGTAAGGTCATTCATCTGCATATGTGCTGCAACAATCTGGCGAGCAGACAAGCACACTCCCATGAGACGCAGCGCGCGTTATTCTACGTGAAAACGGATTAAACGGCAGGTTAAACCGAGTATCTTTGTGAATATTTTTTCACGTTAGTATCAAGTGGCTGTGAGGACGCGAAAAAATCCCCTTGCCCGCCTGTAACACCGCGCTGAATCAGGGTCTGCCACTCGCTTCGCGAACGCACGCCGGTGGCGTAAACCTGGGTGCTGGTCCCGGAGCAGGCTTCCACCAGGCTTTGAACCAGCAGCTGGTTCTCCGTTCGCTTCTCAATGTTTCTGACCAGCCCCGGATGGAGCTTGAGTAACTCAACATTAAGTTCTTTGATCCAACTGGTACTTACCAGCGTCAAACCAGCCTGGTTGACGGCTACCCGTACCCCTAAAGCATTCACTAAACGAATAACAGGTTGTAAACGACTGATATGTTGACCTACATCGGCCTCTGCAAGTTCAATAATTATGCGTTTTCGTTGTGATTTTTCACATTGCATTAACGTATCGCGCAGCCAACGCTGAAAACGCGGGCGAATCAGCGACTCAACGGTAACCTGAATCGCCAGATTTTCCTCTGGCCAGTAACGCAATAGTGGAATAAGACGGCTGATTTGCAGACGGTCATACTCTTCCGATAAGCCAAACTGCAAGACCATCGGCATATACTCCGCCGAGCTAACCTCTTCATTACCATCGAAGATGCGGCACATGAGTTCGCGATGATGAACCTGACCTTCGCGAGTAACCGCCGGTTTTTGATAAAGGCGCGGGCCGCCGCGACTGAGCATTTGCTCGATAAGCGTACGCCAGCGAACATTACCGCGTCCTTTTTCAGGCAACGAGTCATCGTAAATAGCCCAGCTATTGCCGCCCTGCAATCCCGCATTACGCGTGGCAGACTCTGCATGTTCCATTACCTGCTCGGTATCCTGACCACTACGCCAGGCGCAGATACCAATGTGGATCATATCGTCGCGATCGAGCATTTTATTGTTCGGCAAGGTATCAACGGCTTTGATTAACTGACCGGCGATGCTCTCTGCCTCTTTTAACGTCCGGTGCGGTAACAGCGCAGCAAAATCACTGCGGTGGTAACGCGCCAGCAGTGCGCCAGGGTAGCGCATCATAAATGTCGACAGCAGATTCGTCAGAGTGAAGAACTGTTCTTCAACCTGGCTGTGCCCCCAGGTATCGCTCAACATATTGAAATCCGGCAGACGAATCATCATCACGATCCCGTGGGTACCTACTTTCTCCTGATCTTCCAGTAACGTTGCTAACTGATTATCGAAAAAGAGTCGGTTATTGAGGCCGGTTTTCACGTCCTGGGCGGCATAAGAGCGGATCAGCGTATCAAGACGGCTGTGTTGTTCGCGTGCGTTCTGAATTTCACGAAGCAGCGTATCCAGCGCACTGCTGGTTCTGGGCGGCCATTCATAGATGGTTCCCAACACATTAGAGCCACGCTCACCGTTTAAGATACGAGTAGCCCGGGTTTCCAGCAATTCTTGCCCGGCAAGTTGCCGTTGTAACCAGCGTACCGCCAGGAAGAGCATAACAATGATAAAGCCAATCGCCCCCGTGAGCGGCGCGGTGGTCATCAACGAATGGAAATAGTTGCCCATCGGATCCTGATAAACCAGACGCAACGACATCCCCGGATGCTTTATCAACGGAACGCTCAGTTCGCGAAACAGATCGCTGGAGCCAACTGGACGATAACTACCATTTCTGGCCAGGGTATAAACCTGTTTATCACCATGGAGCAGGTCTACACGAACGATATCTGCCGACATCATTAATTCGGTAATTTGTGGCCTTAATACGCTGAAGTCATTCGACACAAGGTGGGTATCAATCGCCGTCGCCACCGCCTGAACGCGATGACTAAACTTATACTGAATGGCGTTGTAGAAACTTAGCGAACAGCCCAGCAAAGTCACAAAAATTGTTAACCCGGTGAGCAGCGTAACAAAGGCCGAAAATTTCGTCGTTAATCTCATCCTTGTGTTAACTCCGATAGTGAGGAAGCGGGCATACTAGCAAATCAGATTTATCTCGCAATTTATTGCGCTTCATCGGCTTTGCTTTTCCATTAGCGAGTATAGTCTTCAGAAATTATTTTCCAATCCATCATGCACATGAGGACCACTTATGCAGGCGTTACTTTTAGAACAGCAGGACGGCAAAACTCTCGCATCAGTACAGACTCTGGACGAAAGTCGCCTGCCGGAGGGCGATGTCACGGTCGATGTTCACTGGTCGAGCCTGAACTATAAAGATGCGCTGGCGATTACCGGTAAGGGAAAAATCATCCGTAATTTTCCGATGATTCCTGGGATCGATTTTGCCGGAACTGTACGCACCAGCGAAGATCCGCGTTTTCATGCCGGTCAGGAGGTGTTACTCACTGGCTGGGGCGTTGGTGAAAACCACTGGGGTGGGCTGGCGGAGCAGGCGCGAGTGAAAGGTGACTGGCTGGTTGCCATGCCGCAAGGGCTGGACGCGCGTAAAGCAATGATTATCGGTACTGCCGGTTTTACCGCCATGCTGTGTGTGATGGCGCTGGAAGATGCCGGTGTTCGCCCGCAGGACGGGGAGATTGTCGTGACGGGTGCCAGTGGTGGCGTCGGCAGTACCGCCGTGGCGCTGCTGCATAAGTTGGGTTATCAGGTCGTTGCCGTTTCCGGTCGCGAAAGTACCCATGAATATCTGAAAAGTTTAGGTGCTAGCCGTGTTCTCCCTCGTGATGAGTTTGCCGAATCCCGTCCTCTGGAAAAACAAGTCTGGGCTGGGGCAATTGACACCGTTGGCGACAAAGTGCTGGCAAAAGTGCTGGCGCAAATGAATTACGGCGGCTGCGTGGCGGCCTGTGGTCTGGCGGGTG